>QWCN01000334.1_pt1 | contig 173465 bp, 151 predicted proteins | sample 1972711 | NCBI WGS metagenome assembly QWCN01 (sample SAMN09866707, study PRJNA288562) | Human gut metagenome isolate term1_stool, whole genome shotgun sequencing... | isolation source: gut | host: Homo sapiens | place: USA: California | reverse complement strand
GGTGGGCAACACCGACTTAGTGGACGCCCGCACCGTCACGGATCTTAAAGTGCGGTAGCCATGCGGATGAAGTGTTTGATGCTGGCGGGACTTTGCGTCCTGCTGCTGGGTGCAGGCGAGGCCCGGGCCCAGCGCGGCCTGCCCGGGCAGTTGGGCATCGGCCTGAGCATGGGAACCGTGGATGGCTTTTTGCTGCGCGACAGCCGCCTCTGCTACCGCTACTGGGCGGGGCTAGAGCTCGCGCGCTACAACCGGAACCACGGCTACTGGAACTTCGGGGCCGGCTACCTACACAAGGACTACGCCTATGACGGGGTGACCGGCCGGCAGAGGGTCCCCGTGGCGCAATACACGGCCGAGGCGGGCTACAACCTGCCGCTGGCCGCTGACCGGGGCCGCAACGTGACCCTCTACGGGGGCCTCTTGGCCCTCGTGGGTTACGAGACCTCCGGGAACGGCGGCAAGGCGCTGGAAGACGGCGCGACGCTCGTGAGCGGGGACGGCTTCCTCTACGGCGCGGCCCTCGGGGCCACGTTCGAAGGTTACCTCGCGGACCGGGTGATCCTGCTGCTGAAGGTGCGCCAGCGGTGCGCCTTCGGTTCGCCGACGGGGGTATTCCATACGGAACTGGGCTTCGGCCTGCGCTTTATCATCAACTAAACGGAAAGGGAATATGGAACGACATAAGACGGAACCGAAAGAGTTCAAATCCTTCTTCAAGACCGTGACGGGGAACGAGGGCGGCAAGTGCCGCTATCCGACGCGGCTCGACCCTTACGGCTGCGGCTGCATGCACGACTGCGCCTACTGTTACGCACGTTCGTTGCTGGAGTTCCGGGGCTTGTGAAACCCGCGCAGTCCGTCCGTGGCCGATCCGGCGAAGATCGCCCGGGCCGTCGCCCGCCTTGCTCCCGGCTCTATTGTACGCATGGGCGGCATGACGGACTGTTTCCAGCCCGCCGAGGCAATCTACCGGCTCACGTACAAAACGATACGCATGCTGAACGAGCGCGGCATCGGTTATTTGATCGTAACGAAATCGCCCATGGTGGCCGGGGAACGCTATATTGACGTAATGGACCGTAGATTGGCCCATATCCAGATCTCGGTGACGACCACGGACGACGCCCTCGCCCGTACTTACGAGCGGACAGCTCCTCCGTCGCAGCGTATCGCGGCCGTCGAGAAGCTCCAGCACCGGGGTTTCGACGTCGCGCTCAGGCTCTCGCCCTTCGTTCCGCAGTTGGTCGATCCGGGCCGCATCAACCGCGTGGACTGCGCCAAGGTGCTGGTCGAGTTCCTGCGCGTCAACGGCCGGATAGCCCGCCGCTTCGGTATCGACACGTCGGGATACGTGTTCCCGCAGGGCGGGTACCGGCACCTGCCGTTGGAAGAGAAGCTCGGGGCGCTGCGTAGGATCACGGGATTCGACAGCCTGTCGGTCTGCGAGGACGTGACGGAACATTACGCCTACTGAAAGGAGCATGTCAACCCCAATCCGGAGGACTGCTGTAATCTAACGTTAAATGTATAATTTATGAACAAGATGATCTATTTCGCACTTACGGCCGCTGTGGCCGTAGCCTCGTTGTTGTTGGTCTCCTGCAACGACAAGATCGACGTGAACCGGGAGTACGACTTCGCGCTCTCCTGCTGGCACCTGCCTTCGGAGATCGTACCGGGAGAACGGGTCGAGATCCGTTTCACGCTTACCCGGCAGGGGGATTTCAAGGGGGCTGAATATTACATCGGTTACATACAATTGGAAGGCAAAGGCGAGGTGTCGGACAGCGAGGGAACACTGCTCGTCAACCGTGAGCTGCACGAACTGCGGGCTATGCCCGGTTTGGACGAGAGCGATCCCTGCCGTCAGGTCTTCACGCTCTACTATACGGCGACCGCCGATAAACAGTCGGAAGTCCGGTTCGTCGTGGTCGATAATTTCGGGACGCAACGGGAGTTGGAGGTCGCGTTCGACAGCGGAAGGAAGAGCGATTAAACACGGTAGTTCCGTATGGTATCGGTCGATTTATTTCTCGGGTAAATACCGTATTCGGCATAAATCTCGTTATCTTTGTGAGCAGACGATTTAATAGAAGACGGCAATGACACACGTCATGATCGAAGATTCTCCCGAAGGGAAGTGGCTGCTGGAGCTGATCCGCAATCACAAGTCCGTTACGGTTGTGGGCGAAAAAGACGCAAAACAGGCGAAGGCAAGTGCATGGGAAACGGCCATCGCAGACGGTGCGGTGTCATTGTCCGAATTCGGCACACGGTTTACCGAGGAGATTCACAAAGCATATCGGAAATGAGTCGTAATATCATCGTTTCCGCCTTGGTAGTGGATAAGTTGGGGGAATTCGTCGCCTATCTTAAAAACGATCTCCATTTGTCTGAAGAGGCTGCATTGGCGTACCGGGAGAGGTTTCTGGCATATATTCAATCTTTCGGAGCCGAAGAGGATCACCCGTTGTGTCGATTCAAGAAATGGTGCTCATCGGGTTACCGTTGTGCCGTATTTGAAAAACACTGGGTCTTGGCCTACGAACGGACAGAACACGGCGTCATCGTGCAGGATATGGCCAACACGGCCCTTTTACAGGAATAAACAGCCGCGATATAAAACGAATCCGGAGCGTATTTTCGCTCCGGATTTTTTATGCAGCGACCGCTCATTATTATCGTCTTCACCCGGATGATCTGCGGCCATCCGTTCTTGCTGGTAATTCGGTTCTATTTCTTTTTCGCCTCTTCCAAAGATTTGTCGGATTTGGCGTTCAACTGGGAGATGACCTTCTTTCCTGTTTTAGCCTCGATCTCTTTGCGGGTGTTCCCGGCAATCGCTCCTCCCTGCCGGGCGATCATTCTGTTTTCGGTGATCGTCTTCGGTTTCTTCTCTTTCGATATTTCGGTCGTAGTGGCTTCCGCAAGCAATTAAGGACCAGCTCCAAATGGTTTTCAGCCCTTTGTACTGCTTATATTGTTTGGTGGTCATCCGGCCCATCCCTGCGTGATGATATCGGTCAGAACGGCATATTCTTATCCTTTTTTTAATGCCGCGCCGTTCCCATTCGTCGGTCAGTTCCTTGCGGACCTCGATGGATTTGAAACGCTGATTGATCCAACTGTCGGAATAGCCTTTACGGTGGTAGTATTCGAGCATACGTTCGATACCCGATTCCGGATCGTCGATCTCCTCCAAGTGTTCACGTCCCAACTGAGCCAACCAGAGCTTTTATTCCGACATAGGAATAAGAGCTTAAATGGCTCTGCTTTCGGTGAGGGAATGGACCGAATGAGCCGGAAAAGCTGCTCTACATCGGCTACATCGGTCTTATAGAACTTGCCGTCCGAGGACTGCATTTTCAGTTGACTACAATATGTAGCCAACTCGCCGCCTTCTTTTTTCTGGCGGGTTTTCAGTACGCTCCAATACTTGCGAGGATTCGGACTATCGGTCAATACTCCGACTACATCCACGATCGAGATATACCATTTCTCAATTTCGGCATTCCAAACCGAGCGGACTTTTCTGTCCTTGGCGGTTATATTCGTCATAATCCGTGCAGCATTCGTATAAAAACGACCCGTCGATATGTGTATTGCCAAAAGGCTTGGCGGATTCTACCGTTCCAGATATACAAAGAAGTATCGGTTTTTGCAGAATAATAACCTGAAATTCAGTCGATACAGCTCGTCATTTTGCCTTTATCCGGATGATCTGATCCCAGTCGGTCGTGAACTGCCGGGAAAGGTACTGCCGGTTCATTTTGAACGGCTCGAAGCCTTCGGCGGCGGTTATCACTTTGTGGCGTCCGTATGCGGCGTTGATTTTGTCCATTGCGGCCATCAGGCTCTCGTGCTTGGAACGGTCGGTCGGATCGAACAGGTCCCGTTGGATACCGCGTTTGGGCGAGATGTCCGAAAGGATCACGCCCGCCCGCTTGTAGGCATAGCCGGACCGGTAGATCGAGCGCAGGATATCCGCAGCCGTCTTGACCAACTCCAGCGTGCTGTCCGTGGATACGGAGAGTTTCACGATCCGACTTTCGTAATATTGCGGCAGGTTCTCCTTGAACGGGTTCGTATAGATAAACACCCGCACCTCGCCGCAGACGCTTTTCTGTCTGCGCAGCTTGGCGGCGCATGAGGCGGCATATTGGGCCACGCGGGTATGCAGCTCCCCGAAAGCCGTCAGGTCATGGTCGAAGCTCCTTGTCGTAGCGATCTGTTTCTTGTCGGCGGGTATCTCTTCGAGGCTCAGGCACGGCTCCCCGCGCAGTTCCTTCCAGAGCCGGACGCCGACCACACCTCCGAGGTTCCTGTGCACCCACTCCTGCGGCATCTGCGTCAGGTCGTAGGCCGTGGCGATACCCGCCGAGAGCAGTTTCCTTTCGTACCGGCGGCCGACGCCCCAGATGTCGCCCACGGGAAACCTCCGCAGTACCTTTTCGATATCCTCCGGACGGTGCATGAAACAGCAGCCGCCGAGCTTCGGGTATTGCTTGCAAAGTTTGCTGGCGATCTTGGCCAGCGTTTTGGTCGGGGCGATGCCGAGGCTCACGGGAATGCCCGTATATTGTCCGACCGTGCGGACGATACGGCGACCCAGCCCGTCGAGCGAGTCGGTGTCCATTCCGGAAAAGTCGAGGAACGATTCGTCGATGGAATAGACCTCGGTGACCGGCACGAATGAGCGCAGGATATTCATCACCCGGGCCGACATATCGCCGTAGAGGACGAAGTTCGACGACCGGACGGCGACCCCGTAGCGGTCGATCAGTTCGCGTAGTTTGAAGAAAGGATCGCCCATTTTGATACCGAGAGCTTTGGCCTCGTTGCTGCGGGCGATCACGCAACCGTCGTTGTTCGAGAGCACCACGACGGGCCGGCCCACGAGCGAAGGGTCGAAGACCCGCTCGCAGGAAGCGTAAAAGTTATTGCAGTCGCAGAGGCCGTACATGCCTTAATAACGGATGCACGACCTTGAAATTACTATTTCTACATCTTTTTGACCACGTAGCGCACTATACCCCAGACGCGAAAGTCGCTCTGCGGATCGATCTCGATGGTAGGATACTTCTTATTGGCAGGCACGAGCAAGATCTTATCGTCCGTTAGGCGGATGCGTTTGAGGGTGAACTCCCCGTCGATATACGACACCACCAGGTTGCCGTCCTGCGGATCGAGCGACTTGTCGACCACCAGCAGGTCGCCGTCTTCCACGCATTCGTCCTTCATCGAGTCGCCCTCGACACGGGCATAAAAGGTGGCGTCGGGGTGTGTGACCACCAAACGCGTCAGATCGAGCCGTTCCTCGAGATGGTCGTCGGCCGGCGACGGGAAACCTGCCCGCACGCTGCTTTCGGCCAGTGGCAGATCGGTCGGGGTATTTATTTCGGGTTTATACCACTCCAGATTGAAAAGTCCGTTTTTGTCCATTTTCCGTTTTTACAGGACAATGGGCAAAAAACATTCCGTTCGAGTAGCAATGCCTTAAAATAGAGGGTCAATAAAGAAATATCCGGCCAAGCGGGATTTATAGGTCGGATTCGTCCGGAGTGAATATTCCGGTTTCGATTTCATAGATACCGAACGAATTGGCGGCGTTCGCCAGATAGACATAACCGTCTTCCTCGCGGGAACACTCTTCGGTCGGAGGATCGAACAAGTGAGCACCCCGATCGCTCATGTAAGCCATACAGGCGTCAAGCGCAGCGTCGAATACAGAAATCGTTGTCATATCATTATGTAATTATCGGTTTTAATCTCATCAATAAGAATAGGAAGTCTAATATTTCTTTTTGTAACGGTATTTATTTCGCATTGCCAAATTACGATGATTTTCCAACCTTGTTTTTTCAGCTCGGTAATTTTTCGAGCGTCACGTTTCATATTGGCCTCGATTTTGGGCAACCAATATTCCGTATTGCTTCGAGGTCGATGTCCGGCCCTACAAGAATGACCGTGCCAAAAACAACCGTGAACGAATATCGCCGTACGATATTTGGGCAGAACTATATCCGGAGAACCGGGTAATTTTCTGACATTGGTTCTATATCTGAACCCATGAGAAAACAGAAATTTCCGCACCAGAATTTCCGGTTTCGTGTTTTTTTGTCCGACTCGCGACATTATCTCGGAGCGTTTCTGTTTACTACAATGATCCATAAACTCGTATAAATATTATTCCATAATCCGAAGTCTTTGACTATCTTTGTACAAAGATAAAGATATTGGAAGAAAGTGTCTATAAATAATATGTCGTTACAGAAGAATATAGGCGTGATCGATCTTTTTTGCGGAGTCGGGGGGTTGAGTTATGGTCTCAAACGACAGGGGTTGAATATCATTGCAGGATTCGATATAGACAAAACGTGTCGATTCGCTTATGAGCACAACAACGATGCAAAGTTCTTCGACACGGATATAAAACGAGTTACAGGCGAGGAGATTCGTACTCTTTTCGGCGATTCGAAAATCAAAGTATTAGCCGGATGCGCGCCGTGCCAACCGTTTTCGTCGTATGCGTTCAGCAATAAAGATAAAGATCCGAATAAATACGATCTATTGTATCAATTCGGCCGTTTGATCGACGAAGTTCGGCCCGACATCGTTACGATGGAAAACGTAACGCAAATCGCACAATTCAAGCTAAAACCGGTTTTAGTCGATTTCGTGAAATTGTTAAAAGACGATCTGCATTATCACGTCAGCGTTAACACGGTATATTGCCCGAACTACGGTATACCTCAGACTCGTAAACGGTTGGTTCTGCTCGCGTCGAGAATCGGAGACATAAAACTTATCCCGCCTACGCACGCTCCTGAAAACTATGTTAAAGTCGAAGACGTAATAGGAGATTTACCGAAGTTAAAAGCCGGAGAACAATGCGCCGACGATCCGTTGCATAAAGCCACGGCTTTGTCGGAATTGAATCTGCGACGTATTCGAAATACGCCGTACGGCGGTAGTTGGAAAGATTGGCCGGAAGAACTCAAATTAAAGTGTCATAAATCGAAAACCGGCAAATCGTTCGGCAGCGTATACGGCCGAATGGTATGGGAACGACCCGCACCGACGATGACGACGCAATGTACGGGACTCGGGAACGGGCGATTCGGACATCCGACGCAAGATAGAGCTATCAGCGTTCGTGAAGCCGCATTGATCCAAACGTTTCCTAAAACCTACAAATTTTTTGCCGACGAGGAGACCGTTTCGATTACGAAAGCGTCGCGTTACATAGGAAATGCCGTGCCTCCGAAATTGGGCGAGGTCATCGCGAAAAGTATTATCGATCATTTAACCGAATCGAATAAAGCATGAACGAATCGGATATATTGAAATGGAGATTCGATATCAGTACCTTCCGCTTAATCGGCAGAGAATTGATTACGGATAGGATTACCGCTTTGTTCGAACTCGTAAAAAACTGCTACGATGCGAATGCGACCGAAGTAAAAGTAGTTTTCGAAAATGTCGGTTCGAGTAAACGAGATAACGATACCGGTCGCATCACTATCGCCGATAACGGATTCGGTATGTCTTTCGACGATATTCGAGATAAATGGATGGTAATCGGGACATCTAACAAACGTAAGAATCCTATTTCTCCGGAACCTTTTTCTCGTAGATGCGTAGGCGAAAAAGGTATCGGACGTTTTGCCGTGGATAAATTAGGCGACAAAGTGAATATCGTAACGAAACGATCGGGAACCGACAGATGGTTGAATGTCGAAATCGATTGGAACCTATATTATAATCAAGCGAACCAAGACGACGGGATCAAATTATTTACCGATATAGAAAATAAATACGAGTATATAACGTCTCGTGATATAAAGGAATCGGGCACACGTTTGGTTATCGAAAACGTTCGAGAATTTTGGTCGGAAGACGATATCCACAGATTTATTCGCGAAGCGTCTAAAATCGTATCTCCGTATGCGAATTTGAATCCACCGTTTCAGATAAGCGTTATCGCGCCCGAATTCGAAATCAAAACGAATGCGATAGAATCGCTCGCGAATACGGATACGGCGACCTTATCTTTAGCGATCGGGTTCGATAAAAAACGAAACATCCAAGAATCCCTTTTCTTCGATGAAGAAAGCGGACGAATAGAAAAAAAAGAAATTCCCGTTAAAGAGTTCGGCGGAATCTCAATGAAATTATTTTATTTCGACGATAATGCGAGACGGATTTTTCGAAAAAAATATCCGAATAACGAAATCGACGGGATCAAAATATACCGAGACAATGTGATAACCACTCCGTTCGCAGAGCGCGAAAACGATGCGAATAAAAAACGCGACGTATTGGGAATCGACAAGCGACTATGGCAGGACATCTTCAATAAGATCAGCACTCGAGAGATAATAGGCATCGTCGACATATCGAAACAAGAGAATCCGGCGATTATCGATGCGACCAATCGTCAGGATTTCAACGATAACGACGAATATAGAGCACTGAAAGAGTTTATCATTCTGCAAATAAGCTCGATCGAAGATTACAAAATTTATTTACGCAAGCATCGGAAAAAAAATATCGATTCCGAACTATACAATGCGAAACAAGATATCGACGATCTCGTGCAGTCCGTTACGGATATAGCACAAGCCAATCCGCATCTGCGTCCTAAACTGACCCCGCTGATCTCGACTGCGAAAAAAACCGGAAAAAGCGTTAAAGCGGCTATCGCCGAACATAAAAAGGCCGAAGAGGAATTCATTCGCAAAGAAAATATGTACATGAGTATTATGTCGCTGCAAGAATACGCGATTCATATTACTCATGCAGTTCGCACATCGCTCAATAAAATCAAGCGCAAAGCGGATTTTTTCGCTGAATTCTATCCCGATCCCGAAGAAGAAGAATACTTTATACGATATGCCCATGAAATTTCGGAGGAAATGGAAATATTGGATAAGGTGATCAACTACATGCTGAGTTATTCTCAATCCAATATCTCATTTCAAGAAATCGATTTCCGAAAATTGATAATCGATATTTTTCGGACCTATCGAACCAAATTCGAGTTCGAACATATCGAAACGGAATGCGAGATAAAAGAATCCTTGGTGTTGTCCTCTAATCGTCAGTTTTTTTTCGATATTCTTCAAAATTTGATAGATAATTCTATAAAAGCGATGAAGAATTCGCAAAAGAAAATCATCAAGTGTACGGCTTATACCGACGACGACCGATTGATAATAAAAATGTCCGATACCGGCGCTGGAATCCCGGACGAAAAAAAAGAATGGGTATTCGGGCTTTATAACACTACGACAGAAAAGGACGGCGGGGCCGGAATCGGATTATACGTCGTTAAAACAAGAGTCGAATCGTTGAAGGGAACGATCAAGATCGTAGATAGCGAATTCGGATCTATCGGAACCACCTTTCAAATAACGTTACCGTTTAAAAGATAAAAATATGGATTTCGAAATTATAATCGCCGATGACAACATGTCGTCTACCGATCCGTTCGTCAGACGACTCGAGAAAAAATATCCGAATACCGATGTCAAACTGTTTTCCGAAATTCAAAAATGTTTGGACTATATTTTCGATAATCTATCCCAAAAGATGATCGTTTTTTTGGACTGTAAATTCGATGTCGGGTTACAAGGAATTGATGCTCTGAAACAGATCAGAGAAAAAACGTCGTTGTTGTATATCGTAATGATGTCGGCGAATTCTCCGTTACAACTTCCGTCGGACGATATTATCGAAATGATTAATAATAAAGGAATTTATTTTATTAATAATTCCGATATGTCGAAGGTGGAAGAAATAATAGAACGAATTAAGTATAATTGGAATACTGACTTCGATTGTGTTTTCGAACAATGGATCTTGCAACATGAAAACGAAGCGGACAAAACGTTCGTATTCAAAGGAAACGAAAAATATACATTGAGAATGATTCTGAATGAAATTCGCCTCGGCACCGGTTTCGGAAAAGATATAGAACGAATCATGTATAAATCTACGATCCAATCTTTATTAGATAGTAAACTCGATGATTGACGATGTCATTATATCGTATAACAACGATTGTTCGGAAGAAAATAGGTGGTTTTTCGAATCGTGTGCCGATGAAAGCAGGCAATGCGCTGTAAAATGCCGCTTTACACATAAAACTATAACGCCCCCGAATTTAACGGCCGAAGAAATCAAACGCCATATCAAGTCGTGCCGACATGGATTCGTTTTCTTAGCATATATGCATGGTCATAAAAAAGGGATAGTTAACGAGTGCGGAGACGATATCGTTTCCGACACGATTAATTCCGAAATATTTAAGGGTAATATTTTTTACACGTTTTCGTGTCAATGCGGTAATGATCTTAAAGACGAATTGATGAATAGGAATACAGCCTTGTTCTGGGGGTATAAAAACGATACTCATATTGTTCTTCAAGAAGAATTCGTCGAATGTGCGATCGAAGGAATCAAACAGTTTTTATCCGGTAAAACCGTCGGAGACGCGAAAAAAGCGATGGAGGAAAAATATATCGAAAACCATTATAAGATCGGAGGATTGAAAGGAGCGTTGCTATTAGAGAATAAGGACAATATGGTGGTTGTAGGAGATATGTCGTTAACTATTTTCGATTTCCCACAATAAAATGTGCATTCTACAAAATGCATAACGATCCTTTATATAATTTATTCCTCGTCTCAGATTATTACGCGTATTACGGCAATATGCTCAAAGATATATTATTTTCGATACCGACAGCTTCGGCTCGCTTTATAAGAAAGCGTAACGGAGCGCACTCTTTCTCTCCGCAGCAAATCAGGTAAGCACATTGCGGCAATTTTTCTTCCAAAACCCGGTATAGGTCTTCTTCGTGCGGATTTACCGTACACTCTTTCGAGTGCAAAACGACGGTCCGAGTTTCTGGGAGCGGTTCAGAAGTTAGGGAAAAAGCCTGCCAAACGATGCCGCTATTATACCGGACCAGCCGCTGGACGAACTTTTCAGTACTGATTTACAAGCCTATGGCGGGTTTCAGAACGGGTGTCTTGAAGCAGGTTCAACGCCCCTCGTAGATACTGACTATTTCCGTTTCAACGCCGACACGTCGATTTGGGATAGAGCCGATGGATGAAAATCCGTCCGGACGACCCGGCCTCCGATGGATACTTTACCATTAGAACTCACATACAAATCAAGACGATCGACATCGATCTCGGCAGAAACGGATGCCAAACCCGAAACATCAATTCGAAGATTACCGGGTGTGCGAACTGAAACCTCCCGGAGTTTAGCTACACCCGAGATATCTGTTCGCACATCTCCTTGGGCCGTTACGGAGAGTCCGGAAATATCGGTAGCGCCGGATTGCGTAAAATGCAGCGAATTGACCCGTAACGGCAGTTTTACGATTTTGCACGCACCCTCTACATTAATCCTGCAATCTCCGGAGGTAAGCATGTTCTCCGTTTTGAAATTACAGGCCCCTTCCAGATGCAGATAATCCAGCTCGGACAAGACGATATAGGCCGTCGGAGAATTATCACGGCCTATATTCAATTTTTTCGGAAAAGAGACATTCTCCATACGCAGACAAACCGGTCTTGCCTTCGAGGTTACAAGAGAAATAAGGTTGCAGATCAGGATCAACGGTCAACGTTACACAAGTTCGCTTCCCTCGGGATACCACAATCTGCCAACAACTTTCGGCTCGTATGCTCGTGATTTCTTTTCCTGAAAAACGTGTTTCCACAACATTTTGTCGAGCAGACAAAGTACCAGTTCCGGCCAGACAAATAATCAGTATTAACAAAAATTTCTTCATAATGATTAGTTTTAAGCTATCGCTCCTTAGCAGACCCCAAACGGATGCCATCACGACAAACGATTGTATACAAGCATTTTAACTAAAAACGGATGAAAGCTAATGTAAAATTATTAGACATTCCGTATCTAAATTTTTGACATTTCCTACCGCTATCGACAGTCAAACCGTTATCGCCCCTAAAGGCGTGTATAGAATTGACTATCATGCCTGTATCCGGATAAAACCGCCATCGACACAGTATAGTTTATTACTGTACCAAGCCGATCAGTCGCCGGATGAACTCTTCGGCGGTTACCTCTCCGTTCGTATCGTTGTCGCGCAGGGGGAAACGGCGGCAGTCTATGGCAGCTTTCAGTACCGGTTTTTTAAACCAGGTCCAGCGTCCCTCGTAGATTTTGACCGTCAGTGTTCCCACATGTGGGGCATAGTCGTAAAAGGCGGAATAGAGTCCCGTGCGGTTCAGCGTAGCGAGTGTTTCGAGGATCGTTATCAGTTCCCGGTCGGCGTCCATGTAGCGTCCCGGATCGTTGATCCGCAGCTCGCCGTCCGGCCATAGCTCGGCGCCCCGGTAACCGCCGTAGGGTAACTTGATGGCTTTTCGGAGCCGTTCGAGCGGGACGATCTGCCTGTCGGACAACGCTGTTGGCGGTTTCAATAAAATCGGTTTTATGGATGGCCCTGCACTGCCGGCAAGGAACCGTCGCACCGTAGATGTTTCCATGGGGAACGAATGTTTCATGATGTGAACGATTATGGTATGAGCGTCATGACTGCGGAAAGGAGGTTCGTTCCACGGAAGCGCAAACGTCCGTATGAAAATCCTTTACGGAGAAACGGCCGCCTCGCAGTCAGTGCAAAATACTAAAGATGTATTCCATTGAATTCCAGCAAAATATGTCGACATCATAACGAGTGAGCGTTATTATCCTGTATACTTTTTTCCTGCTCGTTCGTTTTATATATATGATCGATACGACATATACGCCCATGACGATAGCGCAGATCGAAGCGGAGTACGACGAAAAATTGTTCGCCCGCCTCGGAGAAAACGGGCCGTTTCGCGGCAAGATACTCTCGCCATTGTTCTCGAACCTGTACGAACAAAAAGTCGTATACAGGGAAAAAATGCGTATATTTATCCTGCGGATGGAGGAGATGACCGCCGATGAACGTGGTTTCAGGGCGACGGTGCGGAGGTCGGCTGTGCTGTATACCGGAGGATACATCAATCCGCGGCTGGAACACTGGTGGGTGTCGTCTTCATGGGATCGGTTGTTGCTCTCTTACCGGCACGACTGTCTATATGCCCCGTCCGCAGGATGGACTATGTGGCCCGACCCGAACCTCGTGCGCAAGACAGAAGAGTTGTACCTACAGGGCGAAATGGAACGGTTATTGTCTTGTTTTTTTAACGATATGCTATGAAAGGAGTGACAAAGGACGGAACGGAGAGGAACCACTTCGGGAACCTGAAAGCCTCCGCGCCCTTGTTACACAGGTTGCGGGAGAAAGATCCCGCTTGGTGGCGGCTTCTCAAGAGCCAGCGGGACTGTTACATTGACATCCGCAAGGACAACACGGTCAACGTGTACCATAACGGAGGGTCCATGTTCAGGATTGGTTATGACAGGGGCCGCTACACCGCAAAAACGCACGCGAACTACTTGGGCCTGCAGAGACGGTCGTATGCCGATTTTTCGACAGACGATCTGTCGCAGGAAGTGCTGGACCGCATAAAGGCCGGAATTCGCCGGCGTTTCAGCGAACGTTCCGAAAGCGGGATCAAAGCCCGGCTGGTCCTTGGCCCGGCGTCACGCTACATCGACACCGAGTTCGCCTTCACTCTCCCGAATCCCTGCTCCAAAAGCCCGAAGGTCAAGTACGACATCCTGCGTATCGACCTGATACGGCTGAACGACCAGCACGATATAGAGTTCGTAGAACTCAAACGCATCGGCGATAACCGGCTGCTGGACAAGCAGTCGTACACCGCTTCCACAGGCACGGAGGAGATCGTGTCCCAAATGGACAGGTACAACCGTTTCCTGGCGGATAACAGACAGGAGATCATAGGCTATTATACCGAATTGCTGAAGATCAAGGCCTCTCTTGGGCTGCTCCCGGTATCCCTCACGGGCACGGATTTCGAGAAGACGACCATCGGCCTGTCCGAGCGGGTCGTGCTCCATATTGACATCGGGGATTACGACGAGAAGCCCACGCCGAGACGGTCGGAGAGACGCAGGGCACTCCGCGAGCTATGCAGCCGGCACGGTATCGTCTGCGAAGTAACTCCCGGACATACGCTTTAGCCTATGAGGATTACCGTACATCGGGGTATAAACCAGATCGGCGGCTGCATCACGGAGATCGCCACTACCTCCTCGAAGATATTGATCGACTTGGGCGGGAACCTGCCCGACGGCGATGGCCGTTGCGAAGACAGGCTGGCCGACCGTAACGCCGTACGGGTATTGACCGAGGGTTGCGACGCCGTGATATATTCCCATTACCACGGCGATCATACGGACCTGTGCAGATATGTTCCCGCTACTGTTCCGCAATACATCGGTCGGATAGCCAAAAAGGTGATGCTGTGCAAGGCGAGGACGCTGGCGGCAATTCCGGGAGGTCCCGTATCGCCTGCCGATGTCGCCGTGCTGGAAAGTATGCGGATCTACCGGCCCGCGTACGCGATCGGCAATACGGGAGATATTCGCGTAACGCCTTTCTTCGTAAGCCATTCGGCTTGCGACGCCTATATGTTCCTCATCGAAGCCGACGGCAAACGCATCCTCCATACAGGGGATTTTCGCACGCACGGCTATCTCGGCAAAGGCCTGTTTCCCGTCCTGCGGGAATACGTATTGCGTCGTCCCATAGACGTGCTGATTACCGAGGGTACCATGCTCTCGCGCCCGAACGAGGCGGTCCGGCACGAGAATGACCTGAAGGTCGAAGCGGCCGGGCTGATGAAACGATGCAAATACACCTTCGTGCTCTGCTCGTCCACGGATATCGACCGTCTGGCGACTTTCCACATGGCCAGTAAGGAGGCCGGGCGCAGTTTCCTGTGCGACCGCTATCAGTCGGAGATGCTCGGGATATTCTCGTCAGCGGCGGTCGGGGAAGACTCTCCTTATAAATTCGACAACGTCCGTTTTTATTGCCACGGGCATCGTAATCAGCTCGAACTGTTAAAGAAACGAGGCTTCTGCATGCTGGTCCGTGGAAGCCGGCGGTTCTCGTTCGTACATGAACTGCTCGACATGCTGGGCCGGGAGAACTGCCAACTGATTTACTCCATGTGGTCAGGCTATTTGAAGCCCGGCAGAAACCGGAAAAAGGAATACATCGAGTTATGGGAATCGTTCGGGCGCCGCACGCTGCTGCATACCAGCGGTCACGCTTCTGCCAATGTTTTGGCAGAAGTGTGCCGCACGGTCGATCCCGTTACGGTGGTCATCCCGATACACAGCGAACTGTCGGACGACTTCCGCCTGCTGGACATCCCCGAAACGTTGCGGTCTAAGATCGTTACCGAATCCGCCGTAATGGGCGGCATCGAAATCATCATGGCCCCGCCGCAGGAGAGCATATAAGGTTCGGACCCTTTGCTTACGACAGGCCCGGGCCAATACTCCGTTCAGGGAGATATCCCCGTTACCGAAGCAGTTCCGTTGTAATGGGGGAACGCATCGGTTGGTTATCGGTCATGGAAATACTCCTCAGAAACGTAACCGCTCGTTACGAAAGGATTTTGAAGTGTCTTCATAGTTTACATCGATTCCATCACGTAAAGATAATAATTGCAAAATAATAATTCTTGAAAAACTGATAAGAATCGCGATTTATGTCGCGATCCGTTTCTGCCGTCTTTCGATACGTCGGGCTGCCCTGTAAAGTAGATGTGAAGTTCGTTCGCGCCTCAGCTCTTCGATACGGCTCTCGCGGGCCTGAAGCGAGAGGAAATGCAGGTCTTTGGTCCGCTTCCTTTGTCGGCCGATCCAGTAGGCCAGCGAGGGGGACGATCCGTAATCGTACAGCACGAGGTTCAGTCCATGATGGAACAGAAGGACTCCTCCTACGGTGTGTGCGAACTGTTCGGCGTAAGGGTTGATGTTTTGTTTCATAGCTCGGTGCCCGTGTACGGCGGGACTGTTTTTCCCGTACATGAAAGATAATAGAGGGGACGCCCTCGTGACGTCCCCTCCGGTAAACGGTTTGCGGGTTATGCCGCCTTAGCGGCGGTAACGGTTTCGTTGTCCGCGAGCGGTATGAACGGAGTCAATCTCTCTTCGGGCAGGAACTCGTCCGGAGCAGGCCCTTCGTAAGGCGTGTAGTCCGGTTCGGGCTCCTGCGGGAATACCGGTTCCGGATAGTCGTCCGGTTCGGCTTCCGAAGCGGCAAGGGCCAGCACCTCGCCGGTCGCGGTGTCGACCAGTTCGCCGCTAACCTGTACGACAGAGGCCTGCTTGTCCTCTTCCTCGATAGCTTTGATGCGCTTTTCGAGGTTGGCGTGGCGCTTGTCGTAGATGGCCTTGTGACGTCCGACGACGGCCGCGGTCTCTTCGGGGAAGTGCATCTGCCCGAACTCGATCATCAGCTGGATGTCGATATCGTCGGCCTGGCAGTTATACTCGCTGATATCGTCGCAGTAGCGCATGAAGGCCATGCGGAAGAGCATCGCGCGCTGCTCTTCGGTCATCGTCTCGGCCGCTTTCAGACGTTCGGTACGGCACGATCCGTAACCGGTCACGCCGAGCAGTTCACGGTTCGCGCTCGGGATGCGGTCGAGCAGCACATAGTTGAGCATCTGGTGTTCGCGCTCGGTCATGGCCGAGGCGAGGAACTGCGCCGTGGCCTTTTTCAGCACCTTCTTGAGGTCCTTGTTGATGTGCTCGTAACAGATCTCCAAGTTGCGGGCATCCTTGGCGCGCAGTTTCGCGGCCGGCCTTTCCGGCGCCGAGCCGCAGAGCAATCCGTTTCCGTCGGTCTGTGCCCTGACGCGCTCGTAATAGACACCGACATCCGAAGTGCCGATCACGGCGTATTTGAGCACGGTGCCTTCCGACACCCCGCAGTCGAGCTCCGAACAGGTTTCTTTGAACTCTTTCAATTCTTCTTCATAGTCGTCCTGCGCGCCCCGGAGGTCGTCCTCGCTCTCGTAATCTTCCGGAACGGGGACCTTGGGCATCTCCGGCTCGTCGATATACCCCCAAAGACCCCTTTCGAGCGTTACGACCTCGTGCCCCATCGCTTCGAGCCGTTGCACGATGGCACGGTCGCTGTTACCCGTGACGGCCAGGTGCAAGCGTGCATCGTTTTTAAGTAAAGACACGGCCTTATCCACGAGGTAATTCACGTTTTTCTGTTGCAGGCAGGCCATGTTCCGGCATGCGCCGCAGTCGCCGCAGTCGGTAAAAAGCACCTGGTTCAGGGTGTTGTGGCCGCAGGATGCACACTCCGTCTTGTCGAAGCGGTAATTGTCCAGCGTGGTCATATACTTGTCGTAGAGCTTTTTTGCGAAATCCTTGGCGGGGATGCCTCTCCACGACCAGAAATCATCGTGCCGGAAGTGCTCCTCGTAGACTTCTTTCTGAATGTCGGCATCGTATTTGGCGAACTCTTTGGCCACTTCGAGCGTGATATCTTTCCGATCGAGCATGTCGGCCACCTCGGGGATCAGCGTGGTCAGGCTGATACGCGAGCGCACGTAGTCCTCCTTCTTGCCGAAGCGTTCGCAGATGGCCGCGACGCTCAGGCCTTCCTCCTGCTTGCGGCGGAAGATGCGCCCCTCTTCGACGGCCGAGTAGTTCTCGCGTTGCAGGTTCTCGATGATGAGGCACGTCTCGGCCTGCTCGTCGGTCATCTGTTCCACCTTGGCCGGAATGGTCGTCTTACCGGCCAGCAGCGAGGCACGGAAGCGGCGTTCGCCGTAAACGATCTCGTAGCGTCCGTTCTCCATGGGGCGCACCTTGATGTCGGTCTGAACCCCGTGCAGGGCGATGCTGTCGGCCAGGTCGCGGAGCTCCTTCTCGGAGATCGTGCGGTCGCGGTTGAACGGACTGGGGTCGATCTTATCGAGCGGGATGTTCATCGACACCGATTGGAACGGCACGAGGGCGTTCGAGGTTGTTGCCGGAGTGGCGTTTACGTTCTGTTTTTTAGCGGTTGCGGTTTTTTGGTTCTTTTTCATGATGTTGTGTTTTTATGGTTTGAAATGGTTTTATTTGAAACAAAAGCGGACGTGCAGGACACGTCCGGATAATGGGTTATATCCGCCTCATGGGTGGCGGCAAACCGGAGCATTTTGTCCGGCTTTCTCTTTTTTGTACGTTCATTTTGTCAGTTGGTTTGCGGTAATGAATTCGTGTCGCTGTAGGCCATGACCGTCAGCAGCTTGTGTGGATAGAGCCCGTTCGTATTGGGATCCATGCGTTGATCCGTGCGCTGTTGCAGCCAGAAACTGTCTCGGTCGAATCCCCACCGGAAATACCGGCGCGGGTCGGGACCGTGGCCCGGCCTGCACAGGCGCAATAGCATCCTGTGCATCTCGGCGGGCGAAGAGGCGCTGCCGACGGCATTGAGGATATCGGTAAAGACATCCGCGACCCATGGGTCGGTCTTGTACAGAGCGCCTTCGAGTCGGATGATCATAGGCTTGAGATTTTAAAGGGTTGATAAACAGAAAAGGAAACCCGAAATGTTCGGATTCCCGTATACTGAAAACGGCAGGAACATTCCTGCCGTCCATGATAAACCGTATATGGTGTTCTTACCGCCTGTTGAAACGGCTCAAGCGCTCTTTGTAGCTTTGCAGGTACATGCGTTGCAGCCGCTTGTCCAGAAAGGAGCGCTTCGTCAGTTGCGCCACCTCGTCCTTCGGTTCAGCGAATAGCGCCAACACCTTGTCGGTCTGTTTGTCGTTCAGGCCCGCGAGTCGGCCGAAACGCCGGAAATCCTCAGCACAGGGATGTTCCGTACGCTCGTACGTATCGCTCCACTCCGGGCGGGGCATCAGCCCCTCGCTCAAGGCGAAGTCGCCGTCGTCCACATGCAGGTGAGAATTGAGCAGGTCGTAGGCCGGAGCGAGGCGGTAGTCCCCGTCCGGGGTCTGCTGCACGGAGAAGTTCTTCAGGTGTGCGTCTCCGTTGGCGAACAGATAATTGAATACGACCAGGCGGAAAAAGCCGGCCATTTCCACCTGCCAGGCGGGCAGCAGTTCCCGGATCTTCGCCGCGATGTCAAGGTAACTGCCGCGGTATTTAAAGTCTTCTCCGGCGTTCTCGGCCGTCCGCCCGACGAGGGAGGCGAAGTCGTCCTGTTTGATCCCGGAGCCGTCGGCCCCCACGTCGAACCGCCGGGTGATATAGGCCGGCTCCCCGTCGGCAAAGAAGATCATGCCGTTCTCGGCGGTCGGTATGTCGTAGACCTGGCGTGCGATCTGCATGGTCAGGTGTTCGTTGGCCGGCATAAAACGGCGGTAGCGGAGGCTGCGGTTCGAAGGGACGGGTTTCAGGATATAGGTGCCCTTCTCGCCCGGCGGCGTAAGGATGACCTTTCCGTCCTTGAGCGTAGCGCTCAGTTTCTCCTGCACGCCTGAAAGGGATATGCGGCCGACGTTCCCAGCAATGAGCGCAGCGGCCTCGTCGCCGTCATAGGCGAAATCCAGCACATGGCTGACCTTCTTGCCGTCGAACAGACGGACTGCTGTACGAGGACTATATGTCCGGTATCCCGGCGCGAGCGTGCCGGGACAGTTGGCAACGGTAGGTATGTTCGTGTTCGTCATTCTCGGATCTCTTTTACGGTTACAGCCCCGATCGTGTCCGTGTGGGCCGTTTTGAGAAGTAATGTGAAATAATCGTTCCCGTCTATCTTCAGGATGCGACTCTGGATGGCCTTATTGGCCCCTTCGGACAGCATATTGAAAAAAAACGGAAACAGGTGTTCGCTACGGTAAGGTTCTTCACGTTTGGGTAGCGTCAGGCTGACGGCCGTGGCCGCAGGGTCCTGCAAATAGTCTCGGTTGTAGCCGAACGTATAGCTACCGTCGTCCTCTCGGGTCAACACCCCGGCGGGACGGTCGTTGACATAGACTTGTGCTCTTTTCATGGTCATACGATTTTTCTGACGGTCGCCGTAATCTCCAGTCCTAACGCGGCAGCGATCTTCCGCAGGGTGGCGAACGAAGGGTTTGCCTTGCCCCGCTCGATATCCACGATCCTGCGTACGCTGACGCCGGTAATGTCCGCAAGTTCTTCCTGTGTCACTCCCAGCAGCGCCCGTCTGTTGCGTATCGTTTCGAATATATCCATCATGCAATATGTTGCGTATTTGATGCAAATATAAGCAAAACTCGTTCCATGACGAATAAAATACGCAATATATTTCATATTTCAATGTAGAATTAAAGATCGCCGCACACAAAAAAACGGGCGGCCTGTCGCAAGCCGCCCGTTCCGGAAGTACGTTCCGTGGAACGGTTAATCTCCCGTCTGAGGATTTTCCGCATGTACGAAGTTCGGAACGCTTTTCAGTACGCCCATGGTCCGCTTGCGGTGCAGCCGGGTCACGAGCGTGACCAAGTCGAAAGCACTGTATACTTTTATAGGACCTCGACCGATGGAACGCAGTTCGTTCTTTTTGACGGCCTCTTCCAGTTGCCGGGGCGTGATGCCGAGCATGCCGCAGGCTTCGGCGACGCTAAGCGCCGTGTCGAGGTTGTGTTTGTAACAGATGTAGCTCAGCAGTTGGATCGCATAGCTCTGCTGGTAATGGGTAATCATCAGGTCGCGGAACGAATCGTCACGGATCAGTTTGTACTTGACTTGTTTTGCCATAATCGTTCGGTGTTAAAATTGTTTGTTCGATCGAAGTTTACGCAGATAGGCCTGCACCTCGGTAACGAAGTAGTAGCGCCGTCTGCCGGCCTTGAACCCGACGAGTTCGCCCGAGTTGTGCAACCGGCGCAACTGCCTGGTACTGATGTGCAGCACCTGAGCCACGTCCAGATAATCCAGTACGGTGTCTTCGAGTTTGGAAGCAGGAGAATTTTCTGCGTTCGAGAGCTTGCGGATGTCTTCACGCAACAGGTCCATCTTTTGATCGATGGATTGGCAGGACTCCTTGATCTGCTGGTAAAGTTTTACGAGGTCCATATCGTCATTTCATTTTTGTCGTCGAGTGCAAAAGTGAAAAAAGCGACAAGACTTATCGTTATACTTGAATTGAACTTCAATCGAAAAAATTGCCGATTATGGAATCAACCGCCTGCAGGCTGACAGTTCGGCCAAACATAGCTTCGGACGACAGCCTATAATGAACAAGACCGACTCCGTCTTCGGAATCGGTCTTGCGTTTATGGCTTTCTACGCGTTCCTTTATAGATCGCTCTGGTCGCGTCGGCTTTGATTTCGGCGGCGGTCTTTACCTTGCCGTTATTGATCCATTCGAGCAGTTCGTCCTCATAGAAATAGACCTTGCGTCCCTGTCGGCAGCTCGGTATTTCGCCCAGACGGGAAAGCGCGTATACGGTCTGTTTCTTCTTGCCGATGATCCGGCAGGCTTCGTCGATGGATATCGGCCTTCGCTCTTTCCGCTGGGGCTGGAGTTGGTCTATCGTTCACTGAATCTGTTCCAATTTGGCGAGGATTTGCCCGATCGCGGCCGGGATGTCTTCAAAACATAGCTTCTTGTCGTCGTCCATGACTGTTTATGATTGGTTATACAATAGGTTTTGTGGTCGGTATCCGGTATGCTTTCAAGCCACCATAGGTTCGGGGTCTTTATATATTTGGATGCGGCCGAGCGTATCCTCTTTCATCTCGTCCAGTAGGTCGAGGTAGATCTCCGTCGTGGTAACGTGCTTATGCGTCAGCATCTTGCTTACCGTATAGATATCGGTTCCGCTGGCCAGTTGCAGCACGGCGTACGTGTGCCTAAAGCAGTGGAAGGTTATGTGTTTGGTGATCCCAGCTGCGGCGAGCCATGCCTTCAGCGGCTTGTTCAGCATGCTGCGTGTCAGGTCTTTGAAAACAAGACCTCTTCCCCTCGGTCCGCACAGTTCCAGCGCATCGGGACTGATCGGCAGGGTGGCTTCCGTCTCCGTCTTTTCTGTACGGATGCGCATATTATAACCGGTCCCTTTGATGTTTGGGACGATATTGTTCCATGTCAGTTGCATGATATCGCTGATCCGCAGTCCCGACAGACAGGCGTACAGCGAGGCACGCTTCAGTACGGGGATTTCGCAGGGTGTTTTCGATAGATTGTAAAGCTCCCGGAAATTCAAGAACTCGATGCGGTTCCGTTTCGCTTCGATACGTTCCAAGTGCTCGTTGATATTCTCCCGGATATAGTCGTCCCTCAACGTGATGGCGAGCATGCCCCGGAACTTGCGGTAATAATTCGATGCGCTGTTGACCGACAGTGGCTTCGTCGGATCGTCCAGTTGCGTTGCGCTCAGCAGGTATTCGCGGAACCGAACGCACAGGTCGACGTTAAGTTGCCGGAATGTGCAATGACCGTCTACAAACTTATGGAAATGTTTGTAGCAGCTCATCCAGCTATTGTTCCGCTGCGTAGCTTCTTTATAAAAATAGGCCAGAAAATCACCTTTCATCTTCTCCTTGTCCAGAAAGTCGAACTCTTCGTTGATGACGGCCTGTACCCGAAGGGCACGGATAGCTTCCGCCTGCGCGAAGATCGTTTCGTTATACTGTTTCTGGGTTAGGGTCTTGGGTTTGTCCCATACATACATGCCCAGCGTTTCGTAGCGCTGCATCTTCATGGTTTCCCGAACCCGTACGGGCGGATAGAATTCCAGATATAGAGTACGCCGTCCTCCGCTGATGGGACGGCTCCGGAGAGATATTTTCGTTCTTCCCATAATGTGTGTTTTGAAATGCAAAAGTATTGATCGTCAAATAAATGAACAAAAATTCGCGTTTTATATCTAATTGATATACAGGACGTTCAAATGGGCCTCAAATGGCGTCTGAAAGCGGCCTCCTCGAACATGGTTTTGGAATGATGTTTTATGATTTTCAGACCGAACCGGTTTATTTTATAATAAACCGTCGATATGGGGATATGGTACTTTTCCGAGGCTTCATTAACCGTAATGTATCCTTGCAGGTGCTTGGTTTTGGTATAACCTCGTGCTCGGTCCAAGTGTTCGGTAGAATAAAGCGTCGTTTTGCCGTTTTTCTTCTTTGGAATTTTATGCCGGGAAATGGTAGTATAGATGGCATTGGCCTGTGCATTGTACCGCAGGCATGCTTGTCCGATATCGCACCATTCGCCGGGCTCCGTTTTGATGCGTTCGGCTGCCGGACGCTTCGTTTTAAGCGTTTTATTTGGCCGGGCGACCGGTTTGCCGCACATTTCGGGGGCATCGAATAGGGCGAGCAGGTCGCTCCAGCGAATGAATGACAGCCGCGAAGTAAGGTGCAAGATACGGATGGTCCCGGCGGCTTCCATGTTATAGAGCGTTTGCCGGCATACTTTCATGCGTTTGGCGGCTTCGGAGACGGACAGCATATCCGTCGATAACGGTTCTTCGTTGTTTTGCTTCTTTGTCTCGGGAATGGTTGCCGGAACGGGCTTCTTTTTCGAGGATACGGGAGTGGCAGGCATGATTTCGACCGACTTCGGGGGCAGCATCCGTTTGACTTTGCGGGCAGCGCGCTGTTTGGCGATCTTCTTTTTATGCCGCCTGTAATAATCGCGTTGGTAGCATGCTTGGCAGCAATACAGTCCCGTGTGTCCGCTAATTTCATTGCTGCAATCGGATGCGGCGCAGAACCGTTTAACTGCGTAAATCTGCACGTCCGATCCCGATACAGGGCCTCTTTGTTTCTTTTCCCGCATGGGGATGTTCGCTCGTCTGTTTTGCATAGACTCTCCAATGTTAAGTTAGACTTTCCCTTGTCTAACAGGTTAGACTTCGACTATGCTGGACTGAGATGGACGATGGTAGACTGTCGTGGACGGTTGTGGACTGACTAAAGTGCCTAAGGATCTGTCGCGGCTTGAAGGCTTTTGACGGTAAAAACTTAGACACTGAATGATGTCCATCGTGGTCCATCTCGGTCTATGGGAGTCCATAGAAGTCCAACATGCTTTTTTACTCAACAATCGAAGATGGACTATGGTGGACTGATAATCGTTTGTCAAGGTTCGTGCATTAAATATGCATCAAATCCGACCGGTTCTATTGTCGGTCGGTTGTTCGATATGAACTTTGACAAGACGCTAAATAGCTGTTTATTAGACTGCTTTACTATTCCTGAATAACTGTTTACTATCTATTCTATTGGATGCTATACAATCTTTAAAGTCAATAGGAGCTTACCTGCTGGTTAATTAAATTGGCTCTCTCATTTTGAAATGTTTCCTTGATATTTATCTGCATTTAACCTGATTCCATCAAAAGCTTCTTGTGTTGATCTTGCTGATATGGAGATAAAAACAAAAAATCGATAGAGTTATAAAAATAGTAGCAGATACTATTAAAAATAAATGCTCAGAATAATATCAGAGAAAAATCTGCAAAGAGCATTATAAACTGGGATGTGGTTGAAATGGTTGTTAAAAAAATGAAGACAGCCTCGTTTATTTACAACAGGCAGCTTTACCGGATATGAATTTTGATTTATCGAAATATTATGGATATTTTTGGTTTAAAGACATAACCTTCCTCGTTGAGATTCAAGATGATGATGAGATGATTTACGATGAAATATTCAAATATCATAATATGGTAACCATACCTAAAGAGAAAGAATCTTTTACAACCATTATTGAAAATCCGGGTTGGTTATTTCGGTATATAGTTAAAAATAGCCAAGTTGGACGTTTGAACAGTTGGGGTATGGAGTTCTTATAAATTCGACTGTGAATAAAGTTATAGCATTCCGAGAGTTGCCCATTGAGGATATGATTCGTCATGAACATGGTTTGCCCCTCAGAGAGTTTTATCAACGGGGAATAGAAGATAGTCGTTTTATTATTCAAGGGACAACCAGAAGTAAATTTTTTAACAATTACGATTATGAAAAGTCGTATTAAAAAGGGCCTAATAACCTATACATTATTGTCAATAGCTTTGTACAATGTCAGTTGTCAATGTTTAAAACATCGCAAGAATTCTTATGCTGAAGGAAAATATCAAATGATCTGCTTGACAACCATTGATGACAATGTGCCTCATTGGACGTTTTCCCGGGATAATTATTCAAAAGATACGAAGATTATTGACGACGAATCTTTAGAAGTTATCATTCGAAAAGAAGACTTTACTCGACATCAATTCTATCAGGATGTGTTCCCTTTGGATACTACTGCTATGTATTTTCCTGATATGGACCATATGTATGGTCCTCTCTATGTCATTTTGTGGGATCTACTGGAACATGGTAGAGCTGAAGTTTTATTTCAGGAGAGACGCATTGATTCCATTAGACATCGTTTTTACTCTTTTTTAGGTAGTGAACAAGAATGTTTAGAATTTTGGGATAAGAATCATAACATATGGATTCCTTTGCTTGATCGACTGATTAAGATGGGCGAATAACTTATCCTCAAAAAGAGCAAGTGAGAAATCACTTGCTCTTTCTATTATTTTTTCGCAAAGTGAAACTTTGGCTGATTCGACATAGATATTATAATATTCGATCCGGTTACGGATGAATATTATTCCACAATCGAATGACGGGCCCGTTAATTGAGAAAGACTATTTGGTCAGTCCGTATGCTTATTGCAACAATAACCCTTCAAAAAATACCTCGACATGGACGGTCGCTAATTAGGGTCGACAAAAAATGATGCCCTCGCCGAATGAGATATCCGTTTCTCGCACTTGCGCCCGGAAAAACAGATAGGGAATCGAGTCGGATAAATCCGCCGGAAATATTATATTTGTGAACCGGGGCTTGGGTGTGAAGAATCCCGGCAGGTTTCACTTATAATCCGACTTGAACGAATGAATGACCGAAAAATGATTTTCCGGCTGTTGGCCGGAGCGGCTTGCCTGCTATGGGCGATTCCGGCGACGGCCGCCGCCACGGGCGCGGATATCGTTCCGCGCAAGCTGACATGCGAATACAGGACCGATCCGTCGGTCGTGGATGCCGAGCACCCGCGGCTGTCGTGGATCAACGAAGCGGTGTCCGGCCGCCGGGGCGCGAGCCAAAAGGCTTGGCAGATCCGGGTGGCGTCGTCCGAGGAGAGATTGCTGTCCGGCGAGGCCGATCTGTGGGACAGCCGTAAGGTGAAGGACGACCGTTCGATCCTGATTCCCTACGGCGGCCGTCCCTTGCGCTCGTGCGAGAGCTGCTGGTGGCAGGTCCGCGTCTGGGACGATCGCGGCCGCGTTTCCGAGTGGAGCGAGCCGGCCGTATGGCATATGGGACTGCTCGATGAGTCCGACTGGCAGTGTCAGTGGATCGGAGCTCCGTGGCAGGGCGACGAGCCGCTGGCGGATATCGGCGGGGAGGTTCCGCCGCGCGCCCCGCTGCTGCGCAAGGCATTCCGTGCGGATAAGCCGGTGGCTTCGGCCCGTTTTTACGGGACGGGACTTGGTTATTTCGAATTGTACATGAACGGGGAGAAAGTCGGCGACGACGTGCTCGTCCCCAATCAGACGAATTACGGCAAGCGGACGAACCTGGACCGGGGAGCGGTTCCGCTGAAGGACAATTTCAGGGAATATCGGGTCATGTACCTCGGCTACGACGTGACCGATCGGATACGCCGTGGCGAGAACGCGATCGGCGCGATGCTGGGCAACGGCTTTTACAATGCGAAGATTCACTGGGTGAGGCCGTACGGTACGCCCCGGTTTTTCGGCCAGCTGCATATCGTCTACGAGGACGGGACGCAACAGGTGATACCGACCGATCCGACATGGAGGGTTTCCGAAGGGCCGCTGACCGATATGGTCTATTCGGGCGAGCATTACGACGCGAGGGCCGAACAACCCGGCTGGTGCTCGCCGGGCTTCGACGATTCGTCGTGGAAACAGGCCGCTCCGCGCCGGGCCCCGGGCGGAAAACTGGTCGCGCAGACCTCCCCTGCCGACCGCGTGATGGAGATTCTCCGGCCCGAGAAAATAGAGAAGCTCGGCGAAGGCCGGTATCGGGTCGATTTCGGCGAGGAGATTTCCGGCTGGGTGCACCTGCACGACGTGACGGGCGAGGCCGGACAGCGGATCGACATCCGCTACCTCTGCGAGTCGCCCAACGGATCGAACAGCTATACGATGCGGGGCGGCGCTCCGGAATCCTATCATACGCGCTTTACGTGGTACGTGTTCCGCGAGGTCGAGATCGACGGCTGGCCCGGCGAGCTGAGTCCCGGGCAAATTACGGCCGAGGCCGTCTACACCGATGTGCCGTCGACGGGCCGTTTCGAATGCTCGAACCCCTTGTTCAACCGAATCAACCGCATATGGCGGCGAAGCCAGACGGACAACATGCACGGCTGTATCGCCAGCGACTGTCCGCATCGCGAGCGGTCGGCCTATACCGGCGACGGGCAGGTGGCCTGCGTGACGGTCATGCACAATTTCGACGCGGCGGCGTTTTACAGCAAGTGGATCCGCGACATCTGGGGCGCCCAGAACGTCGAGACGGGGTACGTGCCCAACGGAGCGCCCTGGCAGCCGGGCTGCGGAGGCGGCGTGGCATGGGGAGCCGCGATGAACATCATGCCGTGGGAATTCTATGTGCATTACGGCGATCTCGACATGCTCGAAGGCTGTTTCGATGCGATGAAGGAGCAGGTACGCTACATGATGCGCTGGGTCGATTCCACAGGCGTCATGTGGATGAACTCGCCTTGCCAGTGGATGAATCTGGGCGATTGGTGTCCGGCTTTCGAATTTCCGCCGACGGAGATGGTGCACACGTTCTATCTGTGGCGATGCGCCGATCTGACGGCCCGTGCGGCCGAGGCGCTGGGCCGCAGGGAGGACGTCGTGCGGTACGACGAATTGGCCGCGCGAACGGCCGAAGCCTTTCACGACCGGTTCTACGACGAACGGAAAGGCTCCTACGGGGCTTACGGGGGCAATGTTTTCGCGCTCCGGATCGGCGTTCCGGCCGATCGGCGCGACCGGGTGATCGCTTCGCTCCGGCAGGACATCCTGTCGAACGGGGGGCATCTCGACACGGGCATATTCGGCACGCAGTTCTTTTTCGAGACGCTCTGCGACAACGGCCTAAACGAGCTGGCCTACGAGGCGATGAACAAGCGCGACTACCCGAGCTTCGGCTGGTGGATCGAGCAGGGCGCCACGACGACCTGGGAGCAGTGGAACGGCGAGAATTCCCGCAATCATCCGATGTTCGGCGGCTCGCTCGTGTGGTTCTACCGGCGGGTGGCGGGTATGAACGCCGATCCCTCTCGTCCCGGTTACCGGCATATCGTGTTCCGTCCGGTGCCGCCGGATAGCCTGACTTTCGCCCGTTACGACAAGGCGACTCCTTACGGCGAGGCGTCGATCGAATGGCGCAGGACGGACGGCCGTTTCGAAATGACGGTGCAGGTTCCGGTCGGCTGCACGGCGACCGTTTGGGTGCCCGGAGCCCGGTCTTCCGATTCGGTATCGACCGATGTCGGCCGGGCAGGCAGAGACAAGAATCTTTCGTTCGAGGGCATCCGTGATGGGTATGCGGTGTACGAGGTCCGTTCGGGCCGCTACGGCTTTCGGGTCGAATAGGCCGGTTGCGGTCTTTGAGCGCGGTCCGGCCGGTTCAGGGAGCGTATTTGTCGGATAGGCGGAGAGTCCGTTTGCGCGACGAATGCGGTCAGAACAACGAGTGCTCTCCGTTTCGGAGACTGTGCGCCGGCCGATCCCTGATTACGGAGTCCTCGCACGGCTCTCCGATCATCGTGGGCGAGTTCGGATTGTGCCGCAGGAAATTGTTCGCGACCGCGTTCTCCTTGCCTCTGGTAGCGTAACAGTACGTGCATCCGTTCGGGCAACTGTCGTACATGCCGATGTCGATACTTTCGATACAGCGGCAGGTTTTTCGCTGGTTCCGGTCTTCGGTGGCGGTGATGCGGTAGCCGGCGATCCGCTCGATCAGGTCTTTGTCGATACACGGGCCGCCGGGAATGCCCGCTTGGCTCAGATCGATCTTGACTGTGCATGTTTCCAACCGGATCGGGCTGTCCGCGACCGCGCATCGGAACGAGGCGGCCATCGATTCGATCTCGCCGCGTTCCGGCGGACGGATGTCCTGCCGGTCCAGGGCCGGACGGATATGGCGGTAGCGGTCGATGAAGCCGAGCATGCAGCGTTCGGTGTGGTTGCTCAGCTTGCGGGCGAGGCGGGCGAAAGCTTCGCGGTGGAAGCGCGTGTCGTAGGTTTCGTTGATCAGAATCGGGTCGTAACGCCAGACTACTCTTTCTTTTCCGATCATTTCGGAAAGTTTTCGGAATGTCTCGATCCGCTCTTCGATTGAGGGAAGGTTGCGCTCGATGTCTTTCCCGTACGGGTTCAGCGTGAATTGGAAATAATACTTGAAGCCGTTCAGTTCGCCGAGCCTCGGCAGCATCGGAGCGGGGTTCTTCGTCCAGAAGACGATGCAATCCACTGCGTCCGGACGGAGGCTCACGCGGCTGACCGATCGCGGATTGAACGGATTGGGAACGAGTACGTGTCCTTCCCCGAGGCGGTTAAGGAACCACGGGGCGTAGAAGGCGGGAATGTCCGTCCGACGGCTGGCGCTGATGATCATACGATATGAACGGCGCGGAGGCCCTTCGTATTGCGCGTTTCCTGTTTGCGGATTCGGGAAAGCGGCCGCCGGCGTCGCACGGACAGGAGGTTTCGGAACCGCCCGTTTCCCGCCGAGAAACGTTCCCGCATGCAAGCCCCGCAGTCGCGCGGTTTCGTGAAAGTCGATTTTTTGTTAAATTTGAAGGCTTTTAACCCAAATAATCTCGTTATGAAAAAACTATGGTTGCTTCCCTTGCTGACGGCTGCGCTGATCGGATGCCGGCCCTCGCAAGAAAAACAGTCGGTGCGATGCTGGCCGAAATTACCCTCTGCGGGCGAAATGACGGTTTTGGCATGGTACGGCATTCCGTCCGATTGTACGTCGGTCGAACGTTTCGAAGAGCTCAAGAATGCCGGATTCACGCATCAGTTTACCGGGTATCCCGATGCCGAGGCTATGGCCCGCGCGCTGGATACGGCCGAGCGGGTCGGCATTCGGCTGATCGTTTCGTGTCCCGAGCTGAAAACCGAGCCCGAGGCGACCGTTCGCCGTTTCATGAATCATCCGGCGACGGCGGGCTATTTCCTGCGCGACGAGCCGTCGGCCGACGACTTCGCGGAACTGGGCGCATGGGCCGCGCGGATCCGTGCGACCGATGACGCGCACTATTGCTATCTGAATCTGTTCCCGAACTATGCGCCTGGCGAGACACTGAAGACGGACAGTTACCGGGAATACGTCAATCGTTTCGACCGGGAGGTGCCCCTGCAACTGCTCTCGTTCGATCATTATCCGGTCGTAGGCGACACATGCCGCCCCGAGTGGTACGAGAATCTGGAGATATTCTCCGACGAGGCGCGCAAGGCGGGCAAGCCGTTCTGGGCCTTTGCGCTCGCTACGGCTCACGAGCCCTACCCGATTCCCGATCTGGCGCAACTGAGACTTCAGGTCTACAGCGATTTGGCCTATGGCGCTCAGGGAATTCAGTACTTCACTTACTGGACTCCGGAAAAGAATCCGACATGGGATTTTCATCATGCGCCTGTCGAACGGAGCAGCGGCCGCCGGACCGACGTATACGACAAGATCAAGCAGATGAATGCCGAGATTCAGGCTTTGAGCGGCGTGTTCCTCGGCTGCGAGGTGGTGTCGGTCCGTCATACGGGCGAGTCGATTCCCCGAGGAACCGTTCGGCTGACCGAGCTCCCTGCCGGAGTGAAGAAGCTCGAGACGACGGGTGCGGGGGCTGTCGTGTCCGAATTGCGTAACGGGGATAACCGTTTCGTTGTGATCGTGAATCGCGATTTCAAGAATCCGATGACGCTGCAAATCGAGTTGGACGAGACGGCGAGTCGGATTCTCAAGGACGGATCGGTCGTTCCGGCATCGCTTTATCACGAAACTATGGTCGTGGAGCCGGGCGACGCGATGATTTATATGCTTGAATAATCTATGTAGCCGATTGGATATGAGTGTGAAAAGAAAAGTGTGGATTGGTTGCATGGCCTGCATGATAGGCTGTTTCCCGGTATCGGCTCAGCCACGGATCGAGCCGGCCGATTTGCCGATTCTGGCTTGGCACGGTATTCCCGCGCACGAGGCGACCGTGGAGCGTTTCGAAGAGTTGCGGGATGCGGGCTTTACGCTGAACTTCCGTTCCTTCCCGAGCGCCGATGCGGTAGCCAAAGGGCTCGATGCGGCGGAAAAGGCAGGTATCAAACTGATTATCGGTTGCCCTGAATTGGAAAAAGAACCCGAGAAGACCGTGCGCCGCTTTATGAATCATTCCGCTTTGGCCGGCTATTTCCTTCGGGACGAGCCCCGGAGCAACGAGTTCGCCGAGCTGGGAGAGTGGGCGCGGCGGATTCAGGCGGTGGATAACGAGCATTTCTGCTATCTGAACCTGTTCCCGACTGGCCCGAAGGAGCATCTCGACCAGTTGGGCGTGAAATCCTATCGCGAGTATGTCTCCCGTTTCGACGAGCAGGTGCCGCTGCCCTTTCTGACTTTCGACCACTACCCGATCACGCGGGACGGGCTGAAGGCGGAGTGGTACGAGAATCTGGAAGAGTTCTCCGACGAAGCGCGCAAGGCGGGCAAGCCGTTCTGGGCTTTCGCGCTGGCGACCTCGCACGGTCCTTATCCTGTTCCGACCCCGGCCATGTTGCGGCTTCAGGTTTACAGCGATTTGGCTTACGGAGCGCAGGGGATACAGTATTTCACCTATTGGACTCCGCAGGGCGACTCTTTCTGGGACTACCGGTTCGGACCGATAGGTCTGGACGGCAAGCGCACCGTAGCCTACGACCGTGTCCGCGCGATGAATCAGGAGTTGAAGGCCCTGTCGGGCATATTCGTAGGGGCTAAGGTGATTTCTGTCCGTCATACGGGCGACCGGATTCCGCGCGGTACCAAGCGACTGACTGCCTTGCCCGCTCCGGTCAAGGTGCTTGAAACAGAAGGGACCGGAGCCGTCGTTTCGCTGCTCGAGAATAAGGGCGGACTGTATTTGCTGATCGTCAACCGCGATTACGAGCGTCCGATGAGGCTGACGTTCTATGCCGACGAGTCGGTCGGCCGCGTGCTCAAGGACGGTTCCGTTGTGCCGGCACAAGCCTATACGGGCGTTCTGGAGGTCGATCCGGGCGATGCCATGATCTATACGTGGACGAAGAAACGGAAATGAGATTCTCCTTTCGATAGGAAGTCCGCCCCGATCGGGGCGGACTTCTGCGTTTTTATTGCGGTTCGTGTTCTCGGAGGTCCGTTTGCGAACATGGCTTTGATTCGATATGGGCTTTCGATTTTTTACCGTACGGCGTGCAGGATTTTATCGGGCGAGTCGATTCGTTTATCTTTCGATTCGCTATTTTTGCGGACGATTGACAGCAAGAAACATGAAATATCGCAAAAACTTTTGTCGAAGCGTTTCGTCCCTGCTTTGGATCGTGTGGACGGTTTCGCTTCTTGCGGGCTGGGCCCCGGTTCGCGCTCAACGGGTAGACACCGTCAGCGTGTACAGCCCTTCGATGGACAAGCAAGTCAAGAATCTGGTGATTCTTCCCGAAGGATACGAGGCCGATCCGGCCCGCCGCTATCCGGTCGTTTACCTGTTGCACGGCTACAATAACCGTTACGATAGCTGGCTGCGTAAAACCAAACCCGAACTTCCCCGCACGGCTACGGCGTACGGGACGATCGTCGTCTGTCCGGACGGCGCCTCGAGCTGGTATTGGGACAGTCCGGTCGATCCGAAAAGCCGGTATGAAACCTATGTGAGTACGGAGCTGGTGGGCTGTGTGGACTCTCTTTACAGAACGATTCGCTCGCGGTGCGGACGGGCGATCACGGGATACAGCATGGGCGGTCATGGCGCGCTGTGGCTCGCGTTCCGGCATCCCGACGTTTTCGGAGCGTGCGGATCGATGAGCGGCGGCGTCGACATTCGGCCTTTCCCGAACAATTGGAAGATCAGCGAGCAGCTCGGACCCTATTCCGAAAATCCGCACTTGTGGGACGAGCATACGGTGATCGAGCAGTTGTATCGCGTCGTGCCGTTCACGGACCGTAACCGGGAAGTCGCTTCCAAGGAGGCCCGGTCTGTCGATTACAGCCTGCAGCCCGGACAACTGGCCATCGTGATCGACTGCGGAACGGAGGATTACTTTTTCGAAGTCAATCGGCTGCTGCACGAGCGGATGCTGTACAGACACATATCGCACGAGTATATCGTCCGGCCCGGCGGGCATACGCACGATTATTGGCGCGAGGCCGTCGAGTATCACATGCTCTTTTTCCGCCGGTTCTTCGACTCGCAGGAGCGCGAAGACGTTTTAGCCGGGGCCGGGCGACCGTAATCCGGGGACTCCGGCTATCGCGCCGGATCGTCGTACTCGGGGTGGCGGCGGATGTAGGCTCTGGCATAGGAACAGATCGGCCGGACCCGCAGGTTTTCGGCGCGCGCGTATTCGAGGGCGGCCCGGGTGAGAGAGGCCGCGATCCCCTGCCCTTCCAAGGCCGGAGGAACGAAAGTATGCGTCAACTCGATCTCTTCTTCGTTCCGGCGGTATTCGACGACGGCTGTCAGTCCGTTTTCGGTTCGTTCGAACCGTTGTTTTTCCGTATTGTGCGTTATCATGTCTCGTCTGTTTTTACGGTTTCAAGTTAGCGATTTTTCCGTTTGTCCGTGCCGGGAAAAATGATTTACCGGAAACGAAAGCGTCCGGCTCTTCCGAAAAGAGCCGGACGCCATTCAAAAGAAGAAAGGGTCAGAATCGCCAGCCTGCCGTGACAGCGAACACGCTGTTGCGCGTGCAGCCTGCGTCTTTAGCCAGATTCGTTACGCCGATGTTGTAGCGGGCATCGAGGATCAGGCCGAACTTGAAATCGTAGGACAGACCTACCGGAATCGACAAGTCGAACGTCTTGTACATCTCCTTGACATCGACTTTGACGTCGCCTTCCTTCGCTTTGGCCGCCAGCAGGAAGCCGGGCTGAACGCCGGCCTTCAGCGCCATGCCGCGCGTCAGGTAGAAATTGGCGAGAACGGGAATGTTCAGGTAATCCGTACGCAGCTTGACGTCGGAGTCCTTGATCTTGCTGCCTTGACGCGAATAGAGTACGTCGGCCGATACGGCGAACCAGTTGCAGGTACGGTAGTCGACGAATACGCCGCCGGTGAAACCCGCTTTGTACTTGGCTGCGTCGTCCAGCGTCTGGTTCGAGATGTTTACGCCGGCTTTTACACCGAATCCGAAACCGGTTTCCTGTGCCGAGGCGAAAGAAAATGCAGCGCATGCGGCCATAAGGGTCAAGAGAATCTTTTTCATTACAGTTTCTTTTTAAGTTAGATACGTGAACGATCGATCGGTCTTCTGACATATAACGCAGCGGGACCCGTTAGGTTACAACCGGTACGGGATTCTCAGGGAACGGCAATTTTGAAAAATAGCCGTATGGCTCTCTTTATCAGTATGTTTTTTTTGTGCGGAATCCGGATATTTTTCCGGAATTCGTTTCCGTATCGCGAACAGGACGACCGGAATCTGACGTGCATCCGGCGGTTTTGCATTCTTTTTGACATACCTTTGCCGGATCGGAAACGGTCGTCCGCAATCATTGGAAATCATGAAATTTTTCAGAGTGAACAGCCGGGTACTTTTGCTTTTTGCCGGGCTCGTTTGGATCACGGCGGGAGCCAATGTCCTGCGGGTCGGTATCGAGGCATGGAGAAGTGGCGGGCCGTCGTGGCCTTTCGGTGCGGCTGCTGCGGCTGCCGTCTTTCTGCTATTCTACCTGTTTGTTTTTAAAAGGCTTTATTTCAGGCACGCGAACCGGATCGAGAGCAAGGAAGGGCGGAGTTGTCCGTTCTCCTTTTTCGATATCAAAGGATGGATCGTGATGGGAGCGATGATTGCGTTCGGAGCGGCTGCCCGCTCCTTCGGACTGCTTTCCGATTCGTTCGTTTCGGTTTTCTATATCGGCTTGTCTTCCGCCCTGATCGTGACCGGAATCCGATTCTTGTATCGCTGGAAAAGATTTCGCCGCTCCTGACGAGATCGATGCGTAAAATCTCTCGAGGACTCGTCTTCGACCGGTATCTTTTTTGCATGGTCCGAACATACGCCGGATGAGGTTTTCTTTGTGTATAATTATATTTTATTGTAATATAAAAATTATCGATTTGATTTATGTTTATGCTTGTCGTATCTTTGTCTCAACGAAAGAAAAGAATTATTAACAACTAAAAATAACCATTATGAAAACGTTGGATTATCTTCATCTCGATGAGAGCGCAGCCGGTAAGCTGGTTCGGTCGTTACAGCAGTTGCTCGCCGATTTTCAGGTTCATTACATGAATCTCCGCGGCTTTCACTGGAACATTCAGGGACACGGATTTTTCGTGTTGCACAGCAAGTTCGAGGAGATGTACGACGACACGGCCGAAAAGGTCGATCAGATCGCGGAGCGTATTCTGATGCTCGGCGGCGTTCCCTCGAACAAGTTCAGCGAGTACCTGAAGATCGCCAAAGTCCGCGAGATCGACGGCGTATCGTGCGGAGGCGAGGCTCTCGGCCATGTGCTCGATACCTACAAGTATCTGATCGGTCGCGAGCGCGAGTTGCTCGCCCAAGCCTCGGAAGCGGGAGACGAAGTGACCGTCTCGATGATGACCGACTATCTGCAGGAGCAGGAAAAGACGGTATGGATGCTGTGCGCCTTCTCGGCTCACAAGCATGGCGACTCTTGCGCCCGATAGCGTCGGGACTTGACCATTGCGGAGGAGCGGCGGAAATGTTCTTTCCGCCGCTTTTTTTCGGGCCTTAGCCGAGGATTTTTTGGTATGCGCGACGGGGAGATTTTCGGTACCGTATCTCTCCGCAGAAAACATAGCCCGAGCGCTCCAGCAGGCTGCGCATAGGTCCGTTGGCGGAATGGGTATCCGCCCGTATGTCGAATAAGTGTCTGTCGAGACACAGCCGCTCGGCCTGCTGCAAGAACAGTCCGGCCAGTCCCTTTCGCTCGAACGCTTCGTGTACGGCGAGCCGGTGTACGACCGCATAAGGCCGGTCGTTGAGCCACCGGCCCTCGATCGGCCCGTATGCGGGTTCTTCGTCGAAAAGGATTGCGCCGTAAACGACCGGACGGTTATGCAGGCACAGTACGTAGCCGTTGCCCGCTTCGATGTCGTGCCTGACGTCTTCGTCCGCCGGGTATCCGTCTTGCCATTGCGGGTTGCCTTGCCGCCCCATTCGCTCTCGGGCCAGGCGAATGATCTCCTGCGCTCGGGCGCAGTCGCCGGGTCCGGCTTTTCTGAACAGCATGTCTGCCGAAGTTCCGGTGACCGGGGGAACCGGGAGAGCGGCAGCTCCTGATTTTTCGTTTCGAGTCATAGCGGAATCGGAAAATTTCCTATCGCTTTTGAAAAGCGGAAGAAAGTTTGTAAATTTACAATAATTGTTTCCAAATCGGTTTCCTCGTGTTTCAATATAATGTTTTTACCGTCGTTTACAGCGTTTGATTCTTCTTCCGTTTTTCGCTTTACCATAATATGCTGGAAGCCAAAGGAAATTCTGTCTGACTTCGGGAGATCGATCTGTTTATAAATTATGCCGTTCGACAAAGTGAATTGCGATGCTTAATGACAGATTCATAATTTGTGATGTGACGATTCGATAGCATAAAAATTAAGATTGTATGAAAAAGTTTTTCCCGACAATTTCCTTTGTGGCCATGTCCTTTATTGCGGCGTCGGCTCATCCCGGATATCCTAAAATGTATACGCAAGAAGAGAAAATATACGCATTAGGGGTTTGCTGGTCGGAATTGAAGTTTAATTTTGTTGGAATAGAAGATATTACGTTCGATCTGGATAGCCTTTATCGAGCAACGCTCGATCGTGTAATCAAAACAAAAAATGATGTGGAATTCTATCGAGAGCTAGATCGCTTTTTCGGCGTTTTCCATGATGGTCATACGGATATTGTGCTTAAACATTATGATGAATCGCTATACTATGATGATATTCCCGCGTCTATAATGGCACTAGATCGTCGCTTTTATTTTACTTCGATAAAAAAGACAGAACTTGATTCGCTGCTTTTAGGGGCTGAAATTTTAGAAATAGACGGAATTCCCGTTAAACAATATGTCGAAAACAATTATATACCTTACGTATGCCGATCGACGGATAATGCCCGATGGATATATGCAGCGAATATGATGCAGACCCGCATGGAAGGTCAACGCAAGTTCAAGGGGAAGGCTCGGCTATACGGGAGTGACAGAATAGTACGTTTTGATATTCCGTTTAATTGGAGAAAGACGATCTCGGATAAGGATGAATATTGGAGTATTATCCCTGATTATCGAAATATGCCAGTCCATACTCCGACTCTGCATTGGCCGACTGACGACATTGCGGTACTCTCATTAGGCTATTTTGATGAGGATACTCCTCAGAAAATACATGCTCTCATGCCGGAGATCTGCGATAGAGCGAAGGGCCTGATTATAGACCTGAGATATGGACGCGGTGGTCACGGTGACGTCGGCTGGTATCTCCGTATGTGTATCGATTCGGCAGACTCTTTGTTAATCGCCGGCTCTCGTGTGCGGGTAAACAACAGTTATTATCGTTCTCAGGGGAACTATGTAAAAGAGTATGAGTCCTATTTCTTGAATGAAACGTATGAAGAGATGCCGTCCGAATGGATCGAGCGTAATGATTCAGTGCCATGTGTTCATTGCCCTGTTGCGGTGCTGATAGGATCGGGAACAGCCTCGGCATGTGAAGATTTTCTTATTGATCTGTATGAAGCTCCGCATCGTCCTGCGTTCATCGGAGAAGAAACCGTGGGGAGCACGGGTGCACCTTATGTAGTAGAGCTGCCGCATGGAGGATGTGCCCGAATATGTTCGCGTCAAGTGTTGTTTCCCTATAGTCGGACACCGTTTAAGCAAGGAATCAAACCCGATATGGAGGTTAAATTTACTATAGACGATTTAATGAAAGGTCGAGACCCTGTTATTGAAAAGGCGGTGGCGTTTTTACAAACAAGGAAAAATGAAACCGCATATTTGACAAGCGACGATAGGTGATATTCGAGATCGATTTATAATCCTGATACGGAAGTCTCGCGTGCTCCGCTCCGTCCGGATCGAAAACGAATAGGCCGAGCAATAAGATTCCTGTCACGGAAATGCGTTGTTCTGTCTTATTGGATCGTATCGATATTGGCCCGTCCTTTGGAGAATTCTCCGGCCGTTGCAGAAAAGCCCCGGCGTGTAATTCCGGTTTTCATACCTCGATAGATGTTTGGCACGCTCCGCCTGTAAACGCCGTGCAGGCTTGCATTTCCGGAGGATTGGATTGTAAATTGATGAAAATGAGGTGTATCTGATTCGGGGCCGATCTGTCCGGATTTTTCAATGCGCTCGGGACGAGCAGAAAGAAAGAGAGGGGATATCAATCACTCTCCCCTCTCTCCCTTCCGGCTGGCCGGAGCGTCAGTCGTGCCCCTGCGTTTTGACCATCTTGTTGTAAAGACCCATAATCAGTATGGGGGCTGCCCATTGGCCGACGAACAAGGCCGAGTGTTTTCTGCCTAAGCATTTGAGCGTCGCGGAGGCGGCCATGGCGGTCAGCCCGGCAGCCAGATAGAAGCCCGACGGAATTTTGGACGTCCGTTTCTCGATTTCGACGGTGCCTTTGCCCTCTTGCGGAGTTTTGTGTCCCATAATCTGCATTTTTATCGGTTTGTTTTGATCCGGATTTTGCAAGAATCAGACCATGCGCGGGGCATTTCGCTCCTTACGCGTGCTGTCGCCCGATATGCTGCGGGCTTTTTGTCTGGTTTCCGTGCCGTTAGAGCGGAAGAATTTGTTTTTTGATCTGACCGGCGGCGATCGCTTGATTCGCGACGTCGGTTTACAGGGCCGGCCTGACGAGTATTGTGCGGTTCGGGTGGCCGGGGTCGGTTCCCCATGCGAGACAACGGGTAGAAGAAAAGCGACTGTCAATCGTCAGACCGACAGCCGCCTTGCCGTACTCGGAGCGGGAATTGAACCCGCACAAACCTTTCGGTTTATCGGATTTTAAGTCCGACGCGTCTACCGATTCCGCCATCCGAGCGTGTCCGCCGCTCAGACTGCCGAAGCCTGAGGCGGAGGCGACAAATATAGACCATATCCGGCTGAAATACAAATTTTACGTTTTATCGCATATTCTGCGCGCTCCTTTCCGGAATGCCGATGCAGGCCATCGGATCGCGGGACCGGCCATGTTTTGCGGATTTGTCTTGCCGTGTCGTCGGCTCTTGTCTTATGAAGGTTGAAAACCGTTACGGCAGGAACGGGCCGGAAGCGTGCGTTCCGGAATGTCGGGCCGCTCTCGGCGGTCACTCAGTATCTATTTGCTTGTCTGATAATAAGGGTGCGGCGGTCATATCGTCCCGCTCAGATAGCCGGCGATTTTTTCGGCGCACCCTTCTTCTGCTTCGAACCATCGCGTGTCCGTATTCCTTGCGAACCAGGTCGTTTGCCGTTTCGCGTAGCGGCGACTGTTGCGCTTGATCAGTTCGATGGCCCGCTCCCGGCTCGTCTCGCCTTCGAAATAGGCGAACAACTCCCTGTAGCCGACCGTTTGCAGCGCATTGTATTCCCGGAGAGGATACAATTCCCGGGCCTCCCGTTCGAGGCCGTCGGCTATCATGCGGTCGACCCGCCGGTCGATCCGGTCGTAGAGTACGTCGCGGGACATCCGGAGCCCGACGCGCAGGATACGAAAAGGGCGCGTTTTCGGTTCGCCTTTCCGCAGGCTGCTGTACGGTCGGCCGCTCTGCAGGCATACTTCCAATGCGCGGATCACTCGTTGAGGGTTGCTGCGGTCCATGACTTCGCAATGCGCCGGATCGAGCTTCCGCAGTTCTTCGAACAGCGACTCGAGTCCTTCGGTCTGCGCCCTGCGGACGAGTGTTTTCCGCAAATGCGGATCGACGGCCGGAAGCTCGTCCATGCCGTAGCAGACCGCGTCGATGTACAGGCCCGACCCGCCGACCAGAAACAGGATATCGTGTTCGCGGAAACGTTCCTCCAGCACCCGGAGCGCATCCTGCTCGTACCGGCCTGCCGAATAGTCCTCGCGGACGCTGCGCGTGCCGATCAGGTGGTGCGGAACGGCCGAGAGCTCCTCTTCGGTCGGCTTGGCCGTTCCGATGCTCATCTCGCGGTAAATCTGCCTCGAGTCGGACGATACGATTTCCGATCCGAACGCCCGAGCCAGCGCGATGCCGACGTCGGTTTTGCCCGTGGCTGTCGCGCCGAGCAGCACGACGAGCGTCTTGCCGTCGTTATTCGTCGTCGCCATACGCGTCGTCTCCCTCGAAGTCGTTGTAGTCGCCCATCGCCTCCTCGAAAATCGACCGGTTTCGCGGGGATGCCTCCGGATCGAACTGGTCGGGCGCCTCCCCGTTGGCCAGCAACAGATTGGGGTAGCTTTTGCCCGCACCGGCCTCTGCCGTGTCGATCACCTCCAGATAGTAGGCCCGGTCTCCCGGAGGGTCGAAGCGGAAGATCAGCCGGTCGTGCATCCGGTGCAGGATGTCCGAGAGCCGGTTTTCGGACATCCTGCACCGGGAGGCGGAAGAGTCCGATCCCGTCGCGCCGGCATCGGCATGCGTGTATTCGCGTCGTCTGTTCCACTCGCGGTCGGCTTCGAAGAACGATGATTCCGGTATTTTCTCGTATTGCAGGTCGTTGCAGATGAAGTCGTGCAATTCCTCCAGCGTCGACTCGTACGGCACCTCGTAGTCGCGCAGGAAGCAGTCGTCCTCGTCGCTGAGCATTCTCAGTTTTAGAATTACTGACATGGTTTCGGGCGTATTTTGTTTCGTGCGTAAAGATAGCGCGATTGTCCGATTAATCGCTCTCATGTTTCGGAAATATCGATATCGTATCGACCGAGCAAGCCCGGAAGACCGCCGATCGAGAATCGAGCCCGGCGTATTCGGTTCGTCTCCGGGTCGATCGAATAGTTCCGCGCGGTCGAGAAATCGGTCTTTTCCAACACGGTGCGATCGAAAGTCGCTCCGTCCAGATCGCAATCGGCAAAAACCGCTCCGCTTAGGTCCGCTGCCGAGAAGTCGGCTTGCCGAAGGCTGCATCCGCAAAACAGGCGCTTGCGGAGTTTCGCGCGGCGGAACGAGGCGTAGTCGAGAAGGCAACGTTCGAAGTCGGGCGAGAACAGGATTTGGTTGCAATTTTCGAAACTCGTGCCCAGCAGCTTGCATTCGTGGAACCGGACCGTCCGCATCGACGTGTTTTCCAGCAAGGCCATGCTCAGGTCGCAACGCTCGAACCGACAATCGGTGAACTCGCAGTCGCGCAGGTCGGCGCTTGAAAACAGGCAGCCGGTGAATAGGCAATCCTCGTAGGATCGGGCGGCGGTCCGGACGCGAAAGTCCTCTTTGTCGAAATGCTCGTGCTCGGTCATAGCTGTCGTCGGTCGGCCGGGGCCGGAGAGCCGGCCAGCAGAAATTCCATTACGTCTATTCCGTCGGGATAATCGGTCAACGAAGGGTGCTGGGCCTGCCCGAAATCGACCCGCCGGGGATGGTCGAGCGTCGCCGATACGACGCACTGTATTTCCCGGTCGCGTTCGCGGAGCAGTCGCTCGACGCTTCCGACGCTTTCGTAAGACGTGCAGGCGATTTCGCTCAGCGGCCCCTCTTTGTCGGCGCCGGGGCGCATCAGGAAAAAGCCTCCGTCGATAAATTCCGTTCCGCTCAGAAGCCGCATGGCGCGGGCCTGCCGGTAATTGTTCAGGTAGCCCGTGTGGGTGATCGGTCGGGCGGACAGCCGACGGCAAAGACGCCGCAGGTCGTATCCGCGCGGAACGAAGATCCGGCTTACGTTGCGGCATCCGAGTCCGAAATACGAAAAGACGTCGTCATACAGCCCGTCCAGTTGCCTGTCGCTTTCCTGCCCTGAAAGCACGGCTACGCTGTAACGATGCCCTCGGAGCAGGGAGGGCGTGTCGGGATAGACCGAGGCGAAATGCCTGCGGGCCTCGTCGCTTCCGGAAGCGATAAGGCGGTCGGGTACCTTCCCTTCGAGCGCTCCGATCGAGAACCGGGGCTCGATTTCGCGCAGCAGATCGACTATGTGACCGATCAGGACGCGGTCCTTGGACGAGGGCTTGATCAGGCAGCGCCGGTCGCAGATCAGGACGCACAGCAGGTCGAAAAAGCCGACCAGAGGGATATTTCCGGCCATGACGATGCCGACCGTTTCGTCGGACGGCCTGCCGGCGGCCGGGTATCGGGCGAGCCATGAGCCAAGGTTCCGGCCGTCGAGCATATCCGTACATATAGCCTGTATGGCCGAGACGACGTTGGCGCGGGAAAACCACGGGTTCTCGGCTTCGCTGCGGCGGATCACAGGTTCGATCGTTCCGTCGAGCAGCTCCTCGGCGAGACGCTCGCCCAAGCGGATAAAAGGTTCTATCGTGCGAATTTCGTTCATATCGGTCGTGCGAAGTTACAAAAAAGTTACCTTTGCGCTACCGCCCGCACCGCGGTTCATGGCGGTTGCGGCGCGGCGCAATCAAACGAACGACTATGAAATTCCTTGCATTGATTCCCGCCCGGTATGCCTCAACCCGTTTCCCCGGCAAGCCGCTGGCCGATTTGGGAGGCAAGCCGATGATCCGGCATGTGTATGAGAAGGCCCGAGCGTTTTTCGATACCTGCTATGTGGCTACCGACGACGAGCGGATCGAACGGGCCGTCGCCGGTTTCGGCGGTCGCGCGATCATGACCTCGACCGATCACCGCAGCGGGACGGACCGCTGCCGGGAAGCGCTAGACAAGGCGGAGGCCCTTTGCGGAGAGCGGTTCGACATCGTTGTCAATATTCAGGGCGACGAGCCTTTCGTATCCGAGGAGCAGCTTTCGCTTATCTCCGGGTGTTTCGACGAGCCTTCGACCCAAATCGCCACGTTGGTCAAGGCATTCGCTCCGCACGAGGATATTTTCAATTCCAACTCTCCGAAGGTGGTCTTGTCGGCCGACGGTCATGCGCTCTATTTCAGCCGTTCGGCGATTCCCTTCCTTCGCGGAGTCGAGCCGTCGCAGTGGCAGAGTTCGCATACCTACTATAAGCATATCGGGCTGTATGCCTACCGCAGCGACGTGCTCCGGAAGATTACCGCCCTGCCTCAGGGCATTCTCGAGCGATGCGAGTCGCTCGAGCAGTTGCGTTGGCTGGAGAACGGCTATCGTATTCGGACGGCCGTCACGATGACTGAAAGCCTGGCGGTCGACACGCCGCAGGATTTGCAGGCCGCCGTCGATTATATGCTGGGCCGGACGAAATAGTGGCAATAATTTTGCTGTTTGCTTTTTTTCGGTTACTTTTGTTGCCGTTACGACTCTCGTGTATCCGTTCGGATACGAAAAATCACTGAATTTACGATTAAATAGCAGAACCATATGCAGGATGCCGAAGCATTGAAAGGGAAAAGCCTTGCCGAATTGCGCGAAATAGGCCGGTCCATGGGAATCAAGGCCCAGATGCGCAAACAGGAACTTCTCGACCGTATTTTGGAGTTATCCGCGCGCGGAGACTCTTCTCCGGCCGGCGCGGAAGCGGCACAACCGGAAGTACCGGTTCCGGAAGGAGAAGAAAATGTGCCCGAGAAAAAGCGGCGGGGCCGTCGTCCGAAGGGATACGTCCGGGTCGAAAGCGTCGAGAATCCGTCGGCGGACGAGGCGGTTCCTGAACAGGAGGCGTCGAAAACGCCGGAAGAAGCTCCCGTTTCCGAGGTCAGGGCCGACGCGCATCCCGAGCAGGTCGTCCGGCAGCGGACTGTTCCCGCTTTCACCGCCAGTCCTGAAAAGGGGAAGCCCGGCCGCCCCAAGAAGCGGGACCGGCTCGCTTTCGCCAAGAGTGCCAAGGCGATCCGGCCGATGTCTTCGGACGGAACGGCGGTTGAACCGGGCGATTCGGGCGCGGTTCCGGAGGATCGTGCCGAAACGCCCGCCGTGCAGGAACCGACCGCTCCCGCTCCGACTTTCGTCAGGGAAACGCAGGAGCGCCCGGAGCCGGTCTCGCGTGCGAATTCCGGTCCGAAGAAAGAGGCGAAGGAAGAGTTTCTCGGTATTGTGGAGGGACAGGGCGTGCTCGAAATCATGCCCGACGGCTATGGCTTTCTGCGTTCGACCGACTATAATTACCTGAACTCGCCGGACGACGTTTATGTCTCTCCGTCTCAGATCAAACTGTTCGGTCTGAAAGTGGGCGATACGGTTCAGGGGGCGATCCGTCCCCCGAAAGAGGGCGAGAAATATTTTCCGCTGGTCAAGGTCAACCGCATCAACGGACTCAGTCCGGAGGAGGTGCGCGACCGTGTGCAGTTCGAGTTTATGACTCCGCTGTTCCCTTCCGAGAAATTCAATCTGACGGGCAACGGGCACAACAATATCCCCTGTCGGGTGATCGACCTGTTCTCGCCGATCGGCAAAGGGCAACGCGGTCTGATCGTAGCCCAACCCAAAACCGGCAAGACGATGCTGCTGCAGTCGGTTGCCAATGCCATTGCCGACAATCATCCGGAGGTGTACCTGATCGTGCTGCTGATCGACGAACGTCCGGAGGAGGTGACCGAGATGGCTCGCAACGTGAAGGCCGAGGTCGTGGCGTCGACTTTCGACGAGCAGGCGTCTCGTCATGTGAAGGTCGCCGAGATGGTACTGGAGAAAGCCAAAAGAATGGTCGAGTGCGGGCACGACGTCGTGATCCTGCTCGATTCGATCACGCGTCTGGCTCGTGCCTACAATACCGTGCAGCCCGCTTCGGGCAAGGTGCTCTCGGGCGGTGTCGACGCGAATGCGCTGCATAAGCCCAAGCGGTTTTTCGGCGCGGCCCGAAATACCGAGGAGCGCGGATCGCTGACGATCATCGCGACGGCGCTGATCGACACCGGCTCGAAAATGGACGAGGTGATATTCGAGGAGTTCAAGGGAACCGGCAACATGGAGCTTCAGCTCGACCGCAAGCTCGCCAACAAACGCGTTTATCCGGCCGTCGACATTATGGCGTCGGGGACCCGCCGCGAGGACCTGCTGCTTCGCAAGGAAGTGCTGCAGAAAATCTGGGTATTGCGCCGCTATCTCTCCGATATGAATTCCGTGGAGGCTATGGAAGTGATCAAGAAGCACATGGAGTCGACCCGTTCCAACGAAGAGCTGCTCGTAACGATGAACCAGTAGGCCGTTTCTCGGGAATATTCTTAAGGCAGGTTGCATGCAGCGCATGCAGCCTGTTTTTTTGTTGATCTGTGTCGTACGGGAGAAACGCTTCGGGCTGCTGTTTGTCGGCGGGACCGGTTGCCGGGTTCGGGATGTTTCGGCTGCCGTGCGTTCCGGCCGATAGCGATCGGAACATGGATGGTAATGCGCTTCGGGAGAGCGGAGGACACGTGTGGCGAATCGTTGCCGCAAGAGACGGCTGCCGGCGATGCGGCAAAAAAATCAGGAAAACTCGTCCGGGGAAAAATGATCGATAAGCACGAACCTCAGCGACAACCCTGCTTTACGGCCTCCCATATCTTGGTTCGCAGAGAGGTCGAAAGCAGTTTGTTGTCGACCCGTGTCGGGCATACGGCATTCGACAGGAAAACCATGTACAGGCCGGCGCGGGCGTCGATCCAGAATATCGTGCCGGTAAAGCCCGTGTGTCCGTAGCTGTCCGTGCCTCCCAACGGACTCGAGGCCGGGTCCCGCTTGTCGAATCCGAGTCCGCGCCAGATTTTCCGTTCGGCGAGCGGCGAACCGGTGAACAGTCGGATTGTTTCCTGCGAAAGAATCCGGCGGCCTGCATAGCATCCGTCGTTGAGCATCATTTCGCAGAAACGGGCCATTTCCTTGGCCGTCGAGAATAGCCCGGCATTGCCTCCTACCCCGCCCATCAGAGCGCCCAGTTCGTCATGGACGTAGCCTTGTACGGTACCTCGGTTCAGAATGTGGTCGTCCTCGGTCGGGACGCAGTGCTCCATGTCGCAGGTTTGCAAGGGATTGTATCCGCTCAACGTGCAGCCCAGCTCCGACAGCAATGCGTGGGTCAGCCGGTCGAGGGATTCTCCTGAGACCTTTTCCGCGATCAGTTTCAGCAGCCAGAAGTTCGTGTCGCTGTACTGGTAGCTCCCCCTGCGCTCCGGCTTGTAATCCTCGATGATCTGCCGCATGATCAGCGTGTCGACGGCCGGGTTGACGTACAGTTTCGAGGTGGCCTCGCGCCAGCCGGCGCGTGGAGTACGCGACAGCAGCAACGTGTCGATGGCTACGTCGCGGGCCACGAAATAGTTTTTCCCGATCCGGTAGGGATATTCGGCCGACAGCTTGCCGCTGAAAAGGCGCCCTCCGTTCGCATTGCGGACCAAGGGCGTATAGAAAGTCTGCGCGCGCATGCCCGAGGTGTGAGTCAGCAGTTCGCCGAGCGTGACGCTTTCGGCCGTCGTGCCGGCGAACTCGGGGAGATATTTCACGAGAGGATCGTCGATTCGCAGCAGGCCCCGGTCGTACAGGCGCATGACGACGAACGTAGTGGACACTACTTTCGTGCATGAGGCCACGTCGTACAGGTCCCGATCGGTCACTTCCCGTTTCCGCGAATAGTCGTGATAGCCGTAGTTGCGGGCATAAAGAACGCCTTCCCTGTCGCCGATGACGAGCTGGGCCCCCGGGAACGCCTTGATTTGCATGGCGTCGAGTATCATCGAGTCGAGCGACCGTTCCAGTCGCTCGGGCAGTCCGCGGTCTTGTCCGTGCATTGCCGCGAGGGCGAAAGCGAACAGCAGAGTGAGCGCGTATTTCTTCACGTTCGGGAAAGTTTTGGAATTCAAATATACGAAACCTTTCGGTAAACCGTATCGGAATGCGGATTTATCTTCCGGCGAAAATCGTTTCCCGGGAAAGACCTTTCTTGCGCTCGGCAGCCTCGGCCAGCTCCGTGTAAAACCCGATTCGCTCGGCGCAGATTCTTTGCGTGAGAACCCGGAGCGCCTCGGTTCCGCGTAGCATGTAGCCCAGCCGTTCGCGCGTGTAGCGGAATACGCCGCGCCGCGTTTCTTTCGGAGCGCGGCAAAGCAGTTCGTAGCTTTCGGCCTCGAAATCGTCATGGCAGGGGAAAATTTCTGCGAACTCGCGGGAGTAACGCTTGACCAGTCCGCCCAGTTCGTCGAGCGGCAGCGTTCCGGGAGAATGATTCGTATGCACCGTCCATACGGTGCGGTAGAACTTGTCGCAGGCCTCGTGAAGCCGCCGGGCGCTTTGCCGGTAGTTTTCGGCGGGTAGCAGCCGGGTCGTGACGCTGTACAGCAGATTGACCGCATCGGGAAAATATTTCTCGAATCCGGCGACGGCTCCCTCCAGCGCTCGGAGCGGATCGGGCCGCGCGCAATCGCACGGAACGTGCCCGCCGTTGTCGTACAGCAGGATGCCGTTGCGGACGAGGCCGTTGTAGAACAAGTGTCCGCGTTTCGATTGTTCGGTCAGCGTGCCGACGGACTCGACGATGAATCGGGGCGTCGTGTGCCGTCGGAATCTGAAAAGTCCGTCGTAAGTTCCGGCAATTCGGCGGCGGAGTGTCCTGCTTGCTTTCTTCGTTTCGGTTCCTTCGACGAAAACCGCGATTTCGTAGTCGTGACGGTAAAGCGTATGCCGCCCGCGAACGACGCTTTCGCTCCACGAGACATAGTCTTGGCCCGCGTGGCTTCCGCCGAGGATAATCAGGCAGCAGTCGGGAATATGCCGGACCGTGAGCGAGCGCAGTACGCGCAACTCCTCTCTGCAACAGGGCGGCAGATGCTCCGTCGATGTTTTCATAGGGTTTGTCGGTTTACGGATAGGCCGACGGAGCAAATGATCCTCCCTTTGGAAAACGCTCCCTCAGCGCGTGGGAGTAATGCGAAGATCCTGCCAACATACGGCCGTCTCGCCGTTGCTGCCCTCGATCGACACCCGGATAGCGCGGACGGGCTTGTGCGGTTTCCATACGATCTGTCCGCTTTCGTTCAGCGGTCCGGCCTCGATGAAGGAGCGTCCGTCGCTCGACCACGCGACCCTCCCTTTCGTGACGATATAGCGCGTGACGTTCGGAATGCCCGTGCGCAGGTCGACGGACTCGCAATCGACCGGCTCTTCGAACGTGAACAGAATGTAGTCGCCGGCCTTACAAGGCGATGCGACGCGGGTGTAAGTCCCGAAATGGTAGTCGGACGCATTGCGCAACGGAAACCTTTTCGACGGTACGAGCGAGCTGGTGACGCGCACCGGCGGCTCGATATAGGGCGACGGGCGCAGTCCGAGCGTCAGCGTGTCGGAGCGCTGCGAGCGGTTACTCAGCGCGAGGATCAGATCGGCCGTCCGGTTCCGCTCGTCGATGTAAAGCCGCAGGTCGTTGAACGGGTTTGTTTTCTGCCCGTTGCGGATGATCGTGTAGGCCGTGTCGGGACCGTTCACTTCCATCCGGTCGATCTTCGCGTTGTCTTGCTGCTGGGATACGCTCAACAGCCAGAGCCCGTTGCGATCGACGTAGCGTTCCAGCGGAATGCGGACGGTCCGTTCGCTGCCGGCACCCAGCGCGACGGTCGTGTCGGCCGTAGCCGGAACGGCCGGGCTGTGTCCTTCGCCGTAGAAGGTGCGGAACAGATAGCGTTCGGGATTTTTCGTCCGGATCGGACCTTCGTATAAGGCCGACGCGAGCGTCGGCTCGCTCGAGTCGTTCGTATAGCGGACCTCTCCGTCGGGATGGGTGCTGCGCACCGTAATCGTTCCGTCGTGGTAGTCCGCCTCGGGCGGAAACATCCGGAAGCGGATGCCCATGGCGCTCAGGCGGTCCAGATGGCCCGATGTCAGCCGGGCGTAGAAATCGTTCCAGTTGCGTCTTCCCTTTTCGGTCCAGCCCGCCTCGGCCAGCGCGCAAAGGCGGGGATACCCTTGATACTCCACGAAACGTTCGGGACGGTCGAGCAGTTCCGCCCATTGGGCCGCCTCGATGCCGAGGACCAGTTCCGGACGACAGCCGCCGATTCCCGTATCGTCCGGGTCGAACGAATAGACGCGGCGCGTATCGACCAGCCATGCCCATGTATGTCCTCTCTCCCACCGGCTCTGCTTCATGTCGATATAGCAGTACTGGGCGGGCATCATCACGACGGGCTGCCCGGCGCGAACGGCTTCGGCGCAGGCCGCTGTGTCTTTCCACGCATAGATGAGCGTGCTCTTGTCCGGTCGGTTGTCCTCGAGCACCTCGTTCCACGCCGCGCAGCTTTTGCCTGTTTCGCGGACGATCGTTTCGAGCCGGCGAACGAAGTAGCTTTGAATTTCGGAGACTTTCCGCATGCCCTCGGTCTGCATCAGGGCCTTGCACCGGGGACAGTTGCTCCAGTATTTCGTGCTGACCTCGTCGCCTCCTATGTGAACGTATTTCGACGGAAACAGGGAGGCCAGCTCGGTCAGGATGTCGCGCAGCATCGCGAAGTTCTCCTCCCGCCCGGCGCACAGCACGTTGCGCATCTCTTCGGGCGGATAGTCTTCGCCGGTCTTAAGGCAGAACGTTTCGGGGTAGACGCTCGTCAGAGTCTGGCTATGGCCCGGCAGGTCGATCTCGGGAATGATCTCCACGGCGCGCGATGCGGCGAAGCGCACGATCTCGCGCACGTCGTCCTGCGTGAAATAGCCGCCGTAGCGCCTCTCGCCCGATCCGTAAGAGGGCGGTAGCGCTTCGCCGGGTCCCCGCCATGCCCCTTTCGACGTGAGTTCGGGATACTTCTTGATCTCGATGCGCCAGCCGTTGTCGTCCGTCAGATGCCAATGCAGCCGGTTGAGCTTGTGGCGGGCCATCCAGTCGATGTACGCGATGACCGTTTCCTTGTCGAAATAGGTGCGCGAAACGTCGAGCATGACGCCCCGGTAGGGAAAGCGCGGCGAGTCTTCGATCAGATAGCCCGGAATCTCGACCGTCTCGGCCCGCCCCGGGGCGGCCGTGTCGTACACTGAGGCGGGCAACAGCTGGAAAAGCGTTTGAAGCGCGTAGAAGGCGCCGGCATAGTCGCGGCCCTCGATCCGGATTTGCGGGATCGTGACGTCGAGCGTATAGCCCTCGGAAGGTAGTTCGCTTTTCCGGCTTATTACGATTTGGCGTACTCCCCGGAGGTGTTCCGTCACAGGCAGCCGGTAGCCGGTCAGGCGTTCGAGGTGGTCGTTCAGGTAGTCGGCCAGCCCGGGAAAGTCGGGGCTTACGATCTCCGTATGGCGCGTGAGCAGGAAGCTCCCGTCTCGCCTATCGGCGCGATTGGGCAGGGGAATCAGGTTCTGGCCGAGGGCCGCGGTGGTTGTCAACAGCCAGACCAAAGTCAGCACGAACTTATTCTTCATACAGCAGGTAGGGCTTTCGGGTTTGTTTGAAGCGTTCCACGTCGTCCGCCCAGCGGGCCTTGATCCGGTCGGCTCCGGCGCCTTGCAGGATCATCTGCCGGACGTAGTCCGTGCCGGTCAGTCTGTCGAACATCGGCGTAAAGAATTTTTCGCTCAGATTCAATTGCCGGTAGCAGTCGATCACGTAGCCGAGGTCCACTTCCCTCTCCCATATCCGCTCGTCGGACGGGGCGGTCCGCAGATCGACGCCGTGGCAGAGCTTGTCTTTGAGCGGCGGATTCTTGGCTCCCGCGTTGCTGCGCGGCGTAAACGAGAAATCACCCTGCAGCTTCGGGTGGCCGTACGTCTGAAACGGGAAATCCGTTCCCCGGCCCAGGCTGATCGGCGTGCCCTCGAAGAAACAGAGCGACGGATACAGGTAGACGGCCCGCATGTTGGGCAGGTTCGGAGACGGCGCCGTCGGCAGCCGGTAGCGCGACCGGTGCGTATAGCCCCGGCACGGAATGACGGTCAGTTTGCAGCGCAACCCGTCCCGCAGCCAGCCTTCGCCGTCGATCATGCGGGCCAGTTCGCCGAGCGTCATGCCGTGCACGACCGGAATCGGGTGCATGCCGACGAACGAGCGATGCTTCGCTTCGAGCACCGGGCCGTCCACATAGAATCCGTTCGGATTGGGACGGTCCAGTACGATCAGCCGCTTGCCGTTCGCCGCGCAGGCTTCCATCAGGTAGTGCATCGAAGAGAGATAGGTGTAATAGCGCAGGCCGACATCCTGGATGTCGAACAGCAGCACGTCGAGCCGCTGCATGATCGAGTCGGGCGGACGCTTGGTCGAGCCGTATACCGACACGACGTCGATTCCGGTTTTCCGGTCGCGGTAGCTCGCGACGCTTTCTCCCGCATCGGCCTGCCCCCGGAAGCCGTGCTCGGGCGCGAAGACGACCCGAATGTCCACGCCCAGCGAGCGCAGCGTATCGACCAGATGCGTCCGGCCTACGGTTCCGGTGTGATTGGTCATGATTCCGACCCGCCGTCCCTCGAGCAGCGGCAGGTAGCGGCCGGTCTGTTCCGCTCCGGTTTCGATGCGGTCTTGGGCCGGCGCGCCGAGCGAGGCGAGCAGAAGGCCGAACAGCAGGATGATCTTTCGGTTCATTTGGCTTTCGTTCTATGGTTTCGGAACGGACGAAAGTTCGGGCCGGCGAGTTAGGCGATCTGCGGCGGACCGCGGTGGAATGGCCGAACAATCTTGACAAAAATAGTATTTTTTGGCCGAATCTTTTATCTTTGTACGTAGTAATGCAAGAAATGCTATGGACCGAAGATTAGTTGCCCTGAAGCGACTGCTCGACGTGATGGACGAGTTGCGGGTCAAGTGCCCGTGGGACCGCAAGCAGACGTTCGAGTCGCTCAGAATGAATACGATAGAGGAAACCTACGAACTGGCCGACGCGATTCTGGACCATGATTTGGATAATGTGAAAAAGGAGCTGGGCGACCTGTTGCTGCATGTCGTCTTCTATTCCAAAATGGGCTCCGAGCAGCAGGCTTTCGACATAGGCGACGTGGCCGATGCGATCTGCGACAAGCTGATTTTCCGCCATCCGCACGTGTTCGGCGAGACGCAGGCCGAGGATGCGGAACAGGTAAAGCAGAACTGGGAAGACCTGAAGCTGAAGGAAAAGGCGCTGGAGCATCGGAAAAAACGGGTGCTTGCCGGCGTGCCGCGCAGCCTGCCGGCTTTGGTCAAGGCTTACCGGATCGGCGAGAAGGCCGCAGCGGCCGGATTCGACTGGGAGAAGCGGGAGGACGTATGGGAAAAGGTCAAGGAGGAGACGGCCGAGGTACAGCGCGAGATCGACCGAAGCGACTCTTCGCGCGCGGAGGAGGAGTTCGGCGATCTGTTTTTCGCGCTGGTCAATGCGGCGCGTTTGTACGGGGTCGATCCCGAGGCGGCGCTCGAGAAAAGCAACCGCAAGTTCATCCGCCGCTTCACGCATATCGAAGACCGGGCCGAGCAGCAGGGCCGTTCGCTCCGCGACATGACGCTCGGGCAGATGGATGCGCTGTGGAACGAGGCCAAGGAGATGGAAAAGAGCGGCGAGAACGAGCGGTAGCCATCGCGCCGAAATTTCTTCGGACAGCGTCCGATAACCGTTGCCGGGCTTTTCAGAGCCGCTTCCCTTGCGTATCGGCGTAGACGTCCGGATTGCGATAGGCGGGCGATTTGTAGGAATTCTTGGCATAATGCCGGGCTGCGGATCGGACGGGAAACAGCGTTTGCGCGCGAAACGGTTCTTATGTGCGGCCGAGTGAGCGGGAGGCGGGCTTTTGCGGCTCTCGGGAAGTCGGGAGGATGGCCGTCGAGCGAAATCGGTCGGGCTGTCATCGGACGGTTTTGGATACATAAACGAAATAGGGATATATATGGCACTTGTCAGATCGCTCCGGGGATTCGTTCCCGTTATCGGAGAAAATACCTTTCTGGCCGATACGGCCGCGATTATCGGCGACGTGACCGTCGGCCGGGACTGCAGTATCTGGTTCGGCGCCGTGCTGCGCGGCGACGTGAACAAGATCACGGTCGGCGACCGGGTCAATATTCAGGACGGCGTGGTCGTCCATACGCTTTATCAGCGCTCTGTCACCGAGATCGGCGACGACGTTTCGATCGGGCACAATGCCAATATTCACGGAGCCCGCATCGAGAGCCGCTGCCTGATCGGCATGGGGGCGACCGTGCTGGACCATGCGGTAGTGGGAACCGGATCGATCGTGGCGGCCAACTCGCTCGTGCTGTCGCGCACGGTGATCGAGCCGGGCAGCGTCTATGCCGGCGTGCCTGCCAAACGGGTGAAGGACGTGACGCCGGAACAGGTTCGGGACATCATCGAACGGACCGCGCGCGACTATATGATGTACGCTTCGTGGTACAAGGAGTAAAAGCCCCGGGTGTCTGAACGGTGGCAGAAGATGCCTGCTCGCCTTCGGAGCGCGTATGCGAGGCGGGAGGGCGGGTCGGCCCGGGCGGCATCTACGTTTGCCGGAACCGTAAAGACGAAACGTCGGCCGTAAGCAGAAAAGTCCGATATGAAACGCATGATCCGTTACGGCATGAAGCCGGTCCGCTACAGAATTGTGGTTATCAACGTGCTGCTCGCGCTCGCGCTGACACTGCTCGTGAATTTTTCGTTCTTTCTGATCGGAGCGGATCCCCGGGGGCGCCGCCCGCCGATCCGGACCGACTACGTCGTCGTGCAGGTCGTCTATTTTTTCGTCGCGTCGTGGGCCGTCGTGTCGCTCAATACGGTCCGTCGTTTTTCTCTGGTGCGCAAGATTTTGCTGAGCGTGGCGGCGACCGTCGTTTTTTATCTGCTCGTTCCGGGTCTGAACCGGTCCGGCGAATGGTATGTTCAGCTTTCCGCAGGGCGTCTTTACAATCCGTTTCTGGTCATGAAAGCCTCGTTCATGCTGGTCGTATCGGTCCTGTACGGAAAGATATTCGAGTTGCTCTACCAGAAACAGCATATTACGATCGAGAACGAACGCCTCAAAAACGAGAATCTGCAGACGCAGTACAATATGCTGGCCAATCAGATCAGTCCGCACTTCCTGTTCAATTCGCTCAATTCGCTGTCGATGCTCGTGCGCGAGGGGCAGAACGAGAATGCCCAGCTCTATATCGACCGGCTGGCCGACACGTTCCGCTACATGCTGCGTTCGGGTCGCAGCGAGCTGGCCACCCTTTCGGAGGAGCTCGACTTTATCGAGGCCTACCTTTATCTGCTGACGATCCGTTACCAGAACAAGCTGTTCTGCGATATGAGTATAGACGAGCGGTACCGCAACTGGCGCCTGCCCGTGCTGTCGTTGCAGCCGCTTGTGGAGAACGCCGTCAAGCATAACAGTATTACGCTTGCCCGGCCGTTGCGCATCGCAATCCGTACCGAAGGCGGTATGCTCACGGTTTCCAATCCCGTTATTCCGAAAATCGATACGCCTCCGGGGACCGGAATCGGGTTGAAGAACCTCTCCTCGCGCTACCGGCTGCTGATTTCCCGCGATATACGGGTCGTCAGGGAGAATGAGCTGTTTCGGGTCGAGCTTCCATTGGTGAAACCTTAAACGATATTGAACGATATGTCGATAAAACGATTGACTTTCCTGTTGTGCGGTTTTCTTTTGTCCTGTCCGTGCGCCGGAGCGGCATCCGAGTCCGATTCCGTTTCTTTGCCCGGAGAAGGAGGAACGCTTCCTGCCGTCGAGTATCCCTATTTCCCGGATCGGCAGCATGCTTTTGTCTGGCGGAACTGGACGTCGGTTCCGGCTGCACGTTTGGCCGAGGTGCTTGCAACGAGCGAGGAGAACGTGAACAGGCTGGCCGCTTCGATGGGACTGCGTCCGCAGCGCGGAATCGAACCGTACTGGAGCGATGCGAGGGGCTATATCACCGTGCTGCGCAGGAACTGGCATCTGTTGCCGTACGATCAGTTGCTTACCCTGCTGGGACTGACGCGCGAGGAATTGGCATGGCGGCTGATCGAGGACGACTTTCTGTTTGTCAAGCTGGGCAATGTCAAGCCCGCTTGCGAGCCGTTGCGTTATCGGGCTCCTGACGAGCGGGCGATGCGAGGAGCGGCCCGCATCGATTCGCTTTTGGGGACGTTCGGCCGAGAAGCTTTTGCCCGGGAAGAACCGCGTTTCTCGTTCATCGAGGAGTTCCGGCGGGCCCGGCCCGTGAAGCGGGCCGGACGGACGGAGACGGAAAGTCCGGAGGAGCGGTTCGACCTGCGTCTGATCTTTTCCTATTTTGCCGCATACGGCGATCCGCTGACCGATCCCGATCTGTCGTCCTATCCGGAGGGGCTTTTGCAGCGTTTGTCGGAAAAAGGGATCAACGGCATATGGATTCATTCGGTGCTGCGGACGCTGGTGGAGCCTGACGGTATTTTTCCGGGGGCCGACGATGCCTCGCGGCGCATCGAGGGGTTGCGCCGGCTCGTCGAGCGGGCTGCCAGATACGGCATAGGAGTATATTTGTATGTGAACGAGCCTCGTGCGATGCCCGGTTCGTTTTTCGAGGCCGATGCCCGGCGAAGGTCTCTTTCCGGCACGGCCGAAGGCGATCTGAGGACTTTATGCACGTCGTTGCCGGAGGTCAGAAGCTGGCTGAGCCGTTCGTTGGAGAGCGTGTTCCGGCAGGTCCCCAGACTTGCGGGCGTTTTTTCGATCACGGCTTCCGAAAATCTGACCAACTGCGTTTCGCACGGAAACCGTGCGGGATGCAGTCGCTGTGCGGGGCGTTCCTATGCAGAGCTGATCGCCGAAGTCAATACGGCGATTTCCGAGGGGGTTCTCGCCGGCAATCCGGAAGCGCGGGTGCTGGTTTGGGATTGGGGATGGGACGACTCGCAGGCCCGCGAGATCATCCGCCGCCTTCCGAAATCGTGCTGGCTGATGTCGGTCAGCGAGTGGGCGTTGCCGATCGAGCGTGGCGGAGTCGCCTCGGCCGTGGGCGAGTATTCGCTGTCGGCTGTCGGGCCGGGGCCGAGGGCAATGGCCCATTGGCGCTATGCGAAAGAGGCCGGATTGAAGACGGTCGCCAAGGTCCAAGTCAATGCTTCGTGGGAAATGGCCGTGGTTCCAGCTCTGCCCGTGCTGGATTTGGTGGCCCGCCATGCCGGCAACCTGGCCGCCGCTTCGACGGACGGCGTGATGCTCAGTTGGAGTCTGGGCGGCTATCCGTCTGCCAATCTGGAACTGTTCCAGTCGCACGGGGACGGCGACAGCGAGGCGGCCTTGAGGCAATTGGCCGAAAAGTATTACGGGAAGCGGGCCGCACCCGAAGTGAGAAGGGCGTGGAAAGCTTTCTCGGATGCGTTCGAACAGTTCCCCTATCACGGTCTGACGCTTTACAGCGGCCCCCAGCATATGGGACCGGCCAATCCGCTCTATCTCGAGCCGACGGGTTATCGGGCCAGCATGGTGGGAATTCCCTACGATGCGCTGGACGATTGGCGCTCGGTGTATCCTGCCGAGACGTTTGTCAGGCAGATGGAGAAAGTGGCCGAAGGATTCGCATGCGGATGCGAGGCGCTGCGTTCGGCCGTTGCGCTCGCGTCGGGGAAAAAGCGACTCGCCCTGAAGCGTGAGCTGGGGCGTGCCGAAGCGGTCCGCATTCACTGTGCCTCCTCGGCTGCTCAGGCTCGTTTCACGATGGAACGAGACCGTTTTCTCGCATCGTCCGATCGGGACGAAAAGCTCCTCTGCCTGGAGCGTATGCGTCGGGCCGCCGAGTCGGAGGCCGCTCATGCCCGAGAGTTGCTGCCGTTGGTGAAGGTCGATCCGGTTATCGGATACGAGTCGTCGAATCACTATTTCTATGTTCCGCAGGATCTGCTCGAGAAACAGATCAATGTCCGTTTCGTGCTCGACGGAATCGAGGAGCAACGGCGAAATCTTTCCCATTAAACACTTAATACCGAGAAAGCATGAATGTCCTGATTGTCGATGACGAGACGGCGGCTGCCACCAACCTGAAAGCCCTGCTGCTCCAGATCGATCCTTCGATCCGTATCGAGGCCGTGATCGAGACGGTCGTCGAAACGGTCCGCTGGGTAAAGGACAATCCCCTGCCCGATCTGATTTTTATGGATATTCATCTGGCGGACGGACAGGCTTTCAAGATTTTCGAGCAGATAGACATCGAATGCCCGATCGTTTTCACGACCGCGTACGACCGTTATGCGCTCGATGCTTTCAAGGTCAACAGCATCGACTACATTCTCAAACCGATCAAGAAAGAGGAGCTTCGCCGGGCATTCGACAAGCTTCGCAGACTGTCGGCGCCGCAAGTGGCCGAGTATGTCGAGCAGACGAACCTCTTCGTGACTTCGCGTTCGCGCGGTTTTTTAATCCCGTTCCGCGATAAGCTGGTGCCGCTGACGCCCGAAGAGATCGCCTATTTCCATACTTCGGACGAGCGGGTTTCGGTAGCGACCCTCGACGGAAGGACGCTGCCGGTGGACAGGTCTTTGGATACGCTGATGGGACAACTTTCTGCGGCCGATTTCTACCGTGCCAACCGGCAGTTCATCGTATCGCGCCGGGCGATCGCCGATCTGTCGGTCTGGTTCGGCAGCCGCCTGACGTTGAATCTGTGCGTCAAGACTCCCGAGCGGATCGTGATCAGCAAGGCGCGCGTGCCCGAGTTCAAGCGTTGGTTCTTGGAAGGGGTATAGTTTTCGGAGCCGGAACGTCTGCGGAAGTCCGGAGATATGTGCTTCGATAATTTATTGGTCTGATTTGTTGCTGCCGCATGATTTTGTGTCGTTTATGAAATTTATCCGTTATGTATTAGGTGCATGCCTTTTTTGGGGTATCAGTACTTTTGGTTGCGAGAGGCCATGGGCTGGTGAACAGTATTTCTGGGAACTCCAGAACAATTCAGACAAAAATATTCGATTTTGTGTCAGTCTGAAATGGGAGGGAAAATATTTGAATGTATCGACCCGGTGGCCGGAGGTATATCCCTATTTCCAGTTGGTGAAACCCGGACAAATGAGGTCGTATACAGTTGCTGCACGACAGATGGCTCATGCTCCGAGAGATTCATTCGCCGTTTATGTATTCGATCCGGATACTTTAGCCATGTATACTATGGAAGAGTTGGAGCGGGACAGCAATTACCTGAAACGTTATCTTTTCGGAGATGTAGATGAAAATGGGCAACGTATAGGAAGCAAAAATAATCCTATCGTTTATCCTTGAGAATGCAGGGGAGGTGCCGAGGCGGTGTCTTTTCCGTTCATTGGGCCGACGACCCGGTTTTTCGCTCTCCGGTCCTTCCCCGAGCGGCTTCCTGCGGCGGTTCACCCGCTATATTTTCCGTTTTACCGGTGCGAAAGGCGAATGGAAAGGAAAATGGGTTTTCTTTGCAGTCGGTTAATTGTCACGGAAAATAAGTTATGAAATTCAGAGTATCGTTGATATGTTGTATCGTGTCGCTTTGGGCGTGGGCCCTGCCCTATCCGTCGCTCGCTCAGTCCAAGGGCTCGGGCGTCGTTTCGGGGCAGCTGGTCGACGGGTCGACGGGCGAGCCTGTGATCGGGGCTGTCGTGGAGTGTGCGCCTGCCGACAAGCCCGACCAGAAGACGTATGCCACGACGGCGGTTTCGGGACAATTCTCGCTTCCGACTCTCGCTTTCGGGGATTACCTGCTGAAAGTGACCTATCTGGGGATGAAGCCCTATACCGCGTCGGTGAAGATCGACAAAAAACAGGTGCAGCTCGGTCGGCTTGCGATGCAGCCCGACGTGAAGCAGTTGGGCGAGACCGTCGTGGAGGCGGTAGCGATGCGCACGACCCAGAAGGGCGATACGGTCGTCTATAACGCCGGGTCTTACAAGGTGACGCAGGATGCCAGTACCGACGAACTGCTGGCCAAGATGCCGGGCATCAAGGTCGACGGAGGAACGGTCGAAGCGCACGGTGAAGAGGTGAAGAAAGTGCTTATCGACGGCAAGGAATTTTTCGGCGATGACGTTACTACCGCGATCAAGAATCTACCTGCCGAGGTGATCGATAAGATCGAGGTATTCGACAAGAAAAGCGATCAGGCCGAATTCAGCGGCGTCGACGACGGCGAGGATTACAAGGCGATCAATATCGTTACCAGAGACGGGGTCGACCGGGCCAAGTTCGGCAAATTCGCAGCCAGCTACGGGTTCGACGACTTGTACAACGTGGGACTGAACCTGAGCCTTTTCAAAGGTTCCCGGCGGCTCACGTTTCTCGGGATGGTCAATAACGTCAACCAGCAGAATTTCGCTATCGACGACCTGCTCGGCGTGATGAACGGCGGAGGCGGCGGACGGGGCGCCGGTAATTTCCTGATCGGCAATCAAAGCGGCATATCGACCGTCCGGTCGGTCGGAGTAAACTACTCGAACGAATGGCGGGAGAAACTGAAACTGAGCGCGAGCTATTTTTTCAACTCGTCGGACAATACGACCGAGGCGCTGACGGACCGCGATTATTTCATCGGGCAACAATATCACGATATAGGCGTTTCCCGTACCCGCAACTTCAATCATCGGCTCAACGCGCGCATCGAGTACAAGATCGACTCGAACAATACGCTGATGTTCCGTCCGACGCTTCGCTTCCAGACCCACGACGTGTCGAGCAGCGATACGTCGGCGACACTGGCGGGGGGGGCCGGTGTCGAAGGGACGATCCTGAACTTTCTGAAAAGCCTTTCCAGCAATCGGTCCACCGGCTACAACCTGTCGGGCAGTCTGATCTGGATGCACCGTTTCGGCGGTCGGCCCGGCCGTGTGCTGGTTGCCTCGTTTCAGGGCGGTCTGTCGAAAAACGATCAAGACAACGATCGCTATTCGCTGACGCGCTATTTCGATCCCGACTCGACGTCCCAACTCGACCAATATATCGCCAACTATTCGAGCGGATACAATCTGAGCGGCCGGTTGTCTTATTCCGAGCCTGTGAGCGACCGCGCTCAGCTGTTGCTGAACTATAGCCTGTCGTACAACTATTCCGACCGCGACAAGCGTTCGTACGAATTGCCCGATTACCTGTTTCTGGACAGTCTGTCGAATACCTATAACAGCGGTTATCTGACCCACCGGGCCGGGCCCGGTTTCCGCTACCGTAGCGAAAAGGCGATGTTCGTGACCAATATCGATTATCAGCATGCTACGCTGACCGGAGATCAGGTTTTCCCGACGGTTTCGCGGTCGAATATGTCGGCGGGGTTCGACAATCTCGTCTATATGGCTATGTTGGATTACAAATTTTCACGGACCAATTCGCTGCGGACGATGCTGAGAAGCTATACGAGCAATCCGTCGGTCAGTCAGTTGCAGGATGTGCTCGATGTGTCGAATCCGCTGTTCGTATCGCAGGGCAATCCGTCGCTTCGTCCGGTCTACAATCATATGCTGCACCTGCGTTATACGAATACGAACGTGACTAAGGGACGGACTTTCGTGGCCATGCTTTGGGGGAATGCCCGGTCGAACTACATCGCCAACTCGATCGAGCGGGCCGACCGTCCCGGTTATGAGGTGAAGAACGATGCGGGCGAGACGGTGGTCGTGCTCGATCAGGGAGCTCAGTATTCCCGCCCGGTCAACTTGAACGGCTATTGGAACGTACGGGGAGCGGTGGATTACGGACTTCCTGTCAAGTGGCTGGCCAGCAATGTGAATTTCAACTTGGGAGTGGGATATACTTCGCTGCCGACTATCTCCAATCTGGTACGCAGCAAGACCAATACGACCTCCTATTCCGGCGGAATCGTCGTGGGCAGCAATATCAGCGAGAAATTCGATTTCACCGTTTCGTACCGGGCTTCCTACAATATTACGCATTCGGCCAACAGCAACGAGTATTTCAACGGCGTCGGAACGGCTCGGGTGAAGTGGGTCACGTGGGCCGGATTCACGTTGCAGGCGGACGGCAGCTATTCCAAGTATCGGGGCGTGACGGATAAGTTTACCGAAGAGTTCCTGCTGATCAACGCTTCGATCGGCAAGAAACTGTTCCGGAACCAGCGCGGCGAGGTCAGCGTCCGGGTTTACGACTTGCTGGATCGCAACAAGGGGTTTTCCCGGAACGTGACCGAAAACTATATCGAGAACGTCACTTCCAATGTGTTGGGGCGTTACGTGAGCCTGAATTTCGTATATAACTTGCGCGTTTTTACCGGTAACGGCAAAAAGAAATTCAATATACCCGACGGCGATTCGTTGCCGGGCGGACACAGACGAGGGGGCCCTCCGGGGCCGCCGCCGGGCGGACGTCCTCTGATGTAGCGCTGCACGTCGTGCACACCGTTCGAGATACGCGCCGGACAGAATGTCCGGCGCGTATTCTATTTCGGCGATTTGCCATTCGGACGGCAGTCAAAGAGAAGGATGCTTTCCCTTATTGCACGCTTGCGACGTTTTTTTATGGCTCCGGTTCTATGAAATGGGGGTATCGGTCCCAGTATTTTCTATAAATCCTGTCTTCGCATCCGTTAAGATTGAGCTGGTCCAAGTCATGGCTGTCGTCTCCGCTTACGTGGACATAGCCGATGGGAACGTTATCTTCTTTGAGACAGAGCGCGTAATCGAAGCCTCGCTGTCCCGGGCTGTTTGCGATGTATCTGTTCCGCAGGTACGCTTCCGCTTCTTTTATGTCCCTTAGCGGAAACATGGGCAGAAACGTATTCACTTCCTTATCGCTCAGGAGGGAAAACAGGGCGCCCGCGTCTTTCTCCGTGAATTGCCAGCCGCTCCTGTGGGTCATTCTGGCTTATGTTGATTGGAATGGATGCGCAAAATGCATACAACCCCTCCGGCCCTGATGGGGTAAGGCCGGTTGTTCAGTCTCCCGTTTTGCCATCCTGAAGCCGAGCGACGACCGCATCGCGAGGCAGGGATACTGGTTTCGCGGATGTTCCCCGCGCTGCTACTTGTCCTGTTTGTTTTTAAGCAGATCGCGGATCTCGGTCAGCAGCTGCACGTCGGCGGGGGGAGCCGCCGGTGCGGGCGCTTCCTCTTTCTTTTTCTCCTGCAATTTGCTCAACAGGCGGATCAGCAGGAAGATCGAGAACGAGATGATCAGAAAGTCCAGCGTGGTCTGCAGAAAGTTGCCGTAGTTGATCGAGACGGCCGGCTTTACGACCTCGCCTCCCGGCGAGAGAACCGCTTTTTCAAGGGTGATCTTGAGGTCGGTGAAATTGACTCCCCCGATCAGCAGTCCGATCGGAGGCATGATGACGTCGGCCACCAGCGACGAAACGATTTTGCCGAACGCGCCGCCGATAATGATACCGACGGCCATGTCCACCACATTGCCGCGCATGGCGAATTTCTTGAAGTCTTCGAGGAATTTGCTTTTCATAATTCGATCTTTTAAAATGATTGCTCGGTTGTTCTGTCCCGGACGGATGTCGGGCGGTCCGTCCTTGCTTCTGCCTTTGTCTTATAAGCGGATCGTGCTCCCTGTCCGGTCGCTTTCGAACGCTGCTTCGAGAATCTGCATGTCCCACAGCATTTGCTCATGCGTAACGGCCGGAGCCTTCCCCTCGCGCAGCGTATCGCGGACCCGGTCGTAGAAGCGCATGTAGTTGCCCGTTACGGTCGGATAAGCGCGTCGGCCGTGCTCGTCGTGAAGCACTCCCCACTTCGAAGGGTCTTCCGTGCACCAGTCGCCGGGAGCGGGCTTCGCGCCTCTGTGCCTCAGGGCATCTTCTTGGGGATCGAGGCCGTATTTGACGTAGGCTCCGTCCGTGCCGTAGACGGCAAATCTCGGACCGGGTTCGCGGACGAGCATGCCTGCCCGCAATTGTGCGCGTATGCCCGGATATTCGAGCACGATGAGGCTGTAGTCGTCGATCCGGCTGCCGCCGCGTTGCCGGTCGAGCGTTGCCCACACTCCCTCGGGCTTGCCCAGCAGCGCGACGATCTGATCGCACAAGTGGGAGCACAGGTTATATGTGATTCCGACGCGGGTGGCGCCCGGTGTCTCTTTCCATGCGGATTGTCCGAGTCGGGGGCGGTATCGTTGGAAAGAGGACTGTATCTCGACGAGCCTGCCCAGCGAGCCTTGCCGGACGATCTGCTGGAGAGTCAGGAAATCTCCGTCCCATCGTCGGTTTTGGTATGTGATGAGCATAAGGCCTTTCCGGTCGGCTATCTCGATTAGTTCTTTCGCTTCGCGAATCGTCGTGACGAACGGTTTTTCGACGATTACGTGTTTCCCGGCTTCCAAGGCGGCCCGGCACAGCGGATAATGGGTTGCGTCGGGCGTGTTGACGACGATCAGTTCGACGTCGCAACGCAGCAATTCCTCGAACGAATCGACCGATTCGACGTCGGGATATGTCGCCTGCGCGCTTTTCTTGCTCCGTTCGGCGACAGCCGTCAGCTCGAAATCGGGATGAGCCTCGATGAACGGGGCGTGGAATATCTGCCCCGACAGGCCGAAAGCGGCCAGTCCTGTCTTTATTTTCATTGCTTATTCGGTTGGTCTTTTTCGGTTCGTATGATTTCGTTCGTGCCTATTTCCCCTTTTCGACCCGGAGCAGTACGCCGCGCATGCCCAGGCAGGCCAGTATGAAGTAGAGTCCCGACAAAATCCACAAGGTCCAGAACTGAACGCTTACTTCGCTCAGCGTCGCGCCCATCGTCCGAATGCGGATGAATCCGTCTACGCCGCTGCTGCTCGGTATGATCCTGCCGAGTTGGAAAAGCCATTGCGGCATCGACTCCTGCGGAATCGACGCGCCGCTGAGCATCAGAAACGGTATGGATGTGAAGAGCAGCAACAACAGGGAATTTTCGCGCCGCCTGAACAGGGACGAGAGCGCGATTCCCAGAAACGTGCACGACAGCAGGTAGGGAATCAGAAACAGTACGACGTCGCCGGCCGCTCCGTTCGACGGATACCCGAAAACCTTGTAGTGGAACCCCATGACGTAGAGCAGCGTCGCGCAGTAGATCGAGAGGTAGGCTGTCGATTTGCCTAAGACGATCGGAATGACCGAGAGTCTCTTTTCCCCCCGCGGAATCAGCGTTTTGTAGAGTCCTCGCTCGCGCCATGTGCCTCCGACCATGCCGATGCCGATGAGCAGCGTCTGTTGTATGATGACGATCAGGATCGCTGGCATGATGAACGTGGCATATCCGCCGTAAGGATTGTACATGTTCTCGATCGTTGTCTGGACCGGATTGCTCAGCGCCGCGGCCTGACCGGGCTGCGCGCCTTTCGCCACGAAGCGGACCCACTCGATCTGGCTGTTCGAGTAGAGCACGCTGCCCATCACGTCGAAAAAGACTTGTCTGTACATCAAAAAATAGCTGGCGTCGGCGTAAATCGAGATGTTGACCCGCTCGTTGCGCATGATTTTTTTCTCGTAGTCGGAAGGAATGACGATGATGCCGTTGATCTTCCGCTCGTGGAACAGCCGCTTGGCCTCTTCGAGACTCGAAGACTTGTATGCGACGCGCAGGTTCGGCGTGGCATCGAGCGCTCTGACGAGTTGACGGCTCTGGGCCGTATGACTGTTGTCGACGACGGCTACCGGAACGTTGCGCAGCACTTCGTTCTTATAGGCCAGCGAATAGGCCGTGGAGTAGATGAAAATAGCTCCTATGACGATCAGTATGACGCCCGCGTCGCGGAATATATGGCGGTATTCGTTTCGCAGAATACTCGAAAATTCCCTGAATTTGGAACGGAACCGGTTTGTCTCCATGATCATAGTCTTCCCCAGTATTTTTCTTCCGTACAGATTTTTCTCAGGCGCAGGATCACCGTCCACGGCAGCAGCAGAAAAGCGGCCAGACCGACCAGATAGATTGCCGAATCGGCTGTCGGCGCTCCGCGCATGCCCTGATCGATGAACAGGTCCATATAGTAGGTCATGGGAAAAAGGTATCCGACGATCCGTACCGGCAAATCCATGGCCAAAAAGGGAAACGTCAGGCCCGAGAACGTGAACGAAAGCACCGAGTATCCTCCTCCGATCGACAGTCCCAGACGCAGATTGCTAAGCAGGATAACGATGAACGCGCCTATGCCCTGCGAGGCCAGTACGAAAAACAGCCCGCTCACGAGCAGCATGGAAACGCTGCCGTTGAGCGGCACGCCGACGTATTTGAACAGCAGTGTGTCCATTAGCAAGCATAGCACGAAGAAAATGACCGTGTATGGCGCCAGCTTGCCTGCCAGAGCGGCCGACGTGTGGCCTCCGGAGGCGGCGAGCCATTCGGAGGCCGTGCTGTTCTTGAGCTCGACTCCGATCGTAAAGACGGCCGTGAGCAAAGCGAAGAGCATCAGCATCAGCGGGAGAAAGCTCGGCAGCAGATAATAGCTGTAATTGGTGTACGGATTGAACAGGATGTGTTTTTCAAAATAGATCGGCATCATCTGGTTGTAGGCTTCCGTTTCGGACAATCCCTTTTTCATCAGCGTCTGCAGCTGGATGCCGGACGAAAAAGTCGTGGCGACAGTCAGAATATCCTTGTTCAGCAATCCGTTCTTCGTCAGGTTCAGGCCGTTGATATAGGCCATGACCCGGGCCTGCGTGTTGCTGTATACGTTTTTCTCCAGCCCGCTCGGAATCTGGATAATGGCGTCGATCTTTCCCTGCTTCATCATTCGCTCTCCCTCCTTCATATCGGTGATCTGGTAGACGACCCGGGCCGAAGGGGTCGCGTCGATCATCCGGGTCAGCCGGCGCGACAACGGAGAGTTATCCTGATCCAGTACGGCGACCGGCATGTCCCGGGGAACGCCCGTCCGGAACAGCAGAATGAAGAACAGGAACGACAGGATCGGCAGTCCGAGCGACAGCATGTAGAAAAACTTATGGCTGCCGAACGATCTCAGTTCCCGGACAAATGCGTTGCGGAATGCTCTGAAATAACTCATGACTCCAAGCGGTTTAAGTTTTCGGCTCGATGCGTCCGGCGGTGCAGACGCTCGATCCGACCTCTCCGCAAGGCCGGGTTTCGGTTCCGGTGCGGATGGTCGGCGGGCCGAATTCTCCGTCTATCGGATTTCGTCCCAGTTTACCGTGACGGTCATGCCGGGCCGCAGCCCTTCGATTCTTCCCTCGGGGCGGGCCTTGACCTCGAACGTGCGGATATCGAAGTCGCCTTTGGTTCGGGTGGCGGACCAAGTCGCGTATTCGGCCTGCACGGCCATGTAATAGACCTTCAGTTCGATCGTCCGGCCGATGCCCGGTACGTAAGCCTGCAGTACGCTGCCGATCTTGATTTTCGGCAACAGGTCTTCCTTGATGTTGAAAGTCACCCACAAGTCGTTCATGTCGAGCAGCGTGACGACCGGGTAGCCTGCGCTGATCAGCTCGCCCTGCTGGGCGATGACCGTAGAAATCTCGCCGTCGATCGGCGAGTATTGCATCGCGTCGCTGATGTACGACTCGACTTCCGAGACGGCTCCCGACGCTTGCTTGACCAGTGCTTCGGCCGCTTCGCGGTCTTCCCTGCGGGCTCCCTCGATAGCCATGTCGTACTGAGCTTTCGCTGCCGCTGCGGTCGTTTCCATCGCCTTGAGGTTGGCGGCGGCTTCATCGTATTTCTGTTCGGGTACTACGCCCGATTCGTACAGGTTTTTGACTCGTTCGTAGCTTTTGCGCGCCAGTTCCAGTCCTGCCTCGGCCTTTTTCCATATGTTCATCGCGCCTTCGATCTCCTGCACGCGCGCTCCCTTACGGGCCTTCGTGCTTTGAGCGCTGGCCGCCATGCGCGCGGCTTCGGCCTGTTGGAGCTTGGCTTCCGCTTCGGGCGTGCTCAGTACGAACAGCAGCTGGCCTTTCTTGACGCGCTCGCCTTCCTGTACGTCCATTTGCTCGATACGGCCCGCCAGCTTCGACGAGATTTTGATGTCCGTAGCCTCGACCTCGCCCTGAATGAGCGTCGGTACGGGACGAATGGCGAACCAACTGATCAGCGAGACGGCGACGATCGTAACGACGATGCCGACGGTCAGTCCGATGACATTGCTTTTTTTCATATGATCGAATATTATGTTTTTCGTTAAGAATCGGGTTTAAAAATCGTGTTCGTAGCGGATCGGCATGGCTGCGGCCCGCTTGCCGTAATCGGGGAAAAGCTCGCTTTGGCCGCAAGCTTCGAGCAGGCGTGCGAGCATCATGTCGTAGTAATAGGCCGCCTGAAGCCGTTCGATGCGGATTTTGGCCAGATTGAGCCGCGCGTCCACGACGTCCGACGACGGGGCGGCTCCTTCCTTGAACGCCTCTTCCTTGATTCGCAGGTATTCCTCGGCGAACCGGCCGGATGCGTTGACCGAAGGTAGCTGCTGCGAATAGGTGACCATCTCGTTGTAGAGCTTGTCGATCAGGGTCAGGATGTCGCTCTCGGCCTGATGTCCGACGGCTTCGACCTGACGGATCTGGGACTTGGCCGCGCTGAACTTGTATTCGCGGTTGAGCCCGTCGAAGATCTTCAGCGATACGCCGGCTCCGACGGCCCACTTGGGTATGATCGGCGAAACTTGATAATTATAAAAGGCCGCCATGCCGGTCAGGGCCACCTGCGGTGCGAAATCGGCCCGCTGGAGCCGCATGTTCTCCGTTGCCAGCTGTTTCTTATATCCGACCTGCTTGAGCAGCGGGCTGTGCTGTTTGGCTAAATCTTTGAAATAGCTTACGTTCTCTATATCGCTCAGAATGAACATCGAAGTGGCGGGTATGTATGTCGATTCGTCGCCGCCCAGCGTGTTGGACAATGCGCTGTAAAGCGTTTCGACCGTTTTCTGGGCCTTGAGCAGCTCGCGCTCGGCTTCGGCCGTATGGACTTCGGCGTAGAGACGCTCGCCCTTGGCGATGATACCGTTGGCTTCGAGCGCTTTGGCGTCCGACAGGTGATGCTGCATTCCCTCGAGTACCTGACGGCGCACCTCGACTACCTGAAGGGCCAGAACCAGTCCGTAATAGCGTTCGGTCAGTTCCGACACGAGCGATCCGCGCGTCTGGTTTCCTTTCTCCGCTACCTCCTCGATCTTGATCTTGGCCGCGTTGTTGGCCGCGTTGATTTTTCCTCCCGTATAAAGCGGCAACGTGATGTTGGCGCCCACGTTGGCGAAACTGCGGTCCTGCAGTTTCATCGACCAATCCTTGGCCAGCAGAGAGGATGCCTGCTGCAGGATGGCCGGCGGAATGTTCGGCAGGTTGCCGAGCCCTTCCAAGACGCCGCCGACCGGAGCTTTCAGATCGTTCATGTCGATTGCCATGTCATCGCCCATATAGATATAGGCGCCCGTTACGGATGCTTTGGGCAATCGTAACCCGTAGGCGGCCTTGCGTTCCTTTTCGGCGGTTTCCTTCTCGTAAGAGATGGCTTCGAGCTCGGGATTGCGGGTCATCGTCATTTCGAGCGCCTGATCGAACGTCAGAGCCCGTTTCGGCTGCCCGGTGACGGCCGCCGCCGTACAAGTCGCCAGCCACCATAAGATTAATCGCTTCATATTGTCCAGTAATTACCGTTTTACTTTATCGGATCGCGCTCAGCGATACCCGGGTGATTTTGCGGATCAGTTCCTGCGTGTCGCACGGTCGGCTGTCGAAGTCGAACCGGTACCGCGAGGCGAGGTACTGCATGGGGATTCCGACCAGCGCAATATACAAATCATTGACCGAAATATCGCCCCGGACCGTATGGTTTTTTTGTCCCGTTTCGAGCAGCACTTCGCCGATTTCTATGATTCTTTTCCGGCTTTCGGGTTTGATCTCGACCGAGAAGTCGTTCAGCAACATGATCAGGAACTTGTGCTTGGCCGGATTGTCGGCCGCGCTTTCGATCAGAAAGCCCACGATGCCGCCGACGATTCGCTCGATGTCGTCCGTTTCGCGAATGAGCGCGCGGATCCGGTCCGTGATCGCGTTCAGCGCGTTTTCGAGCAAGTCGTTGATCAGTTCGGTCTTACCCGGGTAGTGCCGGTACAAATACCCTACCGAAACATCGGCCCGCTCGGCGATCGACGCTACCGAACCGCCGAGTATCCCGTGCTCGCTGATGACCTCGACCGAAGCGTCGCGGATCCGTTCGATTTTGGTCCGGTCCACTTTTTTTGCCATAATGAATGAATGTTCATTTATTGCGAATGCAAATATCCGAACAATTATTCGGAATTGCAACCGGGAACGTTTTTTTCCGCTTTCTCAGCACGGATTATTCGTATGCGGGCGGATTGCCCGATCTTTTCGTGAGCCGACGGCTTTTATGTCTTTTCTCCTTCTTATTGGGGACATTACGCGCGGCGATCGGCTGCATCGGGGCGCGTGGAGGATTCGGCGGCCGGATTCACGATTGCCCGGAGAGAATGTGGGCATTGGCTTCGAGCGCCTGTTTGGCGAGCGACTCCAGTACGCACACTTCTATCCCGGCGTTGCGGAGCAATTGTTCGCCCCGGCAGCGGACGAAGCGATCGGGCTCGCGTACGGCGAAAACGACGCGTTTCATGCGGCGGTCGATAATCAGTGCGGAGCAGGACCGAGGCTTCGAACGACGGGTCGAACAAGGCTCCATGGAGCTGTATATCGTAGCCCCTTCGAGCGTCGCGCCCGCTTGTTCGGCCTTGAGGATCGTCTCCTCCTCGGCATGGTTGTCGGGGGCCGTCTCGCGGCTGTAGCCCGTGAATACCTGCCCGTCGCGCGTGACGAGTACCGCTCCGACCGAATAGGCCTTGTCGGACGGGGGGCACTTTAAGGACAGGCCGATCGCCTGAAGGAGCCGGGTCCGATCGGTCGCCTGCTGCCCCAAGGCGTAGTCCGTGACGGTCATGTCGCCTACCTTTTTTACGTCCAGTACGGTCATGCGGCGGTCTTTGTCGAACGGAAACTTCGCCCCGATCGTCATTCGGGGGGCCGACGGCTCTCCGACAAAGAACGGGGCTACGGCGACACGCAGGTAATCGATCCGATTTTCTGACAAAAACAGGGTCAGCACCCTACTCCCTCCCTCGATAAAAAGCCGTTCGATTCCTTTCCGACCGAGTTCTCCGATCAGGTAGTCCGCTGTCAGACAGTCGCTTCCCGCATGGATGACGGTCGCTACGCGGCTCAGTGCCGCGGTGCGGTCCTGCGGCGCGCAACGGCCTACGAAAACGATTTTTTCTCCGTCGCCTTCCGTAAAAAAGCGGGAGGTCGGGTCCAGATCGGCGTTACGGCTGAGCGTGACCTTGACCGGATCGGCCGGCAGTCCCTGTTCGGCCCTGAGCTCGCGCAGCCTTTCGTCACGGGTGACTAGAGCCGGATTGTCGCGACGAATGGTTTCGGCGCCGACCAGAATCGCGTCGCTTTCGGCGCGGAGACTGCGGACTTCTTCCCAGTCGGCCGCGTGCGACAGGACGAGCCGACGGTCCGATAGGTCGTCTATGTAGCCGTCGACGCTGACGGCGACGGAAGCCTGAACGATCATATTCCGGATAGTTTTTCGAAAGACAAAGTACGCTCGATTTTTCGATATACGCAAATATCGCTATTTTCGCACGATGACATGCGAAATCGGCGGTATGAGCGGAAATATTTTTTCTGAAATTCCGTTATCCATGCAACGAATTACGAACCCCTTTCATCTATAGCTACGGATGAGCGATACGACTGGAACCCGTGACGGAAGAAGAACTGATAAGGCGTTGCAGTAGGAATGACCGGACGGCGCAGCAGAAGCTGTATGAAAAATACGCTCCGAAGATGTACGGCGTGTGTTTCCGCTATGTGTGCCATCGCGAGATCGCTCAGGATCTGCTGCACGACGGCTTTATCACCGTTTTCTCCAAAATCGGGGATTTCCGGGGCGAGGGATCGCTGGAAGGATGGATCAGACGGATTTTCGTCAATACGGCCTTGGGGTATCTGCGCAAGAAAAACGTGCTGCAGGGCAGCGAGCAGATCGATGCGCTCAGGCAGGTCGAAGGAACCGAAGCATCGGCCGTGGAACGTATGGAGACCGCCGAGCTGCTGCGATGTATCGGCAAACTGCCCGACGGATACCGCGCGGTGCTGAACCTGTTTGCCGTCGAAGGATACTCTCACCGCGAGATCGCCGAGATGCTCGGCGTGAGCGAAGGCACTTCGCGCTCGCAATATCTGAGGGCCAAGGGATGTCTGCTCAAAATACTGAAAGAAGAGGAGGTGATCTGAGATGAAAAGGGATTCGTTGGATGAAGCATTGAGGCGCAAGCTGCACGACGCGGAGGCGGGATTGCCCGTTCCGCCGTGGGCGGAGATGCAGCGCCGCATGCAACTGCATGCGAATGCGCATCCTGCCGAGCGTGTCCCTCTGTTCCGTTCGTGGAGCCGTTATGCCGCCGCCGCGGTCGTCCTGCTCGGCATCGGGTTGGGCGTTTGGCGGGTTCAGCGCACGCACTCGTGGGGTGAGAAATCTATGGCCGAAACGGTGGCGCTGCCGCTTCCCGTTTCCGGTAGCGATTCCGCCTCGGGGACGGCTCCTGCTTTCAACGATACGGCTCTGAACCGAATCATGAAGTCGGCCAGGTCGGTCCGACTGATCGATCCCCGTTCGAAAGCGTCGACTGCGCTCCTCGCCAGTCTGAGCGACGGTGCAGGTGCCCCGTCCGGCAATTCGTCGCCGTCTCGGGATAATACGGACAACGCGTCTGCGACCGGAAGCGATATGTCGTCGCAACCGGATCGGTCCGCAGAGACCGCCCCCAACAGAGAGCTGATAGCCGCTTACGAGCGCAAGTTCGCGCAAACGGATGCGCCTCTCAAGAGGCGAGGCGGCAGGAGCAAGGGTTGGTCCGCCTCTCTGTATGCCAACGCTTCTACGTTTTCAAACGCACTTTCCGCCTCCGGCAGCTCCCCGATGCTGCTGATTCAGAACGCGGGTTTGGCGGATATCGGTTCCATGAGAGTGGAAAGTCCGGTTTTTGAAGACAGCCACATGGATCACAAATTTCCCGTGTCGGTCGGGTTTTCCGTTCACAAGTACCTGACGCCCCGCCTCCATATCGGAACGGGGCTCGTATATACTTATATGAGTTCAAAGGCCGAGATCGAGGGCGCTTTCAATTACCGTTATCGCCAGAGGCTGCACTATCTGGGCATCCCGCTGACGGTCAATTATTCGGTGTTCGACCGGGGACGTTTCGACATCTATTTCTCGGGCGGAGCGATGGCCGAGTTCGCCTTGTCTGCGCGCGGGACGACCGAACTGTACAAGGACCGGGCTTTCGTTTCGTCCGAGACTCGCAAGATCGCGGCCGACGGCGCTTTGTGGTCGGTCAATCTGGGTTTGGGCGTCGGTTTCGATCTGGTGGATCATTTCGGTATTTATGTGGAACCGGCGGTCAGCTATTATTTCGAGAACAAGCGCCAGCCTGCATCCTATCGGACGCAAAATCCTTGGAACGTCAATCTGGGCGTGGGATTCCGCTATAAATTCTGACGTTTCGCCGAGATTTGCCTTGCCTGATGCAACGTTTTGCCCGGGATGCGCATCTTACATAGTGAATTCGGTTTTGTAAAAGCGATTGCGAATGTATCCGAAGTTTCGATTTTATTGAATTATTTATCGCAGGATTTCATTATGAAGCGTATTATGATTAAATTTACAAAATTTTTCACTGCAGCGGCAGTCGTGTCGTTGGTTTTCGCCTCGTGCTTGGACGACAATGACGACGATCGTCTGTACGGCGAGGAATGTTACGGAATGGTCGAGGGAACGGGCAAGAGTTTCAGCGTGAAAACCGACGGGGGAAATACGCTGAACGTAACGGAAAACTTGGACGCGAAGTTTCAGGCGGAGGACGGAATGAGGGTCCGGATGAACTTCACCGTGCTGGAACAGAAGTCGGACAGCGAGTACGACGTGCGGGCCAATGCGATCGGCTCGGTGCTGACCAAGAAACCTGTCCGGTATTCCGAACTGACGCAACAGCAGATAGACAGCATCGGAAACGATCCGATCGAAGTGGGGAGCGCATGGTTCGGAGCAGGGAAATATTTGAACGTGATTTTTTTGATCTGGGGCAGCAATAGCGAGAAGAATCCGCATTATATCAACCTGGCGGTTGACGAGGAAAATTCGACGGACGACCACGTAATCGTGACGTTGAAACATAACAGCTTCGGAGATCCCCGCCTGATGCAGGGGTACGGGCGCGTCAGCTTTGACATTGCCGGGCTAGTGCCCGCCGGAAAGAAGCAGGTGAACGTAACGCTGAAGTGGATAGGCTATGACGGCAGCATGCGCAGCGACTCGGGCGTGTTCGAGTTGAAGGACGAGCAGTCCCCGACGTTCGCCGGTACGGGCGTGCAGTCGCAGGCCGCGAAGGTATTCTATGTACACTGAAACTATTTAAGAAGCTATAGAATATAATTTGTTGGGATTTGATTTGTGAAGGAGAGCGGCGCCGTGAGGTGCCGCTCTCTGATTTCGGACTTCCGCTCCTGTTCGGACTCAGTCCGAGAACAGGGATTGTCCGATATGCGCTCCGGCCGTTATGCGTTTCAACGTATAACGGATAGCGATTTCAATCCGTGGAAACCGGGTCTCCGGTCTCCTGAATTTGCCGATACAATACCCGATTCAAGCGCTGTCCGGGCAATGTAGCGGATATAAAACGAAAATCCGGACTCTGTAATCGAGCCCGGATTTTCGATCGGTTTGCGTCCGGTATTTATTTGTTCCGCTCTTGTTTGGACTTCTCCGGCGTTTTTTTCGCCGCGGTCCGGGGCTGTTCGGCGGCCCTCTCGGAACGTTGCCGGTTCAGGTATTGTACGACGGCGTGCTTCGCCGCAGCGATCGTTTCGCGGTTGACTTTCTCGATCACGCTGCCCTGAGCCAGATCGTCGCTGCTGATGTAACCTTCGAGAATCAGCAACTGGACGATCATGTTGTTGATGTTCGTCTCCTCGCTGTATCCGTCGGCAATGTACAGTCTGTCGAGCTTGGCGGCGAACTCCTCGGCGAATTCCGGATAGTTCGGGAAGCTCATCAGTTCCTCGAACGTTTCGCTGAAGCTGCTCAGCTCGATGTTCAGGTTAGGATTGACGAGCAGCGGGCTGAACTCGTGATCGGGAGCTACCGGATGGAAATCGACCAAATTGGAGATGTCGACCCGCTTGTTGCGGTTGTCCATGCGGCGCAGGTCGGCCTTGCGCATGTTTTCCAACTGATACAGGTAGAAATTATAGCGCCACAGTTCCGAACTGTTCATTTCCCCGCCGAAAATGTGGTAATATTTTTCGTTGATCAGACGCTTGACCTTGATTTTGCCCTCGTTGATCTCCGGCTTGTTGACGCGCACTTCCTGAATGAGCTGCTTCAATGCGGCGGCGGCTTTCTGAGGACCGGTGATTTCGCGGCCTTTCTTGCCGATCTCGGTCGACAGTACGCCGCATTGGATATGGCGCGCTCCGCCGCGGCCGTCCTTGCCGCCTCGCAGGCATTCGATCAGCCGGTGTACGGTCTCGACCTGATCCTCTTCGGCGATGAACGGCTGCCCGCCCGGCGTGCTGGCCAGCGCGTCGAAGATCGAGCTGAAGATGCGGCGATCGAGCACGATGTCGGTATACACTTTCTCCGCTTCGTCCTCGTATACGGTCGATGCGGTAAAGCGGTTCTGGATCATGTCGAACGCGACGTCTTCGATCGTGTAGCGGATACCGTCGCGGGTGAAGCTGTGGCCGACGAAGATCATCCGGACGACTTCTGTGATGTCGATCTTATCGAGCAGCTTGTACGACGAGGCGAGGTAATACTGCCGGTCGATCGGATTGTAGTCCCAGTCGAGGATGTCGTCCAGGTAGTTGCCGTGCCGCGATATGACCTCGACGATGTTCTTGTCGGCCGTGTATCGCTTGAGCGTTCGCTGGAAGTTCGGTCCGTCGCCGCTGGTGGCTTTCTCCTTCCGCTCGCCGTGGGCGTCGATGTAAAGCAGAAAGTTCTCCGGATTGTCCATGCGCGTGATGCCGCCCTCGTCCTTCGAGTAGTTGCTGGCGCTCAGCATGATGTCGACGCGGTACGGCATCGTGATGTCGCACATGCCGCTGACGGTGCTGCGCGCGTTGCGGTCGTCGACGTTGCTGTCGGCGCTGCTTTCGAAAAGGAACTTGTAGTATTTGATGTAATCCGGATCGAAATCCGTCGTGCGCGAGAAGTCGCCCACCTCGGTGCCGATGCCGTACAGGTTGCCGTCGGCATCTTGGAACTCGTGGAACATGTCTCCGGCGATCATCTTGACCGAACGGATGCCCTCGAGGTTGTTGCGCAGCCATTTCAGTACGAAAGCCGCGATCATTTCGCTCTTGCCTACCCCGCTGTCGCCGTTGATTTCGATCACGAATACGCTACCGTCGTTCTCCTCGACCAGAAACAGCGAGCCGTGACGCGGGATACCGCCGATCTCCTTCACCTTTTCGTTGATGACCGTCAGGCGCGGTTTTTTTACGTCGCCGAAATAGTCGGCTTCCTTTTTCAGCGGAGTGACGATCGTCTTGATATTGCCCGACGGACCCTTGATGTCGAAATAGCCTATCTGCGGGAACGAAATCAGCTTTTCGGGCGCTCCGAGCAGCGAGATCACGTCCGGGACGAAATTCACGATGTCCTTCAGGCTGATATCCTCGGTGTAGTTGAGCCGGTAGTTGTCGGTCAGGTACTTCAGGTATCCCTTTTGGAAAATGACCAGCTCCTTGACGATACCGTGCTTGACGACCTTGCAACGGTAGTCGTCCGAGTCCATGTTCCGGACGAAGCGCGACAGCCGGTTCGTGAAGAAAGACGAGTCGGGGCGCGTATCGATGTAGCGGATATACTCGGTAGGATGGTCGTCCGAAGGCAGCGCCTCTGCCCGACGGCTTTCGGTCCGGTCGATCTTATGGAACGGGTATTCGCGCTTCTTCGCATCGGTCACGATCCGCGTGTGTTGCTGTACGGGCTGCTCGGAACTGATCACGCCGCATTTGCTCATCAGTTCGTTGATCCAGGAAATGCGGCCGCCTTCGAATGTCTCGAGTGCCTTGTTCTCCATAGCGAATCCTTTGTAGAGCGATATGCCGTGCTGCACCATTTCGTTGACGCTCGAGTTCTGTTTCTTGAACGCCGTCTCGACGATGCGGACCATCGTGTGCGCGTAACGGTTGTAATAGTCGGTTCCGCGCGTGCGCTTGATCATGCTGATGTAGAACCGGACCACGCGCCGCGTGACGGCATATATCTCGCTCTCGGCGATCTTGATGTCCTTCTTGCGCATGATGTAGTTGCTCAGCTCCTCGAGCTGCATCGGGAGGATTTCCGAAACGAATTCCTCGGTGAACATCCGCAGTTCGGCATCGTCGCAACTCTTGATCTTCTCGTCGAAGTATTGCAGCTTCTTGCAGACCAGCTTGTAGAACGAGTTGTCGTTGTTGAGCAGGTACAGATACAGGATCTTGTCCGTGATTTCCGGCGAGCGGGCGATGCCCTCGGCTACCGTATCCATGATGTAGCCGATGCTTTTCTGCGAGATCAGCAGCCCCTTGAACTCGGGCAGGTCGCGCAGGTTGCGCATGAATTCGTCGACCCAGATATTCAGGTTGAGCTCCGAAAGCTTGATTCCCGTGATCTCCTCGAAGCATTCGCCGGCCGTGCGGATGATCTCCTTGCGGCTGGGTTCCAGACTCTCTTTCTCGAAAGGCAGGTTGAAGTGGAGCAGGATCTCACGGATGTACTTCTTGATGATTGCGTTCAAGCCCTCGAGCTTCGCTTTGTCCAAAGCCGGGTCGCCGGTAGCGTTGATCGCGAGAATTTTCATCTTGCTGTCCGAGAAGAGCAGATTCTCCATTTCGATCAGTATCTCGCGCATCACGTTCTTTTCCTCCGGATTGTCCAGTACGTGATGGTTCGGCTGGAAGGTCTTCTTATTGGTGATGTATTTCAGGATCACGGCCTTGCTGTATCGCGAGCTGACCGTGTTGAAATCCATGTCGGACAAAGCGGGCACTTTCTTGTAGACCTGTGCGAGCAGGTTTTCGTAGATTTTCGTGAAAGCGGAGCTGCGTACGAACTCAAACACGTCCTTGCAGCTGCCGACGATGTCGCCGTGCAGCTCGATCACCGAGTTGGCCGACCGTCCGATCGTCGTGATCGTCACGCCGCTGCGTTCGGGCGACGTATGGTATAGCGAGCGTACGTCGCGGATCTGCAGCGACGGGGCCTTGTCTTTCTTGTACCGGGCCGACAGCTTGTAGTCGCGGATCAGGCTGTCGATGAAGTCCTGATCTTTCGGGGAGTAGAACACGCGCTCGAGCAAGTCCTTGCTCTCGACTCCCTTGTTGGCCTCGTCGGCTCGCTCGGCGGCGAACCGGGTCCAGTAGCGGATGAAGATCGAGAAAGCATCCTCGATTTCGGCCGAGAAAATTTTCATGCCTTCCTTGCCGGCGGCGATGTACCCGCCCAGCGAGAAGCGTACGAGCCCCGTCGGATACGGGACCGTGGCGACGCCCCGGTACTTGGCCAGCGCGCGGCAGAACAGCAGTACGTCGGCGTAGGAGAACGGACCGAGAATCCGGAAGTTGAACAGATACGATCCGTCGGACTGTATGTAGCCCAATTCGGTTCCTTCGGGCGCCTCCTCCAACAGGCGGGCGGCGACGCTCTTGGCCATTTTCATCCGCTTGAGCGACTCGCTGCGGAAGTTCTTGTTGATCCGGAACCGGTTCAGGTTCTCGACCAGCTTGGCCTGATAGTAGACGAAGAACGGCTCGCCCTGATACTTGAAGTCGTCGGGGAGTCCCAGCACGTCGAGCTTGTCCAGCGCGATCAGTTCGTCGAGCAGGAACAGATAAAGCGGCGAGCCCTCGAAGCCGGCCGTTTTATGCAGCTGGCGGTTCGTCTTGCTGATTTCGTTCGACTGCTCGGTCTTGTCGATCTGGTTGACGATGAAGCGGACGATCGCTTTCTTGATCTTCGAACGCGAAGCGTTCTTGGGCAGTTCGGCTTCGATCTGATCCTTGATGCTTTTGGCTACCTGTGCCGTTTGCAGCGTGTTGTTGAGCATCAGCAGCGAGTTGTTGTTCCCGTGCGCGGCGCTGTTGCAGCTGCGGGCGTACTTGGCGAAGTCCGACGCCTGAGGCGTCAGCGCGACGGCGCCGAGGCGTTCGCCGGTGGCGGCCAGATTTTTGGTCGTGGAAAGCGACGAGACCGCCTTGATGCGCGACTGCGCGTTGATGTTGTTCATGATGTAGCGCGACAGCGTCCGCCACTTGGGCATCGTGCGGTCCTCGATCTTGACGCTTTCGGCGTATGCCTCGTCCAGAAACAGCGTGATCTTGCAACTGTTCAGAAAACGCAGGAAATTGTTGACCGACTCGCTGTTGAAGTCGGAATATCCCGTCGGGTTATTCGGGTCGTTGACGATGATCGTCGTGTTTTCGCAGAACAGGTCCCACAGGCTGCCGCTGTCGTCGAACAGTGCGAGCGTCGACTTGATACGCAGCAGTTTGTCGACCAGACGGTCGTAAGCCAGACGGCCGTCGGCGTCGTTCTCGATCTCGATGTCGAACGGATTGATGTCGAAACAGTCGTCGGGCAGCAGGTCCTTGTACTCCCATGCCTGCACGGCGTTATAGACGATATAGGGCTTCGGCCGGCCGTTCGGGTTGAACAGCAGGTCGCGGATGATCATCTGTACGGAGTCCGATACCGAGGTCTGGTCCAGATTGCCCAAAGCCGACAGGAAGTTCTTGACGATCTCCTTGTCGTCGTCGCTCAGCGCGAAGTACTTGTCGCGGATGCCCAGATCGATCAGGAACTTCTCGAAGCGTCCCTTGTTATCGGCGTCGCGGCTCGTCTTGGTGATGTACTCCTGATATTTTTCGAGGAACAGATTGATACCGAAATTCTTGTGGAAATGGTTCTTCAGCGTCCGTTCGTAGCAACTCGGGATGATGTCCAGAATCAACCGGCAGGCATAGCGGATCTTGCTGCTGAGGTTATTGAACGTGCGGCTGCGCAGATAGTCGCCGAACGTCTTGATCTGATGCCGTCCGCCGCCCTCGAGGATCGTGATCACGTCGATCAGCTTGTTGCCGGCGTAGAAATAGTTCTTCATCCGGCTCTCGAACTCGTCGATCAGCTCCTGAGTCTGAATCTTCTTGTTTTCCTGCTTGTGGCAGTTTTCCAGAAAGAAAATGAAGTCGCGCAGCTTTTCGAGCGAGTATTTGTCCTGCACGACCTGTCGCGAAAAAGAATCGAGCTTGAACAGCGTGATGCGCTTCTCGATGTCGGTGTCCGACCCGGTCTGCTCGAGCAGCAGCGATTTGATTTCGCGGCCGTACTCCTCGATCTGCATTTCGAGCTTTTCGCGGAATTCCTTCAGGTAGCTCGGGTTGACGTTCTCGAGAATCAGCCGCAGATTCAGTTGCGTGTTGGCCGGCGAACCGAGTTTTTTCGTATGGACTTTGTTCAGCGTGTTGATAATGCCGTTGTGGAAACAGAACACGAGCGACGTGTTCGAGCTGCGGGACTCTTTCGAGTCGTCGACGATCACCAGTCGGGTCAGCAGCGGGAACCATTTCGGGCCCGAGTAATGGTTGATGCGCGCGTGCTTGACCTTGACGACGAAAATCGAGGTCGTATCGGCCGTCATCTGTTCGTACAGCGTTTCGGGCGCGGGGCTTTCCAGCACGACGACGGCGTCCTTGTGGAACACGTCGCCCTTGAGCAGCTGGACGGCCTTGTCGGCATTGCCCGAGACGACGGTTCGGATCATGCCGTTCATACCCTTGAAATTGACGGCCCACTGGCTGCGGTGCAGAAAGTCGCTGATCTCGGCCTTGGTCGTGTAGTGCGTACTTTGGCTGATCATCTGCTCGAGCGTGTCCATCAGGTAGTTCCAGTGCGCCTCGTTGATGTCGCCCGTCACGCCGATCACGTCACGGTACTTGCGCAGGTCGCGCACATGGCCGCCTAGCTGTACCTGAGACATGAAATCGATATGGCGGCTGTTGATCGGAGGCGTGCCGACCGACAGGTCGTGGCTGTCGCGGATATTACGCAGCAACGTCTTGATTTCGGTCGTCGTGCCGTCGGTGTCGAGCAGGGCCGATATTTTCTTGGCGAATTCGCCGCGCTTGCTGCTCAGCTCGAAAGCCTTCGAGTTGTTGTGCGGAATCAGCATCAGCGACACGTGCGTGTATCCCGGGATATCTTCGCGGAACTTCAGCAGATAGCGGTTGATCTCGGCCTGTTGCTTGGCCGGATCGTCGGGCTCCTCCATGCAGAGGCTCACGAAGCTTGTGAGGTTATCGAAGATGTGGCGCGGCAGGAAGATTTCCGCACGCTGTCCCAGTGATTCGTACAGGTTCAGAAGCTGCAGCGCCTCGTTGCTCAGAAACGCTTTCGGTTCGCCTACAATTTTCATCTTTGCGGGTTCTATTGGTTTTTCGTCGGCCTCGCGGGGCGACTTCGTGTTGTTTTATCTTTCTTTCGGAGGGCGTATGTCGCTTATTGACAGTGTATTTTTGTCCTATGTAAACGACCTTTCTCTACCTGTGCAAAGATAGCAATTTTAATTGAGAATCGGAATGTATGTTAAAAAAATATTTGATTTGTTAAAAATGCATATTGTTCGATAGCGAAAGCCGGGCCTCCTTCGTGTTTCTTAAGGAAGCCCGGCATGACCGGTCGGACCTGACGCGGTCTATAGCGAGAAGCTGTACAGGGCGGCTACGGCCGACTGGTAGTCCCGCTCGATCTGGAGCAGCGTTCCGCGGCTTTCGAACAGCAGGTTCGCCTCGGTGAAATAGTCGATCACGCTGATCTGCCCCGCATCGAGCGCCTTGCCGAGAATCTCGAGGCTGTTCTGCGATGCGAGAGCCGACCGCATCGACCGCATCGACTCGGAGAGCGCGACGGCCTGATCGTACAGCATCCGGAACTGGGACGCCGCGTTCGTCCGGGCGCTTTCCAATTGAGCCTGAGACGAGACGGCCGCCGCCTTGGCCGCCTTGACCTTGTTCTTGTTCTCGAAAAGCGGCACCGACATGCCGACCTTGAATCCCGTGGCGCGGCCTTCTCCGTAGTCGTGCCGGTATCCTACCTCGAACTGGGGCAGAGAGAGTCCCCGATTCAGAGCCACGGTCCGGCGATCGATCTCGAGCGTATTTTCCATGCTTTCGAGCAGCGGGTTGCCGCTCATGTATGCTTCGGACAACACGTCGGCCGGCGGCAGCGTTTCGACCGGGGGGTAGGTCACGTCCTCGAACGAGTCGTCGCTGTCTCCGGTCATCGTGTTGAGTTGCTGGATTTTGGCTTGCAGCTCGGCTCGGTTCAGATCGGCGGCCGTACGGGCCGAGATCGACTCGACGGCGATCTTGTTCGCTTCGAGGGAGGTCGCGTCGCCCGTCTCCATTTTTCGCCTGTACGCTTCGCTCAGTCGCTCGGCATTCGATAACCGCTCGTCGAGCAGGTCCCGCTGACGGTAGAGGTAGACGATTTCGATACAGAGCTGCTTGGCTTGCAGCAGCAGCAGTTGTCTTTGGGACGCCCATTGGCTTTCATACAAAGTGCTCTTGAGCTTGGCGATCCGGTTGCGGGACCCGTAGACGGTCGGAAAATCGATCGTCTGGACAACGGCCAGCTCGGTGTTCTGCCCTGCTCCGGCCGCTCCCCACATCTTTTCCATTTCGATCGTCGGGTTGGCCATGTATTTGCCCGTGGCGGCGTCTTGCTTCTGCGCCGCGGTCAGTTGCCGTTGCGCTTCCAGCTCGCGGCTCGCGTTTTCGACCTGACGGAGCACCTCGTCGATGCTTCGCTGGGCCGAGGCCGCCGGAGCCAGTACGAGGAAGAACAGTATGATCGGTATGCGTTTCATGCTTTCAGTTTTTTACGGTTGACAATCAGGTAGACCGACGGAATGATGAATCCGTTGAGCAGTGTCGAGCTGAGCAGTCCGCCGAGTATGACTTTGGCCATCGGGCTCTGTATTTCGTTGCCGGGCAGGTTGCCTCCCAGCGCGAGCGGAATCAGCGCCAGAGCCGACGACAGCGCGGTCATCAGAATCGGATTCAGCCGGTCCAGCGAGCCCTGCACGACGCTTTCGTGCAGCGGCATGCCCTCGCCGCGCAGGTGGTTGTAGTGCGAAACGAGCAGAATGCCGTTGCGCGTGGCGATGCCCAGCAGCGAGATGAACCCGATGATGGCCGGAATGCTCACTTCGCCCGAAGTGAGCCACAGGCTCGCAACGCCGCCGATCAGGGCCAGCGGCAGGTTCAGCAGGATGACGCCGGCGATCTTCAGGCTGCGGAATTCCTGATACAGCAGCAGGAAAATGACGAGCAGCGCGACGAGCGACGTCAGCGTCAGCGTGCGTGAGGCCGCCTGTTCGCTCTCGAACTGTCCGCCGTATTCCACATGATATCCTTCCGGCATGGGCACTTGCGTCCGGATCGTTTCGCCGATTTCGTTGACGACGCTGCGCAGGTCGCGGTCGGCCACGTTGGCCGATACGACGATCAGGCGCTGGGCGTTCTCGCGACCGATCGCGTTGGGACCCGATGTCGACACGATGTCGGCCACGTAGCTCAGGGGGACTTTCCCGTCGGTTCCGTCGAGCATCAGCTCGCCGATGCGCTCCATGTCGTTCCGGCTGGCATCCGATGCCTTGACCGTCACGTCGAACGAGCGTCCTTCGTCGTATACCTGCGAGACGACCCGTCCGCCGAGCGCCACCTCGACGAATTCGGCGAAAGCGGGCAGCGTGATAGCGGGCCAGCATTTCGCGTTTGGGCCGGATTTGCAGCTGAGGCCGCTCGATTTGCTGCTCGACGTTCAGGTCGGCTATGCCGTCGATGTTCGCGATAGAGCTTTTGATCTGGTTGCCGAGCGCGAATAGGCGGTTCAGGTCCGGGCCGAACAGCTTGATCGCGATATTGGCCTTGGTGCCCGACAGCATCGCGTCGATCCGGTGCGAAATGGGCTGTCCGATTTCGATGTTGACGCCGTGAAGCACGCCCAGCCGGCTGCGCACGTCGGCCATGAATTCGCTGCGCGATCGGTCCGCGAGTTCGTACGGCGCTTCGATTTCCGATACGCCGACGCCCAGCGCATGCTCGTCCAGCTCGGCGCGGCCCGTTTTGCGGACGACCGTCCGGATTTCGGGTATTTCGAGCAGAATGCTTTCCACTTGGCTGCCGATCTTGTCGGACTCTTCGAGCGAGATGCCCGGCATCGTCGAGGCGTTGATCGTCAGCGAGCCTTCGTTGAATGGGGGCAGGAAGCTGCGGCCCAGCGAGAGGAAAACGGCGAGCGCCCCGGCGAACAGGACGACGGTCGAGCCGAGTACGGCTTTCTTATGGGCGAGCACCCATTCGAGCACGCGGCGGTAGACGCGCTTCAGAAAGCGCGAGACGACGGGTTCCTTTTCGTTGCGGCGGAGTACCCGGTCGCCGGTCAGCAGGTAGCTGCACAGCACGGGCGTCAGCGTGACCGCCACGATCATCGACGCGAACAGCGCGACGATGAACGAGATGCCCAACGGGCGCAGCATGCGCCCTTCCATGCCGTCGAGGAAGAAAAGCGGGACGAAGGCCACGATCGTGATGATCGTCGCGTGGACGACCGACGTACGGATCTCTTTCGACGCCTCGAAAACGATGCTCAGCGTCGGCAGCCGCTGGTCCTTGGGGCGCGCGAAATTCTCGCGCAGCCTTTTGAATACGTTCTCGACGTCGATGATCGCGTCGTCGACGAGCGATCCGATCGCGATGGCCATGCCTCCGAGGCTCATCGTGTTGATCGTGAGCCCCATCCATTTCAACGCCAGAATCGACACGAGCAGCGAGAGCGGCAGCGCGACCAGCGAGATGACCGTCGTGCGGAAGTTCATCAGAAAGACCAGCAGGACGATCACGACGAAGATCGCTCCTTCGAACAGCGATTTCTGAATGTTGTCGATCGAGCCTTCGATGAAACGGGCCTGACGGAACGAGTCGGTCGATACGTGCACGTCCGCAGGCAGCGTCTCGCTCAGTTCGGCGACGGCTCGGTCGAGTTTTTCGGTCAGTTCGAGCGAGTTCGTGTTAGGCTGCTTCGTGACGGTCATCAGCACGGCCGGCTTACCGCGTTCGGATGCCGTGCCCAGCCGGGGCGTCTTGGCTCCGATCCGCACGTCGGCCACCTGTTCGAGCGTAACGGGGAGGCCGTTCTCGATACGGATCACGGCTCGTCCCATTTCGTCCTCGTCGGCCGTCGAGAGCATGCCCCGGATGATGTATTCGTTGCCGTGCTGGTTCAGAATTCCTCCGCTCGAGTTACGGGTCAGGTTCTCGACCACGCCGAGCACTTCGCCCGTCGTGACGCCGAAATGTTTCATCCGGGCAGGGTCCAGCAGGATCTGGTACTCCTTGATATCGCCGCCGATGACGGTCACCTGGGCTACGCCTCCGGTCGAGAGCAGCCGGGGGCGGATCGTCCAGTCGGCCAGTGTCCGCAGTTCTTCGAGCGAAGTGCTGTCCGAGGTCAGGCCGATAATCATCAGCTCGCCCAGAATGGACGACTGCGGTCCGAGCGTCGGCGTCCCGACGTTGTTCGGAAGCGTTTCGTTCAGCGTAGCCAGCTTTTCGGATACGATCTGGCGGGCCAGGTAGATGTCGGTTCCCCAGTCGAACTCGACCCATACGACCGAGAAGCCGGAGGTCGAGCTCGAACGGACGCGACGCACGTCGGTCGCTCCGTTCACGGCCGTTTCGATCGGGAAGGTCACGGTCCGCTCGACTTCTTCGGCCGCCATGCCGCTCGCCTCGGTCATCACGACGACCGTCGGCGCGTTCAGGTCCGGGAAAACGTCCACTTCCATTTTGCGGGCCGTGTACGTGCCTGCGACGAGCAGCACGACGCCCGCGATCATTACCAACATCCGGTTGCGTAATGAGAATTCGATGATTCGGTTCAGCATGTCCGGACGGTTCTAATGGGAATGGGTGTGGCCGGGTATGGCGCCCGAGAACGAGGCCATCTTGACTTGGGCGACTCCCCGGCTGACGATCGTCTCGCCAGGCGAGAGGCCTTCGAGGATTTGCACCCGGGTGCCGTCGGACGCGCCCAGCTTGACTTCCCTTTTGACGTATGTTTCCGGATCGAGCTGCACGAAAACCGAATAGACGCCCTGGTCCTCCGTTACGGCGCTGAGCGGAACGGCCAGCGTTTCGGGCCGGGGCGCCGAGAGCAGAAAGACCTCGACGAAAGAGCCGGGGATCACCTCTCCGCCGTTGTTGAACTCGAACGTGACGGGAATGTAGGCCGACGTCCCGTCCGAGCCCTTGCCGACCGACAGCAGCCGTCCGCCCATCTCGGCGAGCGAATAGACGCGGCCGTCGTAAGGCGTTTCGAAATTGGCGCTCGTCACGGCGCGCAGTCTGCCTGCGTATTTCTGCGACACTTCCGCTCTCAGTACGAGCTTGCGGTTTTGCGAAACGGTTGCAAGCGATTGGCCTACCGTGACGTAGTCTCCTTCGCCGACCGACAGGCTCTTGATGAAGCCGCCGATGGGGGCCGTGGCGCGGGTTCCCTTGGCCGACGATTTGCTTGCGAGCGCATCGTAAGCCGTCTTGGCGTTTTCGTATGCCAGCCGGGCTTGCTCGTATTCGGTCTGCGTGATGATTCGGTCGCCGATCAGCTTTTCGGCTCGCCGGAAAGCGGTTTCTGCCTGCGTGTATGCCGAGCGGATGCGTTGCTCGTAATCGCCTTCGGCGATTTCCTTCGACGAGATGGTGAAAAGGGTCTCGCCCCGGGATACGGCCGCTCCGTCCGAGAGTTTCTTGTCCGCGAACGAGACGATGCCGCTGACGGGCGCCGCTACGGCGGCCTCGTCGCCTTGCGCTGCCAGAATCCGGCCGCTTGTCTCGATCACGTCGCGGAACGGGGCGGGCTCGACGGTCAGCAGCTCGAAATCGGTACGCGCTGCCTGTTCTTTCGTAAACGCGATTTCGCCGGCATGATCGTGCTCCTTTTCCTCGTGGTCGTGGCCCGTGTGATTCTCGCTGGCATGATCGTGCCCTTCCGATTCGTGATCGTGGAGCTCGGTTCCGTGGTCGCGCGCTTCGGCCTCGCGGGAGCTCCCCTGCCCGTCCGGGCCGGAGTGTCCGCAACTCGTCATGAGTGCTGCGGACAGTATGCTGATTATTAGTAATCTGTTCATTGTTTGAAAATTGGATATAATATACGGATGTAGTACGACTTTTCATCGGCGGATGAAAAGTCCGTTTTCCTGAAAGGGAAACAGTCGGGTTAGGCCGGGAAAACGGGAGGAGCCCGTAACGAGAGCGAATGCCCGTTGCCATGCGAGACGAAGGGTTCCGTGAAAGGCGGATAAGAAAGTCGCAGGCCCGAATCTTCCGGACCGGCGAATGTACGGAAGAAGGCAATCGCGAAAGTGTCGGGAGCGATAGGCGGAATCGGTTCGATATGCGATTGATCGTCCCGGCCCGACATGACGAAAATCTGATGGCAGTTGTCGACGTCCTGACTGCGTGCGTGCGTCGGATCGGCGCATCGGTCGCATGCCTGCGACGTCGCGAAGCAGATGCTGTACCCGTGATGGTGGTGGTGATGGGGAACAGCCAGCAAGGCCAGCATCAGCATGCCGGTCGCGATCAGTATGACTTTTGCCGCTTTTCCCCTCATGGTACGCCTGTGAATAACGCGTTTTCGCAAAAGTAGGAAATTTCTCCGAAATCGGAAAATTCGCTACTTTTGCCAATATTGAAACGTTGCATTCATCCGAAACGTATATGGCGTGGTTTTATCTGATTTTAGGCGGCTTTTTCGAAATGGGCTGGACGGTGGGACTGAAACTTTCCCAGTCCATGCAGCCTCGGTGGCTTTATATCGCGATGGCCGTGCTGTCGATGAGCCTGAGTCTGTTTCTGCTCTATCTGGCCCAGCGAACGATCGCCATAGGTACTTCCTATGTGGTCTGGACCGGGATCGGTGCCGTTTCGACGCTGCTCATAGGCATTCTTTTTTTCGGGGACTCGGCCGGTCTGTGGCGTCTTTTCTCGGCCGCGTTGATTATCGGCGGCGTAGTCGGGCTGAAGTTGACGGCCTGAGGGAGTTTACCGTCTTTTCTCCGATTCCAGCGTGATGACCGTGATCGAAGGGTTCGTCCCGATGCGCATCGGGTACATCACGTATCCCATTCCGTCGTTAATGTACAGGTGTTTGCCGTTTTCCGAGTACAGTCCGCTCCAGCGTTCGTAGAGGAATTTGGCGGGCGACCAGCTCCACGGGCCGAGCGTCAGCTTGAACTGCATGGCGTGCACATGACCCGAGAGGGTCAGATCGGGGTCTCCGGCCGAGCGCGCTTCGTCCCATTGCTCGGGCGTGTGGGCGAGCAACAGGTTGTATGTGTCGGGAGGAACGCTCCGGAATACTTCCTGCATGTCGCATCCGGCCATGCCCGTGTCGCGTCCGTGATTGGTTCCGGTTTCAGGAAAGTTGACGCCCGTTACCAGGATGCTGTCCGCTCCCCGGCGGATCGGAGCCGATTCGTTGACCAAAGGTTTCCATCCCATCGCCCGCTGCTTGGCGAGCAGTTCTTCTACGCTTTGGCGGGGCGTGAAATTCTCTTTCGGCCGCATGTAGAAACCCAGGTCGTGGTTGCCGAGAACCGAATAGACCCCGTCCCGGCCGTGCAAGGTCGAGAGTATGCTCATCACCCGGTCGTCCAGCTCGTGCGAATCGATGTTGACCAGATCGCCCGCGTTGACGACCATATCGGGATGTTCGCGGTTGATCAGGGCGACCATCCGCCGGATCAGGCGGCGGTTCCGGGGTTGCGTTCCGGTGTGCAGGTCGGTGAACAGGGCGATGCGGTAGCCGTCGAAAGCGGCGGGGAGCTTGTCCGAGCGCAATGCGATCCGGTGGACGTCTATGTGCGTGCGGCCGAAAGTAGCGCCCCAGATCAGAACGAGCAGCGTCAGGGCTGCGGCAGCCAGTCCGATGCGTGAAAAGATACGCGAGGGACGCTTGCGCAGCCGGGAAACCGGATAGTCGATCCATGCCAGGGCGGCGTAGACGATCTTGGGAACGATGCTCGCGAAGAAGAGCCAGATGACCCACATGATCAGCCGCATGTACTGTTCCGACTCGGCCTCCGAGGTGCGGCGGTAGAGCGCCAATGCGACGACGATCACCGCATCGATCGCGATCGATGCGGTGAGATACGTTCGCCGGAGCGCTCGGCGGGCAGGGTACTTTCGGGCCAGCCGACGGAACAGCAGCCAGTCGAGCGAGACGGATAGGACGGCCAGCGCAAGGATGAAATACGTGAGCATGCGAAGGTGAATTTCGGTTCTACGCCTCGGCAAATATACGGTTTTTCGATCAGTATATTGCGCAGGAGCGCTAAGCGTTAAGTCGTAATTTTCGCGGATTCTTTCTTCGCGCGGTTTCCGTTTCGTCCCGTTTTGCTATTTTCGCGCGTCGTAAAGGTTCATTAAAATATTGCGCATGACACGTTTTTTCTCCCGATTCCGCAACGAGGACTGGATGGCCACGCTGATCGGTTTGGCTCTGACCGTTCTGATCCTCGCGCTGCCGTCTTTCGTTCCCCGTTTCCCCGCCTCTTTGGCTACGCCCGGCGCATGGGTCGCCTTGGGCGGCATGTTTCTGCTGACGCTGGCAGGTTCGATGCTCGGTCTGATTCCCTTGGGCATAGCCGTCAGGCGATTCGTCGTTGCTTTCGTGGCCGTATTCGCTCTGGCTGCCTTGGCCCAGACGGTTTCGGCTTGGAACCCCGTCAAGACATTGGGGCTCGAGTCGGTTTTCTTTTCCGTCCTGTTCGGTCTGCTGATCCGCAATACGGTCGGTCTGCCCCGCTGGCTCGAACCGGCCGTGCGCAGCGAATATTACATCAAGATCGGACTGGTACTGCTCGGCACTTCCGTGCTGTTCGGCGAGATCATGAAAGCCGGCTTTTTCGGGATCGCCCAAAGCGTCGTAGTGGTTTTCTCGGTTTGGTACTTCACGTTCTGGCTGGCTTCCAGAATGAAGCTGGACAAGGAGATGGGCGTCATGCTGGCCAGCGCGGTGTCGATCTGCGGCGTTTCGGCCGCCATCGCCACCTGCGGGGCGATCAAGGGCGACTCGCGGAAACTGTCGTTCGTCGTTTCGCTCGTGCTGGTCGTGGCCGTGCCGATGATGTACCTGATGCCCTGGCTGGCGCGTTCGCTCGGCCTGTCGCAGGAGGTGGCCGGAGCATGGATGGGCGGTACGATCGATACGACCGGCGCCGTCGTCGCCTCGGGCAAGTTCTTGGGCGATGTGGCCGAAACGTACAGCGTGATCGTCAAGTCCTCGCAGAACGTGCTGCTCGGCGTGGCGGCTTTCGCCATATCGATCTACTGGTCGCTCAGGGGGACCAATCAGGCCGAGCGGCCTACCGCGCGCGTGCTGTGGGACCGTTTCCCGAAGTTCGTGATCGGATTCGTGCTGACCTCGCTTCTGTTCAGTTTCTGTTTGGAGCCGGCGCGCGCCAAAGAGCTGGGCGCTTTGGCCAAGGGCGTGCGCGAGGCGCTGTTCTCCGTCGCTTTCGTCTGCATCGGGCTGGAGACCGATTTCAAGATTCTGCTGGGCCGCGAGAACCGTCGGAGCGTTTCGACTTTCCTGATAGCCCAGAGCTTCAATATCGTCGTGACGCTTGTCATGGCTCTGTTGCTTTTCAGCTGGCTGGCCGGGTAGGCCGGGATGCGGAAGTCGCAATAAAAAGCCAGGGCAATACGCCCCGGCTTTTCTTTTCAATGACCCGAAATAGCAATCGCTTGCCGGCTATCTGCGCCGGATGACGATTCCGTTGGCGACGGGCCGCTCGCTGCGGAATATGAGCACCTTGTCCGACGGTACGTTGACGAGGTTCCTCGACTTAGTCCATAGCGTCGACGATCCGCCTCCGTCCAGATTGACGGCCTGTTCGAGGCCGAGTAGGCGTGCGACGTACGCCAGTTCTCCGAAGCTCATTCCGGCGGCTTTCTCCTTGCGTCCGTCCACGGTCAGCAAAACGACCGTGCCGTCTTTCTTAACGCCGATGCAGGAGCGGGGATGCCTGTCGCGGGACGAGTTTCCGACGATCGTTCGTCCGTTTTCGATCAGCATGGGGCCGGCGACCAAAACGCTGGGAAAGCGGTCGAACCATTCCGGATCGATCGACGGTACGTAAGCGAAATGAAGCAGGCCCAGCGAGTCGATGCCCAAGGCGCCCGTGCCGCCGGCCGTATGGCTCTGGCGGGGATATTTCCCGTTGATCTTAATCAGGTCTGCGGCTTCGGCCTGGGTAGTTTTCGTTTTGAAGTATCCGCCGTTGATTGCGGCGACCCCGTTGTTCTTGACGCCCATCTGAGAGGTTTTCTCGATCAGGGTGTCCTGTACCAGAAGCGGATAGTAAAGGCTCGGATCGACTTCCACAACGGAAATCCGCTGCAGCGTGTCGAAAACGTGCGTCTGAAGCTTTTTGCACAGGATGCCGTTTTCGTCGATCAGCACCTTCCACGGGCCGTCCGTAATGGCCAAAGAGTCTTCGGCTCTTTGGGCCGAGGCCGCCGCAGCCGTTGCGGACAGCCAGAAAATAAGAAGCGCCTTGAATAATTTCATAATAGATAATTTGATTAGAGAGTTATGATTTTTTTGAGTATAGTTTGCTCAGGTTTTCCTGAACCCGCTCGTCGAACAGATAGTCGTCGTACTCCATGTATTTGTCGATCATTCCGTTGGGCGTGATTTCGATGATGCGGTTGGCTACCGTGTTGATGAACTCGTGGTCGTGCGAGGTCATCAGGACGATTCCCTTGAACGAGACGAGCGCGTTGTTGAATGCCTGGATCGATTCCAGATCGAGGTGGTTCGTCGGCGAGTCCAGTATCAGCGTGTTGGCTTGCTGGATCATCATACGCGCGATCATGCAGCGCATCTTCTCGCCTCCGGAAAGCACGTTCACCCGCTTGTGGATTTCGTCGCCGCTGAAAAGCATCTTGCCCAGATAGCCGCGCAGATAGAGTTCGCTCGTGTCGTCCGAGAACTGGGCTATCCAGTCGAGGATACTGAGCTGGTTGTTGAAAAACGACGCATTGTTCAGCGGCAGATAGGCGGGCGTGATCGTGACGCCCCACTCCACCATGCCCGTGTCGGGCTTGTCGTTCCCCGCGATGATTTCCATGAGCGCCGTGACGGCCCGCGGCTCGCGGGACAGGAAAGCCACCTTGTCGCCTTTCTCGACGGCGAAGGAAATATTGCTGAACAGCGTCTCTCCGTTCACCGTCTTGCTCAGCGAGTCGACGGCCAGTATCTTCGTTCCCGCCTCGCGAGAGGGCTGGAAAATGATGCCCGGGTACTTGCGCATCGAGGGTTTGATCTCTTCGATATTGAGCTTTTCGAGCATCTTCTTGCGGCTGGTCGTCTGCTTCGACTTGGCCACGTTCGCGCTGAAACGCTGGATGAACTCGAGCAGTTCTTTCTTCTTCTCCTCGGCTTTCTTGTTCTGATTCGCCTGCTGTCGTGCCGCCAGTTGGCTCGACTCGTACCAGAAACTGTAATTGCCCGAGAACAGGTTGATGTCGCTGTAGTCGATGTCGATGATGTGCGTGCTGACCGAATCCAGAAAGTGACGGTCGTGCGAGACGACCAGCACGGTATTCTCGTAGTTCGACAGGTAGTTCTCGAGCCACATGATCGTATTCACATCCAAATCGTTCGTCGGCTCGTCGAGCAGCAGATTGTCGGGCTTGCCGAAAAGGGCTTGGGCGAGCAGCACGCGGACTTTCTCCTTGGCGTTCAGACTGCCCATTTTCTCGTAGTGCAGGGCCTCCCGGATGCCCAGTCCGCTCAGCAGCTCCGCCGCGTCGCTCTCGGCGTTCCATCCGTCCATTTCGGCGAACTTCTCCTCCAGCTCGCCGGCCCGGATTCCGTCCTCCTCCGAGAAGTCGGCCTTGGCGTACAGGGCGTTCTTCTCCTGCATCAGCGACCAGAGCGGCTGATGGCCCATGAGCACCGTGTCGAGCACCGTGCACTCGTCGTACTCGAAGTGGTCCTGCTTGAGTACCGAGAGTCTTTCGTGAGGCCCGAAGGCGACCGATCCGCGCGTGGGCGTCACTTCGCCGCTGAGCACCTTGAGGAAGGTCGACTTCCCTGCGCCGTTGGCTCCGATCACGCCATAGCAGTTGCCCGGCGTGAACTTCAGATTGACATCCTTGAACAGGACCCGCTTGCCGTATTGAACTTCCAAGTTTGAAACCGTAATCATCTTTTTGTCGTCGTATTTGATATCCGCGGCAAAAGTACTATTTCCCGAGCGTTATTCCAACCCCGGGCGGCAGGGTACGGGAGCCTCTCAATCGAGCGGAGTGAGGATGATGTTGCGGAACTGGACGGGGCCTCCTTCGCTTTGCAGGCCGATGAATCCCTGACGGTTCGACAGACCGGTGAGCCGGTTCTGAAGCTGGCCGTTGACGTGCACGGTGATCGTGCTGTCCGAGCAGACGATCTCGGCCGTGTTCCATTCTCCGACCGGTTTTTCCGTCGAGGGCTCAAGTTTCGGGAGTATGATCAGCGTCGAGTCGGCCCGCAACTCGGCGCTTTCCGTGCCCGAGGAGTGGATCAGGTCTCCGGCTTTGCCGTTCCATAACTGGCATTCGTAGCAGTTCGGCCAGATGCCGTCGCGCTGGATGTGCAGGAAGATGCCGCTGTTGGTCGCCGAATCGGGCCAGCGCCATTCGGCATTGAGCCGATAGTCGGCGTACGGTATTTCGGTTCGGATGTAGCCGAACTTTCCCGAGAGCGAGATCGCCCCGTCCTCGACGGTGAATTCCGTCGAGGGATGGAGCGTAGAATCCTCGAGCACGGCGGTCCATCCGTTCAGGTCTTTGCCGTTGAAAAGCGAGACGGCAGCGGGTTTCGGTCCGCAAGAGATCAGGATCGCAGCGACGGCGACCGCAAGAATCGATTTTTTCATTATGCTGTCTGGTTTGAGCGTTCGTCGGAGGTTTCCCATCGTATGGCGGCTTTGCAGGCGGCGGTCCCGTCTTCGAACCTGATTTCGAAACGGTCCCTGTCGGTCCCGCGTTCGCAGCATACGACCAGTTGCTGTCCGTAGCGGGTTTCGTGCACGAAGTTGACGTCGAGCCGCTTCATCCGGCAGCCGGTCAGTTTTTCGAGCGGCAGCGCGTCGAGCATCCACTGGATGTATTTCATGCTGTTGGTGTGCTGGTTGAAGTCGATGTCGCTGTACCGGACGCGCCGGCTGTCGCACGGTACGCCTTCGATGCGGCCTATTTTGGCCGGTTTGTCGATCGGGCACGGGATAGCGAGCAGCGCTCGGGAATAGTCGACGTTATCTCTCAGATCCAGCGGCTGTCGGGTCTTCACGTCGATCATCGCCCAAAGGGTGGAAGCCGCCGCGATCCGTTGTCCTCCGGCATCCGTGACGATGAAATTGCGGGTGGTCATCAGACGGCCGATCTCGCCGACCCATGTGCCGACCGTATACCGCTCGTATTCGGCCGGCAGCCGGTCGATCTCGACGGCCATGCGCGACAGGACCCAGGTCGAGTCTTTGCTTTGCAGGTTGCGGATTCCGAACCCGATCCGGTCCGCGTCTTCGCCGGCGGTATGCAGAATACTGTCGCCGAGGGTGATGATCGTGGCCCTTTTGGTTAGGTCCACCTCGCGGGGCTGCACCGCATAGTCGTATCTTGCGTATGGAATTTCCTGTTTCATCTGGCATATTGAATCGTACCGCTTCGGAAAACGGTCCGTATGGCGGACCCGCTCCTGCGACCGGTGCGGCGGGATGCAACGGGCTCCCGACCGGTTCACGAAGATAGCAAAAGATTTTTATAATGGAATGCGGATCGTTCGGTTCTTCACTTTTGGAAAATCGAGGTTTGTTCGTATTTGTCTGAATATTATTTTTTTGGCTGTGAGCCCTTCTTCGAGTCGAGGGAGTCGATCGTTTCGAATACGCCTGCCGCCCAAAAGCCGTGCTATATGGCAAGATTTATAATCTGCGGTTTGGAATTGTCGCTCTCGGTGCGAGGATTCCCGACCGCGTCAGAATAAGCCGCCGGAGGCCTGCTCCAAGGCCAGCAGACCTTTCTTGGCTTCCAGTCCCCCGCCGTACCCTACCAGTTTACGGTCGCTTCCGATGACCCGATGGCAGGGAACGAAGATCGAAATCGGATTGGCCCCGTTGGCGGCGGCTACTGCGCGCACGGCTTGGGGGCATCCCAGTTTTCGCGCCAGTTCGCCGTAGGAAACGGTTTTGCCGTAAGGGATATTCTGCAATTCTCGCCACACCGAGTTTTGGAAATCCGTTCCGGTAAATATCAGGGGAATGTCGAATGCGGTTCTTTCCCGGGCGAAATATTCGTCGAGCTGGGCGATCGCTCGCTCGATCGTATCCGAAGCGCCGTCTTCGTAAACGGCGTGCAGGGTATGTCGTATTCGCCTGTCATTGATGTCTCTGCGTTTCTCGTGCGCCCAATCGCAGATGCACAGCTTGCCATCGAAGGAACCGACGAGCAACTCCCCTACCGGAGAAAGGTAGCGTTTGATCAGAATAGCGTTCATGTTTTCGTTTTTAAATCGTTATATTCTGATTTGAGATAAGTTCCCTCCGGCGTGTCGGACGGTTTAGGGGGCTTGTTTTTCCGTCGGACCTTGTTTTTCAAAGGTTTGCAATCTTTTATTCCGTCCACGGCTCCGCTCGCTACGGCCCAAAGGTATAGGCTGGCGACGGAGGCATAGGGAGAGTATCGCTTCCGGTAACGGTCGAACTTAGTCCGGTCGATGCTGCGGTGACGGTAAGTCATGCGCAGTCCGCGAATGATCGCCAGATCTTGGAAGCTGAATACGTCGGGACGCTGCATGGAGAATATCATCAGCATTTCGGCCGTCCACACGCCGACTCCCTCGAGTTCCGTCAGTTTGGCGCAGACTTCTTCGTCCGGCAAGGTCTCGAGGGCTTGGATGTCGAACTCTCCGCTGACGATTTTCTTGGCTGCCGATTTGATATAAGCCGCTTTCCTGAAAGAGATGCCGAACCGTTGCAGTTCTTCTTCCGGCATGCGGTCGATGGCTTGCGGCGTAATTTCCCGCAGCCCGTGCTTCATTCTTGCCCAGATCGTCTCGTGCGCTCTGGTGGATATCTGTTGTCCGACGATGGAATGTACGAGCGCGGCGAACAAGTCGGGAATGACGGTTCTTTCGATCTTCCCGACCTTTTCTATGACCTCTGCCAGCCGTTTGTCCCGCCTTTTCAGGTATTCCGTTTCCTTATCGCCGTACCGGAAAAAATCGTCTCGTTTCATGGCTTTCGGTTCTTTCGTGTGAGGGTCTGGAAGGTATTTTATCGGCTTTTCGTATGAGGGCCGAGACGCGGCGAAACGGCTCGCTCCGTTATTCGATAGTTTACAAAAATACGGATTTCCGTGCGATCTGCACATGAATGCGGTATGAAATGTTGCGGTCTTAATATCTTTTTATAAAGCGATGAGTTCGCGCGGGGATCCGGGCGGCGTGTTCAGGATGCGGGATTTATCCGTAGCGCGTCGAAAGGAATGTGAAATTTCGTCTTATGGTTGTGATGGAACGATTACTTTAGATTATTATGACGAAGAGTTTCGTATATTTGTGCAGGCGGCGAATAATACGAGGAAGCCGTCGGCCGTTCTTATCGTGCGGATCGGCGAGTATCGGATCGCCCGCCGTTCTTCAAATTATTTAATGAGAAAAGATGATGAGAAAAAAATTGTTGTTTCTGGTTTCTGTCTTTGTCGTAGCGTTGTTTACGATCTCGATGGCGCAAGGTCCAGAGAAAACGACCGAGCCTAAGACTGCGACCGAATGCTGTCCGCAGGATTGCGATCATAGCAGGGGGTATTGCGCGGACTGCGCCTGCGGCGACGAGTGCAGGAAAGGCCGGTGCGCCGATTGCTCGACGTGCGCCTATGCGGAAAACTGCAGGAAAGAATGTCCGTCGGACGCCAAACGCGATTGCCGGCCTGCGCGCCATTGCCGGCCTGCCGGTCATTGCTGCGGCAGAAGATAGGCCCGCGGAACGGACTATGCCATGACGAAAGTGCGACCGTACGGTCGCACTTTCGTCATGGTCAGACAAAGTCCGCGTTTTCGGACGGAATCATGCCAACGGAACGATTTCTTCGTCCAGCAGCGTCAGCTTTTCGAGCCCGCCGGCCGTCACGGCGAAGCTGTTTTCGATGCCGACCGCTCCTACGCCGGGAATGACGAACTTCGGCTCGAGCGCGAAAACCATGCCCTCCGCAAGGATTTCCTTCGAGCGGGGAGCCAGCACGGGCATCTCGTTGATTTCGATGCCGATGCCATGTCCGACGAAGCCTGCCTGCTGGCGGTGCCCCATGAAGTATTCCGATAGTCCGGCCTCGGCGGCCGTATGTACGGCGATGGCGTAGAGCTCGGATGCCGGCGTGCCGGGTCGCGCGGCTTCGGCGATTCTGCGCTGAATCTCCAGAGACGTGTCGTGAGCTCGGTATGCTAGGTCCGGGAGCTTGCCTACTGAGAATACGCGCGTCATGTCGGTCATGTAACCCGTGAAATTGCCTCCCATATCGACCATGACGCTCATGCCGTCGCTCAGGACCGTGCCGTTCGCCCCGACCGGCAGCGACGTGTCGAGGCCTCTGCCGCCGAGCGCGAAATCGTAAGGCGATGGCGTGTCGGCATTGTCTCCGGCCAGCACGCTCCCGCCGAAGATTTCCATGCTTTGGCCGAATATGCGGAAAATGCCGCGCGAGCCTTTCAGACGGCTCTCCCGCTCGATCTCGACCGACAGTTCCAGATCGGTCATGCCGGGCCGGAACAATTCGGGAATTCTTCGGTAGACCTCGGCATGGAGCCGGCCCGACAGCTGGAGCCGCCCGAGCTCGAAAGGCGTCTTGACGCTTCGCACCGTGCGCAGCAGCCGGGTCCCGTTGCCGGTCTGCTCCGGGGAGAAGATTTTTTCGTAGCGGAGGTATTCGCTCATCGGAATCGAGTCGGTTTCCAGCAGCAGTTTCCGAGGGAGGGCGCTCCCGCGCTCCCGGAGGCGGTCGCTCATTTCCTCCGGCTTGCGGATATACAGGACGTTTTCTCCTTTCAGGCCCACAGGCCGACGGACGAAAAAGAGCGGTTCGCCCTCGTTGGGGATATATGCCATGCCGGCGAATACGCGTCCGCTGACGTAGTACAGGTTAACGTTCGTGGTTACGAGCAGCGCGTCGGCCTGCTGTCGGGCGAGCTCTTCCCGCACGGAGCTCCAGCGTCTTTCTAGTTCGTTCTTCAGTTCGATATCATACATGGCGGTCGGATTTAGCGGGTGGATGCCCGATCGAAAAACGGGTTTTTCGAGGAGACGCTCAGCGGAATGGCGTAGATCGAGTGGCATCCGGCGAGCAGTCCGATGCTCGGGGCCGCCTTGCCTGCTGAGAACATCACGCGGTTGTCGACCCGCAAGTCGGCAGCCTTGGCCGTCATCGAGCCGATGGCGATGCCCAGATCGACCATGTTCAGCGCGCAGGGAGCGGCCGGATGGCCGTTCTTTTTCTCGCAGGTCGGATAACCGCAGTAACCGCAATTGAGCGACAGGGATTGCAGGCGCGTTCCGACCAAAATGACGGCGTCGGCCTGACGGATGTTTTCGGCGTCGCGCAGGAAAAATTTCATGCCGGTCTGCTCCGATGCGAGGCGGGTCGCCTCGGCCAGAGCCTCGATCGTCTCGCCGGTGACCGCGACGATCTCGATCAGGTCGATACCCTTGCCCTTGGGGGCCGTGCGTCCGGCGATCATGATCTGCCGGGCGACTTCCGCAACGGTCTCCTTGCGGCACTCTCTTTCGTTGATAACCATACTTTGCATCTGTTTTTTGATTCCTGTTATGCCTTTCGATGTCCGGGCGACGGAACCCGTTTCGGGACGGCCTGCTCCGTCTGCCCGGCGGCCAGTTCTCTGATTTTGTCTTCGGTCAGGCGGAAAACCGTCCATTCGTCCATCGGCACGGCTCCGAGCGAACGGTAGAAGGCGATCGACGGTGCGTTCCAGTCCAGTACGACCCACTCCATCCTTCGGCAGCGCCGCTCGGCGGCGAGCTTGACCAAATGAATCAGCAGCCTTTTCCCGTATCCGCGCCCTCTGTACTCCTCGTCGACGTATATGTCTTCCAGATAGAGACCGCGTTGTCCCCGGAAAGTCGAGAAGTTATGGAAGAACAGAGCGAACCCTACGGGTCGCCCGTTCAGCTCGCCCAGCACGACTTCCGCCTGTCTTTCTTCAAAAAGGGATTTGCGGAGTGCTTGCTCGGTCGTATCCACTTCGCTCTCGAGCTTTTCGTAGCGGGCCATTTTCATGATGAATCCGTAAATCGTGGCCGAGTCTTCCGGCCCGGCAGGGCGGATGTTCAGTTCGTTCATCGGTGAATCGGTTTTAGTCCTCTGATGCGCCGACCGTTTTCGGCTATGTAAACTCCGCTTAGGATCAGTGCGGCTCCGCCGAGAGCGACGGGCGTGATCCGTTCGTTCAGTACGATGGCCGAACTGATCAGCGCCACCAGAGGTACGAGATAAATATAGTTGCTTGTTTTGACTGTGCCCAAATGCTTGACCGCCGTATTCCAGACTGCGAAACAGAACAGCGAGGCCACAAGTCCCAGAAAGAGCAGGTTGCCCGCCACGACCGGATTGCGGAACAGTGCGGTGTCGAACCGGAGCGGCGTGAAGGCGAAAACGGGCAACAGGGTGACAACGCCGTAGAAGAATACTTTGCGCGTGATCTCGAGCGTCGAGTGGCGTCCGTCCAGCTTTTTCAGGCAGATATTATAGAGCGCCCATGTCAGTGCGGCAGCCAGCGTGAGCAGATCGCCCGCAGGCTGTATCTTCAGAATGAAGCTCCCGTTGAAGACGACGAGCGCGACACCGGCGAGCGCCAGAACCGATCCGGCGGCAAGCGGGCGTCCGATTCGCTCGCTGCGGCCGAGCCATAGTCTCGAGAGCAGGACCGTCAGAATCGGAGCGGTAGCCAGCAGCAGCGCTACGTTCGAGGCGAGCGTTATTTGCAGGGCCATGTTCTCGGTCAGAAAATAAAGCGAGCCGCCCGTGAGGCCGGCCGCCGCGAATAGCGCTTCGTCCCGCCAGCTTTCGGGCAGTCTGAGAGTCGGCTTGTACAGTTTCAGCGCGAGGTAGGCGATCAGAAAGCGGTAAAACATGATTTCGGCCGGCGTCATCCCCTCGGCCAGCAACAGCTTCGTCGAAACGAAAGTCGTTCCCCATATTGCTACGGCCGTCAGAGCCAGTATGTGATATATTCCCTCTCCCCTGTCCATGAAGCCGACACTGTTTGGAGGCAAAAATAAGAAAAATATCGGTGCGCCTGCCGGCGAGTCCGTTTTCGGACAGTCCTGAAGTATATTCCCGCACGCCATTCCGGGCTGTTTTCCGCATACGGAGATATTTTATAACTTTGCAGAGCCGGCGGTTTCCTTTCCCGCCTTATCGAATCGGTGTGTATTCAAGCAAATATTCGGAATATCTATGAAAAGCGTATTGTCCGTTCCCTCCTTTCTGATCGCTATCTTCGCTTGGGGCGCGCTCTCCTGTTCGAGCACCAAGGATGACATCCGGGTCGTTCCCGACAGCAAGCTGCTCAAACTGATGATCGGTACCTCGAGTTTCGAGAACGATGCCGTGACGGCCGTCATGCGCAACGACTCGATCGTGCCCGATTTGTTGACGCTGAATTCCCCGGCCCATTCGATTGCGAAGGTTCACAGCTGGATATGGGTCGTGTGCGAGGGGTACGTTCGGGTCGTCAAACCTTCCGATTATTCGACGCTCGGTACGATCGCGCATATGTCCGAGGATCTGGATTTTCGGTATATCGTGCCGGTCAAAAGCGGGCAGGTGGCGGTCTCGGACGCTGCTCTGGGGGCCGTCTTCCTGGTCGACGAGAAAGATTTCAAGATCACGAAGGAAATCCTTTTCAACCGTCCGGTCGGACAAATGATCGTAACGGGCAGTAAGCTATACGCCGCAGCCGGCGACCGGATATGCGCTTTCCAGCTGGATAAGACTTACCAGACTTCCGAGCTCGAGATTCCTGCCCGGCCCGATTCCAAGCTCGTGTCCGATAAGTTCGGCGCGCTTTGGGCCCTGTCGGCCGATTATCTGTACTGCGTGTCCGACACGACGATGGCAGCGCATTACTCTTTGTCCGCGTTGGGAATCGATGCGTCGGAGGGCTATCTGGAGATCGACTCCGAACGCGACGAGATGTATTTCAACGCGCTCAAGAACGGCAAACTCTCGGTATTCGAGATTACGGTCGGGGATGAAAAAGGACGGATCGAGTTGAATCCGACTCCCCTTTTCACGCTCGACGCGGTCGAGGATATGACCGGTATGGTCATGTCGCCGCGCAATACGCTTTACATAGGAGATGCGAAGTCGGGAACCGGGAGCGGGGTCGTGTACGAGTACGACCTGTACGGACGGATATTGAATACGTACGCCGTAAACGGTACGCCCGGAGCGCTCTTTGCCGACAGGTAGCGCGTATCCGGAAGGGTCTGCGGCGGGAAACGCCCGGCCGCCTCGGGGATGCTTTTTTAAGCATCCCTTTTTTCATGTTTCGATCGGCCGTTGCATCCCTCGGAAAAGAGCGGATGCCGGTAAGAATGCGCGAGGCGGAGCATAGGCTCTGCTTTTCGCAGACTGTGCAGGTGGCACGGTTTATGGAGTCGTCGAAGGAGAATCTATTCAATCAATTATATCGTATAATCCTAAAAATTAAAGGTATGAACAATGTGAACGAACAAAGGGCCACGATCGAAACGCCGATCTTCGGCTCCGAGAAAATGCGGAATTCTGCGCCGACAGAGACGATTCCGATGCATCCGACCTCGCCCGAGATCGCCTATCAGATGGTCAAGGACGAGACCTTTCCGCAGACCCAGCCGCGCCTGAATCTGGCCACTTTCGTAACGACCTATATGGACGACTACGCTACGAAGCTGATGAACGAGGCCATCGATATCAATTATATCGACGAGACCGAGTACCCGCGCGTGGCCGTAATGGCCGCCCGCTGCATCAACATCATGGCCAATCTGTGGCACTCTCCCGAGCAGGCCAAATGGAAAGCCGGGGCGCTGGCTATCGGTTCTTCGGAAGCCTGCATGTTGGGCGGCGTGGCCGCGTGGCTTCGCTGGCGCGCGAAGCGCAAAGCGCAGGGCAAGCCGTACGACAAGCCGAATTTCGTGATTTCGACCGGTTTCCAGGTCGTGTGGGAAAAGTTCGCGCAGCTGTGGCAGATCGAGATGCGAACGGTTCCCCTGACGCTCGAGAAGACGACGCTCGATCCGCAGCTGGCTCTCTCGATGTGCGACGAAAATACGATCTGCGTCGTGCCGATCGAAGGCGTGACGTGGACGGGTCTGAACGACGACGTCGAGGCGCTCGACCGGGCGCTGGAGGATTACAATGCCCGGACCGGCTACGATATTCCGATTCATGTGGATGCCGCCTCGGGCGGCTATATCCTGCCGTTTCTGGACCCGGACAAGAAATGGGATTTCCGGCTGAAGTGGGTGCTCTCCATCAGCACTTCGGGGCATAAGTTCGGACTCGTATATCCGGGCCTCGGCTGGGTCGTATGGAAGGACAAAAAATACCTGCCCGACGAAATGTCGTTCAGCGTCAACTACCTGGGGGCGAACATTACGCAGGTCGGACTGAATTTCTCGCGTCCGGCCGCGCAGATTCTCGGACAGTATTACCAGTTTATCCGCCTGGGCTTCGAAGGCTACAAGGAGATTCAGTCCAACAGCATGGACATCGCCCGTTACGCTCACGAGCAGATCGGCAAGATGGCTCCGTTCGAGAACTACAGCGACGACGTCGTGAATCCGTTGTTCATTTGGTACATGAAGCCCGAATACGACCGTACGGCCAAGTGGACGCTTTACGATTTGCAGGCGGCTCTTCAGCAGAACGGCTGGATGGTACCTGCCTACACGCTGCCTAACAATCTTCAGAACTATGTCGTGATGCGCATCGTGTTCCGTCAGGGCATGAGCCGCGATATGACCGACATGCTGCTTACGGACATGCAGAATGCGATCACCGAGTTCGAGAAACTCGAGTATCCTACGCAAACTCGCGTAGCCCAGAACAAACAGCAGAGGGTGGTCGGCAAGGTCTTCACGCATACCCATGTCAAGGCGGGTCGTTAGCCTCCGGCGGGAAAATGCAGGGCTATCTGTGCGCATCGTGCGTACGGATAGCCTCTCGTTGTTCGTTATGCACTGTTAATCAAAAGCTTAATAGAATTATCGTATGGCAACAAGTAAAAGTACCACAGCTACGGGTACAGGGTTCAAATTGAGTGTGATGACACTCGCGATTATGAACGTGACGGCCGTCGTAAGCCTTCGGGGACTGCCCTCGGAAGCCGTTTACGGGCCGTCTTCGGCGTTTTACTATCTGTTCGCGGCCATCGTTTTCCTCATTCCGACGGCTCTGGTCGCCGCCGAGCTGGCGGCGATGTTCTCGGACAAGCAGGGAGGCGTGTTCCGCTGGGTCGGCGAGGCGATGGGCGCCCGGACGGGCTTTCTCGCTATTTGGCTCCAGTGGATCGAGAGCACGATCTGGTATCCGACCGTGCTGACGTTCGGGGCCGTGGCGATCGCCTTTATCGGCATTCATCCGCAGCACGACATGATGCTGGCCTCGAACAAGATTTTCACGCTGATCGTCGTGCTCGTCATCTACTGGCTGGCTACGTTCATCGCGCTGAAGGGACTGACGTGGGTCGGCAAGATTTCCAAGATCGGGGGTATGATCGGAACGATCATTCCGGCGGGTCTGCTGATCGTTCTGGGCATCGTCTATCTGAGTACGGGAGGCCACAACAACATGGATATGAGCCAAGGGTTCTTTCCCGATCTGACCAAGTTCGACAACCTGGTGCTGGCTTCCGGAATCTTCCTGTTTTACGCGGGCATGGAGATGATGGGTATTCATGTGATGGACGTCAAGAATCCGAGCAAGAACTATCCGAAGGCCATTTTCATCGGCTCGCTGATTACGGTCTGCATTTTCGTTCTGGGCACTTTCTCGCTGGGCTTCATCATTCCGGCCAAGGACATCAACCTGACGCAAAGCCTGCTGATCGGCTTCGACAATTATTTCCAGTATCTGCATATGAGCTGGGCCTCTCCGATCATTGCCGTTGCGCTGATGTTCGGCGTGCTGGCCGGCGTGCTGACTTGGGTCGCCGGTCCCTCCAAAGGTATTTTCACCGTCGGCAAGGCGGGCTATCTGCCTCCGTTTTTTCAGAAGGCCAACAAGGCCGGCGTGCAGCGTAACATTCTGATTATTCAGGGTTGCGTCGTGACGGTGCTGAGCCTGCTGTTCGTCGTGATGCCTTCGGTCCAGTCTTTCTATCAGATTCTTTCGCAGCTCACCGTGCTGCTCTACCTGATCATGTATCTGCTGATGTTCACGGCGGCGATCATGCTCCGCTACAAGATGCCCAAAGCCGAGCGCCCGTTCCGTGTCGGCAAGGGCAACGGACTGATCTGGTTCATCGCCGGACTGGGCTTCTGCGGCGCTTTGCTGGCATTCATTCTGAGCTTTATTCCGCCCAGCCAGATTTCGACCGGCAGCAATGCTGTATGGTTCTCGGTGCTGATCATCGGGTGCGTCGTAGTCGTCGTGGCACCTTTCATCATCTACGCTTCGCGCAAGCCCTCGTGGCAGGACCCCGAAGCCGCCAAGGAGTTTCAGCCCTTCCATTGGGAAAAAGGCGCTCAGGACGTACAGCCGGCTGCGGTTCCGGCCGGCACGAGTTCCGCAGGCGTGCCCGTGATTCCGACGGCTACCGGAACGGCTCCGTCCGGTGCAGCCTCTGCCGCCAAGCCGGTATCGCCCACGGCAACCGGTTCGACGGCGACCAACCGGAGCGAAAACGATAAAAAAAATTGATCATGCAACAGTTCGATACTCAACAAATGAACGAGGCCGTCAACGAGGCTTACGAGAAATTCAGAGGGGACGACGGCGGTAAGAATGCCGATTACATACCTTTTCTGGCCAATGTCCCGTCGCAACTTTTCGGCATTTCGGTCTGCCTGCCCGACGGAGAGATCGTCGAGGCCGGCGATACGGATTACGTGTTCGGCGTCGAATCGGTGTCGAAGGTTCCGACGGCTATCCTGGCCATGGAGCAATACGGGCCCGATACGGTGCTCGACCAGATCGGCGCCGATGCGACCGGATTGCCTTTCAACTCGATCATGGCCATCCTGCTCGAGAACGACCACCCTTCGACTCCGCTCGTCAATGCGGGCGCCATCGCGGCGTGCAGCATGGTGAAGCCGGTAGGCGACGCGAGCGGCAAATGGAAAGCGATCACGGACTTTCTTGAAAAGCTGTGCGGCAGTCCGCTCGTGTTGCAGGACGAGCTTTACAAGTCGGAGTCGGAAACGAACTTCAACAACCGCTCGATCGCATGGCTGCTGAAGAATTACGATCGCATCTACGACGACCCGGACATGTCGCTCGACATTTATACCCGTCAGTGCTCCATGGGCGTGACGGCCCGCCAACTGTCGATCTGCGGCGGCACGATCGCCAACCGCGGGGTCAATCCGGTAACGCACGAGCGGGTGTTCGATGCGGCGATTACGCCGAAGATCGTCTCGATGATCGCTACGGTGGGCTTCTACGAGCATACGGGAGACTGGATCTTCTCGTCCGGCATTCCGGCCAAGACCGGCGTGGGCGGCGGGATCGTCGGCGTGCTGCCCGGCGTGATGGGTATCGCGGCGTTTTCTCCCAAGCTCGACGGCTCGGGCAACTCCGTGCGGGCTCAGCATGCGATCAAGTATATCACGAACAAGCTCGGATTGAACCTGTTCGGCTGATGCCTCTTATCTATCGGCAAGTATTCGGCGGTTCCGGACGGAAGGCGTTTTTCGGAGCGCACTCTTTCCGGAGCCGCTTTTTATGGGGTCTTTCCTCTCCCCCGTCCGGATCGTTTTGACCCTGAGAAATGAATCGTCCGACTCATCCGCACTCATTTTCGGCTCATCTGGCGCTGGTCGTCGCGAACGTGCTGTTCGGGATGAACTTTTCGTTTTTCGTATCGATCATCCGGCACTACATGGCGTTCGAGACCCTTTTTTTCGCAAGAGTCCTTTTTTCGGCGGTTTGTTTCATCCCGCTGACGTTTCTCTATAAGCGCTTCCGGATTACGCGAAGGGATTTCATCGGGATTCTGATTCCGACGGTGCTGGTCATTTACGGGCATGAATTCATGATGCTGTGGGGCGCGAAATACACCAATCCGCTCGATGCCTCGACGCTGGCTACGATGGCGCCGATCGTTACGCTCGTCGTGTCGTCGCTGATTTTCCGGGAACGGCTCCACTGGGCCAAGATCGTCGGTATCGGGATGGGTATAGCAGGCTCGGCCGTACTGATTCTGGGCAACGGATGGCCGAAAATGCAGAGCGAGGAGTTGGGCAACCTGTTCATGCTGGTCAGCGTCGTCGCCGCCGCAACGAACACGGTGTTCATCAAGCCCGAACTCGTGCGGCTCGGCACGATGACCGTCACGGGCTGGTACTACGTGATCGGCGTGCTGATCGCCGGGCCTTTCTTCGGTCGCGACGTTTTCGAGTTCGACTACGGCTCGCTGCCGCCGCTTGCCGTTGCGGAGATCGCCTACGTGCTGGTTCTCGGGACTACGCTGCCCAATTACCTGCTTTATTACGGGACGGAAAAGCTCACGTCCGTCCATACGGGACTGTATGCTTATCTTCAGCCGATAGCGGCTACGGCGCTCGGTCTGTACCGGCATCAGATCGAGCTCGGATATGACAACCTGGTCGCGGCGATTCTGATTTTCGTCGGCATCGTTCTCGTTATCATTACTTACGTGAAATTCAGATTTCCCGCTCCCGGCGCGGGAAAAACGTCCGGCGGAGACCGTTCGGAACAGGTGTCCGTACCCGGAGTTTCCGTCCCGCCGCCGGCAGGCGGAGAAAGGGGACGGAGCGATGCTCCGCAGGGTCGTTCGGAACGTCCCGTCCCGTCGCAGGATCGATAAGGGAGGAGGCGGAATTTCGGGGGAAACGACGGGACGTTTGTGTCGTTTCGGATAATCGGAGTATATTTAGGACGGAAAACCGGCAGCGTTTGCCGGAGCCGTGCATGCGTGGCGCGGGCGGAATCTCTCGGCGGAGGCCGGGCGGAGAGGCGACGAGCAGTCCGGGTTCCGGTCCGGCGAAGTGCGAAAACGAATCGAATACGCGATGATGTTGAGGGAAAAGGGGATATCGATCAGAGAGGAAAATCCGGAGGATCGCCGGACGATCGGCCGGGTGGTCGAGCGCGCTTTTCGTGCCGAAGAGCGGAGCGATCATCGGGAGCATCTGCTCGTGGAGCGTTTGCGCGGTTCGGAGGCATTCGTCGGTCGGTTTTAAGCGTTGAACGTTCATGATCCGTCTGCTGCCCTTTCAAAAATTGCGCCTGAACTCCGGAGCGGAAATCCGGTGTTTTTTCTTGGGGGACCGAACGGCGGGGCTCGGCCTGTTCGGTCGGGTCTCCTGAAACAGATATCGTTTGGATATTCGGCCGCAAACGTTTACCTTTAGCGAGAAATGGGCCGGGCCGGACGCGCTCGGCCGACGCATGAAAAATTATAATCGATGAAAAAAGGATTGCTATTTCTGGCGGCGTTTGTTCTGTTGACATTCGGCGCGCAGGCACAGAGTGCCGAATTCAAGGCTTCGGTCCGCAAACTGATGGCGGTTTCGGGCAGCGACGCCACGCTTAAAATGATTCCCGAGCAAATACTCTCGATGATCGAGCAGCAGGCACCCGCACTGCCCGAATCGGTCAAGGCCGAGATACAGGCGATGTTCAGCGAGGAAGCGCTTTTGTCGCTGATGGACCGGATGGTTCCGATCTACGCCAAGTATTATACGCAACAGGATATGGACGATCTGATCGCTTTTTACGATACGCCGCTGGGTAAGAAGCTGTCGACCGTTCAGCCTCAGATTACGCTCGAAAGCATGTCCGTAGCCCAGCAATGGGCCGCCGAGATCGGACAGAAAGTCGCTTCCAAGATCATGCAGAGCAGCACTTCCGAATAGCGGTGGTCTGCGGGAGCGTTTCCGATGCCTTCTCTTTCTTACGGGCCGGGATTTTGGAAAAATTTGATCGGTGTGAAAGCGAGTTTCGGTTGCAGTCGGAATTCGCTTTTGTATTTCCTGCGTTTTAGCAGGCGAATTTTAAAGACATATCGTAACAGAACGATGGGCAAACAAATACCGACATTCGAAAAAGCATTCGGTATTTTGGAACTTCCTGAATATTTGAATGGGTTAGAATGTCGACGGTTACGTCTTATGAAGTCTGATAAGGAGAAACCGATATTGATAGAAACGTGTCGTCGGTTGCAAGATCTGTACGATGAAATATGCGCTGCTCGCTTTGCTCTAATTACCGCTTGTCAATCCAAATATCCCGAATATATATCATCCGAGGATAACGGGGGCGGGCATTTATGGATACAGTCTCAATTTGTCAATACAGCTATCTTATGGTATGATGCCGCTTTTGACATATTGTTGCAGTCAATTTGGATATATTTTAAACTATATGAAAATTTGAAACGGCCGCTCACCCTGAATTCGGAAAATTTCGACTCGATATTGGCGAAATGTAAATTAGAAAATATTGACAAGTCCGTTATAGGTGAGCAATTGCATAACCGGTTGCTTGAATTTTCCCGTAATTATAAACCGACCGTATCGTTTTGGGCAAATACCCTGAAACACCGTAGAATGATTCGATACAGGGAGTTGTCAAATAGGAAACACGTACATTTTCTGACGATTCCGTGTCGTTCGGGTGAAAGTATGTTAGACGCTGTGAAAAGAGGTGCAGTCAGTGAGTACGATTCGATCAAAGCCTTGAATATCTATGATATGGGCGATGTGATAAACGAGCTTATCGACTATCATAAAGATCTGGACGGGTTGGCGAACTGCATGTCGGATTATATCGAAATTTGAAATATAAATCGATTGCCGGTGGTTTTTCCATGGAATCGAACGGTCGTTTCTATGCCAGACCGTTCAATGAATTGCATGTGGGGGAAATTGGGAAAAAGCCGCTAAGCAGTGAGCGCGTAGCGATAGAGGAAAGGCTTATTTTTGTACGGTTTCAGTTACAGCAGAAGCGACCGTCGGGAAAGGGCCTCCATGAAGCGTTCCTTGTACGATTCCGAGACCGGGATATATGTCTTGCCGAAGACGATGCGGTTGCGCTCGATCGTTTTCACCCGGTCGATCTGAACGATATACGAGCGGTGTACCCGCACGAAACGGTCCGGAGGCAGCGACTGCTCGATCGCTTTCATGCTCGTCTGCGTCACGAGGCTGCCTCCCTCGGCCGTATGGATGCGGACGTAGTCTTTCATGCCCTCGATATACAGAATGTCGTCGAGCCGGATTTGCTGCATTTTGTAGTCGGTCCGCACGAACAGGTTACGGGCGGCCGGAATCGCCTCGGGCGAGGCCGGAGCGGTACCGGTCGTTCCGGCCTCGAACCAGCGGCGGGCCTTGCCGGCCGCCCGGAGGAACTCGGCGTAGCTGATCGGCTTGAGCAGGTAGTCCAGCGCATCGGCGCGGAACCCTTCGAGCGCGTACTGTTCGAAGGCGGTCGTGAAAATTACGCGCGACCGCTCGCCGAGCGTACGGGACAGTTCAAGGCCGTTCATCTGCGGCATCTGGATGTCGAGGAAAAGCAGGTCTGCCGGGTGCTCCTGCCACATGGAAAACGCTTCGACGGCGCTCGAACAGATGCCTTCGAGCGAGAGAAACGGCGTCTGCCGCACGTAATCGCCCAGCAGTTGCGCTGCCAGAGGCTCGTCGTCGACTACCATCGTGCTGATTCGGTTCATAGGTCGATAATGAGTTGTGCCACGAAACTCCCGTTCAGGTTTTCGGTCCGCAGGATATGGCGGTTCGGATAGAGCAGATTCAGCCGCTTGCGCAAGTTCTGCAGGCCGATGCCCGAACCGCTTCGGTCTGCGTCGGTTTTCGGGAAGTCGCTGTTTTCGATCGTGCAGACCAATGTCCCTTCCTTGACCATGCGGATCGAAATGTGCACGAACGACGGCTGCGACGGGCTGACACCGTGTTTGAACGCATTCTCGACCAGCGTAATGAACAGCAGCGGTGCGATCGTGTACCCGTCCGCCTGTTCGGGCAGATCGACGGTCGTTTCCACGCGATCGGGCAGGCGCAGCTCCATCAATTCGACGTAGTTGCGGACGAACTGAATTTCCTTTTCGAGCGGAATGTAGTTCTGGTTGTTCTCGTAAAGCACATAGCGCAGCATGTGGCTGAGGCTATGCACGGCGAACTGGGCTTTCGTCCGGTCGATGGGAATCAGCGCATAGATATTGTTCAGCGTGTTGAACAGGAAATGGGGATTCAGCTGGCTCTTCAGGTTCTTCAGCTCGGCCTGCGTTCTCTCCTTCTCGATTTGCTGCTTCTCGGCTTCGATGCGATACCAGTTGCCCGTCATCCTGATAGCGACGGCCAGCCCGACCGTCAGGGCCATCAGCATGGCGTTCCATGCGATGAAAAAGTAGACGGGCGGCGGATCGCCCCGGTTCTCGCGCGGCGGTTCGGTCTCGATATAGAGGCGGCACATCTCGTGCCAGATATGCTGTATGAACAGGACCGCCGCGATCAGCAGCAGATTGGCCAGAATGAAGCGCCCCAGTCGTTTGCGGAACAGCAGTCGCGGGGTCAGTATGCCGTAGTTGACGTAGAAGACCGTCATGAAAGTCAGCGGCATGATGACGAAACCGACGTACCGTTCGAGCGATACGGACGCGTTGTCGCCGTACGCGAACAGGAACGGGGAGCAGAACAGCAACCCCCATGCGATCGTGTGAATGACGATCCCGAATATTTTCTCTTTGGTCAGACCGGCTACTTCCATGATTGTTCCATGTAAAGATAATGAAAAACGCGATTATATGTTTTTTTTGTGCGACTGTATGCCGGCTTTGCCGTGCGTCCCGAATCGGGATTTATGCGCCGAAGCGGGCGAGGTCCGAGGTTGCGAGTTGCCGTCCGGCGCGAAAAGCGGGGGACGAGGCTCGGCGCGTACCTAAAAACGCTAGCAGGGTGCGCTCGATTGTTTCGGGGCGAAGGCGGTCTGCACGGCTTGCAGGCGCTCTACTCGTAGCGGATCGCTTCGATCGGGTCCAGATTGGAGGCCTTGCGGGCCGGGTACCAGCCGAAAAATATGCCGGTCACGGTACATACGGCGAACGACAGCACGACCGAATACAGCTGGACGTAGACGGGCCATCCGATCCAGTACTTGATGACGGCCGAAGCCGTGATTCCGAGCACGACGCCGATCACTCCTCCGGTCACGCTGATGATGACCGCCTCGATCAGGAATTGCCACAGGATGTGCCGCCCTTTCGCGCCGATCGACATTCTCAGGCCGATTTCGCGCGTGCGCTCGGTTACCGAGACGTACATGATGTTCATGATGCCGATACCGCCCACCAGCAGGGAGATGCCCGCTATGCAGGCCAGCAGCACCGTCATCAGGTCGGTGGTCGAGCTGAGCATCGAACTGAGCTCTTCCTGCGAGCGAATCTCGAAATCGTCCTCGTCGCCGGGCTTGATCTTGTGGTTCTGCCTCAGAATTTCGGCGATTTCGTCGATCGCCTTGTCCGACGCCTCCTCGGTCAGGGCCGAGAGGAAGATGCCGTGCAGGTAGGTGATCGCCAGCACCCGTTTCTGTACGGTCGTGTAGGGTGCGATGATCAGGTCGTCCTGGTCCTGCCCCATCGAATTGTAGCCTTTGGACGACAGCACTCCGACGATTTTCAGCGGGATTTTGTCGAAACGGATCGTCTTGCCGAGCGGGTCCTCGCCCGAAACGAACAGATTGTCGACGACCGTCTTGCCTACGACGCAGACCTTGGCGGCCGTTTTCACGTCGTGATCGGTAAACATCTCGCCTTCGCCGACCGAGTACTTGCGGATCGTCATGTAGTCGCCGTTCACGCCGTACAGCGTGGTCGGCGCGTTGTTGGCGCCGTAGATCGCCTGACCGCTGCTGCTGACCGTGGGCGAGCAGGCGCTGATGTACGATGCCTCGCGCTCGATCGTCCGGTAGTCCTCCAGCTTGAGCGTCTGCATGCTGCTGGCGCTCTGCCGCACTCCGCCGAAGCGGCCGTTGCCGGGGTGTACCATGATCATGTTCGAGCCCATTTCCGAGATCTGCTCGCGGATGCTCCGCTTCGATCCTTGGCCGATGGCCAGCATCGCGATGACCGAAGCGACGCCGATGATGATGCCCAACATCGTCAGGAACCCTCTGAACTTGTTGTTGGCAAGGGCTTTCAGTGCGATTTTTATCAGATTCTTGTAGTTCATCTCCTTGGTCGTTTACATGCCGTTGTCCACCGGAATCGTGTCGAGTACCGCTTGGGCCGACCGGATGTTCCCGTTACGGACGTCGTCGGTAATGTGCCCGTCGCGCAGCACGATATTCCGGCTGCTGAACTGCGCGATCTCCGGGTTGTGCGTGACGAATACGATCGTGCTCCCCTCGGCGTGCAGACGCTGGAACAGCGTCAGAATCTCGAACGAGGTCCGCGTATCGAGGTTGCCGGTCGCTTCGTCGGCCAAAATCATCACCGGATTGTTAACGAGCGCCCGCGCGATCGCCACGCGCTGCTGCTGTCCGCCGGACATCTGGTTCGAGCGGTGGTGGATGCGGTCCGACAGTCCTACCTCTTTCAGGGCTTCGGTCGCCCGTTCGCGCCGCTCGCGGGCCGATACGTCCGGATTGTAGAACAGCGGGAGTTCGACGTTCTCAAGCGCCGTGGTTTTGGGCAGCAGATTGTACGACTGGAACACGAATCCGATTTTGCGGTTGCGGAGCGTCGCGCGGTCGTTGCGCCCCATCTCGCGGACCGAGACGCCGTCGAGCCAGTATTCGCCCGAGGTCGGCGTGTCGAGGCAGCCCAAAATGTTCAGCAACGTCGATTTTCCCGAGCCGCTCGTGCCCATGATCGTCACGAACTCGCCCTTCGCGACCGAGAACGTTACGCCCCGCAGCGCGTGAACCGTCTCGCCGCCGACCTGAAAGTCCCGGCGCAGATTCTCGACTCGTATGATATGATTGTCCATGGTTTTGCGTTGATTCGGTTTCGTGGTTCTGAAACTTTCGTGTGTCCGGCGGCAGGACCGCCGGTGTAGTTGCGCCGTAGCGCGGCGTCTCTGTTCGTGGGTGCCGGAGTCACTCGTCGATACCGGCTCGGTTTGAATGATCGTTCCGGAGAAAAGCGGGGCACGGTTGCCGGCATTCTCTGCCGGGCGGAAGAGGGCCGCCTTTCGGGGGAGACCGGCGCGACTTGCTACTTCTTCTTTTGTCCGGGAGGCGACGGCATGAACGGATTCGACTGGCCGTTCATATCGCCTTCCGCTGCCGGAATTCCCAAACTTTCCGACGTGACGACCCGGTCCCCCTCCTTGATCGGGCCGGTCACTTCGGTATAGATGCCGTCCGTTTCGCCTATCGTCACGCCGACCGGCTCGATTCCGTTGCCCGTTTCGACCCATAGGGTTTTGGAGCGGCGGCTCGAAGAGTCGGACATCGCCGCGGTCGCGCCGTCGGGTGTGAAACGGAGGGCTTTCGAAGGAACGAGCAGCACGCCGTCTTTCTGGAGCGTGTAGATCGTGATGTTGGCTGTCAGACCCGGCTTCAGTTTCAGGTCGGGATTCGGAGCGTTCACGACCACTTCATACGTCACGACGTTCGATTCGGTGGTGGCTTGCAGCCGGACCTGCGTCACGGTCCCTTCGAACACGTCGTCCGGATAGGCGTCTACGGTGAAGGTCGCCCGCTGCCCGTCCTGCACGCTGCCGATGTCGGCCTCGTCCACGTCGGCGATCACGCGCATCCGGCTCAGATCGTTGGCAATCGTGAAGAGCGTCGGGGTCTCGAAGCTCGCCGCCACGGTCTGACCTTCCTCGACCTCGCGGCCGATCACGACTCCGTCGATCGGAGCGGTGATCGTCGCATAGCCCAGGTTCTGCCGTACCTTGAACATATCGGCCTTCGACTTGTCGTAAGCGCTTTTGGCCTTGTTATAGTTGTACTCCGCCGTTTCGAAGTCCGTATCGCTGACCATGCCCTTGTCATGCAGCCCCTTGATCCGGGCGAAGTTTTTCTCCTGATACTCGTATTCGGTCTTGTTCGATTCCAGCGTGGCCGTGCTCGACTCCAGCTCTGCCTCCAGCGTCGAACGGTCTATCTCGGCGATCACTTCGCCCTTCTTAACGATCGAGTTGTAGTCGACGTAAATGCGGTCGATGATGCCCGATACCTGCGTACCTACCTCGACTTGGATGATCGGCTCGATCGTACCGGTGGCGGTCACGCTGTGAACGAGCGTTCCCCGACGCACGGTCGCGCTGTTGTATGCCGTTTTGGGCTTCGAGTCTTTCCGCAATAGCCGGAAGGCGGCGACGACCGCGACGGCTACGAGCAGAAGGACGATTCCGGTTTTCATTCCTTTTTTCATGGCGATATGCGTGTTTTTTGATTACAATTCGATGGGTACGTTGCGATAGAAGTCGAGCAGGCGGATCGACAGGACGGCCTGATACTTGGCCTGTATCTGCTCCTGCTGGGCCGCCAGATAGTTGTTCTTCTCGGTCAGCAGTTCGACGGTGTTTTTCATGCCGGCTTCGAATTGCCCGAGTACGAGCGAATAGCTCAGGCCCGCCGAGCGGACTTTGTCCGTCGCGGCCCGGTAGCGACTCTGAGCCGAGACGGCATCTTGATAAAGCGACTCGACGGTCGTCAGCAGGCTCTTTTCCGCATCGGCATAATTCAGTTCGGCCTGACGGGTTTCGAGCCTCGCTTTGGCGCGGGACGTGCGGGCTTGGCGGTTGTTGAAGATCGGTACGCTGACGGTGATGCCGGCGCTTTCGTTGAGCTTGTTGTTCAGTTGGTTGTAGAACGAGTAGTTGGTCCCCGAGGTGTTTCCGGTCCCGATGGCCGCGCTGGCGGTAACGGTAGGCAGACCGTCGGCCTTGGCCACCCGCTCGCCGGCCAGAGCCGACTGGATGTTCAACCGGCCGCTTTCCATTTGTGGCATGACTTCCAGCGCCGTTAGGTACACCTCTTCCATGCGGGGAACCTCGGCCAGTACGGTCGAGCTGTCTATTTCGGGAAATACGACGTCGAACGTACTGTCGATTCCCAGCTCGAGCAGCTGCTTGAGCTGCAGCCGTGCTTGCGCCAGATCGTTCTCGCTGACGGTCAGCTGGTAGCAGTCGCTGCTGTACTGAGCCTCCATTTGCGCGTAGTCGCTGCGGGCGATCGAGCCGGCTTCGAGCAGCGCTTTCGACCGTTCCATCTGGGCCGCCGACGACTCGACGGTCTGGGCGTTCGTCTTGACCGTCTCGTTCGCATACAGAATTTCGAGATAGGCCTGCGTGACAGCGATTTCGATGTCGTTGCGGGCGACTTCCACCTCGTATTCCTTGCTGCGGTTGACGATCTGCTGCTGGCGCAGCGAGTGTTTCAGCTTGCCTCCGTTGTAAAGCGTCAGGCCGGCATTGAGCGCGTAGTTGCCCGAGTAGGTGCCGTCGGAACTGAAGTTCTCGTTCTCCTTTTTCTGATGAATGACGTTCTGCGAGGTCGTGAATCCGAGCGTGGGCGTCCGGTCTGCCTTGGCCTGTTGCAGGTCGACCCGGGCGCTTTGCAGCGAAATCTGCGAAGACTGTACCTGAATGTTGTTCTCGCGGGCGTAGTCGATGCACTGTCTGAGCGTCCAGCCCTGTCCGGAGGTCTGCCCTGCGGCGGACAAGGCCGACATCAGGCCGAGCAGGCAGATCAGAGCCGTTCCGATTGTTCGTTTCATAGGGTCTGCAATTTTTCTTGCAGGCAAACTTAAGGCGGCCGTGCTTTCCGGACAATTGAAATAGACGAATCGGCCGATTTTGCCGACCGAGACGGGTTTTCTTCCGACCGGCGCTCGCATGCGGAAGGCGCTTTGCCCCGACGCGCGGAACCGGAGCGCAGCCGGAAGGACGATCCGTTTGTTCCCGTACCGGTCGAGACGTTCGGGAAAGTGCCGGTTCGCTGGCTGCGGTTTTGAAAGGCCGGGCGGCTTCCGTATCTTTGCCGTCGTCAAATGGCAAGGATATGGCAATGAAAACGATCGAATACGTCCCTGTCGGAGGCGTATGTACGAAATCGATCCGCGTGACGGTGAAGGACGGCCGGATCGCCGAAGTCGTCTTTACGGGCGGTTGTCACGGAAATACGCAGGGCGTCGCCTCTCTGGTTCGGGGAATGGACGCCGGCGAGGCGGTCCGGAGACTGAAGGGCATCGATTGCAGGGGCAAGGGCACTTCCTGTCCCGATCAGCTGGCCCGTGCGATCGAGATGCTCGCGGGAAAATGACGGCCTCCTGTGTGCAGGGAGCCCTCACATGTCCGTCGTATGCCTGTCGGGCGAAACGGTCGGCGATTCGCCTGAGGGCATTCGGATAGCGCGGCAAGACGGCGTTTACGGTTATTCGTATGATAAAAGTGCCTTATAGTTCGGAGGGCGGGAGACGCTTTGCCGGCAGGAGTCGCGCATGTCCGGTTATCCCGGGCTGACCGTTAACGGGCTTTGCCCGCCGTTTTTCGGAGTATTTTCCGCAATTTACTTTTCAGGCGTTCGGGGTATCGGAGTGGCAGAGTTCCGAATCTTTTCGTTCCTCCGATTTCGATGCTCTCGATCCGGTAGCCGCCCGTACGGAGTATTTCGCGTAGGGCGCGGACAGTGCCTCTGCTTTGCTTCATCCAGATGTTGAACGGGTATGGCGTGGTGCAAGCGGCGACGATCAGGGCTCGCTTCCCTTTCTGACGGGCTACGGGAATGCCCCGGGCGCTTTCGCCCATGAAGACGGGAACGTTCCGGTCGAACAGGTTTTTCAGCGGCGCGCTCATGCCTCCCCAATGGGTCGGCGATCCGATGACGAGCAAGTCCGCATTACGGATCTTGTCGGCCAGATCGTGTCCGTCGTCGTGCGGCAGCGAGCACTCGCCCGTTTCGCGGCATCGCATGCAAGCCGTGCAGGGAGCGATCCGGCAGTCGCCGATATGGACCAGCTCGGCGTCCGGCCCGAGAGTTTCCGAAGCGACTCGCATCATCGTGCCGATCGTCCCGTTTCGGCGAGGGCTACCGTTGATTATCAGCGATCTCATCCGATTGCTTTTCTTTTTCGCAGGCCGAACGCCGCGCGCATCCGTCGCATCCTCCGCAGCCGCATGCCCCGCAGCCGCATCCGCACTGCGATTTTCTGCGACGACCGAACCGTCTGAATATTCGGTAGATCGCCCATGCCGCCGCTGCTCCGATAATGATTTTTGTTATGATTTCCTGCATGTCGTCGCTTCCGTTAGAAAAGGCTTCCTATCTGATAGACGAGCAGAGACAATAACCATGCTAAGGCCGTTGTGTAAAACAGGGTGAACAGCGCCCAACGTCCGCCTGCCTCTCTGCGGATTGCCGCCATGGCGGCAATGCAGGGGAAGTAGAGCAGGATGAAAATCATCAGCGTGTAAGCGACCAGTGGTGTGTAGACATGCTCTCCTGCTTTTGGACCCGATGCGTAGGTCTGCTTTTGCAGATTCCGCGCGAGCATCGTTTCGTCGTCGCCGCTGTTGTTCAGTACGGCCATCGTACTGACAATGACTTCCTTGGCTGCCAGTCCGCTGGCCAGACTGACTCCGATCCGCCAGTCGAAACCGAGCGGTCGGATAGCCGGCTCGATGAAGTGCCCGATCCGGCCGATGTACGATTTTTCCTGATGTTCGGCGTATTGGCAGTTGTCGAGGTGCTGTATCTGCGCCTGTTTCTCCTCGGCGCTTTGGTCCGAGGCGGCGACCAGAGCTTTCTCGGCCGCGTAGTCGGTCGAGTATTCGACGTTTCGCGGGTAGTGTCCCAGCGCCCAGATGATGATCGAGGCGAGCAGGATCACGGTTCCCATCTTCTTCAGGTACTGCGCGCCTTTGTCCCACATATGCCTTACGACGTTGTGTACGGTCGGGATGCGGTACGGCGGAAGCTCCATGACGAACGGAGCTTCTTGCTTGGCGAACAGCAGTTTCTTGAACAGAACGGACGAGAGTACGGCGATCAGGATGCCGATCAGATAGATCGAGAACAGCACGAGTCCCTGATTATGCGGAAAAAAGGCCGAAATCAGCAGTACGTACACGGGCAGACGCGCGCTGCACGACATGAAAGGAATGATCAGCATGGTCATCACGCGGTCCTTCCTGCTTTCGAGCGTCCGCGTGGCCATAATGGCCGGGACGTTGCAGCCGAATCCCATCAGCAGCGGGATGAACGACTTGCCGTGCAAGCCGATCTTGTGCATCAGCTTATCCATGATGAAGGCGGCGCGCGCCATGTAGCCCGTGTCCTCCATCAGCGAAATGAAGAAAAAGAGGATCAGTATGTTCGGCAGAAAGACGATGACGCCCCCCACTCCGCTGATGATCCCTCCTACGAGCAATTCGCGCAGGGAACCCTCGGACATAAGGTCGGTCACCCGGTCGCCGAGCCATTGCACGCCCGCTTCCATCCATTCGGCCGGTATGCCTCCCAGCGAGAACGTGGTCTGGAAAGTGATCCACATCAGCAGCAGAAAAATGGGCAGTCCCCAGATCCGGTGCGTCATCACGCGGTCGATTCGGTCGGCCGGGACATGCTTCTTCCCTGCATTTCGGGAGCGATAGGTTTCTTCGAGGGCGCCGGCGATAAATCCGTACTTGGCATCCGTGATGATCGTTTCGGCGGGTTCTCCGTAGCGGTGCTCGAGCTTTTCGCGGAGCCGGGCGGCCGTGGCGTCTATCTCGTCGGAGTTGGCGGCCCGGGAGGCGACGATCTCGCGAATGTTCTTGTCGTCGCCCAGCAGCCTGATCGCCAGATAGCGAGACGAGTAGCGTGCCACCAGATCCTTGTTTTCCCATATTTTGGCCTGCAGGGTCCGGATGCTTTGCTCTATGTCGGCGCCGTAGTTGATATGGATATGGCGCACGACGGGTTCGTTGTCCTCGAATACGTCGATGACCGTCTTGAACAGGGCGTCGATCCCTTCTTTCCGGTTGGCGACGGTCGGGATAATGGGTATGCCGATCATGCGGCCCAGATCGCGGTAATTCAGCGTATCTCCCGAGCGTTCCAGCTCGTCGTACATGTTCAGCGCGATGACCACTTTCAGGTTCATGTCGATCAGCTGAGTGGTCAGCAGCAGGTTGCGCTCGAGGTTCGATGCGTCGACGACGTTGACTACCACGTCGGGCATTTCGTTCAGCAGATGGGCGCGCACGTATAATTCCTCGGGCGTGTACTCGGTAATCGAGTAGGTCCCCGGCAGATCGAACAGGCGGATCGTGTAACCGTCCTGTCGGAAATGGGCCTCCTTGGCGTCGACCGTGACGCCGCTGTAATTCCCTACCCGTTCGTGCGAGCCCGAGGCCGTGTTGAACAGCGAGGTCTTGCCGCAGTTGGGGTTGCCTACGAGCGCGACGTTGATCGTTTTCCCTGCTTCATGCAGAAAACGGTTGACCGACTCGTCTCGGAATGTGGCGTCGCCGTGTCGGCTCGAAGGCCCGAAGGCGTTCTCTGCCACCGTGACTTCGATAAGCTCCGCCTCGCTCTTGCGGAGCGCGATGCGGTAGCCCATGATCTCGTATTCGATCGGGTCGAGCAGCGGGGCGTTCTTGATGACCTTGACGGCCTTGCCCCTTACGAATCCCATTTCGGTGATGCGGTTTCGGAACGACCCGTGTCCGAATACCTTCGTAATGACTCCTTGTTCGGAAGTCTTCAGTTCGGACAAGCGTTTATATAGGATCGGTTTTTCCATGCGTGTCAGCTTCCGGTCAGTTTTCGAGGGCAAAGATAGTCCGTCCGCACGCCGGTCGGAATACCTGCATATGGGGAGAGTTCCGTCCGGAAATACCTACAAACGGTTATCTGGTCATTGCCGTGCAAAGATAGAACAGTATCGCGAATCGGCCGCATCCGTCGCAGAAAAAAATGTCCGGCAGATGGACGGTTTCCGTCCGGAAAATTCACGAAGGAGGGGCCGGAATGCGAATTTTTTCCGGAAAAAACCGTATTATTGTATTTTAGAGTTGCTGCGCCTCGAGAGGCGAGACAAGTATTACTTAACCTAAACTTTTAATATTCTATGCGAAGGAAGATTCTTGCCAGCCTTTTGCTGGCGGGTGCGCTGTCGGGTCTGTACAGGCTCGGCGCCCAGACTCCGGAACCGGTCGCATTGACCGTTCGTCCCACCGAATCGAAGGAATTTACATTCAAGCAAGTCGACCGCGATGTCTACGAGGTGACGACCGCGCCCGGCAGCGCGGTCATCCGCTTCGAGCCGGTCAAAGGTTCTCTGGCAGAGGGTATTTCGGTGCTCAGCTTCGACTATTTCTGCGCCAGCGGCATGGAGTTCATGGTCGTGATGGTCAATGACGACCGTTCGCGTATTGAGGAGAACATGATCCGGCTGCCGATAGCCGAAGGATGGAGTACCTTCTCGGTCGACGTGACCGACAAGCTGAAGAGGCTGCAAGGTCCTGACGATTATCTGAGCCTGCTGATCGTTCCGAATGCGGCGCGGCCGACGACGATGCGTATCCGCAATGCCCGGCTGAGAGCCTATACGGAGAAAGAGCGGGAACAGGCCCGGCTGAAGACCGAGCGGGAGCGGCGCGAGAAACAGCTCAATGCCGACATCGAGGTCTATCTGAAGAAAAACTACCCGTGCGAGGTGTCTCGCGTCACGGTGAACGACGACCGCGTGGAGGTCAGCGGGGACATCAAGGGGATGTCCGGCGAGGTCTATCTGTGCGAGGTGCCGATGTTCCGCGAACTGACCGAGAAGGACTTCCTGACGGTTCAGCGCGTGAAAGGGCCGAAGAAGTTCAAGGCCGATTTCGACCGCTATGCGGAGGTGGACGGCCAGCGCTACGACCGGCTGTACTCGCGCTGGGTGCTGGCTCAGAAATCGCAGAACGGCATGCTGATCTGCTCGCACGGCCATTATGCCGACGACGTGAAGGCGAAGTACGATCTGCCCCATGAGGTTCCTGCCAGCAAGAAGGGAATCGGCGGTTTCGGGGCCAATCGCTTCGCTTCCGACCTCGACAGTCTGGATATTACCAGCGTTACGGTCAATATGTGGCTCGGCTTCATGAGCCTGACGCCCTCGGACGATGCGATTCCGTTCGACTATAACGGCCGGACGTATTATGCCGACCGCAAGGCGATCGAAGGTTTCGACAAGACGTTGCGGTATACGGCCGCCCGGGACGTCATCGTCAACGCGATCGTTCTGATCGCTCCCGAGCGCTCGTTCGCCGACAAGGCGGCCGGACGGTTGTTCGAACATCCCGACTTCGATCCGGCGGGTATTTACACGATGCCGAACATGACGACGCTCGAGTCGCTGAACCTGTACGCCGCCGCGATCGATTTTCTGGCCGAGCGCTACAGCCGTCCCGACAAGAAGTACGGTCGCGTGCATCATTGGATCGCTCACAACGAGGTCGATGCGGGCTGGGTGTGGACCAACGCGGGTATCAAGACGCCGTTGCGCTTCATGGATATTTATATCAAGTCGATGCGCCTGTTGTACTATACGGCCCGCAAGTACAGCCCTCATCCGGAAGTGTTCATCACGCTGACGCACTACTGGCAGTCGCGCCACAACGAGTACTGCTATCCGTCGGCTCAGTTGCTCGAGCTGCTCGTGGACTATACGCAGGCCGAGGGCGATTTCAAATGGGGCGTCGCTCATCACCCCTACCCCCAGTCGTTGTTCGAGCCCAAATCGTGGCTTGACGATCAGGCGACGTTCGATTACGACACGCCTCAGATTACGTTCAAGAATCTGGAGGTGCTCGACGCATGGATCAAGCAGCCCCGCGCGCTGTATCAGGGCAAGATCAAGAGAACGGTTTTCCTTTCCGAGCAGAATCCCAACTCGAAGGACTACTCCGAGGAGGCTCTCAGGGAGCAGGCCGCCGGTATGGCCTACGCGATGAAGAAGCTCGAGGCGTGCGACGGAATCGATGCTTACCAGATGCACGGCTGGTTCGACCAGCGGGCCGAGGGCGGTCTGCGGATCGGCGTGCGGCGCTTCATGGACGACGAGACCGATCCGGGCGGACGCAAGCCGGCATGGTTCGTATTTCAGGCTTTCGGGACGGATCGAGAGGATGAAGTATTCGAGTTTGCCAAGGACATTATCGGCATCGACGATTGGGATCAGGTGATCTACAAGGCGCCTATTCCGATGAGGCCCGAACTGAACGATTAAACCGAACTTTTGATAGAGATGAACAGGTCGAATTTTTTGAAAATAGGCATATTGTCGGTCGCTTGCAGCTTGGGGCCGCTCGCTTTGCGGGCGGCTTCTCCCGAGCCGCTTTCGACGCCGGCGAAGGATCTTCGATCCGATACGTGGACGGCGACCGACGCGCTGGGCCGCGCGTTGCCCGGCTTCGACGAGTGCGGACCGCGCAAGGGAAACCGGGTGGTCGGCATGTTCTATTTCGTTACGCACAATAACAACGGCGCCAAGCAGGGACCGTTCGACGTGACGAAGATTCTGGCGGCCGATCCGGAGCATCCTCAGTGGGGAGGCGGCACGCACTATTGGGGCGAGCCCGAGGCCGGCTATTATATTATGAAGGACGAGTGGATCATTCGACGTCATGCGCGCCAGTTGTGCGATGCGGGCGTCGATCTGATCGTGCTGGACAATACGAACGACCATATTTACGAGGACGTGTTCTGTTTTATCGCCGACGTGTTCCGGCGGATGCGCGCCGAAGGCGAGCCGACGCCGCAGATCGCGTGTCTGGCCAGTCAGAAATCGGTCGAATTGCTCTGGGACAAAATTTACAGCCGGGGCCTTTACGCCGACTTGTGGTTCCGATGGAAAGGCAAGCCGCTGCTGTTGTTCGGGCAGCATGTCACAGGGAATCGCCAGCAAGTGAACGACGTGCGTTTCCCGAAAGCGATTACCGACTTTTTCACGATTCGTCAGAGCTGGGCATGGACGACGCTCCGCTGGTACGACGACGGTCACGACGAATGGCCTTGGGTCGACCATTATCCTCAGTCGGTCGGCTGGAGCGAGTCGCCCGACCGGGCCGAATACGTACCTGTGGCCGTAGCCGAGCATCCGCTGTCGAACATCGGCCGCAGCTTCCATGACGGCGTGCAGCCCGAAACCGACCGTTACGACGTGACGCCCGATACCGACAAGGGACTCTATTTCGCCGAGCAGTGGAGCCGGGCTTTGGAAGTCGATCCCGAGTTCGTTTTCGTGACGGGCTGGAACGAGTGGACGGCCGGCCAGATGACCCGCCGTCATGAAGACTACGACGAGGAAATGCGTCAATGGGACTTCTTTCCGGGGGCGAACTGCGGCAAGGGGGGACGGAAGATCGAAATGGGCGAATCCTATTTCATCGACCAGTACAATCAGGAGTACAGCCGCGACATCGAGCCGATGAAAGGCGGTCACGGCGACAATTACTACTATCAGCTGATGGCGGCCGTCCGCCGGTACAAGGGTGTGGCCGAGCCGGTCGCGGCGGGACCGGAGCGGACGATCGACCTGAACGGCGGGTTCGACCAGTGGAAGCAGGTGGAGAGTTCCTATTTCGATCATGTGGGCGACACGTATCACCGCGACAGCCCGGGCAATTTCGCGGCCGGGCCCTATGTGAACCGGACCGGACGCAACGATATCGTCGAATCGAAGGTGGCCCGGGACGACCGCTTCGTCTATTTCTATGTCCGAACGGCCGATCCGCTCACGCCGCATACCGATCCGTTGTGGATGCTGCTGTTCATCGATGCCGACGGCGATCACTCGACCGGTTGGGAGGGCTACGACCTGCTGGTCAACGAGTCGTTGCACGACGGCCGCCGCACGGGCGTGAGAACCTATGGACGCGACGACTGGGGGAAGCCTGCGATGATCGATTATCGCTATGAGGGGAACGAGCTGATGGTGGCCGTGCCGAGAAAATTTTTCGGCTCAGGCAAGCTGTCGTTCGACTTCCACTGGGCCGACGGCATTCAGAAGCTGGGCGATATCGACGAGTTCCTACTCAACGGCGATCAGGCGCCTTCGCGCCGGGCCAACTACCATTTCGAAGAATAGGATAAACCGAACGAACGATGAAAAAACTGATTATTTCGATAGGACTCGCCTCGCTTTGCGCGGGTCTGTGGGGCGTACGGCAGGTTCGTGCGGCCGACAACGGTTTGGAGCCGAAGTTCAAGCAGAGCAGCTATGTGAACGAGTCGGTTACGCTGAAAAACCGCTACGTTACGCTTCATTTCTTCAAGCGGATCAAGGGCTGGGGCTGGGCCGAGATCGAGACTCCCTCGGGCAAGCTGATGGCCGTGAGGGATCATTTGGGCGAGCTGATGATCCGCGATCAGGACATTCCGATGCGCCTCGAGGCCGATTCGGTGTCCCGTGTCAGCACTCCCGAGGGCGAGAGTTTGGTGTTTCGGGTCAAATCGGTCGTCGTGCGCGACATGCTGAAGGGGACCTCGTTCGACAACTGGATGCATTACCCGCTTGCCGAGCCGGCCATTACCGGCGTCGTGACGATTGCGCTCGAGAACGACTCGCCTTTCGTCAAGCTGAATTACGACCTCACCGCTACGGGCAACTATCATGTGCGCTATCTGCGCGGCCCGTGGCTCAAGGTCGGCGAGTCGTCGTTCGGCACGGCCAAAGACGACGCGATCCTGCCGGGAGTCGACTGGGCCGTAGGCGACGAATGGACGAGCGGAACGGACTTTTTCAAGGACCCGTGGGCATTGCGGGTGGCTCCCCACCCCAACAAGGTTTCCGTACCGGTCATGGCGATCAGCCATGACGGCGACGCGATTGGTCTCTCATGGAATCCGAACGAGGTGGCCGCTCGCTGGTTCAACTATCGTACGCAGCATCCGCAGCCGGTATTCGCCTCGCCGAACTTCGTCGACCGGATGAACAACCAGCTGATGGGCCTGATGATACCCGATGCCTCGACCGAAGGACACGAGAACGAGCTTTGGGCCGAAAATGCGCTCGAACTGCGCATCGGTCAGAAAATCGTTTTCAATGCCGAGCTCTGGCTTACGAAAGGCAACAGCGTCGACGTGGTGACCGAATGGGTGCTGCGCAACGGACTGCCCGAGCCCGCCGCTCCGAGATGGGACTATCGCGATGCGCTCGACCGGATGGCCGAGGCATACAACACGAACCTGTGGCACGAGGGGCGCGGTTTCGGCGTCGTGCAACGCTCGATCGAGGAAGCGGGTCCGAACGTGCCGGGTTTTCTGGTTCGTTACATGCAGGAGAATAAGAAGTCGGAAGTCGTCAAGCAGTTGCAGGCCAAGATCGAGTCCGTGAGACCGAAAGGCGGCTCGCAGCCCGAGACGGACGAGGCTCGGAAGAAACGTCTCGAAAAACAGGGTGACGAGATGCTGGCGATTCAGCGTGCCGACGGCTCGTTCGCGTTCGAGCCCGACGGCCGCCATTTCCGCAAGGACGATTTCAAGGTGGCCACGTCGTTCGTCGAGCCGATGGGTCTCGACGGAGCGACGGCGCTCGACATCACGATTCTGCCCGCGATGGATCTGCTCCGCATCGGGCGGGAAACCGGCGAGCGGCGCTTCTTGGATGCCGCGCGCAAGGCGCTCGACTATTGCCTTCCGATGACCCGGCCGGAGGGCGGCGATTTCTGGGAGACCCCTCTCCATGCGGCCAACCTGTTCGCCGCCGGCCATGCCGCCATTGCGAACTATCAGGCTTACGAGCAGTTCGGCGACGAAAAGTACAAGCAAAAAGCCGTCTACTGGATTCGTACGATTCTGCCGTTCACGCACCTGTGGGAGCCCGAGGGCATGCCGTCGCTCTATTACACGAAGCCGGTGCTCAGTTCGAGCGACTGGTATTTCGCCAACTGGGTGCGCGACCATGTGCAATGGGAAGTGCTGGGCGTATTCGCCCAGTCGGCCCGCGAGAACATCCGCTGGGACGAGATCGATCCCGAGATCGACTGGCTCAAGTTTCAGCGCGGTATCACGAACGCGGCGCTCCAGTGGATGAGCGTGCACACGGATGACAACTGGCGTCCGCACAACATTCCGGAGACTTACGAGCGTTACCGGCAGGGCGAGTTCGACTATTGCTTCCCCGATACGCACAATTCGGTGACGGGTCTTTTCGGCGGCATGTTCATCGCCCCGGGGCCGATTGCCGACAACATCTACTATCTGCTCGACCGCGAGGCCGAGGCTGCCAAAAGCAGGAAATAATAGCCGTTATGGACCGAAACGGGCGGGGCCTGCCTTGCGGGCGGGCCCCGTTCCTTTGAAACGAGATACCAGTATGGATTACCGTAAAATGATTCTGACGGCTGCGATGCCGCTGTATGCGGCGACGCTTGCCGCCGGGGCGGAGCCGGCTTCCCTCGTCCGTCCGATGATGGGAACCGGGGCGGCCGGCTGCGTCGTGCCGGTGGCGGCCGCTCCGTTCGGGATGGTGCAGCTCGGTCCCGACACCTATTTCACCTCGTCGGGCTACCACTACGACCACGATGTGATCTATGGCTTCAGCCATACGCACAAGTCGGGCGGCGGCGGAACCGATTTTCAGGACATTATGTTTTTCCCGGTGGCGGATAGCGCATGGCAGCGGCTGGAGGTTTATCCCGATCGTGTCGGCAGCCGTTTCTCGCATGAGCGGGAGCATGTCGAGCCCGGGTATTACCGGGTCAGGCTGCTCGACTCGGACATCGAGGCCGAGCTGACGGCGACTTCCCGCTGTGGCATGCATCGGTATGCTTATCCGGACGGCGCGGCGCGGCAGCTGATCGTCGACCTGAAGCACGGTTGTCAGCACTCGACGACGATATTCGCCGACGAGGATTTCGATACGGTGAAGGTCTCGAGGCTCGAGTGGGTCGACGAGCGCACCGTGCGCGGGTTCCGCATCTCGAACGGCTGGGCGCCCGAGCAGCATGTCTATTTCTATGCGGAGTTTTCGGAGCCGATCCGTTCGTGCCGCTTTTTCGACCGGGGGCGGTCGGTCGAAGGGATTCGCGAGCTCGAGGGAACGGATATCCGGGCCGTGCTGAATTTCGGTGGCCGGGACGGACAACCGCTCGTGGCGCGTGTCGGGATTTCTCCGGTCAGCATGGAAGGGGCCCGGGAAAATCTGTCGGCCGAAATCAAAGGCTGGAACTTCGACCGGGTGCGCTCCTCCGCCTATAGTGCGTGGAACGAGCAGCTGTCGGCCGTTCGGATCGAGGGCGGGGAGCCGTCCCGCCGGGAAGTTTTCTATACCAGCCTTTATTACGCTATGCTCTACCCCATGCTCTATTCCGACGTGACGGGAGAGTATCGGAGCTCCGACTCGAAAGTGTACCGGGGCGACTTCCGCTATTTCGCAGGCGTGTTGAGTCTGTGGGATACGTTCCGGGCCCAGAATCCGCTGATCGCTATTCTGCGGCCCGACGTCACGCGCGATCTGATGAAGACGATGCTCGAGCACTATCGCCATTGCGGCCAGTTGCCTATCTGGACGCTTGCGGGAGTCGAGAATATGTGCATGATCGGGTACCATTCGATGCCGGTGATAGCCGATGCCTATAGCAAGGGAATCCGCGATTTCGATGCAGAGGCCCTGTACGAGGCGATGAAAGCGTCGTCCGACCGCGATACCTTCGGCTATTTCCTGAAAGCGTTCCGCGGCGCGCGTCATTACAACCGCTACGGCTATGTGCCCTGCGATCTGGAGATCACTTCCGTGTCGAAGACGCTCGAATACTGCTACGACGACTGGTGCATCGCGCAGATGGCGCGCATGCTGGGTCGCGAGGAGGATTACGAGCGCTACATCGAGCGCGCCGGCCGTTACCGCAATCTGTTCGACAGTTCGCTGCGCTTCATGCGAGGCAGGCTTTCCGACGGAAGCTGGCGCACGCCGTTCGACCCGTTTCTGTCGAATCATTACCGCGAGGGGGACGACTTCTGCGAGGGGACCTCGTGGCAGTGGACGTTTTTCGTGCCGCACGACGGAAAGGGACTGATCGACTTGTTCGGCGGACGGGAGCTTTTCGTAGCCAAACTCGACTCGCTCTTCACGGTCAGCTCCGAGATACACGGCGACAATCCGGCGCCGGACATTACGGGCCTGATCGGACAGTACGCCCAAGGGAACGAGCCCGGTCACCACACGCTGTACATGTACAATTATGCCGGCGAGCCGTGGAAAGCCCAGCGGCGGATCGCCGACGTGCTTTACACGCTGTACGATGCTTCGCCCGAAGGAATCTGCGGCAATGACGATACGGGGCAGATGTCGGCTTGGTACGTGATGAACTCGATGGGCTTCTACCCGGTAACGCACGGGCGGGCGGTCTATTTCGTCGGCACGCCCATTTTCCCCGAGGTGAAGCTTCGTCACGGGCGGGGCGTGCTGACGGTCCGAGCGAACGGCGTTTCGCGCGAGAACCGCTATATCCGGTCGGCTTCGCTCAACGGACGGCCCTTCACGAAAAACTGGCTGAGCCACGAGGAGCTTTTCGGCGGCGATGTGACCCTGACTTTCGAAATGGGAGCTCGGCCGAACCGCGATTGGGGAAGCTCGCCCGGCGATCTGCCTCAGTCGATGTGCGACGAGGCTTTTGCGGAATGAGTTCCGGAATCGTTGCCTGTTCGGCGGCCGGAGTTTTCGCGAGGCCCTTTCGGCGTTTTCGGAAACAGAACGTAAATTATCTGAATAAAATGATTCGATGAAAAGGATTAATTGTTTGTTTTTTATTGTATTGGCTTGTATCGTCTCGCCTCGTACATGGGCGTTCGCCCGTCCCGATAAGGAGTACAAGGTTTTCCAGTTTCCGCGTACGGCGATTCCGCGCATCGACGGCGATTTCTCGGACTGGGAAATCGTGCCCGACTCTTATTCGGTCGGATTGTCCGAGCTGTACGATACGCACGGCGGGCGGGGAGCTCGACTCGATCCGCGCGAGTTCGACCTGACGGTGAAGGTCGGCTGGGTGGCCGGCGAGAATCGTCTCTATTTCTACGTGGAGGCCTACGACGACTGCTGGGACTTTGCCGACGAGGGGCTGCGGCAGGATATTTTCGAATTGGTGGTCGATGCTGACCTGTCCGGAGGGCCGTTCATCAAGGAGGACAACGGCAATCGGAACAAGCTGCCGGTCTCGGACCTTCATTTCAAAGGACACGGAGCGCATGTGCAGAATTACCATATCTTCACTCCGGTACAGCCCGGCAAGGATTGGGCTATGGTGTGGGGCTCGACTCCGTGGATCAAGGACTTCCCCTATGCGAACGTGGCGTACGATTACGATTTCGCGCAAGGCGAGAGCGGTACGCTTCGCATGGAGTTTTGGATCACCCCGTTCGATTATGCGGCTGTAGAGGGCATTTCGCGTTCGGTCGTGTCGCGGCTGGAAGAGAACGAGCTGATCGGCCTGTCGTGGTGCGTGATCGATTTCGATACGGATAAGCCTCAGGCCGACCCGGTCATGTGTCTGTCGCACGATTTCCGCATGATTCGCGACGGGTCGTTTCTGAACGCTTTCCGGCTTATGCCGCTGGAAGATTCGCTGTGTCCCGTGATCGAGGCCGATTGGTCTTTCGAGGAAATCGACCGAGACCGAAGGCTTATCCGTTTCGAGGACCGTTCACGAGGAAAGATCGAGAAGCGGCGCTGGAATTTCGGCGACGGGACCGGATCCGACGAACCCTGCCCCGTTCACCGCTATCCGAAGGCCGGCGAATGGACCGTTACCTTGTATGTAGAGGGCCCCGACGGCTCGGATCGAAGGATCAAAGTCTGGGAAGTCGTTACCAAGTAGCCGGCTTTTACGATGGGTACGATCATGCCGTGATTCGGCTGCCGGCAGAATTTTTTCGTACTCGGCCGGGGTGAGACCCAGCGAAAAACCTACAATACAACGAAGCCGGGGAGCTGCTTTTCGGACTCTCCGGCTTTTTCTGTGCGCTGATCCGTGAATATGGCGGACGCGACGGAATCCAGTCGTGCGTATAGGCGTTGATGTATAGCGGTATGGGCAAAAGAGGCTTCGAGCTCGGCCGGCAGCAACTCGGATTGTTGAGAAGCGTTACAGGGTGCGCAGAAAAAATGCCGGACGACTCCACGGCTCGATATCGATGCCGCGGTCTGTTCGCGGCGTATTGGGGACAGGGCGTTCGCGGGAATCCGATGCTTGCCATGACTGCTAAAGGCGGAGCTTTCTGATGCGGCGATGCGGTTCTGAAAAGTACCTCCGTCTTTCGAAACGAGGTGATAAAAAAGCATGCAGACACGACGCGCGTGTCTGCATGCTTTTTTTACGGAGATTCGCTCGTATTATTTTGCAGAGTCTGCGGGTGCAGGGTTCGCTGCCGGCTCTGCGGACGGGAGAGACGAGGGCAGCAGATTCTGATTGCTTTCGATAGTCTGCTCCAATGCCTTCTCTACACCGCTTTTGCTCGAACTGATATTGGCCGACGGCATGGTCATCGTGGCCAGCAGGCTGAGGATGACGATCGCGATGGCCAGTCCCCATGTGAACTTCTCGAGAAAATCCGCCGTCTGACGGACTCCCATCACTTGGTTCGACGCGCCGAAATTAGCCGCCATGCCGCTTTTGGGACTTTGGGCCAAAACCGCAAGTATAATCAGAACACTCGCTATCAGAATCAGTACTATGCAAAAAATATACATCCTGTAAGGTTATTTAAACGTTTGTAATTTTCTTCCCATTCACTTTCCGGACTTTTTCGTGTCCAGCCCGGCAATAATCTCGGCAAAATAAACACTTTTTTCCGGATATAGCAAACTTAATCGGGCATAAATCTCTTTCGCTTTGGCGTAAAGCCCCTGCCGCGCATAGATGTCGGCCAGCTCTTCCGAGATGAGCTCGGGATCTTCGCGGACCGATTCGCGGGCGAGGTCCTCACCCGCCGGGAAAGACGCCGGGTCGGGGACGATGCGGCGGAATTCGCGCGACAGAAACCGATCGATCACGTCGGCTTCGCTCCGGGCGGTGTCGGGGCGGGCGAGCAGAATTTCCGGCCATCCGGCGATTTGCAGGCGCAAGCGCAGCTGCGGGTCCTCGGCCGTCGTCCTGCTTTGCAATATCAGCCGGGCCGTGTCGAACCAAGGGTAACGCTTCAGGACGTCGGCCAGTTGGTCGTCTGTCAGCCGCTCGAGCCGGGCCGGCTGAACGACAGGGCGTTTCATTATACGTGTTACCATTGAGATACGGCTGCGTTGAATATGTCTTCGACCAGTTGTTCGACGATTTCGGGTATCAGCGTAGGCTCGGCGTTCTGGAGCAACTGATCGCTGTTGTAAGGGGCGAAGGCGGAGAACGTCTTGTCGTAGTTTTGCGACGGATCGATCGTGTTGGTGAAACGGACGCGTACGGTGATCGTCAGGTTGTTCCGGACGGCATACTCGTTGCCCGATATGGCGGCCGGCGTCGATGTGTAGTTCGTGATCTCGCCTTCGAAGTTCAGGTCTCCGCCTTCGGGAACCAGCGTCAGCCGGGTCTGGCGCGAAAAGCGGTCCTGCAGCGCCTCCGTCAGCGTGGAACTGAGTATGGGTGCGACCAGCAGCGCGTTATTCGGGAAGCGGGGGATGCTGACGGTCTTGACCTCGGGCGAAATGGATGCCCCGGAAAAGGAATAGGTCACCTTGCATCCCGCAAAGAGCAAAGTGCAAGGTATCAACAATATCGATTTCTTTATATTGATCATCGCTTTCGTTTTGTCGAGTGATGGGTTACGACGGAGAAACGTTTTGGAAAGGCCGCTTATTTCATGGCTTGATGCAGGAATCGTCGATTCCCAGCTCTTTCATTTTTCTGTACAGCGTTCTTTCGGATATGAAAAGCTCGCGGGCCGCGTCCCTGCGCTTGCCGCCGTGGTGACGCAACGCGCGGACGATCGCTTCGCGCTGGGCTTTTTCCTTGGTCATTTCCTCGTGCGGAGGCTCGTCGATCACTTCTTCCGTATCGGTGAATATTTCTTCGGCTGGCCTGACAGGCGAGGTTACCGGATAGTTGCTGCGCGGAAGCAGAGCCGCGATGTCGCTTTTCGGGGCCTCGTACTTGCGCTCGGCGATCAGTTCGGCGAGCATCCGCTTGACGTCGTTCATGTCGCTTCGCAAGTCGAAAAGCACTTTATACAGCAGCTCCCGCTCGTCGCTGCGGTCCTTGGCTGCGGACGGCTCCGTCAACATGGGCACGCCGCTGCGCTCGGTTTCGGCGGGCAGGTAGCGACGCAGAATCTCTCCGGTGATCGTTCGGGTCGGCTCGATAGCCGAAATCTGCTCGGCTACGTTTTTGAGCTGGCGGATATTGCCGGGCCAACTGTAGCTTTCGAGCATTTCTCTTGCCTGCTCGTCCAGCGAAATGGCCGGCATGCGGTACTGCGTTGCGATATCGACGGCGAACTTTCGGAAAAGCAGATGGATGTCTCCTTTGCGCTCCCGCAGAGGAGGAATGAGTATGGGGACCGTATTGAGCCGATAATAGAGGTCCTCCCTGAAGCGCCCTTCGGCTATGGCATTGCGCAGATTGATGTTGGTCGCCGCGACGACCCGGACGTTGGTCTTCTGCGCTTTCGACGACCCGACGCGGATGAACTCGCCGGTTTGCAGTACGCGCAACAGCCGGACTTGGGTCGTGTGCGGCAGCTCGGCCACTTCGTCGAGGAAGATCGTGCCTCCGTCCGCTACCTCGAAATAGCCCTTGCGGCTTTCCGTCGCGCCCGTGAACGCTCCCTTCTCGTGTCCGAAAAGCTCCGAGTCGATCGTCCCGTCGGGAATGGCTCCGCAGTTGACCGCGATGTAGTTGCCGTGCTTGCGGCTGCTGTTGGCGTGGATTATTTGAGGGAAAAACTCCTTTCCTACCCCGCTTTCGCCCGTCACGAGGACCGACAAATCGGTAGGAGCCACCCGCAAAGCCACCTCCAGTGCCCTGTTCAGTGCGTCGTTGTTGCCTATGATTCCGAAACGCTGCTTTACTATGGTCAAATCCATGGGTCGTAATCTACGTGTTCGGTACGGTTATTCCGCTATCGGCTGAACCTGCGTCGTGTCGGGCGACGAGGATTCGATCAGCGGCAGGATATCGGGTCCGCCGTGAGTGACCGTCAGCCCGAATATGATGGCGGCCAAAGCCGCTACGGCGGCCAGAATGGCTATGACGATGAATCCGTCGGCTTTGGACTTGGGGGCTTGTCTGCCCACCGGGCGCGACGGACGGTATCCCGTGCCGGCGGGCCGTCCTTGGGGCGGCATAGGCGGCCGGGGCGGCTGGATTCCGGGGCGGACATTCGGCATGGGTGTTCGGAAAGTCTGTTCTTGCCGGTCTGCCGGAGCTTGCATGGGGGTAGGACGGGGATTGCCGTAAAGGGCGTCTTGCACCGACCGGGAAGTGACCGGGTTGCTCGGGCGGGTATCGGGCGGATATTGCGCCTCCGGCTTGCGGGCGGGCGATTGCGGGGAGGCTGCTGCTGCGCCGAGTTTGTCGGTTTTTTCCGTCGGACGCGCCTGCTGCTGAATCTTCGTATGCCGTGCCGGCTCGGCCGATGGTGCCGGGAACGAGGCCGGGCCGACCGGGGATGCCGTATCGGCGGGCCGGACGGCTGCTGCTTGCGCCGGCGCGGCGCCGAGTTCCAAATAGCATATTCCGTTGGAGTCGGTCATCAGCCTGCCGACGCCTTCGATAACGTACGCGCCCCGCGCGGCTATGCTTTCCTTGATCTCTGCGATATATTCGTCTATGACCGCCTGTGCGTCGGCCGAGTCCATACCGTATTCGGAAACGAGCAGTTGTTGGAGCACGCCGTCGTCCTTTTTCAGAAAAGGCACGAACACGATCGCCTCGCTGTTCTCTTTTCGGATGAACGCTCCGAAGTGAGGAACAACCAGTCGCTTGTTGGTTCGCAGGTATTCTGCTATGATTTTGTTGATCATGTTTCGGAGGTATTAAAATTGTTTTCAAAAATATGCTTTTTTCATTACAGTAGCAAACGGCTCTGCAAATTCGGAACGCAAAATCCTTGCGGAAAAAGCGCGAAGCGCGCGGATCGGATTATTTCGGGCGAATTTTCCGGCGGATTGTTGTTTTTGTCGCAAGGAATTATCTTCTTTGCATCGTTAATTATTTTATCGATGTAATCGAGTCGGATTGGCTTTTAATTGGGGGATGTAGCTGATTCGGATCGGTTCGAGCAAATCGAATTGACTGATGAAGAACAAGTATATCGATCTGATCGAGCAGACTTTCGAGTTTCCTCAGGATGAGTTTTCGGTGACGGACAACGAACTGAATTTTCACGAGGTTCCGCTGATGGACGTAATCAAGCAATACGGAACGCCGCTGAAGATAACCTATCTGCCGAAGATTACTTCGCAGATTCAACGCGCCAAACGCCTGTTCAATGTGGCGATGGCCAAGGTTGACTATAAAGGCAGCTATAACTATTGCTATTGCACCAAGAGCTCGCACTTCTCGTTCGTGCTGGAGGAGGCGCTCAAGAACGACATCAATCTCGAAACGTCGTCGGCCTACGATATCCATATCATCAATGCGCTGTACGACGGCGGCGTGATCGATAAGGGCATTTACATTGTATGCAACGGATTCAAGCGTCCGCAGTATGTCGAAAACATCGCCTCTTTGGTCAACGGCGGCTTTGAGAATACGATTCCGATCATCGATAATAAGGAGGAGCTCGAGTTGCTCGACGCGGCGATCGATACCCGGTGCAAAATCGGTATCCGGATCGCCTCGGAGGAGGAGCCGAAGTTCGATTTCTATACGTCGCGGCTGGGTATCCGTTATAACGATATCGTCGAGTATTATCGTGCGAAAATCAAGGGGAACAAGAAATTCCGGCTCAAGATGCTGCACTTTTTCATCAATACCGGAATTAAGGATACCGCGTACTACTGGAATGAGCTGAGCAAGTGTCTGAACGTTTATTGCGAGCTGAAGAAAATCTGCCCGGAGCTCGACTCGCTGAATATCGGAGGCGGTTTCCCGATCAAGAACTCGCTCGCTTTCGACTACGACTACGAGTACATTACCGAGGAGATCGTCGCCCAGATCAAGAACATATGCAATCAGGCCGGAATCGACGAGCCGAACATCTTCACCGAGTTCGGATCGTTTACCGTCGGCGAGAGCGGCGCGACGCTTTTCTCGATCATCAACCAGAAGCAGCAGAACGATCGCGAGTGCTGGTATATGATCGACAGCTCGTTCATGACGACGCTGCCCGACATTTGGGGGATCAACCAGCGGTACATTCTGCTCGCCGTCAATAACTGGGACCGCGAGTACCAGCGGGTTTTCCTCGGAGGGCTGACCTGCGACAGCGAGGACTATTACAACGGGGAGTCGCACTCGAATGCGATCTTTTTGCCGAAACTGGGGGGAGGACCGCAGTATATCGGTTTTTTCCACACGGGGGCCTATCAGGAATCCGTCGGCGGCTACGGCGGCATTCAGCATTGCCTGATCCCTGCGCCGAAGCACATCATCATCGACCGCGACAAAGGTGACAACGAGTATTATACCCGGTTGTTCGCCAAAGAGCAGAGCTACCGGTCGATGATGCGGATTTTGGGCTATTGATCCTCCGAGCGGAGACACATGCGTGCGAGGCGGGAATCCCGCCTCGTTTCGTAATCGGGGCTTGCCGGTTTTTCGCGTGACCGGATGCGTCGCGGCCGGCTGGCGCAGGGCTCCTTGTCGTTGGGAAACAGAGGAATCGATGAAAGAACGAAAGAACGAAAGAACGGTTGCCGGCATGGGGGTAACCGGCCGATTCTGAATAAAGAATGAATATCGCCGTGTGTTTCGCTAACCGACCGGACGGATGTCGTAATCATGATTCCGTACCAGGGCTATGCAATGAGGAACGCTTCCGGGGGATGAAATGTGCCGATCCCGGAATCCCTGTCGGATATGGTAGAGGTTTCGCTCGTGCCGTGTCCTTATTGTTCGTGCAGAGACGAAGCGAGCTTCTCGCGCCAAGGGGCAGGGATTTCGATCGATTCCTGACGTTCGAAATCGAATGCGACCAAGACCGTCGCGCACTCGGTTCTCACTTCGCGGGTGCGGGTGTCGACGATCTGTTGCCTGAGCGTAAAGCTCTTATGGCCGATCCGGTCGACGCATGTCGTGACGACGATCGGGTCTTCCATCCGAATCTGTCCCCGGTAATCTGTGCGGGTCGAGACCATGATCAGTCCCTCGGATTTCCATACGGGCTTCATGCCGAGCACGCGGCGGAAAAAGTCGCTTTTGCCCAGATCGAAATAGTGCTGCTGGTTGACGTTATTGACGTGTCCCAGCATATCGACGTCGGCAAAGCGCATTTGGATTTTCGTTTCGATCATCGCTTACGGGCGGATTACGTTCACTTCGCCGGAGAGGCCTACGCGGATGATCGAGGAGGCTTTGCGCGTAGGATGTCCTTCGAGCGAAGGGTCGACGATCAGGTCTACTCCCTGCCTGATATCTTGCGAAATTTCACTGTACGTGCGCGGAGCGGGCTGGCCCGAGATGTTGGCCGAGGTGGATACCAGCGGCCGGTTCAGCTTGCGGATCAGCTTCTTGCAGAACTCGTGCTCGGGAATCCGGATGCCGAGCGTACCCTCCTCGGGAATCAGATTCTCGGCGACGGCGCAGGCTCCCGGCAGGATCAGCGTCAGCGGCTTGTCGGCCACTTCGTACAACTGCCATGCGATATCGGGGACTTTCCTGATATAAAGCGACACTTTGTCGGGGTGATCCAGCAGTACGAGCATGCTTTTTTTCTCGCCGCTTCGCTTGAGCCGGTAGATGCGCTCGACGGCTTCGTCGTTGGTCGCGTCGCATCCGATGCCCCAGACCGTGTCCGTCGGATAGAGGATGATACCGCCTTTGCGCAACACTTCGAGAGCCTGATAAATCGGTTCGTCAGTCATATTCTCACATCGGTTTGAGCCGCACAAAAGTACGCTTTTTTTTGTCTATTTTTAAAAAAGGGCTTAGCTTTGTACTCCTGAAAAACAAAAAACGAACCGGAACACACTATGGGAAGAGCATTTGAATATCGTAAGGCGCGCAAGTTGAAAAGATGGGGCAACATGGCCCGTACGTTCACCAAACTCGGCAAGGAGATCGCCATAGCCGTCAAGGCGGCCGGTCCCGACCCGGCGGGTAATACGCGCTTGCGGGTTCTGATTCAGAATGCCAAGGCCGCCAACATGCCCAAGGAGAACGTCGAGCGGGCGATCAAGCGGGCCACCTCGAAGGAGATGGGCGACTACAAGGAGATGGTGTACGAAGGGTATGCTCCGTTCGGCATCGCGATGGTGATCGAGACGGCAACCGACAATACGACCCGCACGGTGGCCAACGTGCGGAGCTATTTCAACAAGGCCGGGGGCTCGCTCGGCACGACAGGATCGGTGGATTTTCTGTTCGATCATAAGTGCGTTTTCAAGATGACCAAGCAGGACGGTATCGATCTGGACGAGCTGGAGCTGGAACTGATCGACTGCGGGGTGGACGAAGTGTTCGCCGACGGCGAGGAGATCGTCATATACGGCCCGTTCGAGGCCTACGGCGCGATTCAGAAATACATCGAGGATCACGGTTACGATCTGATCAGCGGTGAGTTCGAGCGCATTCCGCTCGATACGAAGGAAGTGACGCCCGAGCAGCGCGAGTCGATCGAGAAGCTGATCGAGAAGTTCGAGGAAGACGAGGACGTGACCAACGTGTTCCATAATATGAAAGAAGCCGAGAGCGAGGAGTAAGCCCTCGTGTGTGAACTCAAGGAGAGCGGGAGATACGGTCATATCTTCCGCTTCTTGTTTTCCGGCTGTTTTTCGGTTCGTGCCGTGCGTACGTTTGGTCCTGTCGGCGACGTATGTGGGCGTAGGGTTGCGGCGAAAGGCTGTATCGGCTCCGTTTCTCGGCGAAAAATCGCGTGCTGTCGGGCTGTTATTGCCACGTTCCGTTTTTTTGCCAACTTTGTATTGTCGCCGTGCGGAGGAAAAGCCGGCGCTTAACCGATAAATCGAAAGAAAATACCGCATGAGACGGATCGGAGTTCTGTTGTTCGGCTGGCTGACGGCGTCGGTGGCCCTGTTCGAGCCTTTGCGTTTGGAAGGAAAGGTATCGAAGTCTGTGGACGTATGCGTATACGGGGGAACGTCGGCCGGAGTTATTGCCGCGTACGCGGCCCGGCAATCCGGCAAAAGCGTATTGTTGATCGAGCCGGGGAGGCATTTGGGAGGCATGAGTTCCGGCGGGCTCGGCTATACCGATATAGGAAACAAATATGTGGTCCGGGGCCTTGCCCTCGATTTCTATCGTCGTCTGGGCCGGCATTACGGCAAGTTCGAGCAATGGATTTTCGAACCTAAGGCGGCAGAGGCGGTTTTCAACGAGTATATCGAGAGAGCGGGAGTCGAGGTTTGGTACGAGAGCCGGATCCTGAGCGCCGCCGTTACGGACGGGATGATCCGTAACATCCGGTTGGAGAATTCCGTTTCGCCGAGCCGGCGACTCCGGCGCGAAGTGCGCGCAAAGGTATATATCGATTGCAGTTACGAGGGCGACCTGATGGCCCGGGCAGGAGTCGGCTATTCCGTCGGTCGGGAGGACAACGGGCGTTACGGCGAGACTTACAATGGAGTTCAGCTGATGGACAGACATCAGTTTCCCGACGGAATAGACCCTTATGTGATCGAGGGCGATTCGTCCAGCGGACTGTTGTACGGAATCAGCCCGGAACCGGTCGAAGCCAACGGAACGGCCGACCGGAAAGTGCAGGCGTACAATTACCGTATTACGTTGACCGACCGGCCCGAAAACAGGGTGGAGATCACCAAGCCGGACCATTATGATCCGCAGCGATACGAGTTGCTTCTGCGGCTCAAGCGGCATCAGCCGTGGCAGTCGCTTCGCGATGTTTTCATCTGGAACGAAATGCCGAACGGCAAGACGGACATAAATAACTTCGGAGGGTTCTCGACGGATGTGATCGGCGAGAACTGGAATTATCCCGAGGCCGGATATTCCGAGAGGGAGCGTATCAGGAAGTTTCACGAAGATTACACCAAAGGACTGCTCTATTTTATCGGTCACGATCCGCGTATTCCCGATTCCGTTCGGCGCGAAATGCAGCGGTGGGGCTATCCGGCCGACGAGTATGCCGACAACGGGTACTGGTCTCATCAGTTGTATGTCCGCGAAGCGCGGCGCATGGTCGGCGAACTCGTCATGACGCAGCATCATTGCGAGGGAAGGCAGGTCGTGCCGGATCCGGTCGGCTGGGCCGCTTACGGAATGGATTCGCACAATTGCGATCGCCATGTGGTCGGCGGTATGGTTAAGAATGAAGGGAACGTGGAGATAGGGCTCACCGCTCCCTACCCCATTTCCTACCGCGCTATCACGCCGAAGCGCGACGAGGTCGGGAATTTGTTGGTTCCCGTGTGCTTGTCCGCATCCCATATCGCGTACGGATCAATCCGGATGGAACCCGTTTTCATGGTTTTGTCTCAGTCCGCTGCCATTGCGGCCTGCCTTGCGATCGACCGGCACGATGGATGCGTTCAGGATGTCGATGCCGCGACCGTCTTGGAAAGATTACTCCGCGATCCTCTCGCAGACGGGAGCCTGCCCGATATTTTCGTCGATAACCGCGATGCGTCGTCGGTTGTCGTGAACGGCGAATGGGAAACGGTCGCGAATCCATGGAGGGCATACGGTCCCGATTATCTTTCGGACCAATCGGCCGGCACGCTTCCGAAATCGGTGCGCTACGTGCCGGAGATCGTGTCGGAAGGGCTGTACGACGTATACCTGTACGTTCCTAAAATACCGGGCGGCTCTTCCCTGCTTCCTGTCACCGTATACGACGGCAAGGAATCGAGTCGGACATGCATTCGGGCGGGTGAAATCGTCGTGACGGGACAAACCGGAGGCGAATGGGTCCGGGTCGGCCGATACAGATTCTCCGCCGGGAACCGGGGCTATGTGGAGGTGTCCAATAAAGGGGCCGACGGAACGGTGGTGGCCGATGCCGTCTTGTTGGTTCATGCCGATTCGGGCGACCGGTAGGCAGCGGATGCGCGTGCGGTGGCGTGTCGGCTCGGGCCGTCCGTGTGCGACATGCGGAGAGTCGTTCGGTTCCGAAGCGCGTTCTTCTTGAGGTAGCGGACGGAAAGCATCCGCTTTCCATTCGGGGCGAACGAGTGTGCGATGCTCCGTGCTGCCGGTTTCTTCGTTATCGGGCATCGCTTCGTTTGGAGCGCTCGTATGAGCCGATGATCAGCCGGATCGGCAGATCGTGGCCGAGATAATTCCATACCCATCCCCAGAAAACCTTGACCTTGCCTTGTATTCCGAGCAGGAACATGATATGTACGAAACTCCACGTAAGCCATGCGACGAAACCGCCGAACTGAATGTTTTTCCATTCGACGAACGCGCGATTGCGCCCCACCGTCGCCATGACGCCCATGTTGCGATAGCGATACGGTTTCATCTCTTTCCCTCTGAAAGAGGACATCAGGTTTTTGGCCAAGTGCTTTCCTTGCGAGATGGCGACTCTCGCCAGCTGCGGATGTCCGTTTTCGTACGACAGATCGTCGTGCATGATGGACAGATCGCCGATAGCGAAAATATCGTCGTATCCCCTGACCCGGTTGAAGGCATCGACGCCGATGCGGTTTCCTCGCTCGGGCTTCTCTTGATCGATCCCTTCAATCGTACTGCACTTGATGCCGCTGGTCCAGACCAGGTTGCACGTCGGAATGCGCTCGCCGTCGTCGAAAACGGCCTGGCCTTCCCTGTAGTCGGTCATCTTCTTGTTCAGCAGCACTTCGACTCCCTTGCGTTTCAGCGTATCGAGCGCCTCGGCCGAGGTTTTTTCCGACATGGCGGCTAAAATGCGGTCCTGACCTTCCGCCAGATAGATGTGCATGTGAGACATGTCGAGGCGCGGATAGTCGCGCGGCATGACGTACCGGCGCATTTCGGCCAGCGCCCCGGCGATCTCGACGCCCGAGGCGCCGCCCCCGACGATCACGACGTTGAGTCTCGATACGCGCTCGGCGTCCGTAGCGGCCGTCACGGCCAGCTCGAAATTGCGCAGGACCCGGTTGCGGATGTTCAGCGCGTCGGTGATGTTCGACATGGCCAGCGCTTCCCGTTTGACCGCGTCGATACCGAAAAAGTTCGGCACGCAGCCCGTGGCCAGGATCAGATAGTCGTATTCGACCTCTCCGGCGGTAGTCCGCAGTATTTTGCGGGTCGGATCGACGCTTTCGATGTAGGCCATCCGGAAATAGAAATCCTTCCAGCCGTTGAATATCTTGCGGAACGGAAAGGCGATATCCCCCACATTGAGCTGCGAGCTGGCCACCTGGTAAAGCAGCGGCTTGAACATGTGGTAATTGTGCTTGTCGATCAGTACGACCTGACAGCGGGTGCGGCGCAGGGCCCGGATGACCGCGAGACCTGCGAATCCGCCGCCTACGACGACGATGCGTTTTTTGCTTGTGTGCGGAATATTGAGTGCCATGATCGGTGTCATTCGGTTTGCATATCGTCCGTTTCGTGCAAAAAGTCTGCCGGTCGCTCTGCGCGTCGGACCAGTCCGCGCTCGGCGGCGAGGCGTTCCATGAAAGCGAACGCCTCGTCGTAGTCGTTGGCGATCGCGCCGTCGAGGATCGCGTCCTTGATCGCGCTTTTGATCTCCCCTACTTCCCGGCATGGCGGGAGGCCGTATAGCTGCATGATCAGCTCCCCGGTAATCGGCGGCTGGAAGTTGCGTATGCGGTCTTTTTCTTCGATTTCGCGCAGCTTGGTTCGCACGAGCTTGAAATTCCGCAGATAGCGCCTGACTTTGGCGTCGTTGGCCGAAGTGATGTCGGCCTCGCAAAGCGTCATCAGGTCGTCGATGTCGTTTCCGGCCTCGAAAAGCAGTCGCCGGACGGCCGAATCGGTCACGATCTCCTCGGAGAGAATGATCGGTCGCAGATGCAGGAAAACCAGCTTCTGGACGTATTTCATCTTTTCGTTCATCGGCAGCCTCAGCGAGCGGAAGACGGAAGGAACCATTTTGGACCCGACGACCTCGTGGCCGTGAAAGGTCCAACCGGCCTTGGGGTCGAAAGCTTTCGTACGAGGCTTGCCTATGTCGTGCAACAGGGCGGCCCACCTCAGCCACAGGTCGTCGCTGCGACGGGCGACGTTGTCGAGGACTTTCAGCGTGTGGACGAAATTGTCTTTGTGCGACCGTCCTCCGATTCTCTCGACGCCTTTGAGCCGGGCGAGTTCCGGAAAAATCAGCGGAAGAAGCCCCGTGCGGTCGAACAGATCGAACCCGACGGACGGCACGGGCGAGAGCATGATCTTGTTCAGTTCCGTGGCGATCCGCTCTTTCGATACGATAGCGATCCGCTCCTTGTTGCGCCCGATCGCGTCGAACGTTTCGGAGTGGATGTCGAAGCCAAGCTGGGCGGCGAAACGCACCGCCCGGATCATCCGCAGCGGATCGTCCGAGAACGTGACGTCCGGATCGCAGGGAGTGCGGATCAGCCGGCGCTCCAGATCGCCCGTGCCGTCGAACGGATCTACCAGCTCGCCGAACGTCGCGGCGTTCAGGGAAAAAGCCATCGCGTTGATCGTGAAGTCCCTGCGGAGCTGGTCGTCCTCGATCGTGCCGTCCTCGACGATCGGCTTGCGCGAGTCGGCCCGGTACGACTCCTTGCGCGCTCCGACGAACTCCACTTCCCACGCTCCGCAGCGCAGCATGGCCGTGCCGAAGTTCTTGAACACCGACACGCGGCTGCCCGTACGGCGGCCCATCGCTTCGGCCACCTCGATTCCGCTGCCTGCGACGACGACGTCGATGTCGGTGCACGGCCGATGCAGGAACCAGTCGCGCACGTAGCCGCCGATGACGAATGCCTGCACGCCTTTCGCATCGGCGATTTCGCCGATGCGGCGGAAAAGCGGGTCTCGGAGGGCTGCGTTCATCGGGCGTCGGCTTTCAGCTGTTTGAGGTAAAGCTGGATCGTGTTCTCGAATCCGAGATAGATCGCGTCGCATATCAGCGCGTGCCCGATCGATACCTCGAGCAGGTTCGGGATTCGCTCGGCGAAAAAGCGCAGATTCTCGAGACTCAGGTCGTGCCCGCCGTTGACTCCCAGCCCGCAGCGTACCGCCTCGCGGGCCGTCTCGACATACGGGGCGATGGCCGCTTCGCGGTCGGCTGCGTAGCCTTTGGCATACGCCTCGGTGTAGAGTTCGATGCGGTCGGCTCCGGTTTCGGCCGCGGCTGCGACCAGTTCGGGACGCGGGTCCAGAAAGACGGATGTCCGGATACCGGCGCTCCGGAACCGGCCGATCACCTCGCGCAGGAAGCTCTTATGCTTCACGGTGTCCCATCCGGCGTTCGACGTGATTGCATCGTGAGCGTCGGGTACGAGCGTGACCTGCGTCGGACGGACCTCGAGCACCAGATCGACGAAAGGGCCGATCGGATTTCCCTCGATATTGAGCTCGGTGGCGATCGCGCGCTTGATATCGCGTACGTCCGCGTAGCGGATATGCCGCTCGTCGGGTCTCGGGTGGACCGTAATGCCTTGCGCTCCGAAACGCTCCGCGTCGAGAGCCGCCTTGACGACGTTCGGCAGATCGCCTCCTCGGGAATTGCGCAGCGTGGCGATCTTATTTATGTTCACACTCAGCTTTGTCATATTTTTCCTTAATTTTGCGTGGGTAAAGTTACACACTTTTTAATTAATCGGCGTTTTATGGATATCGTTTTGTACAGTCGTCCGCAGTCCTCCTATACGGCGGAGGATGTCGCCGCGCTTTTCGATGCGCTGGACCGCAGCGGCATGGGCTGGCGGGTCAACAGGGACTTTGCCTCGCTGGCCGAATCGCTCGCCGGCCGGTCGTTCGCTCCGGCCGGATTGTATGACGACGCCTCGCAGATCGACGACCGGGCTCAGGTCATGGTCAGCTATGGCGGAGACGGAACGTTTCTCGATTGCGTCCGGATGCTCGGCGGCCGTCCCGTGCCGATCATCGGGATCAACTCAGGACGGTTGGGATTTTTGGCTAACGTGTCGAAAAGGCATTTGGAGACCGCATTCCGGGACTTGAGGGAGGGGAACTATTCCGTGGTGTCCCGGACGCTGATCCGGGCCGAGGGCGATTTCGGAAGCAGCCCGGAATATCCGTTCGCATTCAACGAGTTGGCTATTCAGCGTCAAAGTCCGAACATGATTTCGACCACGGTTTTCGTCAACGATGAGATGATAGCCACCTACTGGGGCGACGGGGTGCTGGTCTCCACTCCTGCCGGGTCGACGGCTTATTCGCTCAGCGTCGGCGGCCCGGTCGTCGCGCCGGACTGCCGTTGCTTTCTGATCTCGCCGATCGCTCCGCACAATCTGACGATGCGGCCCGTCGTCATTCCCGATACGGCCGTCATCCGAATCTGCGTGGCGACGCGGGGTACCGATTTCTCCGTCTCGCTCGACAATCAGACCTATTCGGCCGCGGACGGGGCTTCCTTTCGCATCGTCAAGGCCGATAAGTCGATTTTTTTGGTCCGTCTTCAAAATATATCGTTCTACGATACGTTAAGGAATAAAATGATGTGGGGAATCGACAGCAGGGAACCGTGTCGAACCGGGAGGTAATCGGACGAATCTCCCGGACGTATAGGATATTTCACGGTAATAATGCTATATTTGCACTTTAATCGAACGTAACCGAATGAATCAGGCAGACCCCGAAAATATTCCCCGACACGTAGCCGTCATCATGGACGGCAACGGCCGATGGGCCAAAGAACGCGGACAGGAAAGGGTCTACGGTCATGTTAACGGGGTGGAGAGCATGCGAAAAGTGATTCGCGCCGCTATGAAGTGGGGAGTGAAGTATCTGACGGCCTATGCCTTCTCGACCGAGAATTGGGGACGTCCCCGGGAGGAAGTCGATGCGTTGATGGAGCTGCTGTGCAGGACGATTGCCGATGAGACCGACGAGCTGGATGCCAACGGCGTGCGGATACGCTTTATCGGACAGACGGACGTGCTGTCGGACGTTGTGCGGGAGTCGATCTCGCGCAGCGAGCGGAGTACGAAGCACAACGACAAGCTCCACTTGATCATCGCGCTCAATTACAGTTCCCGCTGGGAGATCGTGCGTATGGCGCAGCGTGTCGCGGCGCAGGTGCGCGACGGCGACTTGCAGGTTTGCGACATCGATGCCGAGGTCGTTTCGCGCAATCTCGAGACGGCCGGTATTCCCGATCCCGATCTGCTGATCCGAACGAGCGGAGAATTGCGACTGAGCAATTTCCTGCTGTGGCAGCTTTCGTATAGCGAGCTTTATTTTACGGAGACTTACTGGCCCGATTTCGACGAGGCTCAGTTCGACCGGGCGATCGAGGAGTATCGGAAAAGAGAGCGCCGGTACGGAGTATTAACCAAATAGTGTACATTACATTCAGCGTAGCAAATGAGAAACAGACTAAGGATTCTGACGATCGCTTTGTTTTCACTGGCAAGCGTTCCCGCAGCGGCTCAGATAGACTCGACGGCTCAGGTTCGGAATGCTCCGATGCTCGATTACGAACACCCCAAGCAATATATTATCAATAAGGTGAAAGTCAGTGGGATCAAGTATCTCGATCCGGAGGTCGTGGCTTCGATATCGGGCCTTACCAAGGGCGATACGATCATGATACCGAGCGACTATCTGTCGTCTACGCTGAAAACAATGTGGAACCAGCGGATCTATTCCGACGTGCAGATACTTACGGAGCCCGTAGGCGACAGCGTCAATATCGAGATCGTCCTCAGGGAGAGACCCCGGGTTTACGACTGGAAGATAGAGGGTGTCCGCAAGGGACAGATGAGCGAGTTGCTCGAAACGCTCAAGCTGAAGAAAGGTAGCGAGCTTTCCGATTTTGTCCTGAACAGCTCGAAAGACGCCATTCGCAAGTATTTCGCCGAGAAGGGATTCTACAATGCGGACGTCAGCGTGCGGCTCGAGAACGATACGACGCTTGAGAACGTCGTGAACGTGTTCTTCGTCGTCGACCGCAAGAACAGGGTCAAGATCGGCAAGATCGATTTCGAGGGCAATACGGCGCTCTCCGACCGGCAGTTGCGCCGCTCGTTCAAGAAAACGCACCAGAAGAGCATCAACATATTCAAAGGGGCCAAATATAAGGAAAAGGACTACGAAGAGGACAAGGAGAACCTGATCGACTTCTACAACTCGCGGGGTTACCGCAATGCGACGATTCTCAGCGACTCCGTGTACCGGATCAACGACAAGCGGCTCGGAATCGCCCTGAAAGTCGACGAAGGGAATAAGTTCTATTACCGGAACGTGTCGTGGACCGGTAACAGCGTCTACGAGACGCGGCAGCTGAACGACATGCTCGGAATCAGCAAGGGCGAGACTTACGACAAGAAGACGCTCCACAAGAGACTGGGTATCGGCAAGCATGCCGATTACGAGGACATGTCCTCGATCAGCTCGCTGTATCAGAACAACGGCTATCTGTTCTCCAGCATCGATCCCGGAGAGGTGGTCGTCGGAGAGGACTCGATCGATATCAACGTGAAGATATTCGAGGGCAAGCAGGCCAAAATCAACGAGGTCAGGATTTCCGGGAATCACCGGGTCAACGACCGGGTGATTCGTCGCGAGCTGTACGTGCGGCCCGGCGAATTGTACAACCGTGCGCTGCTGATGCAGACGATCCGTCAGCTGAACCAGATGCAGCACTTCGACCCGGAGAAGACGAGCCCGGGCATCGATTTGGTTCCCAATTCCAACGAGCTGGTCGATATTTCGTTCCCGCTCGAGGAGGTGGCCAGCGACAAGTTCGAGATATCGGGCGGTTGGGGCTCCAACATGTTCGTCGGCTCGGTCGGCGTGCAGCTGAACAACGTGTCGCTGAAAAACTTCTTTAAGGGAAGCGAGTGGCGTCCCTACCCTCACGGGCAGAACCAGCAGCTGGCTATCCGGGGACAGACCAACGGCTCTTACTACAAGGCTATTTCTCTGAACTTCACCGAGCCGTGGCTCGGCGGCAAGAAGCCCAACTCGCTGACCGTCGGCCTGTACTACTCGGACGAGACGGACGCCTATTACGCATGGCAGTCCGGAAACCGGCACTTCCGCACGATCGGCGTGTCGGTGGGTATCGGCCGCCGGCTGTCGTGGCCCGACCGCTATTTCACCATATATAACGAGATCAGTTATCAGGCATACAATCTGAAAGACTGGTCGAGCTTTCTGGTAACCAACGGTACGTCGAACATCTTCGCGCTGAAGACGGTGCTCGCCCGCAATTCGGTCGACTCGCCGATCTATCCGCGTACGGGTTCCGAGTTCTCGCTGTCGCTGACGCTGACGCCGCCCTACTCGCTGTTCCAGAAGAATGTCGACTATGCCGACCCGAACCTTCCGGACTACAAGCGGTACAAGTGGATCGAATATCACAAGTGGCAGTTCAAGGCCCAGTGGTACTACCCGCTGACCAACAACAACAAGCTGGTGCTGATGGCCCGTGCCGAAATGGGATATCTGGGCTCTTACAACAAGAACAAGCCGTCGCCTTTCGAGGGATTCGACGTGGGCGGCGACGGCATGTCGGGATACAATGTATACGGCGTGGAGATCGTCGGCCTGAGAGGCTACGAGAACAGCGCGCTGACTCCGTATACCTATACGGCCGACGGCCGTGCGGACTATGCTCGCGCCTACAACAAGTACACGATGGAGATACGCTACCCGTTTATCCTGAAGCCGTCGTCCACGATCTATGGTCTGGTATTTGCGGAAGGCGGTAACGCATTCAAGTCGTGGAAGGAGTTCGATCCGTTCCTGATCAAGCGGTCGATCGGCGTCGGCGCGCGGATTTATCTGCCGATCGTCGGCATGCTCGGAATCGACTGGGGATACGGGTTCGACAAGGCGGTCGGACAAACCGAACGTAGCGGCAGCCAAGTCCATTTCATTATCGGTACACAGTTCTAACTTAACGGGATACGGCTATGAAAAAGCTCATTGTTTTGTTTGTTTTGGCCGTGGCTGCTACGGGCAGCGCACTGGCACAGAGTAGTTACGTATTCGTCGATTCGGAAGCGATTTTCAAGTCGCTGGACGATTACAACGCGGCTATCAAGCAGCTGGACGACCTGTCGGCCCAATACCAGAAGAATATCGACGAGGCGTATGCTACGCTCGACCAGATGTACGAGACCTACCAGTCTCAGAAGGGCTATCTGTCCGAGATCAACCGTAATGCGCGGGAGGAAGAGATCATCAAGCGCGAGAAGGATATCAAGAAGTATCAGCAGGAAGTTTTCGGTCCCGAAGGCGATTTGATCAAGAAGCGCCTCGAGCTGATCAAGCCGATACAGGAGCGCGTCTTCGCCGCCATTAACCAGTATGCCGAGACCAACCAGATCACGATGGTGATCGATAGGGCGAACAATCAAACGCTTCTTTATTACGCTCCGGCCTTGGATAAAACGAATGCAATTATTACCTTGCTGAAACAATAATTAACTTAATGTCATTTATGAAAACACTTTTTAAGCTGACTTTGGCCTTGGCTGTTGTCGCTGTATGCGGTTCGACCGCTTCAGCTCAGAAATTCGGATACATTAACATGGCCGAGTTGGTGACTCTGATGCCGGAGAGCGATTCCGCTTCCGTGAAACTGCAGGCATTGCAGAAAGAGCTGGGCGACCAGCTGGATGCCGTACAGGTAGAGTTCAATACCAAGTATCAGGAATACCAGAAGAATCAGGCGACCTATTCCGAAGCCGTCAATCAGCTCAAGACCAAGGAACTGAACGACCTGCAGAACCGTTATCAGGAATTGCAGCAAGTGGCTTCCCAGCAGTTCCAGAAGACGCAGGGCGATCTGCTCACTCCGATTTACGACAAGGCCCAGAAAGCCGTTGAAAAGGTGAGCAAGGACAATGGCTTTACGCTGGTGTTCAACGTTACCTCCGACCCTCTGGCCTACTACAATTCGGCTACGGTGACGGACGTGCTTCCGCTGGTGAAAAAGGAGCTCAATCTGAAGGATAAGCCGGCTGCCGAGCAGACGACGGCACCCGCTCAGTAGTGCCGATAGCAATCAAGCCGAAAAGACCGGGCGCGTTCGCAAGAACGCGCCCGGTCTTTTCGGTACTGTATATTCCCCCTCGGATCGGAATGCTATCCGACCCAGTCCGTCCATTTTCGGTCCGGATCGGAGCCCGAGCGGACCATGGTTTCGATGAACTGCATGCCTCGGATACCGTCCTCGACGGACGGGAAATCGGTCCATTCGGGCTGCGGCTCCCTACCCTCCCGGCGAGCTCGGACCGTGCGTGCGAAATTGCGGTAGATGTTGGCGAACGCTTCGATGTAGCCTTCGGGGTGACCGCCCGGCGTGCGGGTATTGGCCCGCGCGGCAGCACCCATATAGCCGTTGCCCGTGCGCACGACTTCCATCGGGCGGTCGGGCCATTTGACGTACAGCGAATTGGGCTCTGTCTGATGCCATTCCATGCCGCCTTTTTCTCCGTATAGGCGGATCGAAATGTCGTTTTCTTCGCCGGCAGCCACCTGTGTGGCGATCAGTACGCCGCTTGCACCGCCGTCGAAGCGGAGCAGGGCCGCTCCGTCGTCGTCCAGCGAGCGACCCTCGACAATGGCCGACAGATCGGCGCACAGGCTCGCGCAGCGCTGTCCGGAAACATATTCCGCCAACTGAAGCGCATGCGTGCCGATGTCGCCCATGCAGCCCGCCTTTCCGGCTCTCGCCGGATCGGTCCGCCATCCGGCATTCGAACCGGGTTGCAGTTCCGCTCGGTCGGACAGCCAGCCTTGGGGATATTCTACGTATATTTTCCTGATTTTCCCGAATACGCCGCTTGCAACTCTTTCCCGAGCCTCTTTGACGGCCGGATAGCCCGAGTAGGTATGCGTGAGCGCCAGCGTGCGGCCCGTTTCGCGGATTTTCTCCCGCAACCGATAGGCTTCGTCAAGACTGTATGTCATCGGCTTGTCGAGCACGACGTCGAAACCCCGGTCGAGCGCGGCCATAGCCGGCTCGAAATGGAGAAAGTTGGGCGTTACGATCGATACGAAGTCCATTCGCACGCCTTCGGGCAGCGCGGCTTCGCGCTCGATCATCTCGCGGAACGAGGCGTAGATCCGCTCGTCGGATAGAAAGTATTCCCGCCCGGAAGCCAGCGAGACGTCGGGCCTGCTGCTGAAGCAGCCGCAGACCAGCTCGATCTGGTTGTCCATCAGGGCTGCCGCCCGGTGTATGGCTCCGATGAATGCGCCGTTGCCGCCGCCGATCATGCCCATTCTCAGTTTTCTGTCCATCTTCTGAAATATTAATGATTTCTAACAAAGTTAAAAAAAACTTCACAATCCGTTCCTTTCCGTCTCGTTTTGCCGGGAACTTGCACTATCTTTGATTTGAGCCGATAGGATAATTATGGAAGCAAGCATTTTCCGGATACCTTTACCCGATGATTACGAAGGCAGCGTGGCGGCGACTTTGGTCCGCTTTGCGGCCGGGCGCGCTCCGTCGCGGGCCGTATTGTATTTGCACGGATATGTCGACTATTTTTTCCAGACGCACATGGCGCGATGGTTCGTCGCGCGCGGATGGAGCTTCTATGCGCTCGATCTGCGCAAGTACGGCCGCTCGCTGGAGGCCGGCCAGACTCCGTATTATTGCCGCGATCTGCATGAGTATTATCCCGAGATCGACCGTTCGATCGAGCGGATGCGTCAGGACCGGATCGAACGGATCGTTCTGATGGGGCATTCGACCGGAGGATTGCTCGCTTCGCTGTACGCTTCCGACGGCCGGCGTCGTGCCGACATAGAGCGACTGATTCTCAACAGTCCTTTTTTCGAGTTCAACGCGTCATGGTTCAAAAGGCGCGTAGCCGTTCCTGTTGCCGCCGTTCTCGGACGGCTGTGGCCCTATGCTCATAAGAAAAACGAGCTCTCTCCGTTCTATTTCGACAGCGTTTATCGGGGCGCGCGCGGGGAATGGGATTTCGACACGCAGTGGAAACCGCGCGACGGCGTACCGCTCTATTTCATTTGGCTCGGCGCGATCCGCAAGGCGCAGCGACGATTGCGGCGCGGTCTCGGACTGCGTATTCCCGTACTCGTTCTTTCTTCGGCGGATTCGTGTCGCGCCAAAACATGGAACGATTGCTTCCGTTCGGCCGATGCCGTGCTGAACGTTGCGGATATAAGGCGTTATGCAGGTTGTCTGGGCTCCTGCGTGACGAGTGTGACGATCGAGGGAGGATTGCATGATCTGGTGCTTTCGGCCGCTCCGGTCCGGGAAAAAGTCTTGGAAACGATGACATCCTGGCTCGATTGCCCTGAAAGCCGATCAGACCCTTCGTCCGGAGAATCTTCGGCATAAATGCCGTTCACGCAGAAAGAGGCAGCGTTTTTTTTCGGCCAAGCCGGATGATCGTCGTGCTGTTTTCCTGACATTCTCTGTCATGCTTCTGAAATCGATTCGCATAGACGGGTTCGATATGCGGCGGGTACAGACTTGTATCATCGGATATTTTCTAATACCGTTCAGGAAACCGGAGGGTGGACCGAACTCCTTGTTACCCCTGAAAACGACGAACCGCGTGCCGTTTGAAAGGCACGCGGTTCGATGCAGGAAACGGACCTGCCGTTTCTATTTCCGCTTGTTTCTGGCGGCGGCCTGCTGTCGCGCCAGTTGCTCGCGCTGCTTCATAAGCTCTTCGTAGCGTTGCTGGAACTTGCTCATCTTTTTCGGTTTTCTCGCGTTCTCCTTCATCCGCTGGTGAAGCTTGTCCTCGTTGACGATATAGCGGAATCCGAAGGTCTGCCCCATCGTGATGATATTGCTGACCAGATAGTAGTAGCTCAGGCCGCTCGAGTAGTTATTGAACCAGAAAAGCAGCATCAGCGGCATCAGGTAGAGCATCATGAACTTCATGCCGGCCATCTGCGGGCCTGCTTGGGCGGTCTGCGAGTAGCTGATCTTCGAGGTGATGAAAACCGATACGGCCATCAGCAACGCGAACAGGCTGACGTGGTCGCCGTAGAACGGGATGTCGAACGGAAGATGCAGAATGCTGTCGTAGGACGACAGGTCGTCGGCCCAGAGGAACGATTTGCCGCGCAACTCGATCGAGGCCGGGAAGAAACGGAACATCGCGATCAGGATCGGGAACTGGATCAGCAACGGGAGGCCCCCGCCCATCGGATTGACGCCGGCGCTCTTGTAAAGCGCCATCATCGCCTGCTGCTTTTTCATCGCGTCCTCCTGCTTCGGGTATTTCTCGTTGATCTTGTCCATCTCGGGTTTCAGTAACCGCATCTTGGCCGTCGAAAGGTAGGACTTGTAGGTCAGCGGCGAGATGATGATCTTGATGAAGATAGTCAGCAGCAGAATGATCAGACCGTAGTTTGCGATGTACTTGCCCAGAAAGTCGAACGTCGGAATCACGAGCCAGCGGTTGACCCAGCCGATAATCCAGCCGCCCAGCGGCACGAGCCGCTGCAGATGCAGGTCGTCGTATTTCTTCAGCGTCGAGTACTTGTTCGGGCCGAAGTAAAAACTGAAGCCGTAGCTGTCGGTCTGCGGAGTGTACGGAACCGAGAGCTGGGCATGGAACTGCTTGATATTTCCGCTGCCCGGCGCGAATGTTTCGTATTGCAACGTGGCGTTCTGGAAGTCGTTTCCGGCGATCAGGATCGACGAGAAGAACTGCTGCTTGAAGGCCACCCACTTGATCTTCGAGTTGACCGTCTCGTCCTTGGTCTCCTTCGACATGCCCAGTTCCTCGATCGTGTTGTCGCCCGGGAAATTATAAGCGATCGTCGTGTAGTTGTTCTCGTTATCGAAGCCCTTCTCGTTCTGAGGACCCACGTTCTGCCAGTTGATTTCCAGATCGCCCTGATTCGGCGCCAGCAGGTCGTCCATTCCCACGAACCGGACGTCGAAGTCGATCATGTAGTTGTCCCGACGGATCGTATAGAGGTATTCGACATACGATGCGGAATCGACGTTCAGCCGCATGGCGAAGTTTTTCTGTTCTTCGCCGGGCGCGAAAGCCAATCCGTTCGCATCGACCGGTTCGAAATAGTACTCGCTCGTGTTGATCTGGGTGTTGTTGTATCCTTTCTTGATGAAGAAGGAGAGATCGAACACCGAGGTAGAGTCGGCGAACAGCAGGAGCGGAGTTTGACGGTAGGTCTTGTAGTCTTTCAGCTCGACCGACGCGACGCGGCCTCCCTTATTCGAGAAGCGGATTTTCAGCAGGTCGTTCTCGATCGTGTAGAATGTTTCAGTGCCTTCGGTCGCCGCGTACAGATAACGGCCCAAATGCTCCTCGCGCTGTTGTTTCTCCCGCAGAGCCGCGCTGTCCGCCGTCGGGGAAGGCGATGCGGGATCGATTTCGGACGCGACCGTCTCGACCGGCAGCGAGGCTCTGGCCGCCGAGTCGATCGAAGCCTGCTGCCTTGCTATTTCCGCCTGCTGCTTGCTGCTATGCCATGTGAATACAAAAAGAATGACGCCTATGATAAGTAGACCCAATAGCGATTTCTTGTCCATGTTCTGTGCGTGAGATTATTTGCAGCCGTTGTTATCTTTACAGTACTGGGTCGACGCTTTGACGAACGATACGAAAAGCGGATGCGGATGCAGGGCCGTGCTCTTGTATTCGGGATGGTATTGTACGCCGATGAACCACGGATGGTCCTGCATTTCGACCGCTTCGACCAGATTGGTGTCCGGATTGACGCCGACCGGTTTCAGGCCGGCCCGAACGAACTCGTCGAGGTAGTCGTTGTTGAACTCGTAGCGGTGGCGATGACGCTCGACGATGTCCTTGCGGCCGTATGCCGCATAGGCCTTCGATCCTTTCTCGAGGGTGCACGGATAGCCTCCCAAACGCATCGTGCCTCCTTTCTCGGTAACTCCCTTCTGCTCCTCCATCAGGTCGATGACCGGATGCGACGTGCTGGCCATTTCGGTCGAGTTGGCGTCTTCGTAGCCCAGCACGTGACGGGCGAACTCGATCACGCAGCACTGCATGCCGAGACAGATGCCGAAAAACGGGATTTTCTTTTCGCGGGCGTACCTTACGGCCAGTATTTTGCCCTCGATGCCCCGGTGTCCGAACCCCGGAGCCACCAAAATGCCGCACATGCCCTTGAGCTGTGAGGCGATATTTTCCTCGGTGATTTTCTCCGAGTTGATGTATTGCAGCTTGACCTTGGTATGATTGGCCGCACCGGCATGAATGAACGACTCGGAGATCGACTTGTAGGCATCCGGAAGCTCGGTATACTTGCCCACCAGAGCGATATTGACCTGAGTCTGCGGGTGCTTGACCTTATCGACGAACTCGATCCATGCTTTCAGGTCGGGTTCTCCGTTGTCGGGCAACTGCAATTTGTTGAGTGCCACGATGTCGAGCTTCTGGTTCAGCATCATCAGCGGGACCTCGTAGATCGTCGGCACGTCGATCGATTCGACTACCGCGTTCACGTCCACGTTGCAGAACAGCGCCACCTTACGGCGGATCTCGTTGGTCAGATGCTTTTCGGTGCGCAACACCAGAATGTCGGGTTGCAGCCCGTTCTCGAGCAACTGCTTGACCGAGTGCTGCGTAGGTTTCGTCTTCAGCTCGCCCGAGGCTGCCATGTAGGGGATCAGCGTCAGATGTACCACCAGCGAGTTGCTGTACCCCAGCTCGTAGCGCAGCTGGCGGACCGCCTCGATATACGGCAGGGACTCGATGTCGCCGACCGTGCCGCCGATTTCCGTAATGATGACGTCGTAGATTTTCTTCGCGCTGAGCAGCTTGATGCGGCGCTTGATTTCATCCGTAATGTGAGGAATGACCTGCACGGTCTTGCCCAGAAACTCGCCCCGTCGCTCCTTGTTGATTACGCTCTGATAGATGCGGCCCGTGGTCACGTTGTTGGCCTGAGAGGTCGGAATGTTCGTAAACCGCTCGTAATGTCCCAGATCGAGGTCGGTCTCGGCGCCGTCCTCGGTTACGTAGCATTCGCCGTGCTCGTAAGGATTCAGCGTGCCGGGATCGACGTTGATATACGGATCGAGTTTCTGGATGGCCACCTTATAGCCGCGAGCTTGCAGCAGCTTGGCCAGCGAGGCGGAGATGATGCCCTTGCCCAAAGAGGAAGCCACGCCTCCGGTTACAAAAATGAATTTCGTCTTGTTCGTGTTAGCTACAGCCATGATGTTACTCTCCTTGCTTGTCTATCAGATTAATCTTTTCGATGATGGTCGCCATTTCCTGCTTGGCGCGCTCGATCTTGTCGTTCACGTCGCGGATCATTCCCTCCGCGTTCTTGCTTTTCGAGAAAAAGCCGATGTTGTTTTCGAGCAGCGCGATGTCGGCTTCCAGTTGCTTCATCTTGTTGTACAGCCGGTCCCGTTCGTGGCGGATGCGGCGGTCGCCTCCTTCGGACAGGCTCGACAACTTGCCCCGGAAACGCTCCATGTGGCGTTCCCGCTCGCTGCCGCGAAGCCGCGCGAAGATATCGTCCACCAGCGAGCGGTACTCGCTTTGGATCGCGTCCTTCTGTTTGATGGGAACGAACCCGATCTCGGCCCAGCGGCGTTGGAGTTCCTTGATCGCCTCGAAGCCCTTGTCCCGTTCCTCGACCGAGAAATTTTTCAGTTCCTCGAGCAATTCCCGCTTTTTCGACAGGTTTTCCTCGTATTGGGAGTCGATCTCCGAGAAATGGGCCGCCTTGCGCTCGAAGAAATGGTCGCAGGCCGTGCGGAAGCGTTTCCAGACGGCATCGGAATGGCGGCGCGAAACGGGACCGATCTCTTTCCACTTTTTCTGCAGGGCGATCAGCTCGTCGGTCGTCTTTTTCCATTGCTCGCTGTCCATAACGGCTTCTGCCGCCGCACAGATTTCGTTCTTCAGGAGCAGGTTGTTCTCCATCTCGGCCTTAGTCTGCAGGTAGAAGTTCCGCTTGTTCTCGAAAAAGCGGTCGCAGGCCGTGCGGAAGCGCTCGTATATTTTCGTGTTGTCCTTTTTGGGAGCGAAGCCGATCGTTTTCCATACCTTTTGAATTTCGATCAGCTGTTCCGACGCCTTGTTCCACTCCTTGCGGGTCGTCGGCGAAGCCTCCGAGAGTTCCTCGGTGCGGACGCAAAGCTGGGTTTTCAATTCCAGATTGCGCTTCTGCTCCTCCTTGATGTTGTCGAAATACTCCTGATGCCTTTTGTTGATTTTCGAGCTCGCCTCGCGGAAACGGTCCCACAGCGGCTCTTTGTATTCGTTGGCGACCGGTCCGATCTCGCGCCATTGCTCGTGCAGTTTCTGCAATTTGTGGAAAGCCGTGATGACGGAAGTTTCCAGTACGAGCGCATCGGCTTCCTCGCAAAGCTGCAGCTTGGCCTCGTAGTTCTTCTTCAGGTCCAGATCGCGCAGTTCCTTGTTGATCTTGATGAAATTGTAGAAATTCTCAACGTACATGTTGTACGTTTCCCACAAGTCTTTCAGGTGGGTCTGGGACACGGGGCCCGTCTCCTTCCAGCGACGCTGCAACTCGCGGAAGGAATTGAACGTATGGTTGAGCGTTTCGTTGCTGTCGATCAGTTCTTTGAGCTCCTCGATGATCTGCAGCTTGGTCCGGTAATTGGCTTCTTTCTCCTCGTCCAGACGGGCCATGTACTCGTTCCGCTTGCGGCGGTACTCGGCGAACAGCTCCTTGAGGCGCTGCTCGGCCGCGTCCGTAGGCGGTACGAATTGCTCGATCAGGCCGCCCGACTCGACGAACTGCCGGCGCAACTGTTCCGTCTCGCTCCGGTATATTTTGTAAAAGGCTACCTTGATCGCCTCCGCGTCGTTGCGTATGATCTGTACCGGCTGGGTCGAGAGCAACGTTTCGAATGCCGACAAGAGTTCCTCTTTCGTTTTGCCCGTATAGTCGCCGGATTCTTTTTTCAGGTCGGCGCTCTCCTCCTCGCTGGCTTCGCCCAGATCGAATTCGGGAGCGCTCGCGGCCAGTGCGGCGTCCTCGTCCGAGAAGTCGACTCTTTCCGCGGAAGTATCCGCGTCCGTTTGCGTATCGCCCGGCTCTGCGGCTTCGGGCTGCTGTTCGGTTGCAGCCGCGTCCGGCCGTTTTTCGTTTCCGGCTTCAGTGCTCGGCGCCGGATCTTGGGCCGGTTGTTCTTCATCGGCGATCTCGGAGGATGCCGGGGCGGATTGAGGCATATCTTCAATGCCGGGGGCATTGACTTGTTCCACGGGAACAGACGGATCTTTCTTGTCGGTGTCCATCGCTTTGCTGTTTATTGTTGAGTATTCTTTTCGTAGCCTGCGGCTAAAGTGACAAATGTACATGATTTTTCGGGAAAAATCACACGGCGTCTCCAAAAAGTTAAGGGATGGGAGCGAACCCGCGAAATTCGCCGGGATTCTTAACGTTATGTTCACATTAATTGATTAAAATTGCAACGTGAAACCGTATGCGGCTCGATGTGCCGATACTACAAAAACAACCATGGCCTATCGCATCTTGCTTGTCGACGACGAAGCCGACATTCTTGAATTCATACGCTACAATCTGGAAAAGGAGGACTACGAGGTATTTACGGCCTCGAACGGACGCGAGGCGGTCGAGACGGCGCTGCGCGTCGTGCCTCATCTGATTCTGCTCGACGTGATGATGCCCGAGATGGACGGGGTCGAAACCTGCCGCGAGATTCGCTCCCACGACTCGCTGCGCCGGACGCTGATAGCCTTTCTGACGGCTCGGGGCGAGGACTATTCCCAGATTGCCGGGTTCGATGCGGGCGCCGACGACTATATCGCCAAGCCGATCCATGTCAGGGTGCTGCTCAGCCGGATCAGGGCCATGCTCAAACGATTCGACTCAACGGTCCGAGATGCCGACGGGCAGTCGTGCGGCGTCGTGATCGATCGGGAGCGCTATCTGGTCTTTTGCGAGGGCCGTCAGTTGACGCTTCCGCGCAAGGAGTTCGAGCTGTTGAGCCTGCTCTGTTCGAAACCTCAGAAGGTATTCTCGCGGGAGGAAATTTTCGCAAACGTTTGGGGCAGCGACGTGATCGTGGGCGACCGGACGATCGACGTGCATGTCCGCAAACTGCGGGAGAAGCTCGGAGACAGGCATATCGTAACGGTCAAGGGCGTAGGGTACAAGTTCGAGGATTGAGACGCGAAGGCGGGTCGCCGGAGGCGTCCGTAGCGCATATTTGTTATGGAATACATTCATTATCTGATCGATTTCGTTCTGCATATCGACGTGCATCTGGCCGCACTGGTGGCTCAGTACGGAATATGGGTTTATGCGATTTTGTTCGTCATCGTATTTTGCGAGACCGGGCTGGTCGTTACTCCTTTTTTGCCGGGCGATTCGCTGCTGTTCGTAGCCGGGGCTTTGGCCGCCCTGCCGACTAACGGCCTGAACGTGCATCTTCTGGCGCTCGCGATGGCCTTTGCCGCCGTGCTGGGCGATGCGTCCAACTATGAGATCGGGAGATTGTTCGGAACCAGACTTTTCCGTAGTCCGAACTCGAAGATTTTCAAGCAGAGCTATCTGGAAAAGACGCATGCCTTCTATGACAAGTACGGCGGGAAGACGATCGTCATCGCCCGCTTCGTGCCCGTCGTCCGGACTTTCGCGCCGTTCGTCGCGGGTATGGGACGGATGAGCTACCGTCACTTCGCGGCATTCAACGTGACGGGAGGCATTCTGTGGGTGGCGCTGTTCATCTATGCCGGGTATCTGTTCGGGGGACTGGATATCGTACAGCGCAACCTGAAGCTGCTGATCGTGGCGATCATCGTTCTCTCCGTGTTGCCCGCCGTCATCGAGGTATGGCGGGCCCGCAGGGGAAGAAGGAAGACAAAATAGTTAGGAAAACCTTTTTGTTTCGTCGGCAAATCATTACCTTTGTATGATATTGCAGACGAATATGAAAGCTCTTTTGCTGGTCGGTGCCGGCGGCTTCGCCGGAAGCGCGCTGAGATATCTCATTTCGCGGCTGATGCTGCCTTGGGCGGTGTCGTCCGGCTTTCCGTTTTCTACGTTGACGGTCAATGTGGCGGGCTCGCTGCTGATCGGCGCGCTGATGGGTCTCGGATTGTCCGGCGGTTGGGCCTTGCTTTGCATCGTCGGTTTTTGCGGAGGGTTTACGACGTTTTCGACTTTTTCGCTCGAGACCGTCACGTTGCTTCGGGCGGGCAGCTATCTTCCGGCCGCGCTGTATATGTGGTCGAGCATGGTGCTTTCGATTGCGGCCGTCTGCGGCGGCTACTATCTGGGAACTAAATTCAATACCTTTGAATAAATTACAATAGCGATGGAATTTGTTGAAAAAATCAAACAAAAGGCCAAGAGCAATCTCAAGACGATCGTATTGCCCGAGGCCGAGGAAGAGAGAAACCTGAAGGCTGCCGACCGGATTCTCAGCGAAGGCTTCGCGAAGCTGATCCTGATCGGCAATCCCGAGAAGGTGCATCACCTGGCTTCCGAACTGTATCTCGAGAATATCGCCGGCGCGGAGATCGTCGATCCCAACGACAATCCGAAAAAGCAGCAATACGTCGATCTGATGCTGAAGCTGCGCGCTTCGAAAGGCCTGACCGCCGAGCAGGCCGAGAAGCTGATCGTCAATCCGCTCTATTTGGGTGCGCTGATGGTCAAGGCCGGCGATGCCGACGGCGAAGTGGCCGGAGCGAACAATCCGACGGGTGACGTGCTCCGGCCCGCTTTCCAGTACGTGAAGACGCTGCCGGGCATCAGCGTCGTGTCGGGCGCTTTCATCATGATGCTTCCGGATACGATGTTCGGCGAGAACGGCATGATGGTTTTCGCCGATTGCGCCGTGCATCCGAATCCGACGGCCGAGGAACTGGCTCAGATCGCCGTGATGACCGGGCGCACGACCCGCGCGATTGCCGGGTTCGAGCCTCGCATCGCGATGCTGAGCTTTTCGACGAAAGGATCGGCCAAGCACGAAATGGTCGACAAAGTGGTCCGCGCTACCGAACTGGCCAAGCAGATGGACCCGTCGCTCGCGATCGACGGCGAATTGCAGGCCGATGCGGCCATCGTTCCGGGCATCGGGGCCAGCAAGGCGCCGGGTAGCAAGATCGCCGGCAAGGCGAACGTGCTCGTCTTCCCTACCCTCGAGGTGGGCAACATCGCCTACAAGCTCGTACAGCGCATGGCGCATGCCGAGGCGATCGGCCCGATCCTGCAGGGAATGGCCGCTCCGATCAACGACCTTTCGCGCGGATGCTCGGTCGACGACATCGTCTCGCTGGTAGCCATTACGGCTTGTCAGGCCGGGGGAATGGAGTGATTTGTTTTTTTTCTTGACAGACAGAATTTAATACATGATTATATAAAGCGATGAAAATCCTTGTTCTGAATTGCGGCAGCTCGTCGATCAAGTATCAGGTGATCGACATGAAGAGCGCCGACGATTATACGCTGCTCGTGAAGGGAATCGTCGAGCGAATCGGTCTTTCGGACGCGATACTGACCCATAAGCCGACCGGAAAGTCCAAGTATGAGATCGTGAAGAGCATTCCCGACCATACTTCCGGAATCAGCCTGATTCTCGACGCGCTCGTCGATCCGGAGCACGGCGTGCTGGAAAGCATTTCCGAAATCGCGGCGGTCGGCCACCGGGTGGCCCACGGCGGCGAGCACTTTAAGGACAGCGCGGTGGTGGATAGGGCCGTCAAGCAGAAGATCGAGGCATGTTTCGAACTGGCCCCGCTGCACAATCCGGCCAACCTGAAAGGTATTCTGGCCATGGAGAACATTTTGCCCAATACCCCGCAGGTCGCCGTGTTCGACACCTCGTTCCACCAGACGATGCCGCCCAAGAACTTCATGTACGCGCTTCCCTACAGGTATTACGACCAGTACCGCGTGCGCCGCTACGGATTTCACGGTACGAGCCACAAGTACGTCGCGCAGATGGCCTGCCGGCTGACGGGTGTCGATTACGGACATTCCAAGATCGTGACCTGCCATATCGGCAGCGGCGCGTCCGTTACGGCCATTCTGGACGGCAAGTCCTACGACACGTCGATGGGATTCACTCCGGTCGACGGCCTGATTATGGGGACCCGGTGCGGCAGCACCGACCCCGGGGCTCTGATCTACATCGCTGAAAAGGAGGGACTGAATCTGGACCGTCTGAGCAGCATGATCAACAAGGAGTCGGGCATGTTGGGCATTACGAACGTCTCGTCCGACATGCGCGATATCCGCGCGGCCGCCGAGAACGGGAACGCCCGTGCGCAGCTGGCGATCGAGATGTTCGCCGCGCGGATCAAGAAGTTCGTCGGCTCGTATGCCGCGCTGATGGAGGGAATCGATCTGCTTGTCTTTACGGGGGGGATCGGCGAGAACGATCCGACCACGCGCGAGCTGGTATGCCAAGGTTTGGAATTCATGGGTATCCGGTTCGATTTCCAGTTGAACAAGCAGGTGCACGGCGAGGATACGCTCCTGTCGACGCCCGATTCGAAAGTGAAGGTGGCCGTGATAGCCACCAACGAGGAGCTCGTGATCGCGTCGGACACGTTCCGACTGACGAAAAAGCGCTCCGAGTAGTTTTCCGCCCGCCGTTCCGTTGCGGGGTCGGCAGGGCTTTGCAGATAAGTTTCCGGACCGGTTCGCTGTCCGGTCATTGTTCTCCGGCCGTTTGGCCGGAGAATTTTTTTTCGTTACATTTCGTCCGTTAAACAGGCAAATCATGATAACGAAACTCGATCAGATCGTCCGGGCCGTTCAGGGCCGGGGCAGGAAGAAGCTGGCAGTGGCTTACCCCCAAGATTCGCACACGCTCGAGGCCGTGAATGCCGCTACGGACATGGGTATCGTCGAAGCTATTCTGATCGGCGACAGGGAGCAGATCGTCAAAGTCTGCATGGCCGACGGGATCGACCCGGAGAAGTTTTCGATCGTAGACGAAAAAAATGATGCTGTTTGCGTCGAGACCGCGGTGCGAATGATACGCGATTCGATGGCCGACGTGCTGATGAAAGGGCTCGTGTCGACGGACAAATACATGCGCGGTATTCTGAACAAAGATTTCGGACTGCTGCCGCCCAAAGGCGTGCTGAGCCATGTCGCCGTACTGGAATTGCCTATGTATCACAAGCTGTTGCTTGTGTCGGACGTGGCGGTGATACCCTACCCCGATATGAATCAGAAAATCCGTATCGCCAAGTATCTGATCGGAACGTCCCGGACGCTCGGCATCCGGGCTCCGAAATTAGCCGTCATCGCACCGAGCGAGCAGATGTTGCCCGGCATACAGTCGTCGGTCGATGCGGCGATACTCGCCAAAATGGGCGACCGGGGACAGCTGGGCGATGCGTTGGTCGACGGTCCGCTGGCGGTCGACGTCGCGCTCGTTCGCGAAGCGGCCGAGACCAAAAGGCTGACGAGTTCCGTCGCGGGCGATGCCGACTGCCTGCTGTTTCCGAATCTGGATGCGGCCAATGCCTTCTTCAAGGCGGCGACCAAGCTGTGCGGCGCCCGGTTGGCCGGTATGGTCGTAGGAACGCGGTGCCCGTGCGTATTGACCTCGCGCGGCGACTCGCCCGAGTCGAAGCTCTATTCGATCGCGCTGGCCGCTTTGTCCGCCGATTAATTACCCGGCAGAAAGAAGCAATGGATAGGCAATGTGTCATACTGGTCGTCAATCCGGGGGCTACGTCGACCAAAGTGTCGGTTTACGACGATCTGCGCGAGCGCGTGTCCCGCACGATACGGCACTCGGCCGACGAGCTGAAGCCTTATGCGAGCGTTGCGGACCAGTTCGGCTTTCGGCGCGATCTGGTTCTGGAGGCTCTGCGGGAGGAGGGCGTCGAGTTCGCTTCGCTCTCGGCCGTGATCGGCCGGGGAGGCTTGGTCAAGCCGATCGAGTCGGGAGTCTACGAGGTAAACGACGCGCTGCGGCGCGACTTGGGCCATGCTCCGCAGGGCGAGCATGCCTCGAATCTGGGCGGGTTGATCGCGGCCGATATCGCATCGCGTATTCCCGGAGCGCGGGCATTCATCGCAGACCCGGTCGTCGTCGACGAGCTGGACGACGTGGCGCGCGTGGCCGGCCATCCGCTTTTCCGGCGCGTGTCGATTTTCCATGCGCTGAATCAGAAGGCGACAGGCCGGCGCTATGCACGGGAAAACGGCCGGGCATACGAAGATATGAATCTGATCGTCGCGCACATGGGCGGCGGTATATCGGTCGGCGCTCATCGCCGGGGGCGGGTCGTCGACGTGAACAATGCGCTGGACGGCGACGGCGCACTCTCTCCGGATCGTTCCGGATCGCTTCCCGCCGGACAGTTGGCCGATCTTTGCTTCGGCGGGAAATTTTCGGCCGAAGAGGTGCGCCGAATGATATGCGGTCGGGGAGGATTGTCTGCGTGGGTCGGTTCGAACAGCGTGCGCGAGATCGTCGAGCGGATGAAGGCCGGCGACGACGATTGCCGCCGAGTGATCGAAGCTATGGCCTATCAGGTGGCCAAGCAGATCGGCGCGATGGCTGCCGTGCTCGAAGGCCGGGTCGATGCGGTGCTGCTGACCGGCGGTATCGCTTATAGCGAAACGGTCTGCGATCTGATCCGCCGGCGGACGGCGTTCGTCGCGCCCGTTGTCGTCATGCCGGGCGAGGACGAGATGGGCGCATTGGCCGAGAACGCGCTGCGCGTGCTGCGCGGAGAGGAGCGTCCGAAAATTTATGAATAGAGGGCTCTTTCGGAAATCGGCTTGCCGGTCTGAAGTCGGGCAGTCTCCTGAAAAGTCGCTCCGCTGTTTCGGCTGTCCGATACCGGAACCGCTTATTCCGTATGATTTTCCATAAAAAGCGCGCCTATGCTCGAGGCAGAGGCGCGCTTCGCTCGTATCGCAGAATCTTCCTCCGGCAATCAATCCTTTCTGTAAGCATTGTATTGACTCAGGGCTTTGTGCTCCAGATTCAGCACGTTTCCTATTTCGAGGAAAGACGCGCCTGTAGCCGCTCCGAAGCTGCCGCCCAATACGACGATCAGGTCTTCCTTGGAGAGCCATTTCCGGTCTTCGAGATAGTAGAGTATGTTCAACAAGAAGCCTTCGCGGCTGACGGAAGGCTCGCAATAGATCGCATGGACGCCGTACGAGAGAGCCAGTTGACGCATCGTGCTCTTGCGGTAGCAGACGGCATAGACCGGCATCTGCCCCCGGAACGCCGCTACGTAGCGTCCGGTACGGCCCGACAGCGTGTCGATGACGATCGCCTTGACGCGCAGGTTGATCGAAGCCCGTACGGCGGAGCGCGCGAGCTGAGCCGTGATTTCGTTGTTGATGCGCACCAGATTCATATCGATGTTCGGACCGTTGTTCACTTCGTCGTTCTCGATCTCTCGCGCTACGCGGGCCATCGTGGCGACGGCCTCGACCGGATAGAGCCCGTTGGCCGTTTCACCGCTCAGCATCACGGCGTCCACCCGCTGATAGATCGCATTGGCCACGTCGCTGATTTCGGCCCGGGTCGGCCTCGGATGCTCGATCATCGTATGAAGCATCTGCGTGGCGATGATGACGGGCTTTTTGCTCTCGATGCACTTCTTGACGAGCAGCCGCTGCGTGACCGGAATCCGCTCGGCCGGAATCTCGACGCCCAGATCGCCCCGGGCGACCATAATACCGTACGTCTCGTCGAGTATCTCGTCGATATTGTCTACGCCTTCGCTGTTCTCGATTTTCGAAATGATCTTGATCGAGCTGTTGCGGTCCTTGAGTATCTTCTTGACGGCCAGAACGTCCGACTTTTTCCGGACGAACGAGTGGGCGATGAAGTCGATATCCATGTCGATCGCCCAATTGATGAACTCGTGGTCCTTGTCCGTCACCGAGGGAAGGTCGATCGGTACGCCGGGAATGTTCACGCTCTTGCGGGGTTTGATTACGCCGCCGTTATGCACCTCGCAGACCAGCTCGTCATCGGCTTTGTCGACCACTTGCAGTTCGAGTTCGCCGTCGTCTATCAGGATGATCGATCCGGTCGGAACCGCATCGTATATCGTCGGGTCGTTCAGATATATCGTTTGATCGCTCGACGGACGGTCTTCGGCCGTGCCCTTCATCCGGACAAGCTGTCCCTTTTCGATGGGAATGCCGCTCTCGAAGCCGGCGGCCATGCCGGTCAGGCGGATTTCGGGTCCTTTGGTGTCGATGATGATAGCGATCTTCTCGGAGACGCGGCGGACGTTTTCGACGATCGTCGCCGCACTGCGGGTCGTGACGTGAGCCGTGTTGATGCGCACGGCGTTCATGCCGGCCTCGTACAGGGAGCGGATGAACTCTACCTCGCAGCGCTTGTCCGAGATCGTGGCGATTATTTTGGTTCTTTTATCCATAGCTTTCGATTTCCGTTTGTCTGTTCCGGGCGCGCCGGCGGCCGGAGACGGTTCATTCCATGAAACTGAGCAGACCGAGCCGGTACGTGATCCACGCGGTGTTGACGCCGGTGTTCACCTCGACCACCGGCGTGCGGATGCCTCCGATCGCATCGGCGATTGCGATCGAGGTATGGGTATAGGCTCCGGCATTGATCACGACTCCGTCGTAGACGTCCTGCGAGGCGTGGAGCCGGTCGACGATCTCGCCTTCGATGTTGGACTGGTAGCAGTCGATCGTCACCCCGGGGAATCGTCCGCGCAGTTCTTCCAAATAGGACTCGAACGTTCGTTCTCCGTAGATGCCTTTTTCGCGTTGTCCGAGCAGATTCAGATTGGGACCGTTTATGATCAGCAGTTTCATGGGATCTTCTTTTTAGGCGGCCTGAGCCGTTTGCGAAATTCATTGCAAAAATACATCAGCGAATCGAATAATTAGCATATTTTTGCGATAAATTAACCATTTGAAAATACGGGCCCATGCAACTGAACGAATTGGGCGAATTCGGCCTGATCGGCCTGATCCGGGAAAAATTCGCTTCTGTTTCCGCCGCCGGGTACGAGGGTATCGGGGACGACTGCGCGGTGATGCCCTGCGGCGACGGCACGTCGCTGGTCGTGACGACCGACATGCTGATCGAAGAGGTGCATTTCCGCCTGTGCACGACCGATCCCTATCGTTTGGGACGCAAATCCCTTGCCGTAAATCTGAGCGATATAGCGGCCATGGGGGCCGCTCCGGCGGCTTCTTTTCTTTCGATCGCCTTGCCTCCGGACACGGCGGTCGAATGGGTCGAGCGGTTTTTGGACGGCTATCGCAGCCTGTCGTCCGAGTTTTTCGTTCCGTTGCTCGGAGGAGACACGACCGCTTCGCCGGGGCAGCTCGCGATTAGCGTGACGGCTGTCGGGCGCGTGCCCGACAGCGAGATCAAACGCCGCGCTTCGGCTCGTCCCGGAGACCGGATTTTCGTCACGGGTACGCTGGGCGATTCGGCTCAGGGGCTGGCCGATCTTCGGGAAGGCAGGCCCGGGACGGAGTTCGTCGCGGCTCATCTCGACCCGAAACCGTACGTGCGCGAAGGCGTTTGGCTCGGAAAGCAGCGGGCCGTCCGAGCGATGATGGACCTTTCCGACGGGTTGGCTTCGGATCTGGGACATATACTGAAGGCTTCGGGGGCCGGAGCGGAGATTTCCGTCGAGCGCATACCGACCCGTACGACGGTCGAACTGGCCGTAACGGGCGGAGAGGACTACCGTTTGCTGTTGACGACCGATCCCGATGAAGCGGACGCGCTGATCGAGCGGTACGCGCAGAGGTTCGGGACTCCGCTTTACGAGATCGGCCGGATAATCGAAGGTAGCGGTATCCGGTGGAAAGAGAACGGCCGCGCGATCCGTCCGCGTTGGCAGGGATTCCGCCATTTCTGAAAACGACCGCAAATTCGTACATTCGCGCTATGGAACGATTCAAAAGGGTACTTTCGGTCGCCGGCTCGGACAGCGGAGGCGGAGCCGGCATTCAGGCCGATCTGAAAACGATCGCGGCCTGCGGCTGCTACGGCATGACCGCCATAACGGCCGTGACGGTTCAGAATACGCAGGGGGTGCGCAGAGTGCATGCCGTTCCGGCAGACGTAGTCGCAGGACAGATCGATGCCGTGCTGGAAGACATAGGGGTCGATGCGGTGAAACTGGGGATGCTTCCCTCGGAGGCGATTATCGTCGAGACGGCCCGCCTGATCCGGAAGTACGGGGTCCGGCATGTCGTGATGGATCCCGTGATGATCGCTACGTCGGGAGATCGCTTGGTCGCCGAGTCGGCCGTCGAGGCGATATTGCGCCATATTTTCCCGCTGGCGGCTCTCGTAACGCCGAATATTCCGGAAGCTGAGTATCTGACCGGACTGAAAATTCGCTCCGAAGACGACTTCCCTCGTGCTGCCGGCCGGCTCGTGGAGAAGGGCGCGCGCGGAGTGCTGCTCAAGGCCGGGCATTTGCAAGGAGCCGAACTGACCGAATACCTGTACACGGCGGACGGCGTCGAACAGCGTTACCGCTACGAGCGGATCGACACGCCGAACACGCACGGCACGGGCTGTACGCTCTCCTCGGCCGTCGCGTCGTTTCTCGCGCAGGGGCACGAGTTGCCGGAGGCCGTCCGTCGTGCGGAGGACTATGTGCATGGGGCGATCATGGCCGGGCGCGAGTATCGGACCGGGTGCGGGCACGGTCCCGTTCATCATTTTTACAGGTTCTGGAAATAGGCTTTTGTCGCATAAACGCTATTTTTGTAAAAACCGCTGACTCGGATGATTCTCGGAAAATTCTTCAAGGACAGGCGCCTGTGGCTGATTACGATCGCCGTGTTCATACTGGTGATAACGGTATTCGACAAGAACAACCTGATCGAAGCATGGCGTCTCAAGCAGAAGATCAACGAGCTGGAGGCGCAAAAGGACTATTATCAGAATAAGATCACCGAGGACAGCACGATTCTGGAGAACCTCAAGGACGACCGGTTTCTGGAGCAGTACGCGCGGGAACACTATCTGATGAAACGCGAGGATGAAACGATCTATTTGCTCAAGTGACGCTCGACCGATGACGATCGGAACATGGATAGGAAAATACGCGATCGTCCGGCATGTGCTGGTCGGAGGCACGGCTACGGTCGTTCATTTCGGAACCTATTATGCGCTGACGGCCCTGAGCGTGAATTATAATCTGGCCTTTACCGCAGGCGTCGCGCTGAGCCTCGCGTTCAATTTCGTCGCCTCGAGCCGGTTTACGTTCCGAACCGGACTTTCCGCCGGTCGCGGGCTTCGTTTCTGCGGAGCTCATGCGGTCAATTATCTGTTGAGCATCGGTCTGCTCAATCTGTATGTCCGGCTCGGAGTCTCGGAATACGTGGCTCCCCTGCTCGTCTGGCCGGTTGCCGTTCCGATCAACTACCTGATGGTCCGCTATTCGCTGACCGGCGGGGCGGGAAGGCGGTCTGAGGGTTCCGATACCCGTAAACCGATATCCGAATGAAAAAAATCTGCCTGCTGATTCCCTGTTGCAACGAGGAGGCGACCGTAGCCAAGGTCGTGTCCGATTTCCGCCGTTGTCTGCCGGAAATGGAAATTTACGTCTACGACAACAATTCGACGGACGGGACGGCCCGCGAGGCGCTCGGGGCCGGAGCCCGCGTCGTCGCCGAACCCGCCCAAGGCAAAGGTAACGTCGTCCGCAGCATGTTTCGCGACATCGATGCCGACGCCTATGTCATGGTGGACGGAGACGATACGTATCCGGCCGAGGCACTGATGCGGGTTTTGCAGCCCGTGCTCGACGGCCGGGCGGACATGGTGATCGGCGACCGGCTGTCGAACGGTTCGTACGAGCGGGAGAACCGCCGGAATTTCCATTCGCTGGGGAACAATTTGGTCCGATCCGCCGTAAACCGCTTCTTCGGGACCTCGCTCTCCGACATCATGACCGGCTACCGGGCGTTCAGCCGCCGCTTCGTGAAAAATTTCCCAGCCCTGAGCGGCGGGTTTCAGTTGGAAACCGAGATGACCATTTTCGCGCTGAGCCATCACATGCGGATCGTCGAGGTGCCGATCGATTTTACCGAGCGCCCCGAAGGGAGCTTCTCGAAGCTCAGCACGTTCCGCGACGGAGCGAAAGTGCTGTTGTGCATTTTCAACATGTACCGTCATTATCGGCCGCTGGCCTTTTTCTCGTGGGCGGCGTTATTGCTGGCGCTGTTCGCGATCGCGGTCGGCGTGCCGGTAGTGATCGAATACGTCCGCTTCCATTTCGTGTACAAGGTGCCGTCGGCCGTTTTGGCCAGCGGGCTTTTCGGCATCTCCGTAATGGTTTTCCTGTGCGGGGTGATTCTCGACACGATCTCGCACAACGAGCGGGCAGCCTTTGAGCGTCAATTGAAAAATCGGAATACATGACAAGACGGATTCGGACCGGAGAAACCAAGACTTTCCGGGCATTCATCGATTTTATGAAGAAAAAGCCGCAGCGCGTCGAGCTCGGCATATGGGCCGCTGTTCTGCTCGCGCTGGGGGTTGCTCTGCATCTGCTCTATCCCACCCCTTTCGTTTTTCCCGACTCGGGGTCCTACGTGAACTCGGCCGCGAGCGGTACGTTCAATGTCTACCGTCCGATGGGCTATTCGCAGTATCTCGGCCTGCTGCACGGAATCTCTCCGAGCCTGACTTTCGTTTTTGTCTTTTCCTATGCGATCCACGCGCTTTCGACGCTGTGGCTGCTGTTTTCGGCCAAATACCTGCTGGGAATACGCGACCGGCGGATATTCGGAATCTTTTGCCTTTTCGCCGTCGCGGCGCCCCGGCTGCTGTTCTGCACCAACTTTCTGATGAGCGACAGCCTGTTCCATACGCTGACGGTCCTTTTCGTTACGACGGCTCTTTGGGTCGCCTGCAGCCGGAATCCGATGTGGCTGATATGGCATCTGTCCGTTTTTGCAGTGCTCTACGAGGTGCGTTATGCCGGCATGTTCTATCTGCCGATCACGCTTTTGGCCGTCTGGTCCATGCCGTCCGGCTCGGTCCGGACCCGCGTGGGGTACATGGCCCTTCCGGTGCTGGTCTTCGGATTGCTTTATATGTCGGCCAAGCGCACATACATGCAGCAGACCGGCGTCGACACCTTCTCGGCATTCAGCGGGTGGCAGCTGCTCAACAATGCTTCGGTGCTGATTCCGGAAGCCAATCGGGAGCTCACGCCGGAAAGTTTCGCGTCGCAGGATTTGCAGACGCTGCATGCGTTCATGCGGACTTGTCCCGACTCGGTGTTCAGCGAGCGGAATATGCTCGAAACATTCTGCATGTGGGATAACAAGTTGCCTTACAAGTATTTCCTGTTTCATGTGGTGAAAACGACCGGACGACCCTATGCGAACGCATGGATCGCCTTGGGCGTGCTGTACGGCGAATACGCCCGCGAGTTGATCCGGCACTACCCCATGTTATATGTCGAGCGTTTCCTTTGGCCGTCGGTCGCCAGTCTGTTCCGGCCGATGGATATTACCGAGGAACGCTTCGCGCTGGAGAACGAGCCGATGTACCGCGACTACTACGGGCTGACGGCCGAACGCTACGAACACGCTCATCGGGTTTTCGCAGCGCTGAATCCGGTACGCAGGGCGATGCACTATGTTTATTGGAGCGCGCTGGGCCTTAGTCTGGCTTGTTTGGCGATAGCATGGAAATCGCTCGGAAGAGCGGACCGGAAAAGGAGGCAGCTCCTGTTGATGCTGGCGGCTTTCGTCGTGGTCTATCTGGGAGCCTCCGCTCTGGCTTCGCCCAATACGGCGTGGCGTTACACGATGCCCGTCTTTCTGCCTTCGTTGGCGCTGACGGCCTCGCTGGCGGATTATTTCCTCGATATGCGGCGCAGCAGGCGATCGGCTGTCAGGGAATCCGCATGAATTTGTGGGCCTGTACGGAGATGTTCCATCGGGGATTCGCCTTGGCGTATTCGACGACCGGCCCGACGATCCGGTCGTAACGGCTCCATTCGGGTTGCAGGTACAGTCTGCACCCGGCGGTTACCCGGGCGGCGTTGGTCTCGGCCCATCGGAAGTCTTCCTCGCTTTCGACGATCACTTTCAGTTCGTCGGCTCTCGGATAAATACTGTCTACGGGGGGCTGCTGTCTTTTGGGGGAGAGGCAGATCCAGTCGAAACGGCCTGTCAGTTCGTGCGCACCCGAGGTTTCGAGGAATATTTCGAGACCCCGTTCCGTCAGCCGCTCCGTCAGATAGTCCAGCGGATAGAGCGAGGGCTCCCCTCCCGTAATGACGATGGCCTGCGCCGGATAGCTGCAGGCCCTCTCGACGATCGAATCGACTTCGACCGGCGGGTAGAGCCGGGGATTCCACGTCATTTTGGCGTCGCACCAGCGGCATCCCACGTCGCATCCGCCCAAACGGATGAAATAAGCCGGCTTGCCGGCGTGGAAGCCTTCGCCTTGTATCGTATAGAAATCTTCGACGAGCGGCAGTTTCCTGCCCCCGCAAAACGGATCGTTATTCATCGGTTGCCTCGTAAATATCTTTCAGATTGCGTCCCAACTGATCGTAGTCGAGCCCGAACCCGACCAGGAAGCGGTCGGAAACTTTCAGCGCACAGTAATCGATCCCGATCTCCTTGCGGTACACTTCCGGCTTGAACAGCAGCGTGGCGACGGCGATGCTCGCGGGAGCCTTCGCCTTGAGCAGGTTCACCGTGTGCTCGATGCTGGCGCCCGTATCGACGATGTCCTCGACGATGACGACGTGCCGTCCGCGAATATCGGTGCTCAGCCCGATCAATTCATGTACTTTCCCGGTCGAAGCGGTGCCGCTGTACGAGGCGATTTTGACGAAAGACGCTTCGCAGTCCAGCGTGATGCGTTGCATCAGCTCGGCCATGAACATGAACGAACCGTTGAGTACGCCGACGAAAAGCGGCGTCTCTCGTCCGGCATAATCCTTATTGATACGGTCGGCGACCCGGCCGATCGCATCGCAGATACGCCCGTTGGGTATGGCGAGCCTGAAATTTTTGTCGTGAAGCCGGATCGTTTTCATGGGCGAACGGATTAATGGGAAGATCGTCTGAAAATTTGCGCCGTCCCGTTGCGGTATTCGCGGGTTTCTTCCTTATCTTTGCGCAAAAGTAATACGAATCGCAGAATAATCAAACGCCATAACGCAATGACACCGAAAGTCAGTATCATCATGGGCAGCACTTCCGACATGAAAGTCATGGAGGCTGCCGCCGCTTTTCTCGACGAAATGGAGATTCCTTACGAGATCAACGCCTTGTCGGCGCACCGGGTGCCCGAAATGGTCGCCGATTTCGCCAAGAACGCTCACCGGAGAGGTATCCGGGCGATTATCGCCGGAGCCGGCGGAGCGGCCCACCTGCCCGGCGTGATAGCCGCCCATACGCCGGTTCCCGTAATCGGCGTGCCGATCAAGTCGTCCAACTCGATCGACGGCTGGGACAGTATCCTGTCGATTTTGCAGATGCCCTCGGGTATTCCCGTGGCGACCATGGCGCTGGACGGGGCGCGTAACGCCGCGATTCTGGCCGTTCAGATTCTGGCTGCCGGAGACGAGGCTCTGATGCGCAAACTGATCGCCTTCAAACAGGACCTCGCCCGGAAGATCGAGCGCGCCAACGAGGAGCTTTCGCAGGTCAGCCGGCCTTTCAAGACGAACTAAAGCGCGATGGAAGCGCCTGTGCTATACGCGTTCCTGCTGACGCTCGGGGCCGGTTTGGCTACGGGTATCGGCAGTGCGATCGCGTTTTTCGCGAACCATACGAACCGGAAATTCCTTTCCTTCTCGCTCGGCGTATCGGCCGGGGTGATGATCTACGTGTCGTTCGTCGAAATACTGCACGGTGCCCAGATCTCGCTGGAGGAGATACTGGGCGTGCGCGGAGGCATGTCGGTCTGTGCGCTCGCTTTTTTCGGAGGTATGTTGCTGTCGGCCCTGATCGACCGGATCGTCCCTTCGGCCGAGAACCCGCATGAGTTCAAGAGCGTGGAAAATATGGACGCTCCCGCGCCGCCCCGGCACAGAATGATGCGCACGGGATTGCTGACGGCGCTGGTCGTGGGCATTCACAATTTTCCGGAGGGAATAGCCACATTTATGGCTTCGGTCGATTCGACCGAGATCGGTCTCGCTATCGCCGCCGCCATAGCGATTCACAACATTCCGGAAGGGATCGCTGTCTCTGTCCCCGTCTATTATGCGACCGGCAGCCGCAAGAAGGCGTTCTGGTACTCGTTTCTGTCGGGAATATCCGAGCCGGTCGGCGCGTTGGCAGCCTACCTCGTGCTGATGCCTTTCATGTCTCCCGTGCTGCTGAATTGCGTGTTCGCCGCTGTCGCCGGCATCATGGTCTTCATTTCGCTGGACGAGTTGCTGCCTGCCGCGCGGGAGTACGGCCAGCCTCATATAGCGATTTACGGCTTGTTGAGCGGCATGGCCGTGATGGCCCTCAGTTTGATTCTGCTGTCCTGAGAAAGAGCCGGCATCGGCGTATTTCGGCGCTCCCTTCCCGGGAGGGCAATGGCCGTTGCTCTGATTTCCGAAGGGAAGCCGAGCCGTGCGATCGTCGGTCGGATACGGGATTCCCTATCGGTAGTCGACAGGGGCGGCTTGCTCGGGGATGTAACGGAGCGGATCTTTACGCTGCTCGCTGCTGATATGGAAATAGTCGGCCTTCCTGAACCCGTCTCCGCTGAGGGCTATGCCCAACCGGATATTGATCGTGCCGAATACGAGATTTTCGTTCTTGATCCGCACGCCTACCCCTATTGTCGAGAAAAAACGGTTGCCGAACAGATTCATGTCGTTGCCGATCAGGCCCAAATCGGCGAATCCGTACATCGCGAAACGGAATTCGTGAATCTTCCACGGCGTGAAAACGACGGTTTCCGAGGTTCCGACCAGGCGATGACAGCCGTAGACATTCTCTCTCAGTCCGCGCAGGCGCGCCTCGTCGACGAAGCCGATGCTCTCGCGGAACCCGTCGAGCCGGTTCCAGCCTCGGGTGTAATTGAAATTCAGGAACTGCCGGACCTTGTAGCGCCCTGTTCCCAGCAGATTGGAGAAAT
>QWCN01000035.1_pt1 | contig 173907 bp, 145 predicted proteins | sample 1972711 | NCBI WGS metagenome assembly QWCN01 (sample SAMN09866707, study PRJNA288562) | Human gut metagenome isolate term1_stool, whole genome shotgun sequencing... | isolation source: gut | host: Homo sapiens | place: USA: California | reverse complement strand
GACCGCCGCGCTCGATCCCATGGCGGAGTACGAGATTTATACTCAGTTCAACAATATGATTACCGACAAGTGCGCGGTCCTGATCACGCACCGCCTGTCTGCGGTGCAGCTTGCGGACAAGGTTGCGGTGTTCGACAGCGGTCATGTGGTCGAATACGGCACGCACAAAGAATTATACGCAAACGGCGGAATCTACACCGAAATGTTCGACAAGCAGGCGCAGTTCTACCGTAACGAAATAACTCACGGAAATGACGGAGAAAGCGAAAATCCGTAAAGGCAGTCGGGGATTATTCGGGACAGCTTTCGGCTGCAGGATGACAAGCGTACTTCACAGACCCGATATTTTTTCCTTGTTATAATCCTACAAATTGCCGGGAGCACGCCGAACATATCTGTTGTGATCCTGCAAATCCCCGACGGAAATCGATGATTTGTTCTTTTTGCACTTGACAATACACCGTTTCGTCTGATATAATAGTAGCAATATTGTAATATTTAAGACATATTATCAAGACCGATATGTGCATTTTGTAAGCAATATCAGCTACACCCCCCCCCGAATTTTATGCATTATCTCGAACCGTCGAAATCACGAGACGGTTTGCCTATAATCATGCGTCGGGATATAAGCCGACGGAAAATCGACCGTAACGAAAGGAGCGGCGGCGGCACTGCGCGCACGATCAACGTACCGCATTTTCGCCGTGTACATAAATAATGATTGAAATACTGTGCGGCTATCCGCATTCGGGATGCGAAAGCGTATCCCGCGCCTACTAAACTCAGGCTGCCGAGGTTCGGTCGGATGATCGGATTTCGGCGGCGGCAATCAGCATCTTCCGTCGGATTTTACCGAATAACGGTGATTTTCTCTTTTCCGGCGGAGGACTATGGCATGAGCATCCGGTATTACCGGTATGGGATTGCCGGACGCTCATGCTTTCTGTTCACCATTCGGACCTGCATTGCTGTGAAAGGAAGCAAATTATCAACAACATGGAAACTAAAATAAACGCAAGGCTTTATTTCAAATCGGTCTTAAACGCCTTCAAAATCACATTCAAAGCGAATTGGTTCTACCCTTTTTCGCAGGTACTGATGCTTCTGATTCAGAACACTCTCCCGTTTATCAGTCTGTATATGTTCAACAGGCTGCTGAATCTGTTAAGCTCGGACAACATCGATCCCCGCGAGGCGATCGCCACGGCGGTAATATATATCGTCTTTCTGGGTGCTCAGATGCTTATCTCAACCTTCATGGGCACTCTCGTAAGCATACTTACCGAAAGAATGGACCTGAAGTTTCAGGAGATGTACATCAAAAAGCAGATGAATCTCCCGCTGTCCTTTTCCGATTCTCCGCACGGACGCGACGTGATCGGTCTGGCGCAGAACGAGATGGGCGACATATATGCGCTGTTCAACTTTTTCATCGAATTTGTAACCAACGTGTATGCCTTTGTCATTGCGGCAAGGATCCTGATATCCTTCAACGCGCTGTTTGCGGTGATCTTTCTGATTCTGATCCTGCCCTCCTGCATCGCCGATTACAGGCATTTTCTTGTCGGTACCAAGTTTCACCGCCGGAATTTGGGAGAAAACAGATTCCATTCCTATTACAGAGACATTCTGACGCAGCAGGAAACGGCGAAGGATGTGCGGCTGTACGATCTCACCGAGCCTCTGAAAAAGCGGTATTTCGATTATCACAATAAGTATCTGCGCGAGAAAAGGGAGATAAATTCGGCGACGATGCGTGTGGACACCTTCTACAACGTGCTTCAGTCGCTCGGAATGGCATTTTTCCTTGTGGTGCTGATCGGTGCGAAATACGACGGCAGCATTACGGTCGGCGACCTTGTTATGTATTCCGGAATCGCGCTGACGTATGTCTCCAAGGCAAAGGACATTGCCGGCACTCTGGACTTTACCGTGCAGTTTGTGGTATGGCTGCAGCCGGTCTACGAGTACCTCGGAGTTAAGGGCTTTGAGGAAAAGACGGGCGGGAAAGAGCTTTCCTCGTTCGAATCACTTGAATTCCGCGACGTATTCTTCAAATATCCGAGCGCGGACGACTATGTATTAAAGGGTGTATCCTTCAAGATCACGAAAAACGAGCGCGTATCGATCGTCGGAATCAACGGCGCGGGCAAATCCACCATTGTGAAGATCATGGTCGGGCTGTACGAGATCGATTCGGGAGAGATACTCATAAACGACATTCCGCTGCACGAATATTCAAATAAGAGTGTAAAGCGGCTGTTTTCCGTGATGCTTCAGGATTTCCCGACCTATTCTCTGACGCTGCGCGAAAACGTGGCGCTCAGCGATATCGATCACGCCGACGACGAACGGATCCTCGCATCCCTGCAAAAGGCCGGTGTTGACGACGACCTGTGCGATCTCGACCGATACATGACCCGCGCCTTTGACGACAAGGGCATGGAGCTGTCCAAGGGTCAGTGGCAGAAGATCGCGGTGGCAAGAACCTATTTCAAAAATTCCCCGGTCGTCATTTTGGACGAGCCTTCGTCCGCATTGGACGCGGAGGCAGAGGAAAGAATCTTCCGCACGTTCTCGGAGCTGTCCGAAAACAAGACCTCGATTATGATCACGCATCACATTTCGGGCGTAAGAGAGTCCGACAGGATATTGGTTCTCGACGAGGGCGTGATCAAGGAAAGCGGAAACCACGCCTCGCTCATGGAGCAGGACGGACTGTATCGGCAGATGTTCGAGCTTCAAAGAAGTAAATATCAAGGTGACTGAAAATGAATAAAGAAAAACTGACTGATTTTTTATCAAATCTCGCATATTCATTTACCTTGAGCTTTCGGGCATCCCCGAAATATTTCATCGGTAAATGTCTTTTACTCATCGTCAATTCGGTGTTCCCGTTTCTGACGGCGCTTGCATGGAGAAATCTTCTCAACGATCTGACGGCGCACAACAGCATTACCTCATATGTGATCATGCTGGTGATCGTTTATGTGGGTCTGAACATCATCGAGCATTTCAAGGGAATGCTCGACAGCCGCATCGAAATGTGCTATTACGACGCGATAGAGACCTATCGGGACGGTATTATGATATCAAAGCTGTCCCACGTTGATCTTGCATTTTTCGATTCCGCATCACTTCAGGACAAATTATCCGTCGCCATGTCCGGATACGGGGTACTTTCCGAGATCATCTGGTGGGCGTTCAACCTCCTGTCATGTGTGATCAGTCTTGTCACCTCGTTTGTGATCGTGGCAAGGTATAACCTGATCATCGCACTGCTGACACCGCTGTTTGCGATCCCCGGCTATCTGTATCGGAAGGTGCAGATCCGCCGCAGCGCAAAGGTAAACGAATCGCTTGCGCGTGACTCGCGTTTCAGGGATTACTATTACTCGCTGTTCTTCAATCCCCGCGTCGTGATGGAGATGAAGCTGAACCGATTCGGAGATTACATCTACAATAAGTATCTGACCGCCCGGAAGAAAATCACGCGTGTCAACCGAAAAGAGGGTCTGAGAAACGAGATATTCTCCATTCTGATGCAGATCATCAATCTGTCGAGCGATCTCTTGGTCATCATCCCCTCCGTATTCGACGTAATCCGTAAGAAGATCGGAATCGGTGATCTGCAATACAACCTCAGCATGGTGGGCACGCTGAGATCGCAGGTGAGTGATCTTGTGTCGCTGATCGCAAACTATACCGAATACGATTACCTCATCCGCAAAATGCATGAGTTCAACGACCTTGCGGTAATCGAAGAGCAGAGCGGCACCAAAATCCCCTCCGAGAATCCGAAAATCGAATTCGATCATGTCACGTTCCGCTATCCGAACAGCGATACACCGATTCTGAAGGACTGCTCCTTTACGATCGAGCCGTCGCAGAAGATCGGTTTGATCGGGCTGAACGGCTCCGGCAAGTCCACGATCGTCAAGCTTCTCTTCCGCTTCTACGATCCCGATTCCGGACGCATTCTCGTGGATTCGACGGATATGCGGGAATACGACGTGTATGCGCTGAGAAAGCGTTTCAGCGTGCTGTTTCAGGAATACGTCGCGTACGATCTTCCGCTGCGCGAGGCGATCGCGCTGTCCGATTTTGACGAGGTGAACAACGACAAAAAGCTGTTCGATGCATGCAGGAGAAGCGGTTTTGATGCGGTGATCCGTGATTGGGACGAAGGATTTGACACCTATCTCGGAAGGACTCTCGTTGATGACGGAAAATCGCTGTCCGGCGGACAGTGGCAGCTTTTGGGACTGACAAGGGCATATTTCAGAGATGCTCCGATCATCGTGTTGGATGAGCCATCCGCTTCGCTCGATCCGATCGCGGAGCACAGGATCTTTAATCAGATATACGCTCTGAGCGCGGGCAAAAGCTCCGTCACGATATCACACAGGCTTTCCAACACCATGAAGGCAGACAAGATATTGGTGCTTCAGGACGGTGCCGTTCAGGAGCAGGGTTCCCATGCCGAGCTGATGGAGCTGGGCGGGCTGTACGCTCATCTGTTCACCATTCAGGCAAAGCGGTACGAATAATTTGCATGATATTTACGGGGCGATGATGAGGCTTTTCCGAACGGCACGGTGAATATCAATTCCCCGATGACACAAAGCTTTTCGTCTGACGGCATCGAGTTTTCGGAGGGGCAATGGCATAAAGCCCTTTTGCGCGCTGATAAGCGACAGTAAAAAAGGGCGCTGTGTGCATAAAGCACACAGCGCCCTTTTCGTTTTTTCCGTATTCCCCGATATCAGCCGTCGGAAAACGCCGTCGTGAGGACAAGCCGAGAAAAAGCAGTGTTTTCCGTTCGAATCGCGGCGCCGCAAAGGAAAGAAACGCTCCGCCGGAGAGTCGGCAACGTATCTTTCGCGGAATTTGCCGCGCCCCTTTCCGGATCGGTGAAAAATCCCGACCGATGTGAAATTTTTTTCACTTTCGGCGCAACCAAAGACAAAAAAATGCGTCTTTATAGGTGAGGGAAAGCGGCAGATGCGCGATATGCTGTTTACGGCTCGCACCTTCGAAGAACCGCGGCAGCCTCGCGGCTGCGGCATCGTCATCCGCGCGGATACACATTCGGAACGCAGGCGGAGCGCTCCGCCTTAAAAAGAAAGGGGACAAAATGAAAAAAGCTATTCTCGCTGCAGCATTGATCCTGGTTCTTGCATCATGTTCAAACGGAACGGACGCCGAGGCGGGCGCTCACACGGGAGTGATCGGTTCCGAGCCGGCATTCGCGGATACGTACTTCTTCCCCGGAGGCATCGAGCATTCATGGGGATTTCCCAAAACGTCCGCCCCGGCGAAAACCGTAACCGATACCGCAGAAATCTCCGACACCGCCGATGATTCCCCGGAGGAGCCGGAGGCTCTCCCCGAACTCGGCTTCACGCTGACAATAAACGAAGATCTGTTTTCGGACTACGGGCTGAGCTTTGACGAGATCGCGTCAAAGCGCGGCAAGGTGATCCACGCCAGCAAGCCGTTCGGCGGGCGTTCATATGAATTTGAAAACGGATACGGCGGATACCATTGGAGCGGCTTAGGGTACGCCGATTGGGAATGGATCGAGGGCAGAGGCTTCAACCTCGACACTCTGACATATCCCGAGCCCGAGGATCTGTGCCGCGGCATTGACTGCAGAGACCTCTACAAAATGTTCAACGAGCATTTCGACCGCATTTTGGTAAAAGCGCTCGGCAATGTCGAAGGGCTCACTTATCTTGAGACCCGCCCCACATACGGCAGATATTCCTCGTATGAGTGGGTTTCGGACTTCAGATATTCGCGTTTCCCGGAGGTGACGCTCAGCATTTTTCACGCCGAAGAGGAATACGCACACAGAACCTCCTGCATGCGGTTTATACGGTGGGCGGATCAGGACTGAGCATCGGTGACTCGGCACGAAGCGGCGGCATAGGCGAAGTGGTGATATAGAAGCTGTAATATAAACGACGAAGCCCCGGAGATGAATGTCATCTCCGGGGCTTATTTTAATGAGGTGCGGAAGTTCGTGCAAATTATACTGTCCGCCCCCTGCCGGCACGCGCGGCGCGCCCGTAAATTGCAGGCATCGGCATCCGCGGAGGGTTTCGCAGATTGCGCGGCAAAACGGGCATTTTTGCTGTTCTAATTTCCGATTCCGTTGTTTTTACAACGGAATTCCCAGAAGATGTTGAAAATCGCACGGCAGTGCGGGTGTTTTCTCCTCAGCGGTTCTCAATTCCGTTGGAAAAACAACGTAAATCAAAGTCGCTGCCGCCGAAAATACCGTTTTGCAAGGCACCGACCGACCCGTGTCTCACATTATGTACTGTGCGAGTGCCTCGCTTACCGTAATTCCGTTGTTTTTACAACGGAATTCGCGGAAGATTTCGAAGATCGCACGGCAGTGCGGGTGTTTTCGCCGCAGCGATTCCCAATTCCGTTGGAAAAACAACGTAAATCAAAGCCGCTGCCGCCGAAAATACCGTTTTGCAAGGCACCGACCGCCCCGCGTCTCACATTATGTACTGTGCGAGTGCCTCGCTTACCGTAATTCCGTTGTTTTTACAACGGAATTCGCGGAAGATTTCGAAGATTGCACGGCAGTGCGGGTGTTTTCGCCGCAGCGATTCCCAATTCCGTTGGAAAAACAACGTAAATCAAAAACGAAAAACGGGAAAACACCTTTGTTTCGGTGCTTTCCCGCATAAAGACTAAATTCCCTTTGCCGCTGCGTCATTTTTGCGTTTCACCGCCACGTCTTTCCCGCATCATCGCTTGTGCTCGACCTCCGACGCGCCCGATTCAGCGCAATCGCCGACTACCTGCTACCGCATTCCCCGCGCAGCTTTACTTTGCGGGAACAAACTTCGGCGGATATTTTTCGATATTTTTTATCCCCGCGGCGGCTGCGTACTCCGCCGCCTCGTCGAATTTATATGCAATGGCATCGGTGCAGTGCGCGTCGCTCGCAAGTATCACACGCCCGCCGAGCTCGGCGATCCGCCCGAGCAGCACCGCCGACGGATACGGGCTTAATCTGCTTCCGCGGTAGATCGCCCCCGTATTGATCTCGAAAACAACGTCCTTCTTCGCAAGAGCTTCGAGCGCGTCCGTCGCCGGACCGATATAGCGCGGATCGCTTTCATCGAACATGCATCCGCCCTCGTTGAATTTCGTGACGAGGTCGAAATGACCGATCACGCAAGGTCCGCGGTCGGCGAGATGGGATACATCCTCATAGAAATCGCGGATGTATCCGAAAACGTCACCGCCGTAATATTTATCGGCATCTGCGGATATTCTCGCACCCGATTCGTCAACGGGGAGATAATCCCCGTCCTTCAGCACAAAGTGGGTCGAGGAAACAATGTAATCAAGGCCGTCGATCGGCACGTCCGAGTGATAGTCAAGCTCAAGCCCCGCAAGGACGTCAAGCTTTCCCGCAAAAAGCTCCCGAACACGCGCAATCTCCGCAAGATAAACATCGATCGGTGCGCCGCGCATTGTCCAGCCGCACTCAAACGGCATGGTGGAATGGGACGAAAATCCTATCGCGTACATTCCCTTATCTAGCGCCGCCTGCGCCATTTCTTCCATCGTATTGCGTCCGTCGCTGAATCCGGTATGTGTATGAAAATCTCCGTATGATGCCATTTTATTCTGCCTTTCCGCCGCCCGCGGCGGCAATGAAAATGATATACGGCAGTCTTTCGGTGCGCCGGCGCTTCGGCTTCGGGAGATAATCGGCTTCGGACAAAACCGGATTTTGAAAGCTTCGGCTTTGAAAAACCCGTCCCCGTCGGCGCCAAAAGGCAAAAATGCGGCCTGTCGCGCCGCGCCGTCCCCGAGTCCCCGATGCGATGCACGCCGGGAATATCCGACGTGCGCCGCGATGAAAAAGCACCGTATATCGGTATCACAATTCTATCACAGCAAATCGCATAAATCAACCTTTTCCGACCGCTTTTTTCGTTCGCCGGTGCCAAAATCGGATCTGCGGATTGCGCGCGGCGGTGCGGTTCGGAAAGTAATGCACGGGATCACATGCCGCAGGGATGTCTGCCGAAATGCAGATGCTTTCACCGCCGGAAAAGCGCGGCTGCCGATAAAGCTACGACGACGAAAGCTCCGCACCGACGAGGCACGGTCTTCGCATCGACGTGAAGACCGTCCGCGCACCGTAAAAGCAGCAGCCGCGCCGCCTCTGAAGCGATGCATTTCGGTAAAACCGACCGCCTCCCGCAATACGGTGCACACCGGGAAAATCCGACGTGCGCCCCCAAAAAAGCAAAAAGAAAAACGGAGACGAAACTCCGTTTTTCCCTTAACTCTGTACGTGATCGCGGTCGATAAATCGGGGTTCGGATCTCAGCCTTTTCCAAGGGCTGCGGATCCGAGACCGCAGGACGACCCTTCCGGGGGAATACAACTCTCAAACGACGGTCGGCAAATCAGAGGATGGCAGAGCCGGCAATTGGGTTTAACACCTTAATCCACCTTAGGTCAGAGTGAGAATGCAGAGCCCGGTCGCCCTGCGGCCTCTTGCCCCGCCTGCCTGCTTTGCATCTCCGGAAGCGTACACCCGTGCCGTGTACAGTACGCGACGTCAGCGACCGCACACGGTCGTGATCCACGCCTCCTTCAACGCTCCGTAGACAGACGGAGAGGCGGTAAAATCGTTCTGTTCAGTCGCCCGGATGTCTCCGATCGGTTCCAAAAACCTCGGCTGCCGCCTTTGCGTCAAGCTACCGCGATTGCCCGCGGCCATGGTGATACCGGAAGGTTACGTCCTTTTTTCTGTTATGTGCGGTTTCGGACCGCTTCCTTCAACGTGCCTGTTCCGATATGCTTTTCGTTCGTGCGGACAGCTCCGGCGGTTTCGGTTTCCCGTCCCGCTCATTCCGTACTCTCGCGCCTCCCGCCGAAGGCGTATGTTTTTCCGCGCGGCTTTCGAAGTTACCGCGGTGCGATTCCCGGCGCGGTCTGACGGGCAGCGCACGGTTCCTCCCGCACGATTCGGCAAAGCTCATCGCCATGTACACTACGATGGGTCTGCCTCCTCACGCGGGATTTCCGCTGCGCCGCCGCATCCGTCCCGTGCCGTTATCCCTCACCTTGGTAAAACGGCTTGCCCGGAGCTGCGGTCGAACCTTCCGTTGTCCGTTTCCCCGCATACGAACGCAGGGGCTGCGATAACGGTTTCGACCGCGCTCTTCTGAGTACGGTGCCGAACGCTTCGGTTTCCGTCTCCACGAATCCTCGGATTCGTCCCCGGAAATCCGATCGCCGTTTCGGTCCGCGCATTTTACGGTGCGCGCACCGAAGCTGTCGCCGTGATTTGTCTGCCCTCGGCGGAACGAACGTCTCCGAGCCGCTTCGGTACAGACAAAACACAAATTTGACTGATCAGGTCGATTACGGAACTTTTTGCGTATCCGGGGAAGCATCATTGACTCCTGTGATGCGATCCCTTCCCCTTCCTCGGGGTTCCGATTTATCAACTGTAAACATTATACACTATATGTAATTATTTGTCAAGTATTTATATGAATTCCATGAAAAAATTTCCCGATTTTTTCAAAATGGGGAAAATCCGAGTCGAATACGGGGCTTCTTACGCGGAAAATGCATCAAAAAACGAAAAAATCGGCGTTTGTCGGGGAGGCGCTCGCAGAAAAAGGGAAGATCATGCAAGAAAGCAGCGCCCGCGAAAGCGATGTACGCTTTCCTGGAGAGGAAAGCGGAACGAAAGCGGGGCTGCGGTGTCATCGAGCGCGGCACGCGACCGCGCCGCTTTGGCGGAAAGCACAGAGCGTGATTGCGCCTCCCGAACGGAAAGCCCGGAGAGCAAACACACGCCCGATGCGAAAAAGCGGAGTACGCCGAATCCTCCGGCGAATGAGTACGGTGCGTAAGCACACCTTTCCGACAAGAACGGAACAAATTACGGAACATATTCTGCCGGGATGCTTACCTCAGGGGGAGGGAGAAGCGCGAAGCCGCAATCCCCTTCGGCAGGATCGCGCATCTCCGTCCCCGCTCCATTTGTACTTTCGTTCCGTCGCTCCATTCGTTCTGCCGTTCCGCTGATGCACAATCGGAATTTTTTCGGCTCCGTGAGAGACTGCGGTTTGTTGCGGTAACTCACGTTTGCTCGTTCCGCCGTTCTGCTGTACTTCCGACATACAGGCGCGGCGGAGCGTCACGTTACCGCACGTTCATTTGATTCGTCTGTACCTCCGCACTGCCGCACTGCCGTTCCGCCGACGTGCATCCGAAAATTTTCCGACGCCGAGAGAGGCGGTGCTTTTCCTGCAATCCGCGTTCACCCGCTTCGCACTCGCGTCAGCCGCGTTTATCCCCATTCTCTCCGCACTCCCCGTACAGCAGATCGTTCACGGAATAAAGCCCCGGCGTGCGTCCGATCAGAAATTCCGCCGCGCGGAGCGCGCCTTCCGCGAATACCGAGCGGCTCTGCACGGTATGGGAAAGCACAAGCACCTGCGAATCCGATGCGATGTACACCGTATGACTCCCCGCTGCGTTCCCCATTCTGACCGAATGGATTCCGATATCGTCCTTTTTCCGTTTCCCGTGTCCGGTGTGCCCATACACGGGATTCGCCCCCGGTCGAACGCCGATTACCTGATCAGCAAGCATCAGCGCCGTACCCGACGGCGCGTCGGACTTCCCCGCGCGGTGGATCTCCACGATCTCAATGTCGGCATCGGGGAACACGGCGGCTGCGCGTCTCACAAGATCGCCGAGGAGTGCGGCGCCGAGCGACATGTTCGCCGAGAAGAAAACCGGAACGTTCTGCGACAGCGCGTGTATCATGCCGATATCGTCAGGCGTCTGCCCCGTAGCCGCAATCACCGCGGGGATAGCGCGGCTCCTTGCGAAATCGCACACCTCACCGGTCGCGCGCGCGTCGGAGAAATCGATCACGCAGTCCGCGCTTTCCTCGATATCGACGAGCGCGCGTGCCGTTTTGACCCCGCACGAAAGAGATTCTCCCGCGGAAAACGAATCCGCCGCACCCGCAAGGCGGGCATCGCCGAAGCCTCGTTCGATCGCGGCGATAACCTCACTGCCCATGCGCCCGAGCGCGCCGTTTACTATTATCCTCATATCCGCTTCACGCTTCCGATTTGCGAAAGCCTCCTTTTATATAAATTTCTCCCTTGCGAAAGCAGCGGTCCGCCGCGCCCGCAAATCTTTCCTTTTATTATATATCGGCAGACAAGCGGTATGTCTTCCCGCGTCCGTCGTGAGAGGTGATTGCGCCCGCAAAGCTTTTTCGAAAAAGCTTCGAGAAGCCCCCGAAAGCGCTTTCCTGCGGACTCGCCGCTCATTCCTCCTCGATCCGCATAAGCACGACCGAAATATCGTCCTGCGAACGCTTTGCGGCCTCGTCCGCTATCCGCTTTGCGCTCGACGTAAGCTGTGTCAGCCTGCCCGAGCACAGGATATCGTAAAGCCACGGGCAGTCCTCCTCGGTCTGGGTCACGCCGTCCGACATCATTATCACGACATCCCCCGCTTCCACGCGAAACGCTATCCGCTCCGCGTCCGCCGACGGCATTATCCCGATCGGCACGGTGCGCGAGCGCAGCTTAAAAAGCCGCCCGCCGCGCAGGACGAACGAGGGCGCCGCTCCGCTCTTGATAAAGGCGCAGTTCCCGCGGATCAGGTCAAGCTCCATAGCATCGACGGTCGCGGAGCATTCGATGCGCCGCTCTCTTATGAACGAATTCACAAGTGCAAGCGCGTTCTTTATCTTCACCCCCGCCGTGAGAAGCCGCTCGAGTATCAGCGTGACCGTTCCGGCGGTAAATGCGGCTTCCGTTCCGCTGCCCATTCCGTCGGACAGGATCGACCAGAAATATCCGTCGCCGCCCGGGAATACCGATATGACATCCCCGCACGCTCCGCTCTTCGCGGATGCGGTGAATCTGCCGCAGCTCACCCTGAATTTCGTCCTTGCGTGCATCGTCACGCAAAGCGTATCGCGGTCAAGCGACATCTCCGGCTCGCTCATCCTGACGCCGAGTGCGTTTTCCGCGCATCGGCGGATATCCTCGCCCCCGACGTGCATCGTCCGTGCGTCGATTCCCGAAAGCGTACAGCGTATCATCCGTTCACCGCGGACGCTCACCTTCGGCGCGTCAAGCCCGATAAGCGCAAGCGCCCCCTTCAGCCGGCGGCTCGACGCCGCGTCATAACGGTTGTCCGTCTCAAGCTTGTCCGAGACATCGGAGAACAGCCGCGACATCACCTCCCAATCGTCCGCGAACAAACGCGAGCCATCCTCCTTCCTCGCCTGTGCTTTCTCTTCAACCGCCTGAATGTTCATCTCGCGGATGATTGAAGCAAGCTCCGGACAGCGCGTGCGCAGCTCCTCGGGGGCAAGCTGCGCAGATGCGCGTTTTCCGCCGTGCAGAGCGGCGGAAAGACGGCGCACCGTCCTCGGCGCAGCCGAGTCCGCGCTGTCCCAGCACTCGCTCTGCATCCTGCACGACGTACATCTTTTGTCGAACGTATGCTGCACGTTTTCCCTGATCTCCGCCTCGGAAGGGCGAGAGAGAACGCGGGATACGGACGACGCGAGGCGTCCGATCGCCGAGAAGCATTCCGACATTTCCCGCACCGTGCGGCGCGATTCTTCAAGTCTGACCTCGCTTTCGTCCGCCGGAACAAAGCTTTCCCCGGAGTTCGGCGACGGACGCGGAAGTATCCCGAACTTCGCGCACGGCGCGAACACCGCGCACACCACGATAAGCTCCGCGCCGTATTCGGACAGCGCGGACGGACCGAGCGCAAATACGGAAAACGACACCGACACCGCAAGTGCGGCGAACGACGCAAGAGAAACGCTGTACTTCCACAAAAGCCCTGCGACAAACGACGCGGCAAGTATCGCGGGGATCAGCGCAGGCTTAAGCGAGAGCGATGCGGCAAACGATACGCAGAGCGCCTCGGGAATGAACAGCGCCCACGATGCCCAAAGCGAGACGGCAAACGCAAAGACGAGCGACAGCGATACCCCCGCCACCGTCAGCGATCCGAACGCCCACGAAAGCGAGAACGCCATCGCAAGTACGAACGCGCCGAGGCGCAGACGGCTTTCCTTCGCCCTGAAAATTCCCGTATATCCGGCGCACAGAAGCGGCGCTGCCGCCGCCGAAACTATCGTTCCCGCCGCGGCGCGGTACACGTTCGCGGTGAACAGAAGGGACAGCGTTCCGAGTGCGGCTGCGGCAGCCGTGCAGAGCGCATACCTCACCGTTTCGCTTTCGCAGAAGAGCGCAGAGGCGGCAAGTCCCGAGAGGAAATCGCCCTTCTCCTTGGCGTGCTGTCCCCTGCCCGCGGCGCCCGGCAGCCTTCCGCGCTTTCTCCCGAGGAAAACGAGCGCGCATCGGACGGCGCTTACCGCGCAGGCAATGAGCGCAATGCGCACGCCGCCGTTCACGCTCAGGCTTCCGAGAAGCACGCCCGCAAGCGAGGCTATGAAAAACGCGCTCCCCTCCGCGGCGCAAAGCGCCGCGATCCCGAACGGATATGTATCGAGCACAAACGGCGCGCCCGATGTGAGAGCCGAAAAAACAAACACCGCCGCCGCAGGCGCGTATTTCACGATAAGCTCCGGCAGGGCAGACGTGCCGAAGTGCATTTTTCGCGGCGGCGTGCCGCCGTGCGGCGAGCTTTCCTCTCCCGCACCGACGGAAACATCCTCAAATTCCTCGTCGAGTTTACGAAGTTCCATTATTTTATCATTCCTTTCTTCCCCTTCGCGCCGTCTTCATCCGTCCGATGCGGCGCGGCGCCGGCGCTTTCACGCTCATACTTTCTTCATCCGGCGCATATGTATCATTATTGTACTATCGCGGCGCGATTTTTTTCGTCGAAGCACGGCGGAAAAATATGGAACTTATTGCCGTATCGGGATGAAAGGGGAAGGAACCGGAAAAAGGCGCACGCCCGGCAGGAAATTTTCCCAGGGAGAAGATGCGGAGTTTCTACGCGCCCGGCGCGCTTGAGCCTGCAGACGCAGAGAATGGCGGGAGCAAAGGCGAAAGGGGAAAGTGCGCCGGGGCGTGAGAGTGAACCGCAAAGCGGGAGTGATCCGATGCGTGGGAATGAACCGGAAGCAGGTGGGGGATCCGATGCAGATGAGCGAAACGAAGGCGGAAAAGCGAAGGAGTAAGCCGGGAACGGCGAACGGATGACTACGCCGAGGACACGGAAACGGGAGCAGGCAGATGCCATGCGCGCGGGACGGAGCGGGAAAGCGCGATATGCGGCGTGTACCGACGAAACGGAACGAAGTACGGATTTTTTCCAAGGCGGTGCGCTTGAGAGTTCATAGGTCCGGTGAAAAAATCCGCCGCGGCGGGGCAGGTATCACGGTCGGTCGGGCATATCGGACGTATATTTTCGGAATCGCGCCCTATTATAGAAAATACACCGATGTTTTTTCTGCGGATAGGTCGTTTGTGTTGACTTTTTATATTTTATATGATAAAATCTGTATAGTCGTTACGATTACTTCCCGACTTGTTTTCAATTAAATACGAAAGGAATCCGAAATGAAGAAAATTCTCGCACTGGTGCTTTGCGTGCTGACCGTTCTGTCGGTCCTCGCATCGTGTTCCGCCGCGCCCGCCAAAAATTATTCCCCGAAGATCACCGTATCTTCAAGCGCGGCGGACGAATTTGCCGTCTGGCTGACAAACCGCCTCGGCGATTCTCTCAAGGACAATGTGTATCTTTCGCTCGGCGGAGACGCCGCGAACGGTCTCGACATGACGAATTTCGAGAACGACGGATACATACTCCGCTCCGACGGCGACAAGAACATCGTCATCGCAGGCAAGACCGCCGACGGTCTCGACGCGGCTGTACGCAAGTACGCAAACGCCGTCGATCTCGGCAAGTCCACCCTTTTCGACATCACCTATCACGAGGGCTACCGCGTCGAAAAGCTTACTCTTGCTGGCAACGACATTTCCGAATACACGGTAGTCGCGCCGGAGAACGATCCCTCCCGCCGCAGCTACATGAATTGGGCGATGAACGCAGCGTGCAACGAGATGGTCTCCCTCATCGCCAAAGCGTGCGGCACTAACCTTCCCGCAGTACGAGGAACCTCCGATGCCGCAAAGCAGATCATCCTCAAGTTCAGCGATGACGAAAGCCTCGGCAATCACGGATACAAGTATTACTTCGAAGGTGACAATCTCGTCATTGAAGGCGGACCCGAGGACGGCTGTCTGAACGGCGTTTACCGCTTCCTCGAGCATGAGCTCAACTGGGAATGCCTCAGCTTCGGCGACAGCCTCCTTGCGGAAGCGGATTACATCGACGTTCCCGCCGATGCCGCACGCACCGAGCAGCCCGTTTTCGATTGGGCATGGCTCTACTTCATGGCTTACGAGCAGTTCAAGACCGACCGCACCACCACTGCAAATCCCTACGGCAAAATAGATCAGGCAATGCACGGGGATCAGCTCCTCGGCACGACCCACTGGGCAGGTCAGATCTGCTACACGGACGAAGACCGTTTCTACGCAGTCTACGACAGAGTTATCGACTACATTGTAAACAATATCAGAGCCGGAAAAGTCATCGGTGAGGACTTCTTCGCCGTCAGCCTCGCTCAGGTAGATGAGGCGAAATACTGCAGGTGCAAGCAGTGCTTGACCGTCGTCAAGGAAGAAGGCGGCGTGAACTCCGGTCCCGTTATACGCTGGATGAACCGCATGGTCGAAGAGGTCAACGCAACGGACGACGCTTATCGCGCGCTCATATACAAGTGCTATGCTTACCACGGAAGTCAGCCGCCCTGCAAGACCGCTCCCGTTGATCAGGTATGGGTCACATTCTGCACCGACGGTGCATGCTCGAACCACATTCTCCGCGGCGGCGATTGCAACGACCGCTTCGGCCTTTACGGTGTCTCCGAAGAGCCTATCTTCAACAACGACTCCTTCGGTTCATGGCTCAAGCAGTGGACCGATATGTCGGACAACATCTATGTCTGGCTCTACGCTCTCGACTGCAGCCCCCGTCAGTACACCATATTCGAAACAATCTACGACGATATTCAGTTCCTTTCCGAATGCGGAGTGCGCGGATTCTTCTGGCAGCATCAGTCAAACGGTCTCGGATTCAATCGGATCAACTTCCAGCTTGCATACCAGCTCATCTGGAATACAGACATGACAAGGGACGAGTTCAACGCCCTCAAGGAGCATCTCTTAGAGAAGGAGTACGGCGAAGGCTACACCTACATTCTCGAGTATTTCGACATTCTTCAGCAGGCGCAGGATAAGTCGGGATGCTGGAACTGCTGGGGCTACGGCGCACCCAAAGGCGCCGATGAGCGCGATCAGGCATACTATGCGGAGAACTTTGATCTTTCGGTCGAGCTTCTCGAGCGTGCGCTCGTCCTCGCCGGCGACAAGAAGCAGGTCGATCTCTGCTCGCGTCTGACCGTTCACATGCTCTACAGCGGATGCTATGCGGCTTACTTTGAGGCTTACGACAACAACGACACCGCGCGCCTCGAAGAGCTCAACGCAAGATACAGCCGCGCGATCGACCGCATAATCACCGCATACAATGCAGTCGGCTGGGGCTGGCTCGTATCGGCAGACACCATCAAGATCTACTCGACGGACTATGCTCAGGTTACGATCTACAGATCGCTTGAGGATATGGCTTGGAAGTCATGGGCAGAGGATCGCGACTATCTTCCGCAGGGAGAGACACAGCGTCCCATGCCCGACAAGTATGCCGAGGATGCGAAAGTCTGATTTCCCTGATACGCAGTTAATAAAAGTACAACGGGCGGCACACTTCTTTATGAAGTGTGCCGCTTCAATTTACCCTGAGTCAGGCGGTATTGCACGGCATATTATACTTCGCACGGCGGCTGACTTCGGAGCTTATCATTCTCGCAAGGCGGCAGCTTTATGGGCGGATATAGCGGGCTATAATACACCGAAAACCGTCACAGGTGAGGCGGGCGCGCGGCGGGAGAGGCGTTCCTGCAGCATTGAAAAGCGATCCTGCAATTCGCATGAACAGCCTGACAATGCAGAGGACGGTCAGATGAGGCGTAGGGACTGCCGGACAATGTGCAGGAGCGATCTTATAATGCGGAGGATAACGCTGAAAATCGGCATGCGGTATAAAAGCTTCCCGATATGCGGCGGATACACCGATCCGGCATCGGTACAAGGCACAGAGAGAGCACCGCAGGCGATGCGAAAAACCGTCATTTTCACGTTTTAAAAGTATTTAACAAGCTTTCTCTTGCAAAAATCCCCGCTTTAGGGTATACTTGTTTTATCAAATACTGCCGAAAGGGAGAAATAAAATGGTAGAATCTGTTATCGAGCTTCTGAAATCCTACGACCCCGAAGTGGGCGAAGCGGTTGACGCCGAGCTTCACCGTCAGAGACGCGGTCTCGAACTTATCGCAAGTGAAAACCTCGTATCCGAAGAGGTCATGCTCGCAATGGCGACTCCCGGCGTCAACAAGTATGCCGAGGGATATCCGGGACACCGCTACTACGGCGGATGCGAATGCGTCGATGTCGTCGAAAACATTGCAATAGAGCGCGCGTGCCGTCTGTTCGGCGCCGAGCACGCCAATGTTCAGCCCCACTCCGGCGCGCAGGCTAACCTTGCGGTTTACCTCGCATTCCTCAAGCCCGGAGACACCGTGATGGGCATGAATCTCGCGCACGGCGGACATCTCACCCACGGAAGCCCGGTAAATATGTCGGGGCTTATCTACAATTTCGTTCCCTACGGAGTAGGCGACGACGGATTCATAGATTACGATGCGTTTGAAGCGAAGGTGCGCGAAGTCAAGCCGAAGCTTGTTGTTGCGGGCGCAAGCGCGTACCCCCGCGTGATCGACTTTGAGCGCATGTCGAAGGTTGTAAAGGAAGTCGGCGCGATCTTCATGGTGGATATGGCGCACATCGCGGGTCTCTGCGCCGCGGGACTGCATCCCTCGCCCGTGCCGTATGCGGATGTCGTGACCACCACGACCCACAAGACCCTCCGCGGACCGCGCGGCGGTCTCATCCTCTGCCGTGAGGAATACGCAAAGGCGATCGACAAGGCGATCTTCCCCGGAACTCAGGGCGGTCCGCTCGAGCACATCATCGCCGCAAAGGCAGTCTGCTTCGGCGAGGCGCTCAAGCCGGAATTCAAGAAATATCAGGCGAAAATCAAGGAAAACGCGGCAGTGCTCGCCGACGGACTTCTCAAGGCGGGATTCGACCTCGTATCCGGAGGCACGGACAACCATCTGATGCTGCTTGACCTCCGTCCGTTCTCCATCACCGGCAAGGAATTCGAGCACCGCCTCGACGAGGTGTACATCACGGTCAACAAGAACGCGATCCCCAACGATCCCGAGAAGCCGTTCGTCACCTCCGGAGTGCGCATCGGCACGCCCGCGGTGACGTCGCGCGGTCTCGGCAAGGACGATATGGTCAAGCTTGCGGAGCTTATCGGACTTTGTGCAACGGACTTCGAGGCAAAGGCGGACTACATCCGCGGCGAGGTTACCGCAATCTGCGAGAAGTATCCGATCTACAACGAGATCAAAGCGTAAGCGAAAGCACGATACCGCGCCGCGCGGGCGCTGTCCGCATGAAGCGCAGATTGCGTGATGCCGCGAATGTGCTTGAAGCGTGGTTGTGCGTAAGTCATTGTTGTGCATGAGGCACGAATCGAAAAAACGAAACACCGCTTTCGGGCGAAAGGAAAAGGGGAGAAGTCGGCTTCTCCCCTTTTTGTTATATCCGCAGATAAACGAACGGCGAAGGTTTCGCGCGCGGTTCGTGTGAATGTGCGAAAGCCTCAGCCGTGACGGGCGCAGCCTGCGCGGGGCTGCTCCCGCACGAAGTTTCTTTACCTGCGAGAAAACTTCCCACATGCAATATCACGCCTCGCGTGAAACGTACGTCCTTCCCATGCCCGGCACACATCCGCCGCACCGTACAGCAGCGTAATAATGCGCACGTCCGCGTACCTTCAAAACCGAAAAGAGACCGCCCGGCGCTCTCCTTCAAGAGATGCCGTTCGGTCTCCTTTATATTTCCCGGGAAAAATCACGCCGTAAGGCGCGCGGATATTACCGCTCGACTTCCTCCATGATGAAGGCTTCCATGATATCGCCTTCGTGGATATCGTTGAACTTGTCAAGTCCGACACCGCATTCGTAGCCTGCCGCGACCTCACGCGCATCGTCCTTGAATCTCTTGAGCGATGCGATACGGTCCTCGGCGATAACGATACCGTCGCGGACTATGCGGATCTGCGCGTTTCTTGAGATCTTTCCGTCCTGAACATACGATCCGGCGATCGTTCCGACGTTCGGAACGTGAATCGTCTGGCGCACCTCGGCATGGCCGAGCACGACCTCCTTAAACTCCGGAGCGAGCATACCCTTCATTGCCGCGGAGATCTCTTCAATGCATTCATAGATTATGCGATATGTGCGGATATCGACGCTCTGACGGTCTGCGGAGTCGATCGCCGCCTTGTCGGGACGGACGTTGAATCCGACGATTATCGCATTCGATGCCGCGGCGAACATTACGTCGCCCTCGGTGATTCCGCCGACCGCCGAATGGATGACGCGGACGCGGACCTCCTCGTTCGACAGCTTCTCGAGCGACTGCTTGACCGCCTCGGCGCTTCCGCCGACATCCGCCTTCACGATTATATTGAGCTCCTTGACGCCCTCGGAGATCTGTGCGAAGAGATCGTCCAGGCTGACCTTTGCATTCGCGGAGAACACCTCGTCCTTCGCCTTCTGACGGCGCTGCTCCGCGAGTGTGCGCGCCATGCGTTCGTCCTCTACCGCGTTGAATTCGTCGCCCGCCTGCGGAACCTCCGCAAGTCCGGTTATCTCAACGGGCACCGACGGTCCCGCTTCCTTGACGGAATGGCCGCGGTCGTCCGTCATTGCGCGTACACGTCCGACGGCGGTGCCGGCGATAACGGTATCGCCGGAATGGAGAGTTCCGTTCTGCACGAGAACGGTGGCGACGGGTCCGCGTCCCTTGTCGAGACGCGCCTCAATCACGATACCCTTCGCGCGGCGCGCGGGATTTGCCTTGAGGTCGCGCATCTCGGAAACGAGAAGCACCGATTCGAGAAGCGAATCGATTCCCTCGCCGGTGAGTGCGGAAACGGGAACGCAGATCGTTTCTCCGCCCCAATCCTCGGGAACGAGATCGTATTTGGTAAGGTCGGACTTGATCGCATCGGGATTTGCGCCCGGCTTATCCATCTTGTTTATCGCAACGACGATATCGATATTCGCCGCCTTCGCGTGGTTGATCGCCTCAACGGTCTGCGGCATGATTCCGTCATCAGCCGCGACGACGAGGATGGCGACGTCGGTCGCCTGTGCGCCGCGCGCACGCATTGCGGTAAAAGCCTCATGTCCGGGCGTATCGAGGAACGTGATCTTTCTGCCGTCGAGATCGACGCGGTACGCGCCGATGTGCTGAGTGATGCCTCCGGCCTCGCCCGCGGTAACGCGGGTATGTCTGATCTTATCGAGAAGAGAGGTCTTTCCGTGGTCAACGTGCCCCATTACGCAGACTACGGGATCGCGCGGCTCGAGACCCGCCTCGTCGTCGTCCTCCGCCTCGAAAAGCTTATCCTCGATCGTAACAACGACCTCTCGCGTGACCTCCGCACCGAGCTCGTCGGCGACGAGAAATGCGGTGTCGTAGTCGATCTCCTGATTTGCGGAAACGAGCATTCCCATGAGCATGAGACGCTTCACGACGGTCGCCGCCGTAACCTTGAGCCTCGACGCAAGCTCCGTAACGGAGATCACGTCGGGGATCGATACCTTGAGCGGTGCCTTCTTCGCCTTCTCGGCGTTCGCCTTCTTTATCTTCTCCATCGCAAGGCGTTCCTTGTCGCGAGTTTTCGCGGAACGCATATCGCGTGTATTCTGTTTCTTGAGCTTCTGCTTCGTCGTTTCGTTATCGGAAACGCTTACAAAGCTGTCGAGCTTTTCGTCGTACTTCGAAAGATCGACATTTCCGCCGCCGCGCGTATCGACGATGCGGACGCTTCCCGTGCGCTTCGTCTCGACGGAAGGCTGCTGCTTTTTCTTGCGCGCTCCCTGCATACCCTGGTTCTGTATATTCATCGCCACGGTGCGAGGCGTGGAGATGCTCTGATTCTGTATCGGAGCCTGAACGCCCTGCCCCTGCGGACGCTCCGCCGCTTTAGCCTTCGCATCCGCTATGCGGTTGTGCGCGTCAACCCTCGCCTTTTCCGCCTCCGCCTTTGTCGTGCGTCCGTCGGAGGAAGGTGTGCGTCCCGCGCCGCGATTGCGGTTAAAGCGGTCGTCTCCCGCATTTGCAGCCGAACGCTCAGCCGTCACCTTTTCGGCATTACGGCGCGCTTCGGCATCCGCCTTTGCTTTTGCGGCAGCCTTGCGGAGAGCAGCCTCATGAAGCTCTTCCGCAAGGCGCGCTTCTTCCTCTCGTGCCTTGGCCTCGGCTTCGGCTGCTTTCGCCTCGGCTTCGGCTTTTTCTTTGGCTTGAGCCTCCGCTCTTGCCTTTGCCGCAGCCTCCGCGCTGGCTTTTTCCTCCGCTTCGCGCGCGGAAACCGCCGCGTCGCGTATTGCCGACGGAACGTAAGTCTTTCCGTTCAGATATGCGTCGAGGTTCTTGATCTGATGATTCTTTGTTGCGCAATCCAGAAAGAGATTGAATTCATCGGGCGTCAGCACCGTCATGGGTGTCTTTTCGCCGATGCCCGCCTCCTCAAGGATAGACTGGAGTTCCTTCGTTTTGATGCCCAGATCCTTTGAGAGCTGGTTGATACGGAACATTGGGGCTTGTGCCATACGAAATACCATTCCTTTCCATGATGCTTAACTGTTTGCAAGGAAGCTTATCTGCTCCGCAAAGGAGCCGTCCGTAACCGCCGCGGCGGAAACGAAAGAGGTTTTCTTGCCGATCGCCGAGGCGAGAGCATCCCGCCCGGCGGAGATTATCAGAAGCTTTACGCCGTAGTGGGCGCATTTATCCGAAAGCTGCTTCTTCGTTCTTTCGGAGATATCGTCCGCGGCTATGACGAGCTGCGGTTTTTTCGCAGACGAGACCGCCGAAATTACGGCATCCGTTCCGCAGACCAGCCGACCTGCGCGCTTCGCAAGTCCGATCATGCCGAGCAGCCGGGCGCGTTTCGCGCCGTTGCTGCGCTTCGTCTCCGCATCCGCTGCCGCGGTGTCGGAGCCTCGGGCTTCAAGCTCGGTATCATTCATCCGTGCGCTCCTCCGCCTCTGCCGACTCGATCTCCTCCTCGAGGCTTTTGAACACCTCGTCGGGTATCTCGATCTCGAGGTTGCGCGAGATGCGGTTCGCCTTCTGCGCCTTACGCAGGCACTGCGCATTGCGGCAGATGTACGCGCCGCGTCCCGACATTTTGCCCCTGAAATCAAGGGCGACCGTCTGATCCAGCGTGCGGACGATGCGGATCAGATCCTTTTTCGGAAAGCTCTCGCCGCAGCCGAGGCAGCGGCGGAGCGGAACCTTCTTGGGTTTATTCATGGCGCTTCCTCTTTATTTTATGCCGAGGCTGCCCTTTATATCGATCTTGTATCCGGTGAGGCGTGCGGCAAGACGCGCGTTCTGCCCCTCCTTACCGATCGCCAGGGAAAGCTGATCCGAATCGACAAGGACCTTTGCCGATCTCTCGCCGTCGAATTCGACATTCTTCACCTCTGCGGGCGAAAGTGCCGCCGCGATGTACTCCTCGGGAATCTCGGAGAACTTCACCACGTCGATCTTCTCACCGCCGAGCTCATCCACGATCTGCGCGATGCGCTGTCCGCGCTCGCCGATGCATGCGCCGACCGGATCGACCGCCTCGTCGCGGGAGAACACCGAAACCTTCGTGCGGCTGCCCGCCTCGCGCGCGACTCCCTTGATTATGACCACGCCGTCCTGAATTTCGGGAATCTCAAGCTCCATGAGGCGCTTGATCATTCCGGGATGTGTGCGCGAAAGGGTGACGATCGGTCCGACCTGACCCTCGCGGCGCACCTCGGTGATGAACACCTTTATGCGGTCGCCGACCTCGAAGTGCTCGCCGGGGATCATCTCCTCATGACGCATCACCGTCTCGCTCGTTCCGGTATCGACCACGATATCTCCGGTATCCTCGAGAAGCTTGGTGACAACGGCGGGGACGACCTCCTCGCGCTTCTTCTCGTATTCCTTCATTATATTGGTGCGCTCCGCCTCGCGGATGCCCTGAATGATGACCTGCTTTGCGGTCTGCGCCGACAGGCGTCCGAAATTCTTCGTCTTGACCTCGGTCTCCACGATGTCACCGACGGAATATCTCTTCGATATCTTTCTCGCATCGTCGAGCGAGATCTCGGTCAGAGGATTCGTGACCTCTTCGACTACCGTCTGCCGGGAGTAAACCTTAATATCCTTTTTCTCGGGATTGAGAGCGACGCGCACGTTGTCTCCTCCGCGCTCTCTCTTGTAGGCGGAGCAAAGAGCCGCCTCGACCCTCTCAAGCATATATTCCTTCGGAATACCCTTGGTTTTCTCAAGGGCGTCAAGGGCGTCAAAGAATTCGGCATTCATCCGGTTTCACCTGTTGCGATTTATAACGGGTATAAATCTTTCCTTTCGTAATTTTCGTCGTGATTTTCTGTTTTTCGCTTATGCGGCGCTTACCATTCAAATACGGTCTGCACCTTGGAGACGGCTGCCTTCGGAAAAACGGTGTCCTCGCCGTTCTCCTCCGCGATAACGTCTCCGTCGCTGTATCCTTTCAGTATGCCGCGGTGGATCTTCGATCCGTTGACCGCGGAAAAGAGCCTTATCTCTACCTCGGCTCCCTTCATTGCCTCGAAGTGCTCCGGGCGGGTGAGCACGCGCTCGACGCCGGGGGAGGAAACCTCAAGCTTGTAGGAATTCTCTATCGGGTCATCCTCGTCGATGATGGGGTCTATCGCGCGGTGGAAGCGCTCGCAGTCGTCGATCGTTATGCCTTCGTCGGAATCGATCGTTATGCGGAGCACATAGTCCGCGCCTTCCTTCACATATTCAACATCCCAGAGCTTCAGTCCGAGTTCGTCCGCAGTCGGAGCGACAAGCTCACGGACATGAAGCGCAACGGATTTTCTTTCAACCATATCAAGCTCCGATCCGACCCGCCGCAATACCGCGCGGGTAAAATTAAAGAGCGGGAACAAAACCCACTCTCCTTAATACAATATACTCATACTGTGGCGATTATATCACACCTTTCCCGAAATTGCAAGAGTTTTTTGAGATTTTTTTGCTTTTCGGGGGAAACATCCTTGAAAATCCGTCCGAAGCTCTCCCGCGAAGCGGTAATGCGCGAAGTCACGGCAAAAAGCGCACTTTCCTTTCTCCCCGGCAAACTCGGCGCCATCGCGGACGCGCCGCGCGGAAGAAGCGGAATTTCCGTGCGGAATACGCAGCGCACGGAAAATTTTCCGCCGCCCCTTGACAGGAGAGAAAAACTGTGATATCATGACTTCGTAAACAGAATAAGGGGCGCCTAAATCATGCTGCGGCATGATGGCTGAGACGGAGCGATCCGGACCCTTGAACCTGATACGGGTAATACCGACGTAGGAAACAGCTTCGGCACATATGTCCGAATTATTTATGTCCTGCGGTATTTCCGCGGGACTTTTTCGTTCCGCGAAATATCGGTAATCCGTTCGGTCGGGATCGCCGCATCCGCGAATATGCCCCGTATGCGAAAGGAAAAATCAAAATGCAGAAAAACAAGCTTGCCCTGCGCCTCACCGAAAGCGCAATAATGATCGCCGCCGCGACCATACTCAGCATTTTCAAGCTCGTTGAGCTCCCCTACGGCGGAAGCGTAACCCTCGCGTCCATGCTCCCGATCGTGATAATCGCGTACCGCTACGGCACCGCGTGGGGAATCCTCTGCGGTCTCGTTCACGGAGCGATACAGCTCCTGCTCGGCTCGGGAAAGCTCTCCTACGTCACCGGCGCCGCGTCCGTCGTCGCGGTGATCCTCCTCGACTACATCGTCGCGTTCGCCGTCTGCGGACTTGCGGGTATCTTCAGAAACATGAAGAAGCAGAGCACCGGACTTCTCTGCGGCGCCGTTCTCGTTTCCGTCCTGCGCTACGCCTGCCACGTTATCTCCGGCTTCACCGTTTGGAGAGATATCTCCGTCCCCGCCGCCGATGCCGTGATCTATTCCTTTATATATAATGCAACGTACATGCTCCCCGAGATGATCGTGCTCGCGCTCAGCGCGTACTACATCGGCTCGTCGCTCGACTTCCGTCAGCCGAGACTCGCTCCGATAAAGAAGGAGAACGTCGAGGAAAACACGAAGGGCCGCGTACTCGCGGCGATCGCGGGTGCGGTCGCGCTCGCAGCTTCCGTATTTGACGTGGCAGCCGTATTCGCTCATCTTCAGAACGCGGATTCCGGCGAATTCGACATCACCGGAATCTCCGCCGCTCCGTGGGGACTCATCATCGTAATCAGCGCATCAGCCATCGCCGTATGCGCCGTTCTTCTTGCGGTCAGATCGATTTCCGGAAGAAAAAAGGACGCCTGATCCTCAAAAAACGGACACGGAAAGCAAAAAACTCTTGACACCGCCGAAAGAAAGAGTATAATTGTAATGAACTACGGCGGAAAAGTCCGTCTTTGAGCAGTGAGGTACTTACTATGAAAAAAGCGGCGGTAATAGGCTACGGCGGAATGGGCTCGTGGCACGTCAACCACATACAGAACAGCGATGTTGTTTCCCTCGCGGGAATCTACGATATTCTTCCCGAGAAGCGCGCTCTTGCGGAGAGCCGCGGGATCCGTGCTTACGCTTCGCGTGAGGAGCTTCTCGCAGACAAGGAGATCGAGCTTGTCACCATTGCAATCCCGAACGACGTTCATGAGGAAGTCGGAATCGCGTGCATGAACGCAGGCAAAAACGTTATCATGGAGAAGCCGGTAACGCTCTCTCTCGAATCTCTCGAAAGACTGATCGAGTGCTCGAAGAAAAACGGCGTGAAATTCACGGTTCACCAGAACCGCCGTTTCGACGTCGATTTTCTCGCAATGAAGCAGATCCACGACTCCGGTGAGATCGGCGAGATCATCAATATCGAATCCCGCATCCACGGAAGCCGCGGTATTCCGTCCGATTGGCGCGGAACCAAGGAGCACGGCGGCGGAATGCTTCTCGACTGGGGCGTTCACCTGATCGACCAGGTGCTCAACGTCATCGGATGGGACGTTAAATCCGTTCGCTGCGATTTCGAGCACATCACCAACGACGAGGTCGACGACGGCTTCGGACTCCGCCTCGTGTTTGAGAGCGGCGCGCGCGCGTACATCGAGGTCGGCACATACAACTTCATCGCAATGCCGAGATTCTATATGCGCGGCAAGTCCGGCACGGCTTACCTCTCCGACTGGCAGAGCGAAACCGATGTCGTGAAGTGCAAGTATTGGCACGAAAGCGACGTTCTCCCCGTTCAGACTGCGGCAGGACTTACAAAGACGATGGCTCCGCGCGACAGCGTGACCGTCGACACCTACAAGGTACCGCGTCCGCATTCCGATGTCCACGATTTCTACCGCAACTACGTTGACGCGATCGACGGAAAGTGCGAGCAGCTCGTCACGCACGATCAGATGCGCACCGTTCTCCGCGTTATCATGCGCGGATTCGAATCCGCAGAGGCGGGCGGCACCGAAGTCGCATTCTGAAAAAACAACGCATAAAAGGAGGATCGACCGATCCTCCTTTTTCGTATTGGTGCATTTTTATAATGCTGACGGCGGGAAAGTATAATGCGGATAATTTACTTTCGAACGGCGTCCTGCCGCAAATAGATTTATTTGAGAAAATTTTGTATTTTTTCTGATTTTTTGTCGTATAATGTTGCATTTATCTCAATTATATAGTATAATGGGAATAGTATAGCGCCGATTTGATCTTGTACATCGGCTTACCATGTTCCCGAAAGCAGAGCAATGCTCCGTTTTCCGACTAAAGCCCGGCTTTGCCCGAGCGCCGAATTCCGATGTGAATCCGCGCGGCTCTGTCTGTCATATCCGTAACTAATTCGGAGAGCTGCTCCGAAAACAATAATTTTATTTTTGGGAGGTTCGCAATGAACAACAAACTATTCTCGGAAATACTCGAAAAGAACTTGATCGCAAAAATTCCCGACTTGGAGCTGAAAGATATTTTACTTCTTCGCCATGCCCTTTCAAATCCAACCTGCAAGGAATGTTTTGACGCAGGATATATCTACGATTATACCTGTCAGCAGCGTTCCCCGCAATTGGACGGAAAGAAGTATCTCTGCGTATTTCTCGGTGACCCCGAAGACAAAGCAACTACATTCTTCCGCCTCTACAGAATCGAAGCAAAATACAGAAATGTAAAGCAGTTCATGCCGAAAGGCTTTCCCTGCGAAAATCTTTTCAACGGCGAAGAGTCGTATTACGAGCTCAGAGAATCCTCGCTCCTTTACGAATATGAAAAGGAACTTATCGTTGATTGGAAGGGACCGATTAACATATTCAAGACGGGAGATCATGAACTGCACATCGTCTCCGGCGCAGAATAATCGCGTGTCCGATATCGGATTCAAAATATCAGAAAAAGCTAAAAGGAGGATCGACCGATCCTCCTTTTTCGTGTTGTGTTTGCCTATGGCACATCCGCGGCAGACGCGCCGATTCGTGATACGCTGTACCGCATGCGGCATGCAACACGGCGGCGCTCCGTCCGCGCTTCGGAAGCGTCAAAAACTCACGCTCTCGGCGGATATGCACTTCCCGCTTTCGCTGTCAACCGTGAACAGCGCGCCCGACGCGCCCTCGTTTCCGTGCTCGGTCTCAAACCGGACGGGAGTTTTGACGAGGAATTTGTGAATCACCGCCTCCGATTTGACCCCGAGGATTCCGTCGGCGGAGCCGACCATGCCGAGATCGGTTATAAATCCCGTGTGTCCGCCGAGGATACGGCAATCCGCCGTGGCGACGTGGGTGTGGGTTCCCCACACCGCGCTGACGCGCCCCGTCAGATACCGCGCGAGTGCGAGCTTTTCCGAGGTCGCCTCCGCGTGGAAATCGACAAGCGCAATGTCGTATCCGCCGCGGCATTTTTCAAGTATCGCGTCCGCCGTCTCGAACGGCGAGGCAAGCGGCTCCATGAACACCGTGCCGAGCAGGTTCATGACAAGTATCCGTATCCCCGCCGCATCGTACACCGTCCATCCGTGACCCTGCGCCGCGGCGGGCAGATTCGCCGGGCGGAGAAGATTTTCGCAGTCGTCGAGCATGTGATATATTTCGCGGCGGCGGAAGGTGTGATTGCCTCCGGTGAGAATGTCGGCACCCGCGTCAAACAACTCCTCGGCACTTTGAGGCAGTATGCCGTTGCCGTCGGCGGAGTTTTCCGCGTTGACCACGGTGAAGTGCGCGCCGAGGCTTCGTATCGCTTTGGCAAGGCAGCGGTTATCGGCGAGATATCCGACTCCGGAGGAGCCGACGGCGTCGCCGAGCGCAAGAATCTTTATTTCAGACATATTTCAAACCTTTCAGAAACGGCGGTGCCGGGCTTTGCTCGTCCGCGGCGAAATCCACGGTGCGTCAGTGTGAAGGGCGGACGGCTTGATTCTGCCGCAGCCGACCGCGCGGACATACCCGCGCGGATTCAAAAGGACCGCCCGTTCGGAGCGGTCCCGAAGTGGTGCCGCGGCACCGCGCATGATTCAGTTTATCTTGGGACGGCGGCGGCGGTTGTAATCCGACTTCGGATTGACGATCTCGCGCCAATCGAGATCGCCGCGGTCGAGCGCCGTGATCAGAACCTCAGCCGTCGCAATATTCGTCGCAACGGGAACATTGTGAACGTCGCAGAGGCGGAGGAGGTTATACTCCACGTCGCTGAACGTGGACGCGGGTGTCGTGGAGCGGAAATACAGAAGTATATCTATCTCGTTGTACGAAATACGGGACGCGATCTGCTGTTCGCCGCCCTGGGAGCCCGCAAGCATTCTCTCGATCTCGAGTCCCGTGGCCTCGCTCACATATTTTCCGGTCGTGCCGGTCGCGCAGATATTATGTTTTGAAAGTATGCCGCAGTAGGCGATACAGAACTGCGTCATGAGTTCCTTTTTCGTATCGTGTGCGATGATTGCAATTTCCATTTGATTCTATCTGCCTTTCTTTTCGGAATTTATAAAAATGAAATATTACCTGTCTGCCGTTGATGCGCCGCCGTCAGAGCGCGCGCCCCGAGGATATCCCCCGGATCTTATAAAACAGCTTTGTATCCTCTCCGCAGAGTCTTGCGGCGATATTGTCGTAAGCCTGAAGTGCCGCCGACCTTCCGGTCGGAAGAGCGCCCTTTTCCTGCGCGAGGAGCATTTCCCGGTCAAACGGCACCGCACCTATCGCGCGGAGCGAGGATGCATCGATTATCTCGAGGATGCCGCTTCGCTCACGGCGCGAAGCCTCGCGGAATTCGAACGACGTAAGCACAAGCCGGATCGAGGCAAGCCCCGCCGCGCGCAGTCTTATCGCCGTAGCCTCCGCCGATCTAACCGACGCGGGCTGCTGCGTGGTGCATACAAGCGCAAGGTTGGCAAAGCCCCCGGCGATCATATCCGGGATAGCACTGCCCGCCGTATCGCATATGACGAAATCCGCACCGGATGCCTCCGCAAGAGCGTCAAGCGCGCCGCACAGCTTTTCCGCCTTCATTTCCGACACGGAAAGCGAAAGCGACGCCGCGCAGAACATAAGTCCGTCGCGCCCGTCGGGTCGGATGATCGCGCGTTCCGCGGAGACATTCCCGCCGTACACGTCGCCGATATCGTAAACGACCTCGTCCTCTATGCCGAGGAGCATGTCGAGGCATCTCGAACCGATATCGCAGTCACACAGAAGAACGCGCTTCCCCCGCTTTGCAAGACTCAGCGCAAGAAGCAGCGAGGTCGTTGACTTGCCGACGCCGCCCTTGGAAGAGGTCACGAGTATTCTGAACTGCATGAAAGCTTCTCCTTTCCGGCGGTTTTCCGACAGCCGCCGCGGTGCGCGCGGGGATATTTCCGTCCGTCGGAGCGCTCCGCATTGTCCGGGCAATGTTTACCTTATATATTATAACATTTCGGAGCGTACATTGTCAACATATTATTCGGACTTTTTGCGCCGTATATTGCTTGTTTTGCACACAGAACGAAGAAAAAACGAATATCTGTTGCAATCTTCGGAGTTTTGAGTTAAAATATTATCAAGTAAAAGAACGGCTGCGTTCGATTTAATCGGAGGTTTTTATGAAAAAGGTGAAAATGAACTTTCTCTGGAACGACCGTCGGCGCCGTATGGGGCTGCCGCTTTCATTCACGCGGTACGCGCTGACCGAGGACAGGCTTTTCCTCGACACGGGATTTTTCAACCTGAGAAGCGAGGAGATACTTCTTTACCGAGTAAGAGATATAAATCTCCGCCGCTCGCTGTGGCAGCGCATCTGCGGAGTCGGCAGCATCCGTGTGCTTTCGTCGGACAAGTCCACTCCCGATCTTCTGATAAAGAACGTAAAGAATCCGCTTGAGGTGAAGGAGCTTCTTCACCGCCAGGTCGAGGAAATGAAGATCTCGCGCCGCGTCCGCCTCGGCGAGGTCATGGGCGACATCGGAGAAGCGGACGATCTTGACGGCGCAGACGATCTCGACTGATCACGGCGCGCACGGCGCATGATTTTTCCGAAAGGGGGAACGGCATGGACAAAAAATATCTGAAACGGGTCGCGCTGTATGTTTTCGCCGCCGTTTTTTCCGTCGGAATGATACTTTACATAGGATACCACCTCTGGAACGGGATCACGTCGAAGATCACGACCTCCCCGGCGCTTCAGGTATCGCGCAGCTTCACGGTGCGCGCCGACGCATATATCGTGATGAGCGAAACTCCGATACGCGCGTCGGGGACGGGCAAGGCATTCCCCGAGGTCGCCGATGCCTCCCACGTCGCGGCGTATTCGACGGTCGCCGGAATATATTCGAACACCGACGAAGCGCTGCGCGCGGAGATCACGAACCTTCAGGCGCAGCTTCGTCTGCTCAAGGACTATTCCGTCGCCGGGCACAGTGCGAAGGAGGCATCGAAAACCGACCGCCGCATATACGACATCATGACCAAGATGAAGCGGCTCGTCCGCGACAACGACATCGGCGGCGCGCTCGGCATGAGATCGGAGCTGCTCTGCGAGATAAGCGAGCGGAAGGCGACGGTCTCGTCGGGCGAGAGCATCGACTCGATAATCTCATCGCTGAGCGCGCAGATAAGCGCGAAGAAAAGCCTTCTCGGCACGCCGTCCGCGACGGTCACTACTCCGTCCGCCGGATGGTTTTTCTCCGAAACCGACGGATATGAGAGCGTCTTTACCCCCGAGAAGATAAAGGACCTCTCCCCCTCGGGATACGATGCGCTTTCCGCCGCGCAGGGCGAGCCGACGGACACGGATGCGGGAAAGATCGTGACGGACTACAAATGGTACGTCGCGGTCAAGGTGTCCGCGCAGTCGGTATCGGGCATGGAGATCGGTCGCACATATGAGGTGTCCTTCCCGTACAACAGGGGAGAGAGCCTCGAAATGACGCTTGAAAGCGCGGTCGACGACGAAACGGGAGAATGTGCGCTTGTGCTTTCATCGGGAAAGATAACGTCGGATTTCTCCTTCGTGCGTTCGCAGACGGTCGAGATCACGACGAAGGTCATAAGCGGATTCTCCGTTCCGAAAAGCGCGATCCGCATGAACGACGGGGTGATCGGCGTATACGTCTTCGACGGAATGACCGTGTCGTTCCGCCGTATCGAGGTGATACGGGAATTCGACGATGCTTATCTCGTATCGTCCGACGTCGGGGAAGCGTCAGCCGAAACGGGTAACGAGGGCAGCGCGCAGAGCGCTCCGTACCTCTCCCGAAACGAACAGATAATCACATCCGGAAAGGGACTTTACGACGGGCGCATACTGTCGTAGGCTCGGCGGATCAATCAATACCGCGCCGTCGGAATCGGTCTGCCGTGCGGCGGCGGGAAAGCACTGCGGCGCAAAAACGTCGGCGCAGCGCGAAGGTACGCCGGCACGTCGGAGAAAGCGTGCGCAAAAGCACGGCGTAAGCGCGGCTCAATACCGAGGCGGAGCTGCATCGTCCGCAATCGGGGGCGGCATCGGTGCGCGGCCGAAGCCGCAGCGCAAATTCTAAAGGAAGGCATGAAAATGATTCTAACCGAAAGACAGCAGCAGATAAAGGACAATTACAGCCGCGTGCTCGAGAGCATCTCGGATGCCGCGGCGAAAGCGGGACGCAGCGAGGACAGCATAACCCTCCTCGCCGCGACAAAGACGGTATGCGCCGAGGACATCCTCTTCGCGGTCGATTCGCTCGGCATCACCCACATCGGGGAAAACCGCACCGAGGAAATGTGCGCAAAGTTCGACGCGCTGCGCGGTCATGCAAAGATACATCAGATCGGCACGCTCCAGCGGCGCAAGGTGCGCACCATCGCCGACAAGGCAGATCTTATAGAATCCGTCGATTCGATCCCGCTCGCCGCCGAGATCGACAAGCGCTTCGGCGCGCTCGGACGGAAGATCCCCGTTCTGGTCGAGATAAACAGCGGACGCGAGGCAGCAAAAAGCGGCATCATGCCCGAGGACGCCCCTTCTTTTGTCGATGAATTGGAACAATTTTCCTCGATCGAGGTCGCCGGATTGATGACAATGGCGCCCGTTTGCGAAAAAATCGACGAATATCGAAAATATTTTTCAGAAACTTATCGGATTTTTATTGACATTTTTAACGGAAAGCCTCATAATATAAGAGAGTATATTTTATCAATGGGAATGAGCGACAGCTTTGTTCCGGCGATACATGAGGGCGCGACCGAGATTCGCGTCGGTTCCGCCATATTCGGACATCGGTGAAACGCTGCATTTAAGCTTATAAAATTTTCGGAGGATTGTTAACATGGGAATCATGGATAAGATTAAACGGGCTACCGGTACTGACGAGCAGTACGACGATATTTACGATAACGAGTATTACGACGGGTTTGACGATTACGGCGATGCCGGAATGGACGCTCAGACCCAGCAGGTAAATATGAATCAGACTCAGCAGAGCTACGCCGCTCCCACGGGAACCGGCGGAATGGCAGGCTCCGCATACACCCCCGCCGCAGGCACGTCCACGGGAGTTTTCTCCTCGAGCACCGGCGGTATAAGCCTTTCCGGAAGCGCGATCGAGATGAAGGTCGTAAAGCCGGAGCATTTTGAGAGCGTTCCGCAGATCGCAGATCATCTTCTCAACAAGCGCACCGTCGTTCTCAACCTCGAGAACACCAACAAGGAGACTGCACGCCGTCTCATCGACTTCCTTTCCGGAGTCGCTTACTCGATCGACGGTTCTCTCAAGAAGATCGCGTCCAACGCTTATGTCATCACTCCCTCGAACGTCGATGTCGGAGACGCTCAGCTCCGCGCGGGCAGCCGTCCTCAGCCTCCCAAGGAGGAGACTAAGGAAGAGCACACCTTCGGTGAGCTTTGATTCGATCTATAACATGAGGCTCTGGCCGTGCCGGTTTTATCGGCACGGCTTTGCGCGTATTTAAGCGAAGATTGCCGAAGGCGGACGCAAGGTCGGACGAGTTCCGGCGAGGCTGTGCGGCAGGTTCGGAAATGCGGCACGGCGGTACGAAAAACGGCGCGGGAATCGTGCGGCAGTGCACGGTTTTGACTGTGCCGGCAGCGGTACCCGACAGCACGAAAAGCTGCACGGGCAGCGTGCTTTTCGAACGCACGGCATGCGGCGCAAACTCCAATCCGTAATTCGGCTGTGCGGGAGGTGCAAACTTCCGACCGTATGTGCGGCGGTTCAAGGATCACGCGATCTTTGAAACGAACGCAGCACGGACAGCGTGAGCTTTCGGCAAGGCGGAAAGCGAGTACATGACCGTACGGACTTTCAAATGCGTGGGCAGCGCAAGCTTTCAAATGGGCGGGCGCACGGTGCACCGCACGGCAGCGCGGGACTTTCGCCGTCCGGCGTGCGCGTCGGGACGGCGCTATCTCCGATCGGGCGCACGGATTTGCCCGCCGCATCATCATCCGCGATACGCCGTATCTCCCGCCTTCGCGCACAAACGCATTTTTCAATCCCCATAAACGAAAGGGTAATGCCACTTGGAATTTTTTCTGTATTTTATCAGGACCGCGGCGCAGTTTCTTCTGGTCGTGATCGAAATCGCAATGTTCGTCCGCGCCGTAATCAGCTTTGTCCCTTCACTTCAGGGCGGGGTGCTCGATCAGTTCTCGTATGCGATATCCGAGCCGTTCATCGTTCCGATGAGGATCCTCCTCGATCGCTTTGAATCCGTGCGCAATCTGCCCGTCGATGTGCCGTTCTTCATAACATTCCTTCTGATCTCCGTAATTCAAACGCTTCTGACATGACGGACGAACTTTTTATACGCAAAATGCGCGATGCCGCATCGCGCTCGGAATACGGCACCGCGGTCACGCCGTTTCTCACGCCCGCCGAGCAGTGCGAGGCGTTCGACTCTCTCCCCGAATACAGGTCGAAGCTCTTCTTTTGGGGAGCTTTCCGCGGAGCGGAGCGCAGAAGCGCTTTCTTTCTCCCCGATTGGCTTGCCGACGCTCATGAAACAGGAGAAAGCCTGTTTTCGCCCGAGCGCGAATCGCTTTTTCTTTCGCTCTGCGAATCGGGCGGGATCGTTCCCTCGGAACATGTGACCTCGCTTTCGGTCACGGGCTCCGGCTTTGTCAAGCTCGGGCATCGCGACTGGCTCGGTGCCGCGCTCAATCTCGGGATCGAGCGTTCCGCGCTCGGCGATATCGCCGTCACATCCGATAAAAGCTGCGTCATCGCCTGCACGGCGCGGATCGCTCCGCTGCTTTCGGATGAGCTTGTCAGGGTTGCGCGCGACACGGTTAAGACCGAGCTTTTCGCCGATTCGGATTTCACTACGGTGAGGGAATTCGAAAAATCGGACATCACCGTTTCCTCGATGAGGTTCGACTGCATCGTTAAAGCGCTATGCCGCGTCTCGCGCGAGGAAGCGCAGCGTCTCGTCTCGTCGGGACTGTGCACGCTCAAATGGAGAGAATGCACCGAGGTCAGCCGCACCGTTGCCGAGGGTGAGGCGGTATCGGTCCGCGGCTTCGGCAAATTCATGATAGACAAAATTACGGGAAGCACAAAAAAGGATCGCATCCGCTTATCCGTGAAAAAATATGTATAATCAAAGAAAGGGAAATTCTATGCTGAACAAAAAGGATATCGACGAAAAGAAATTCGAATCATCGTTCAGGGGCTACAGCAAGGAGGAGGTCGACGATTTTCTCGACGAAGTATCGGCTTCCGTCGGCGAAATGACCGCCGCATTTGTCACGCTCGAGAAAAAATACGAATCCCTCAAGGCAAAATACGCCGAGCTTGAGAAAAATCATTCCGACAGCTGCGGCGACGAGAGCGCAGCACCTGCAGCCGCTGCTGTCACGGTAAAAGCCGAAACCGAGGTCCGCGCGGAGCCGGGTGACAGAACCGACATTGCGCGCGCAAAGGCCCTTGCGGTACAGATGCTGAAGAAAGCGCGCGAGGAAAGCGCTGCCGAAGCGCGCCGCTCGAAATTCGAATCCGAGAAGGCGATCGCCGCCGCAAAGCGCGAAGCCATGCTCATAACCGACAAGGCAAAGCAGAGCACGCAGTCGCTCAAGACCGCCGCAAAGGAAAGTGCGGAAAAAATGCTCGCCGACGCGAAGCGCGAAAGCGACGCACTCCTACGCGACGCGAAGCTGAAGAGCGAGGAGACCGTTCTCCGAGCGGAGACTTCGGCTCAGGTTCAGCGCGAAATGTTCATGAAGCTGCGCGAAGACATCCTCTCTCTCGCGGGCGAGTTCTCCGAAAACATCGGAAGCAAGCTCGACGAGATCAACTCCCTTGCGCGGCGCGCGGGCGAGATGGAATTCGGTGAGACAGAGGATATGCATGAGGAGGCGGATGCCGAGCTCATGTCCGGAATAAACGGAAGCGGATTTACGCCGGCGCCCGACACCGAATTAGCCGCAGACGGCGAGGACAGCGAGGACGGAGAGGTCGAAGGGGACGGCGAAAGCACCGCCGCAGACGGCGAGGAAGAGTCCGATGCCGAAAACGCGGACGCGCAGGAGGCTGACGAGAACTCCGACGGCGTTGAAGCCGAGGATGACGACACATACAGCGACGCGGACGACGACACATACGACTATGAGCCGTCCGACAAAACCGCTTCTTCGTCCCGGCAGGTGAAAGACAGCGATCTCGACAAGATCTTCTCGTTCGACATCGACGAGATAATGAACGACGGCAAATAACGTGACCGGAGCGTGCGCATTGCACGCCCTTCACGGGGAAAGGACCCTTTTCGGGTAAAGGCAAGCATGATTTCAGTAATTGTCACGGTTCTCCTCTCGGTCGCGGCGGATCAGCTCACGAAGCTTGCCGCCGTGCGTCTTCTCAAGCCCGGCTCGGTCACCGCACTGCCCGGAGTGCTTGATTTCACATATGTCGAGAACCGCGGCGCGGCGTTCGGCATTCTCGCCGATCACAGGTGGGTATTTCTCGTCCTGTCGGCCGCGGCGATCGCCGCCATATTTGCATATATTATAATATCGAAGCCGCGTTCGCGTCTGCTTCTGATCTCGCTCGGACTTATCGCCGGGGGCGGGATCGGCAACATGATCGACCGCGTCCGTCTCGGCTACGTCGTCGATTTCATCGACGTCACCTTCGTGAAGTTTTATGTATTCAACATCGCGGATTCGTGCGTCTGCGTCGGATGCGCACTGCTTATCCTCTGGATGATCCTGTCGGAGAGAGCCGACAGGAAGGAAGAGCGCGTCGGCGGAGCCGGAAACGGCGATGAGGCTTCGTGCGAAGATGCTGCGGAGGTCGCCGAAAAAGCGAATGCTGCGACCGCCGCCGGATGCGCCGCGTCCGACGAAATTGCGGAGGGTGAGAGCGGCGCGTACAGCGATGTCCCGGAGAAACGCGGAGCGGATAACGCAGACAATACCGCTTCTCTGAAGGGCTGTGCGGACAGCGCTGGCAATAACGGTTCAACAGCCCGCACGGACGGCGCGAAAGAATCGGGGTCGGAAACCGCGCAGGACGTTTCGTCGGAGGAAAACGGAAAATGACCGACGAAAGAGATCGTCTCACCTGCACGGCGGAATCGGACGCCGGTACGAAATCGGCGGGCTTTGGCGAAATGTCCGACCCAAGTGCGGCGAGAGGCTCTTGCCTTCACTCCTCCGCGGAAAACGGAGCGAATGCAGCGGACGCGGCAGGCTCAGCAGATACGGCTGAAGCGGTAAATTCGACGGATTCGGCAAATTTGAAAAAATCCGCTGATTCGGCGGACACAGCAAGCTCCGCAGATTCGGCGGACGCTTTGCGTTCCTGCACCGTTGCGAACCGTCCCGACACGTCGGACATCGACGATCCGGAGGAAGACGGCGCGGACGGCGGAGCTTTCACCTGCACGGTTCCCGATCGGCTCGACGGAGCGCGCGCCGATTCTGCGGTAGCCGCGCTCACGGGAATGAGCCGCAGCGCGGCGGCGCGCCTGTGCGCGCAGGGGAACGTGGCAAGCGGCGGCAAAGCCCTCTCGAAAAAGGACAGCGTCCGCGCAAATCACTCCGTCACAGTGATCCTTCCGCCGATCGCCTCATGCGAGGCGGAGCCGGAGGACATACCGCTCGACGTGATCTATGAGGACAGCGACATAATCGTGATAAACAAGCCGTCCGGCATGGTCGTTCACCCCGCGCCGGGGCATTATTCGGGAACGCTCGTCTCCGCTCTGCTCTACCGGTGCGGCAGCGAGCTTTCCGGGATCGGCGGAGTGGCGCGCCCCGGCATAGTCCACCGGATCGACCGACAGACTACGGGACTTATCGCCGCGGCGAAGAACGATTTCGCGCACGAACGCCTGAGCGCTCAGCTTGCGGATCACTCGATGAGCCGCGAATACCGCGCGCTCGTCGTCGGTCACATGAAGGAAATGTGCGGCACGGTGGATGCGCCGATCGCGCGAAGCACACGCGACCGTAAAAAGATGGCGATCGCCGCAGACGGACGGAACGCGCGCACGCATTACCGCGTCGATGAAGAATTTCCGCAGTGCTCTCTGCTCACGCTCAATCTCGAGACGGGGCGCACTCACCAGATCAGGGTACACATGGCGTACCTCGGGCATCCCGTGCTCGGTGATCCCGTATACGGCGGAGACGGCGCGGCATTCGTGAAGAAGCATCCGTCGCTTTTCGACGGGCAGATGCTCCACGCGCAGTCGCTCACGCTGACCCACCCGAGAACGGGCGAGAAAATGACGTTTCACGCGCCGCTGCCCGACAACTTCGAGCGCGCCCTCTCGATCCTGCGCAAAATGCAGCAGCCGATCGGTTAAGGGGATCAAGCCTCGGACGCGCACCGGGAAGGCGTATGATTTTCGGAACAGCACGTTCATGCGTGCGAAATACGGCGAAAGCGCGGGGGTACGCAAGCTGCGGAAAATGAATCCTTCGCCGAAAGCGCCCGTATCGCCGGATATAATCCGGGAGGATATCGCCCGCCGGGGACATAAGCATGAGCGGATATCGGTCGGGAGAATATCGCCCGCCGAGGCATCAGCATACGCGATATCTTTCGCATGCGCTCACCGCGCGATCCGCGAAGAATTGCGGCGATGCATCAAAGCGCGCGCCGATTTGCAGGATAAACATATTTCACGGTAAAATCCGTATTCCTCACAAAACCGAAGGAAAAACGATGTTTACTTTACACGACAGCATTTTCACAAGCTCCGTTCTTGAGCTGCCCCGCGTCCGTCACGCCTTTTCCACAAGGCTCGGCGGAGTCAGCACCGACAGCGCGACGCGATCGATGAACGTGGCGCCCGGCCACGGGGACACGCCGGAGCAGATTTACGAAAATATTTCGATCCTCGCCGGACGTGTCGGCGTGCGCGCCGAGGATACCGTATGCACACATCAAATACACTCGTCTCTCGTATGCTACGCCGGAGACGGTATGCGCGGGCGCGGGGTCGTCTCGGAGAATCCCGAGGAATGCGACGGATTCTACACCGACGTGCCCGGCGTCGCGCTCATGATCCGTACCGCCGACTGTGCGCCGATCCTGCTCGGCGGACTGCGCGCCGACGGCACCCCCGCCGTGTGCGCGCTCCATGCGGGATGGCGCGGAAGCTGCGCCGCGATCGCGTGGTACGGCTGTGCCGCGCTCGGATGCCTCGGCGTGGAGGCGGCAGACATCTTCGCCGCGGTCGGACCGTGCGCCCACGCCGAACGGTTTGAGGTCGGCGAGGACATGCGCGACACCGCAGCGTCCTCTATGGGCGCGGATTTCGCCGCAGGGCACATCGTGACGCGCGGCGGTCGGCTTTTCGCCGATGTTCCGGGAATGAACCGAGAGGTGCTTCTCATGTCGGGAGTCCCCGAGAATCACATAGACATCTCCGACCGCTGTACGATATCGGAGCCGGAGCTGTTCCATTCCCACCGCGCGACCGGAGGACGGCGCGGAGCGATGGGCAACATTATCGTAATATCGCCGACGGGCGAAAAATAAAATCTTATCGAAAAGAGGGATAAACATGAACTGTCCGAATTGCGGCTCGCAGAACAGCGACAGCTCGAAATTCTGCATTCATTGCGGGCACGCTCTGCCCGTTCGCGCCGATACGGAGCACACCGCACAGGAGAGCGGAACGATATCGGAGGCGGAGCGCGTCAGCGCACCGTCCGAGGTTGTCGCGGATCGCGCCGGGCAGACGGAGGACGAAGTTCCCGCCGTTTCCGTGAGCGCTGCCGAAGCCGAAGTATGCGAAAGCTCCGCCGAGAAGGCAGCGCCCGGCAAAAGCGCCGAAGCGATCGGAAATTTTGAGGACAACGCCGAAGATGTACGCTCTGCCGAGGCGGAGATGCGCGAAAGCTTCTCCGGCGAATGTCCGCCCGCGTCCGACGTCGAAATCACCGCTTCCGCAGATGCTCCGAATGACAAAAAAGCCTTCGCCGCACAGAATGTTTCCGGAAATGCCGAAGCTCTGCCGAACGGAGAGAGCGCCGCGCCTTACAAAGACGCCCCCGCAGCATCGTATACCGCGCCCTCCGGCAGCTTTTCGTATACCGCATCCGTTTCCGCCGGCGCACCTGATGCGCCCGGTTCGGGAAACGGCGCCGCAGCCTTTGCACCTCCCGCATATACCGCTCATGCGCCGAATCCCTATATGAAGGCGGAAAGCCTCCGCATGGCAAAGCTCGCCGCGCTCAAGGCGGCTGTGGTCTCGCCGTCATATCTTATCGCGGCGATCGCATCCACGCTTGTTTTCCTGTTCATTGTATGTCAGCCGTTTATACCGGGCATGTCGCCGCTGTCTTCAAACACCGCCGACCTTCAGAAGGTGCTCGACAGCGTCGAAATATCCTTCAACCTGAACTCGTTCGCGATCACGGCTTCGGTCATCGGTGCTCTGCCGTCGTTCCTTCTGGCGCTCGGAATGTGGCTCGGATTCTTCTCCTGCCGCACGAAGAAAAACCGCGTAGCGACTGCGGGCTTCACCATTCATCAGGTTCTCCTGTGCGTGGCGCTCGTTTTCCTCTGCATATTTTTCCTTATGCTCATTCTCTCCTTCGCCTTCATCATAATCGGAATCGTATCCGGTGCGGGAGTTGACATCACATCGGAGCTTTCACCCGAGCTTCGCAGTATGGATTCCTCGCTCCTTTCGCTCATAATCTACGCCGTGATCTTCGTATCCGTTGCGGTCATGACGCTCTGCACGGTTTGGCTCGCCCGCCTCATCGTCACCGTTTCGTCGGTAAAGGCGATCGCGCGCGCCTACGACACCAAAGCACGCATATCGGGCTTTGCGGCGGGAATGTGCATCGTCGCCGCAATCCTTATGATCATGTCGGCGGCCGGCTACTCTCTCCTTCTGATCTTCTCCCTCGCCGTTTCCGAAATCCTCAATGCAGTCTTTCTCCTCTCGATCGGAGTGTTCATCTTCTCGCTGAAGCGCAAGGTGAATACTGCGGTCGACGAAGTCGAGAATTACTTTGGAGGCGAGTTCTGCGCATACGCAAACGTGCCGAACGGATATGCCGCATACGGCGCCGCTCAGGCAGTGCCTGCACCCCGGTACAGTACTCCCGCAGCCCCGCAAGAAGTTCCGGCGGCAGCTGTAAAAACGGCTGAAACGGCAGTTCCCGCATCACCTGCGGAAGAGAAACACGCTTCGTCGCCTTACATACAGATAGAAAGAAACCGCTGACGGTCCTTACGGAAAAACCCGACCGCACGGCACGACAAAGAAAGGAAGCTTTCGCCGGACGAAAGCAATGGTTCTGACAATGGCAACATCCTTTGAGATCACAAAGATCCCGATCCCTTCCGCAAAGATGAACGGAGAAGCCTCCGTTCCGTCGTTTGCGGAGCAGCCCGGTCCGCGCGGCAGGGACTACGGCACCGACGAATATGCGGGGCTCTACATAAGCTACGGTCTCGTTCCTACACCGTTTCCCTACCGCATGCAGGAGAACTACTCCCGCGAGCTGTACGACAACGAGGAGGACGTGATCATTCTCGAGAACGAGTATCTCCGCGCGACGTTTTTCCCTCACTACGGTGGAAAGCTTGCATCTCTGTTCGACAAGGAGAAGGGCAAGGAGCTTCTCTTCTCCAATCCCGTAATACGTCCCTGCAACCTTGCGATACGAAATGCATGGATGTCCGGCGGCGTCGAGTGGAACTGCGGAATTTTCGGTCATCACGTTCATACCTGCGATACACTGTTCTGCGCCAAGACCGAGCTTGACGACGGCACGCCCGTCCTCCGCTTCTACGAATTCGAGCGCATCCGCCGCGCAGTCGTGCAGATGGACTTCTTCCTCCCCGAAGGCTCGCGCTTCCTCTACGCGAGAATGAGAATAACGAATCCGAACCCGGAAGTCATCCCGATGTATTGGTGGAGCAACATCGCCGTTCCCGAGGATCCGGACGGCCGCGTCATCACATGGGCGAACGGCTCGTACATAAACGGCGGAAACGTCTCCGAAATTCCGATACCGATAAACGACGGCAAGGACGTAAGCTATCCGGTGAACACCGATATTGCGATGGACTATTTCTACAATATTCCCGCAAACAAGCGCAAATTCGAGTGCCAGCTCGGCAAGGATGGCTACGGCTTCGTGCAGACCTCAACCTCACGTCTTCAGGGGCGCAAGCTCTTCATCTGGGGTCAGAGCGCAGGCGGCGAACGCTGGCAGAACTACATGACCGCCGACGACTGCGACGGTCTCTACGTCGAGCTTCAGGCGGGGCTTGCGCACACGCAGTACGAGTCTCTGCCGATGCCGCCCGAGTCCACATGGGAATGGCTCGAGGCATACGGCGCGCTTCAGGCGGACCCCGAAAAGGTCCACGGCGAATGGCACACGGCTCAGGCGGAAGCCGACCGCGCGCTGAACGAGCTTCTCACCGAGGATGCTCTCGAGGCAAAGCTTATCGCAACGCGCGATATGGCGACACGCCGCGCGGAGGACGTCCTCTTCGAGGGAAGCGGATGGGGTGCGCTTGAAATAAAGCTGCGCGAAAGCATGGGCGTCGAAAAGAAGATGACGCCCCACCTCGACTTCGGCGAGTGCGGACCCGAGCAGGCTCAGTGGCTCTCTCTGCTCGAAGATTCCTTCTTTCCCGAGCCGGACGTGCTCGAGCGTCCCGCCTCCTATATGCTTCAGCCCGAGTGGACGCAGATGCTCGAGAAAGCGTGCGAGACCGTGGACAGATTCAATTGGTACGCGCATCTCCAGCTCAGCATGATCTATTTTGCGATGAGACGCATCGACGATGCGGAGCGCGAAGCCGCCGCGTCGCTGAATCTGAAGATATCGCCGTGGGGTCTCTACACGATGGCTCACGTCGAGCTTGAAAAGGACAACAAGAACGAGGGCGCGCTCCTCTGCATGCGCGCATCGAAGATGCTTCCGCGCGATCTGTCAATCGCAAAGGAGGCAATGACGCTTCTCGTCTGCCTCAGAATGTACGATCAGGCGCTTGCGCTCCTCAAAACATTCCCGGAGGAAATACAGGAGAACGGAAGAATCCGCGTGTATGCGCTTATGGCGAACGTGCGGCTCGGCAACATCGAAGAATCGGAGAAGATCCTCTACGGAAACGGCGGTCTTGTGATCCCCGACGTCCGCGAGGGAGAGACTCTTGTGACCGAGATGTGGTGGGAGCTTGAAGAGCTGAAGGCAAAGCGCGACGGACGCGAATTCAGCCGCCAGACCGCCGAGGTTCCGGCGATGTTCGATTTCCGCACGGCGGGACCGAGACGAAAGAGCAAAAAGAAATAACGGATATTTCCGAGGGGGTATCTTCAAAGATCCCCCTCCTTTTTGCGGCGGACGGTCCGTAGGCAGCTGCCGACGACCCGTCCGCATCGGGCTGCGGTCATCGGAAAATCTCCGCGGAAGCGGCGGGCGCGATCCTCAGACGCAATTTATTTTCGGAAAATCGAAGAAACTTATTGCACACGGTGTCCGGCTGTGATATACTTTGAAAAGCAAATGCGATCTCTGCCGAAAAACGCTTTCGGCACCGCTCACGCAAAAATTTTCGGATCCCGCAATTTCGCGGATAAACCCGGACAGGAAAGGTACGGTCAATTAAAATGGCTATCAGAATCGGAATCGTCGGCTGCGGCGCAATCGCAAATCTTCACGCAGCCAGCTATCAGAAGCTCGGCGATCGGGTCGAGCTCGTCGCCTGCTGCGACGTTGAAAAGGAGCGCGCCGACGCTTTTGTCGAAAGATACGGCTTCAAGAAAAGCTACTCCGACGAAAAGCAGATGCTCGAGGAATGCGAGCTTGACGCGGTCAGCGTATGTACATGGAACAGTCAGCACAAGCCCTGCACGATGCTTGCGCTCGACGCGGGAGTAAACGTGCTCTGCGAAAAGCCCATGGCGATGAACACCGCCGAGGCTCTTGAGATGGAAGAATGCGCCCGCCGCAACGGCAAGCTTCTCATGATCGGCTTCGTCCGCCGTCACGGAAACGATGCGGCAACCGCGCTCGACTTTATAAACAAGGGATACCTCGGAGACATCTACTGCGCGAAGGTATCGTATCTCCGCCGCGCCGGCTTCCCCGGCAACTGGTTCGGCGACAAGTCCTACTCCGGCGGCGGTCCGCTGATCGACCTCGGCGTTCACGTCATCGATCTCTCCCGCTACCTCTGCGGAAATCCGAAGCCCGTCACCGTATTCGGTGCGACCTTCAGCAAGCTCGGCGCAAGAAAGAATCTGAAATCCGTCGTTCTCCCATGGGAGAGCACCTCGGACGTAAAGAAGAAGGAATACAAGTTCGACGTTGAGGACTTCGTGACCGCGATGATCCGCTTCGACAACGGACTTCTCGTAACGGCGGAAGCAAGCTTCAGCCTGAACATCGAGAAGGACACCGGAAACGTCGAGCTGCTCGGGACAAAGGCGGGTCTCACACTTTCACCGTTCGTTCTCCACACCGAGTGCAACGATATGCTTGCAGACACCGTTATCCGTGCAAACATCGGCGAGGGCGATTTTTTCCGCGCCGAGATGGAGAACTTCGTAAACGCGATTGAGGGGATCGCGCCCTGCAAGGCTCCCGCCGAGGACGGAGTCGAGCTCATGCGCATTCTCGACGCGATCTACGAATCCGCCGAGACCGGCAAGTCCGTCGATATCGTAAGATAAGGATTCACGCCTCCCCTGCGCGGGCGGAGCTTTTACGGCTCCTCCCGCGTTTTTCGTTCTTCTGACGGGCAGGCACGAAAGGAATGCGGTCGGCGGAGGTAAGCGGGGGTGGACACCGCAGCGCGCGGCGGTACGGCGATGCATGGTAGCACGCAGTGTCCGACAGGTTTGCAAAAGTGCGGTATGCGCCGCGCGGAACGGAAAATATACAAAAGCTGTGGCGCGCAGCGATGTGCGGTATGGTGATGCACAGCAGCGCGCAGCGGGGCGGGCGCGTGGGCAGGGTATTTCGGCGGTTTCATTTTTGAATTACGTTGTTAAAACAACGGAATTCGATTTGCAGTGCGCGAAAATACACCTACTCTGTGGCAAACCGCACACGGCGGCAGCGAAGATGTGGCTGTGTGCTGTGCGAAGGCATGACGAACTCACGGGGCAACGGAGGCACACGGCGGCTCGACAACTGCACAAAAGATGCGCCGTCCGAGGGTGGTTCTGCGGCATATCGCACCTTTTTCAAAAAGCGGTATCATGCGCTTCCGGCGACAGTCGCACCTTTATTGCCAAGCCCTACCTTTACCGCAGAACTGCGCCCTTCCCACAGAACCGTATCTTTCCCGCAAGCCGCACGTTTCCGCTGAGCCGTACCTTTTCCGCAAACCATACCTTTCCCCGAGCCGCGCCCTTCCGCGAAAAAGAATCCTCCTCGCTCATCGCGGGAATGCCCTTTTTTCTTCCTCCGTCCTTGACACCCGGCGGAGGCGGTGATATAATAAATTATTCAAGCGGCGCGAACCGTCTCTTCGGCGGTATGCTGTGATCTGCGTTCAGTGAGGTCGAAATGAACAAACAGTTGATAGTGGTAAAGGTGGGAACTTCATCGCTCACGGGAGCGGACGGAAGCATGTCCCCCGAAAAGGTCGGAAACATCGTCCGGCAGATCGCCGATCTGCGCGATGCGGGGCACAGCGTTGTGCTTGTTACCTCCGGCTCGATCGCCGCCGGATTCCGCCGCCTCGGATACGGCTCGCGCCCGACATCGGTCGCGGCAAAGCAGGCATGCGCCGCCGCAGGTCAGGGACTTCTGATGGAAGAGTATACGAAATTCCTGCTCGACCGCGGATATGTCAGCGCACAGCTTCTTCTCACGCGCGGAGACTTCGTTGACCGGAGGCGCTACACGAACGCATTCAACGCACTCGAGCTCCTTCTGAAGAAGGGCGCCGTCCCGATCGTGAACGAAAACGACACAGTATCGCTCGAGGAGCTGAAGCTCGGAGACAACGACACCCTCGGCGCATATCTCGCGGCAATGCTTCACGCAAATCTTCTCATACTTCTCACCGACGTTGACGGGCTGTACACCGCAAACCCGTCGAAGGATAAGACCGCGCGCCGGATCGACAGGATCGACAAAATCACAAAGGATATCGAAAATGCGGCAGCGGGCACCGGATCGTCAAACGGCACGGGCGGCATGATAACTAAGATCCGCGCGGCGAAAATTGCGACACGTGCGGGAGTGCCGGTATTCATAACCTCCTCGTCGGGCGAAAATCCGATCGTGAAAGCCGTCTCCGGCGAAGGCGTGGGAACTCTCTTTACCGCGCGTTATTCGCTCAAGACGAAGCTGCAGTGGCTTGCATTCTATGCGCAGGCATCGGGAAATCTGTTCGTCGATGCGGGCGCCGCCGACGCGGTGATGAAAAACGACCGCAGCCTTCTCCCCGCCGGGATAGTCGCGATCGAGGGAGATTTCCGCCGCGGTGACGTGGTGTGCGTATACAGAACGGAAACCCACGAATACCTCGGGCGCGGCATCGTGAAATATTCTCGCGACGAGCTTGCCGAGATGATCGGCTCGGATTCCGCGGCAGGCGAATCCGAAGCGATAAACCGCGACGATTGGGTCGGCGCAAAGGACTGAACACCCACTTCGGGAAGGAGCATCACATATGAACGAACTTATGACAAAAGCAACTCTTGCGCGCGAGGCGGCTCCGCTCATCGCCTCATGCTCCGCGGAAGCGAAAAACGACGCGCTGATGCGCATCGCCGATGCGCTGATCGCGCACACCGACGAGATCGCCGAAGCAAACCGCGCCGATGTTCTGCGCGCGAGAGAGGCGGGCACCTCCGACGCCATGATCGACCGTCTTACGCTCTCTCCCGAACGGATCCTCTCCGTCGCCGAGGGTGTGCGCTCCGTCGCGCTTCTTGATGATCCGGTCGGCGAAACCGTAGAAAAAACGGTCCGTCCGAACGGGATGACCATCGAAAAGGTGCGCGTGCCGCTCGGCGTGATCGGCATGATCTATGAGGCGCGTCCGAATGTCACGGTGGATTCCGCCGCGCTTGCGCTTAAATCCGGAAACGCGATCCTTCTGCGCGGCTCGTCTTCCGCGCTCTCCTCAAACGAAAAGCTTGTGCAGATCATGCGCGACGCGCTCGACATGAGTGAGGTCCCCGCCGACGCAGTACAGCTCATCACCGAGGGCGGGCATGAGACCGTCACGGAAATGATGCGTCTGCGCGGATACATCGACGTGCTGATCCCACGCGGAAGCGGACGGCTCATTTCAAGCGTGGTCGAGAATGCCTCCGTCCCCGTGATTGAAACGGGTGTCGGAAACTGCCACATCTTCGTCGATGCGAGCGCCGATCCCGAAATGGCAAAGCGGATCGTGATAAACGCGAAAACGCAGCGCCCTGCGGTGTGCAACGCGGCGGAAACGCTTATCGTTCACCGCAATTTTCCCGACTTCGAGGGGCTTTGTCAGGCGCTGATCGACGCGGGAGTGACGCTCCACGGAACCGTCGAGGTCTGCTGCCGCATCCCCGGCGCGCGCCCCGCCTCGGAGAAGGATTTCGCAGAAGAGTACCTTTCGCTCGACATGGCGGTCATACTTTGCGCCTCGGTCGGAGAGGCTATGGAGCACATCCGACGCTACTCCACCGGACACACCGAAGTGATCGTAACCGAGGACGCATCTCACGCGGAGCGTTTTCTCGCGGGTATCGATTCGGCGTCCGTCAATTGGAATGTGTCGAGCCGCTTCACCGACGGATTCGAATTCGGCTTCGGCGCGGAAATCGGAATCTCCACCCAGAAGCTCCACGCGCGCGGACCTCTCGGTCTGCGTGAGCTGTGCTCGTACAAATATATCGTGCGCGGAAACGGTCAGATACGCGGATAAGCGCGCCGCACATTTCGCATAAAGATTTGCACAAAGACGGTCGTAAAACCGCGCGCCGTGTGCCGAAGGGGGCTTTCGCACGTCCGCCGGACGCGGACGGGAATCACGCGCCGCCGACATCGGCAGAAGAAAGGAACCATCATGAAAGATATAAAGGAAATAAAGCTTGCATTTCTCGGAAGCGGCTTCATGGCGCAGGCGATGATCCGCGGAATAATCAACGCGGGAACTCTCCCCGCAGAACACGTTTACGCGGTAAACCCCGTCGATCCCGACACCTGCGTCATGCTCTCCGAAAAATACGGCATCGTCGCGGCGATGCCGGAGATGCTCGCGGATGCGGATGTCATATTCTTCGCAATAAAGCCGCAGACGTTCCCCGAAGCGTGTGAAATGTACGCCGAATACTTCACCTCCGACAAGGTATACCTCACGATAATGGCGGGCGTATCCTGCGCAAGCGTCGAGACGGCGACGGGCGGCGCGCGCGTCGTGAGATTCATGCCGAATCTTGCGCTCTCCGTAGGAAAGAGCGCAACCGGATTCTGCCTCGGCAGAAATTCCGGCGAGGAGGAAGCCGCGCTTGCACGCGCGCTCTTCGGTCCGCTCGGCGAGGCGCGCGAGCTTCCCGAGGATATGCTCTCGTCGGTGACGGCTCTTTCGGGAAGCGGTCCCGCCTACTTCTACTACCTCTGCGAGGCGCTGACCGCAGCCGCCGTCGGCGACGGAATGGATGAGGAGACCGCGCAGTCCCTTGCGGTGCAGACGCTTATCGGAACCGCGGCTCTCATCGAGGAATCTGGCGAAAGCCCCACGGAAATGCGCCGCCGGATCACGTCGAAGAAGGGCACGACCGAGGCGGGAATCTGTGCGCTCGAGGCGGCGGGCTTCTTCGACTGCGTGCGCGAAGGATACCTCGCCGCGCGTCATCGCTCGGACGAGCTCGGAAAGAAATGATATGCCGCGCGCTTCCGACGGATTACGCCGCGCGAAGCTTTACAACACAACAATCCCGGCCATACTGCCCGCGCAAAATCCGCGGCGGCATGACCGGATACGTTTTTTCGGAGAGTCCTTCCGAAATCGGATTTATTTGACACGGAGGAAAGCAATGCCGAGATTTTTCGTAGGTCCGGAAAACATAAACGAACGCAGCGCGGTGATCACGGGCGACGACGCGGCACACATTTCGCGCTCGCTCAGGATGAAGAGCGGCGAAGGGCTCACGCTGTGCGATGCGTCGGGAACCGAATACGACTGCCGGATAGTCACGGCGGCGGCGGACGAGGTCGTGCTTGAGGTGATCTCGTCGCACCGAAGCGAAAACGAGCCGCCGTACCGCGCCACGGTGTATCAGTCCCTTGTGAAGGGGGATCGCTTCGACACGGTGATACAGAAATCCGTCGAATCGGGCGCGGTGCGGATCGTGCCGGTGCTGACTCAGCGCGCGACCGTCCGATTGACAAGAGCGGATGCGGAGAAAAAGCGCGCGCGCTGGCAGCGGATCGCCGAAGAAGCGGCGAAGCAGTGCGGACGCGCCGTCATCCCCGAGATCGGCGCCCTCATGACATTCCGCGAAGCAATATCGACGGGAGGCGTGCGCCTGTTCTGCTACGAAGGCGAGCGCTGCGTCAGCCTGCGGGGAGCTCTCGCGGGCAGTGCGCCGGAGGGTGAGATCGGTATATTCATCGGTCCGGAGGGCGGATATTCCCCGGAGGAGGCGGAGGAAGCCGCGGCGGCGGGCGCCGTTTCGGTGAGCCTCGGGAAGCGCATACTCCGGACGGAAAGCGCTGCGCCGTTCGTCCTCGCGTGCCTCTCATACGAATACGAGCTGTAGGACGGTACACCCGCGCCGCGAGGCAGGCGGCGAGGTTATCGAAGAAGCGGCGACGGGATCGGCGATGCAGCGTTAGACCGACGGGCAGCGTGAAACCTATGAGCAGCGGTGGAAAAACCGCAGTCGCGCAGGAAAATTCGACCGTGCGGAGGACACCTCAACCGCTGAGGCAAATTCCCGATTACGCACGGCGCGGCTTATAGGCTGTACATAAAAGCCCGCGGCATACCGAGATGCGGCGGCGCGGACGGCATAGGCGCAGCCCCGGCGAAACCGACGCAGCGGACGGCGGCGATCGTCGCGCGGCAGACATCAAACGGCACATCGGATACGTTTTTAATGTTGCAGTTTTATGAACAAACTTTAAATTTTTCGTTTTTCTGCGCAAAAATCGGAAAAAGCGGCTTCCGTTTTTATAAATATTCCCGTTTCACTATTGAATTGTCACAAATAATCGTGTAAAATATAGTGGAGAATATACAATTGATAAACTGCGATATTTTATTATTTTATATATCAGGAGGAGCAAAATGTCTAACCGATTGTTTCAGGGAATTATTCACCAGATGGGCGACGCGGCAAACCGCACGATCGGAGTAATCGACGATACGGGCGTTATAATAGCGTGCAGTGAGCTTGTCAAGATAGGCGAGGCCCGGCACGGTATCCACGACGAACTTGCTTACACCTCGGATGCGGTCACCGTCGAGGGCTACACATACCGTCCCATCGGAACCGCCGCAAAATGGGAATACATCGTTTTCGTCGAAGGTGAGGACGATACGGCGGAGCGTCTTGCCGATATCCTCTCGATCTCTCTTTCAACCATAAAGAACCTCTACGACGAGAAATACGACAAGAATTCCTTCATAAAGAACATCATCCTCGACAACATTCTGCCGAGTGACATATACATAAAGGGCAAGGAGCTGCGCTTCAACACCGAAGAGGTCCGCGTGGTATTCCTCATCAAATTCCTGTCGAGAACCGAAGTGCTGCCGTTCAACATGGTTCAGCAGATCTTCCCCGACAAGAACAAGGATTATGTCATCAGCATAAGCGAGCAGGACATCGTTGTCGTCAAGGAGATCAAGGGCGGCACCGACATCCGCGAGATCGAGAAGCTTGCACGTTCGATCGCCGACACTCTCGGCACCGAATTCTATGCGAAGGTTGCGATCGGCATCGGAACCGCCGTCGACAACATCAAGGATCTTGCGCGCTCCTACAAGGAGGCTCAGACCGCGATCGAGGTCGGCAAGGTATTCGACACCGAAAAGACGGTCATCAGCTACGAGAACCTCGGCATAGGACGTCTTATCTATCAGCTTCCCACCACGCTCTGCGAGATGTTCCTCCAGGAAGTATTCAAATACGGTTCTCTCGAAAGCCTCGATCACGAGACGCTCATGACGATCCAGTGCTTCTTCGAGAACAACCTCAACGTGTCGGAGACTTCGAGAAAGCTCTTCGTACACCGCAACACTCTGGTCTACCGCCTCGAAAAGATCAGAAAGCTGACCGGACTCGATCTGCGTGAATTCGACAACGCCATCACGCTTAAGGTCGCGCTCATGGTCAAGCGTTATCTCACAACCAAGCCGGTTAAATTCTGATCATGATAGATTTCAACAACGTAAAAAAATCCTACCCGAACGGTACGCTTGCACTCGACGGCGTGGATCTTCATATCGAGGACGGAGAGTTCGTCTTCATCGTAGGTCATTCCGGAGCCGGAAAAACGACCATGATGAAGCTTCTTCTGTGTGAAGAAAGACCCACATCCGGAAAGATCACGGTCGGCGACTATGAGCTGAGCACGCTTTCGCGCTTTAAGGTCCCGTACTACCGCCGCGAGCTCGGCGTTGTGTTCCAGGATTTCCGCCTCTTCCCGAAGATGACCGTTTTCGAGAACGTGGCATTTGCGATGCACGTCGTCGGTACTCCGTCAAGGGTGATCAAGCGCCGCGTGCCCGCCATACTCAACACCGTGAATCTGACCGACAAGTTCTCCTGCTTCCCGAACGAGCTTTCGGGCGGTGAGCAGCAGCGCGTCGCACTCGCCCGCGCCCTTGCGAACAATCCCAAGATCATAATCGCGGACGAGCCCACCGGAAACATCGACCCGCGCATGAGCATCGAGATAATGAACCTCCTGCTCAAGATAAACAAGCTCGGCAAGACCGTCATCGTCGTTACCCACGAAAAGGGGCTTGTCGATTACTACAAGCAGCGCGTCGTCAAGCTCAACGGCGGAAAGATCACGGAAGACCGCGTCGGAGGTATGTTCAAGTGAGAAGATTCAGTTTGAAATACGCTCTTTCGCAGGCGTTTCAGGGGCTCTGGCGAAACGGAGTCATGTCGTTTGCTTCGATCGCGGTTCTGATGAGCTGCCTTGTCGTCATCGGCGGCTTTGCGCTCATCGTGCTTAACATAAACCTCAATCTCAACTCCCTCGGCAATCTCAATCAGATCGTCGTATTCGTAAATGAGGATATGACGGAAGAGGATATCGTCGCCGTCGGAGAGAAGATAGCCTCTCTCGATAATGTGGATACCGTCGAGAGAATAACGAAGAACGAAGCCCTGCGCCAGCTCAAGGCTCAGGCGGGCGACAAGCAGGATGCCTACGACTACATCACCGACGAAAACAATCCCCTTGTGGATGAATTCGTGATATCGTACTCCGACCCCGCGAAGGTGGTCGATCTCGACTACGCGCTCAAGCACATGGACGGGATCGCCAAGGTGAACAACCGCCTCGACCTCGCGTCGCAGCTCGAGAGCTTCCGCTCCGGAGTGCTCATGATATTCGTATGGTTCCTTGCGGTGCTCATCATCGTCACGGTGTTCATCATCGTGAACACGATCAAGCTGTCCGTCTATTCGAGGCGGCACGAGATCACCGTCATGCGCTACGTCGGCGCGACAGGAATGTTCATCGCCGCGCCCTTCATCCTTGAAGGAATCATAATCGGTATCTTTTCCGCGATACTCTCATATTTTCTTGAGTGGTATGCGTATTATTATGTTGAACAGAAGATTTCAAGTGACCTTCAGATGATATCCTTCGTCGGATTTTCGGAAGTATCGGGTTATGTTCTCGGCGGCTTCATCGCCCTCGGAATTCTCACCGGTATCGTAGGAAGCTTACTCTCGCTGCGCAAATATCTCAAGGCATAACGCGCACCGTGCTCCCTTTTCCGAGCAAAGGCGCCCCCTCGCGGCGGCGCCGATGATCTTCTGCGGTTTTCCGGCGATGTGCCGCCGGGCAAAGCCCGAAGAAAGGAAGTCTAAGGAAAATGAAAAAAGCAGTTTCAAAAATCAAAACCAAAACCGTACTGTACGCGCTGTGTGCGATTCTCTGCGCCGCGCCGCTCATGATGTGTCCCCCGTCGGTCGAAGCATCGAACGACGCCACCGTGAAGAGCTACAAGGACCAGCTTGCCGATCTTCAGGCGGAGCAGGACCGTCTCATGACCGAGATAGACTCTCTCCGCAGTCAGGCGGCGCAGAGCGCCGAATATAAGGCAAGCCTCGATCAGCTCGCATCGACCACGCAATACAAAATCGTCCTTTCGAACAACCTCCTGACCCAGCTTTCCAATCAGATCTCGATGACCGAGGATTCGATCACCGAGCTCGAAACGCAGATGACGGAGACGATGAACAAATACCTCGAGCGCGTGAAGGAAACCTATGAGGACGGCAATGCGTCTTATCTCGAGCTTATCCTCGGATCGCAGAACATCGCGGACTTTCTCTCCCGCATAGACAGGATCAATGCGATCCTTGAATACGACCGCTCGCTCATGGACAAATATAATGAGCAGAAGCAATCGCTCGAGAATCAGAAGAAAACTCTCGAGAATTCAAAGGCTGCCGAAGAGAAGACAAACGCCGAGTTGGCGGCAGACGAAGCCTCATATGAATCTCTCTCCGCACAGCAGGATGCATATATTTCAAGTCTCACGCAAAGCGCGGAAGACAAGCTTGCAATGTATAACAAGGTTGCGGAGGCAGAACGTCAGCTCAACGCGGAGCTCGAAAGCTACATTCAGCAGCAGCAGGCACAGAACCAGGTCATCTACTCCGGTGAAGGCTTTATCCGCCCGATCGCCGGCGGAACCGGATATGTATCCTCGGGCTACGGCTGGCGCGATCTGTGGGGTCAGCAGGATTTCCACGGTGCAGTTGACGTCGCATGCCCTGCCGGCACGCCGATCATGGCATCGAGCGGCGGAACCGTCATACGCGCGGAGTGGCACTGGAGCTACGGAAACTACGTTATAATCGACCACGGCGACGGCATATCGACCCTGTACGCGCATTGCAGCGCGCTGCTCGTCTCGGTGGGCGCGCAGGTCAGCCAGGGCGACACGATCGCGCTTGTCGGAATGACGGGTTCCGCCGACGGCAACCACGTTCACGTCGAAGTCCGTATAAACGGTCAGCGTGTCGATCCCAACGGATATATCGCGTTCTGACGCGACCGGTTACGGGGCGGCAGGAAGTCCGGACGGGCAAACGGGGCGGTCGGGCGAACGAGTGCGAACCGGGTGAACGGACGGGCAGACGCTCAAGCGTGCCGATCAAACGAGTGAACGCTCAAATGATCAAACGGTCAAGCGAACGGACGAACGGTCAAACGTGCAAGCGAATGAAAGGGCAAAGGCGGGCGGAAACAGACCGCCGCGCCATTCGCACGATATCAGAAAGAAAGGCTGAGATTGTAAGATGCAGAAGAAAGTATCGATCGGAGTATTCACGGTATGCATACTCCTCGCAATACTGCTTTCCGTCATGACGACATTCGTCCTCACGCGCGAAAGCTTTGTCACGCGCGCGCGCACATCCGACAACTCCGCCGAAAATCTCGCCGCGAAGCTCACCGAGCTTGACGGCAGGTTCAATCAGCATTACATCGGCGAGACCGATTACGAGACCGCGGAAAAATACGTCATGTCGGCGTATCTCGCGGGCACGGGCGACAAATACGCCGCCTACTACACCGCCGAAGAGTACAAGGAGATGATGAGCGCCTCCTACGGGGATTCCGAGGGGATCGGCGTGTCCGTCATCTACAATTCCGAATACGGCGTGATACAGATCGTCGAGATTTTCCCCGATTCTCCGGCGCTTGCCGCGGGGCTTGAGATCGGCGATCTCATCGCGTATATCGGGATCGGCGAAAACCGCGAAAGCGTGGCGGAGATCGGATATGACGCGGCGCTTACCAAGCTTCGCGGAGTCGCCGGAACGACTGCGGAATTCACCGTCGTCCGCGGCGAAAACTACGAAACCGAAGTGGAATTCTCCATCGAGCGCGGGCATTACTCCGAACAGACCGTCCTCTCTCACCTTTATTCGAAGGACACAAGCGTCGGCGTGATCCGCATATCGCAGTTTGAGGGCGTTACCCCCGAGCAGTTCAAGAATGCCGTCACCGAGCTGACCGCCGAAGGCGCAAAGAAGCTCATCGTCGATCTGCGCAACAATCCCGGAGGCGACCGCGATTCGATCTGTCAGGTGCTCGACTACATCCTCCCCGAAGGTCCTCTGCTCCGCGTGAAGCAGTCCGACGGCGAGATCGAGGTGACAAACACCTCGGACGCATCCTGCATAGATATCCCGATCGCGGTAGTGGTAAACGGAAACACCGCAAGTGCGGCGGAGCTGTTCACCTCGGCGATGCGCGACTACGGCCGCGCGAAGATCGTCGGTACGACAACCTACGGCAAGGGATGCATGCAGACCTTCTATCCGCTTTCCGACGGAAGCGTATTCAAGGTCACGACCGCGATGTACTATCCGCCGTACTCCGACAACTACGACGGAGTCGGCATCGTCCCCGACCGCGAGGTCGAGCTTGACGAATCGCTTCAGGGCAAGAGCCTCTACGTCATCACGGACGAAGAGGACAATCAGCTTGCCGCCGCATACGATATACTGAAATAGCACAAAATCAAATGGAAATAAAGAGGTAGAGAAATGGCTGAAGAAAAGAAAACGCTTTATACCGAAGAAGGCTTTAAGGTCCTTTCGGACGAGCTCGATTATCTGAAAAATACGAAGATTCAGGAAGTCAAGGAAGCGCTCAAGGAAGCGCGCGCTTTCGGCGACCTTTCCGAGAACAGCGAATACGACGAGGCGAAAAACGAGCAGGCAAAGGTCGTTTCCCGTATCGCCGAGCTTGAAGAGCTGATAAGCAATGCGCAGATCATAAGCGAAACCGAAATTCAGGCGGATGTCGTCAACCTCGGCTCCGTCGTTCAGGTTCACGACTACGCATTCGACGAGGATATCGAATATTACATTGTCGGCTCGAACGAGGCGAATCCGCTGCTCGGCAGAATATCCGACCTCAGCCCGATCGGCTCCGCAATGCTCGGACACCGCGCAGGCGACGAGGTCACCTTCGAGGCTCCGAACGGAGAGGCGAAGATCAAGATTCTGTCCGTTCACAGAGCGAACAAGGTCTGACCGAAAACGGTGACCGCACGGAGCTTGTTTGGTGCGATTACGCGAATTTCGCACGGATGTGCTTTGCAGACAAACCCGCGGCAGCCTGCGGATGAGCCACTTGCGCGTCTGCCGCATTCCGAGCGCCATCCGCAATATGCCGCATTCCCGTGCGTTCGGGCTGCGGCATTGCCCGATAAGCTTCTGCCGCATCGGCACCCGGCGCGCCTCCGAAATGATGCGCCGATACGCAAAAACCTACGCGCACCGTACAAACGGCGCGCACACAGAAACCCCGTAACCGGAGGCTCTGCCGATCGGTGTATTATCCGACGGCAAGCGTCGGTTATTTTTGCCGCCCACGGCGGAGGAATGGAGAAATTTTATCATGAACGAAAACATTGAAAACACCGCGGCTGAGCCTTCGCTTTCCGAAGTCCTTCAGATTCGCCGGGACAAGCTTTCCGCTCTCGTCGCCGCAGGACGCGATCCCTTCGAGAAGGTCAGATTCGACTTTGACGCATACACGAAGGACATAAAGGACAATTTCGACGAGATGGAGGGCAAGACCGTCCGCATCGCCGGAAGAATGATGAGCCGCCGCGATATGGGCAAGGCAAACTTCATCGACATCATGGATGCATCCGGCAGAATTCAGTGCTACGTCCGCATAAACGATATCGGCGAAGAGACCTTCGACGAGTACCGCAAGTGGGATATCGGCGACATCGTCGGCATCTCCGGCACGGTGTTCCGCACCCGCCGCGGCGAGATCTCCGTACACGTTTACGAGATCGAGCTTCTTGCAAAATCCCTTCTCCCCCTGCCCGAGAAGTTCCACGGACTGACCAACACCGATATGCGCTACCGTCAGCGCTACGTCGATCTTATAATGAATCCCGAGGTCAAGGACACCTTCGTGAAGCGCAGCCTTATCCTCCGCGAGATCCGCGCTTACCTCGATTCCAAGGGATTCCTCGAGGTTGACACCCCGATCCTCACCCCGTTTGAGATCGGCGCGTCGGCTCGCCCGTTCGTCACGCATCACAACACGCTCGACATGGATATGTACCTGCGCATCGAGACGGAGCTTTATCTGAAGAGGCTGATCGTCGGCGGATTCGACCGCGTATACGAGGTCGGCAGAATCTTCCGAAACGAGGGCATGGATACGAAGCACAACCCCGAATTCACGACGGTAGAGCTTTATCAGGCGTACACGGATTACAAGGGCATGATGGACCTTGTTATCGAAATGAACACGCAGCTTGCGGAGAAGATCTGCGGCTCGACGAAGATCACATATCAGGGCACCGAAATCGACATGGGTCATTGGGAAAAGCTGACCATGGCTGAGGCGGTAAAGAAGTATTCCGGCGCGGATTACTATGCGTGGGACAGCGACGAAGCGGCGCGCGCGTGCGCGAAGGAGCTTCACGTCGAGGTCGCCGAAAATGCGACGAAGGGCACCGTTCTTGCGGAGCTGTTCGACGCATACGTCGAGGAAAAGCTGATCCAGCCGACGATAATCTACGATTATCCCGTCGAGAACAGCCCTCTCGCAAAGAGAAAGCCGTCCGAGCCCGCCTTCACCGAAAGATTCGAGTACTTCATTAATGCGACCGAGTTCGGAAACGCATTCTCGGAGCTCAACGATCCGATTGATCAGAAGGAACGCTTCGAGCGTCAGGTCGCCGCAAAGCGTGCGGAGGACCCGAACACGACCGCGCAGGTTGATGAGGACTACGTCACCGCTCTCGAATACGGTCTCGCTCCGACCGGTGGACTCGGCTTCGGCGTAGACAGACTCGTAATGCTGCTCACCGACAGCGCATCGATCCGCGACGTCCTGCTGTTCCCCACAATGAAGCCGCTGGATAAGTAAAAAGCCCATAATTAAAGGGTTTTCAGGGAATTAAAAGCCGCGAAAAAATCATTTTACCACAGTTTTACCACTGTTTTTGATTTTTTCACAATAGAACAATCAAAGTCCTGCCTTTTCGGGCAGGACTTTTTGTTATCTTTCTTCTTCCTTTTCTTTCTCGCTCAACTCTTCTTCAAGTGCTTTTTCAAAATCTTCTCCGAGTGTATTATCATAGTCGCTGCAATCAACTATACCGTATTCGGAGTAAGTATAATCTCCCTCAATAAAAATATCTCTCCCGTATGCCTCGTAGTCAAAGTAATAACAGATATTTGAAACACTGTCCAAACCGCAACTTTCGATTGCTGCCTCTCCGATTTCTTTGTCTGTTGCATTTTCATCTCCACACCAAAATTCGCCTGCCGTAAGTTCGGGTTCTTCCTCGTTGTAAAATTCGATACGAATATCACGGCCGTAACTTTCATAATCAAAATACCAAGCCAAAGTGCTTTTAGGAAGATTTTCTGCTCCCCCCATTTCATCAACATAAAAATGAGCAAGTTCGGAGTAGTCACCACAGTTTATGTAGACACCGTTTCCCGCTATGGCATTGGCACAGGCTCCGAAAAAGTCATCTTTGGTTTCCAAAAAGCCCTTAAATTCTTCCTCTGTTCCGGCTTTTGCTACTTTGTCAATGGCAAGAGCGATTTTGTTGAGCGATGAAACAGAAGAATACTCACATAACAAGTTGCTGATACAGTAAGGATATTTGCCGTCAAAGTCGGTAAAAAACCACTCCTCATAGTTTTCGTTAATACCGATTTCCTTTAATGCCTTATCAAGTTCTTTCTTTGTGATAGGAAAGGTAATCCATTTTCCTATCAGTTCTCCCTCGTTATACTTTCCCAAGTTGGTAATATAACCTCTGAAATAATAATCTGACATAATATTTTTTCCTTTCATTATTTATTGTTGCAGTAAGTATGAAAGAATTTTTTTGAAAGATATTTTTCCACATATCTTTTTTGAAACCGTTTTTCAGTTGCTTACTGTCAAGCACAATAAATATGACAGATTATTTTTCCTGCCAGTTTTTCCACATAACTTTTTTGAAATAAAAAATGTTCACCCAAAAGAGTGAACATCGGTAAAATCAATCATCTAAAATATCATCGGCAAGGGAACTCATGACTGCCGGCTCAGAGTTATCGGCATTATCGGCAAATACATCTTCAATAATCTGTTGCCGTTCCTCTTCCCGTGCTTTTTTCCGTAGACGGTCTCGGACTTCTTCCATTCGCTTTTTTGTATCGGCAATAATGGTTTTGTTTTGCCGTTCGGTCTTTGCAGAAATCTCCCTAATATCGCCGTCAAATACATTATCCATTGTCGGCTCTCCCTTTCTCATCTTCGGAGAACACCAAAGTATCTAAATAATCCTCAACCCAATTCCGAACGATATTCGATTGTGATTTTTTATTCTGTACTGCTATTTTTTTGATTTTGCTTTTTGTTACGGGGAACACATAGACTTTAATCAGCACCTTTTTCATAGAACCACTCCTTTCACGGTAAGTATGCTATGTTTGATTTAAAAGTGAAAAAGACACAGCACACGAACAAACCGTGTGCTGTGTCTTTTATTCATAAAAACATAATGGTCAGCGAAGTGAGGGGGGACGGAATCACCCGATTTTACCGCCGCTTTGTGAATTTGGCTTGGGGCTCTTTGCTTTTTCTTTTAGGCTGTGCCGTACCAGAAGTTTCCCTTGCTCCAATAATAACTCTCTTTGTTCGACAGGCAACGACCGGTAAAGCCGTATCAATTCATCTTCACCGTGATCTTTTGTGCTTCCCGTCTGATAGTTCAGCAGATAATCCGTTGTTACATTAAAATAAGTTGCCAGTAGTTTTAATATTTCAAAATCGGGCTCACGAACTCCACGAATATAGTTTCCGATTGTAGTCGCTCCGATATTTAAATCTGCGGCTAATTGTTTTTGAGATATATTATTATCTTCTAACAATTCTCGCAGGATGTCGCCAAAAGTCATACCGCTCACCTCTTTTATTTATTTTAACATTGAGAAATGTATATTTCCCTAAAAACCACATATCGTATTGACAATCCACAAATTGTGTGTTATAATTGTATGTAGATGTAGATATTGTATGTGTTCGACCACGGCATAGCACTATACAAAATAATAATGGGGGGCTTCATTGTGGGCTTTTTTAGTTCGGCAAAAAGAACTTGCAGTTGCTGTCAGAAAGAAGTGAAGAGCAAAAACACGGTAGAACTTGCTGACGGCAATTTTATCTGTAATCAATGTTTTGAAAGAGTATCAAAGGATTTCTTTTTTTCACCTACATACGATACAATCGAAAAAGTGAAAAAGATTATAGACTATATGGTTTATTCCAATACGGAACTGAAACCGATTTTCAAACCTGATTACGGCAATGGTTACTACGGAATAGAAGTTGACCCGGTAAACGGCTTGATTAAATTAGGAAATACCGAGTGGTTTTTTAAACTGTCGGATATACAGGACTTTGATGTTAAGTTTGTTCCGAAAGAGTACAGTCAGGGATTGTCGTTAAAGAAATGCAAAGTAATAGGCGATATTGTTTTTGAAGCAACCGTTAAGGAAAGCGATACTGTTCCTTTGGCTTATTATAATGGGACACTTATGTTCGACCAAAAAGTAACGGGCAGATTTGACAGCATTGCAAGCACAAACATTACTGTTGATAATCCGCCCGATATGGATAGATTTTTGGAATACATTTCACAATATGTCGATTGTTAGATTATAATTTGGCAAAGCAAGGAGAGAAAATTATGCAAACGGAAAACAATTCAAATATGGCAACGGAACAAAATCAGCCCGTTCAAAACGAAGAAAAGAAAAGTCTATTTGACAAATTGGATGAGTCAAAAAAGAAAAATAGCGGTATCGGAAATAAGATAAATTCATTTTTCGATAAATTCGGAGAAGGATTTCATATTGTAAGATGTGTCTGCTGCTTTACAACACTGTTTTCGACTGTCGGAGCAGTATTGGCATTTTCGTCCGGACCTAACAGCCCCTCATGGCAAATGTCACTTGCAGGGTTCTTCTTCCTGATAGGAATAATTTCATCACTTCTTTCCTGCCCGGGAACAATTTTAATGATTGCATTTTCGATTATCGGCGGAGGATTTACGATAGGTCTGTCATTTTTGGGAATAGGCTGTGTAATCGGTCTTATGATCGGACTTGTTCTCGGTGTTTCTCTCGCCCTGTACCTGCCTGCGGCGATTTCTATTCCTTATTTTTTCAGCACACTTCGAGACAGATAGATATAAACAGCATCATAATGAAACACAGCATACGGGCAAACCGTATACTGTGTTTTTCTGTCGTATCTGCCATCATGGGCTTTATCTTTCTTCTAAATGCCTATGTACCGCCGTATATTCAAGTTGGTTTTCAATACTCATATTGACCGTTTTAAGGGTTCTTTCCCACATTTCAAGGGTGGCATATATATTCTCTATATCTCTGCTTTTAAGTGCCTTTGCGGTCGATTGGGAAGCATTACAGACCGCTTTGGCATTTTTCTTTAACTCCTTGTTGAGGTGCTGCAATTCTCGCAGTTGCTCTTCCTGTCGGTCGATTTTATGTTTTAGAAACAGTGCTGATAGCAGTCGGAAAAGCCGCAGAATAATAAAACCGTTATTTGAAAAGACAGAATTGAATATGTTTTCTAACTGTTTTCGGTCGTGATTATTCTGTGTCACGGCAAGGGCAATTTCTTTTTTTAGGAGTACCTTGTACTCGTTGTACCTTTCCCAATATTGCGAATTGTCACTTTTGTACTCTTCCCACATTTGCGAAATAAGAGAGTTTTCGTTTTCGGTTTTGTCCTGTAATGCAGAAACTTCTTCCCTTAACTCATCATTTTCTTTCATTACTAAAAAGACATTCCCTTTTTCGTTTTCAAATAAAAAGTCGGTAAACTCTTCTTTCGCCCGGTCGTGCTTTTCTTTTTCCTGCTGTAATATATATTCCTCTTTGTGCAAGTGCTTTTTGCCGCCTTTGCCGTTTACGATTTCAATACCGTATTCGGCACATAAATTTCTCAATATTTGTCGTTCGCTCTCTTCCCATTCGGTTATGGGGAGAGTTTTTTCATTTCCGAAAAATCCTAATTGATTGAGTGCTTTGTTCATTGATACCTGATGTTGCATTCCCCGTTTATTATCGTTGCTGTGAAACACGATATTGATATGCCCGTGAACTACACCGTTATTTTCGGTTTCGTCCAAATGAATGGCAGCATTGAACATTTCAATACCGTAATCTTTTCCGTTATACCGTTTTGCAAAATCGTCAATATACCGTTCTAAAATCTCTTTTGCCAAAAATCGTTGTCCCCCGTTTTTGCAACAGAATTGTGGAGTGTCGGTTTTGTTTCCCAAACTGATTATAAACTCATAGCACGGTTTCACGGCCTTTTGGTTTTGCCGTATTGTTTTTCGTGTTGCCCCCTGTCCCCGGAGTTTACGAATTTTCTCTTTTTCTCTTTCAAAATTGTCAAATATTTTTTGAAGATAACTGCCGATTTTACGGTCGTTTCTTTTCTGCTTAGAATTATATTCTGTCACATCGTTTGCGAATAACTCTGTATAGGTCTGCTCTAAACTCTTATTTCCCGACCAATAGTAATTGTCACTCTCCCGTTGAACGTCACTGTGCGGTACGGGTATTTTACGATTGTTGTGTTCAATACATATCTCTCTGCCCGTCATATTAAATGATAATGTTGCCTGTGTCATATTTTCCGCTCCTTTTTCCTTACTGAATTAAGTATGCTTTCTTTGCTGTTTTTTTGATGTCAAAAAACACAACCCAATGTATTTTATGACTTGCCGAAACTTCATTTCCGGCAAATCACAAAAATTGGGTTTCCGGTGGAAAACTCCCTACGGTCGAACAGAGCATGGTTCAAATTCTCTTTTTCTCTTTCATACTTATTTCACCACAATATGAAAGGGGCGAAACCATGGCTTCAATCAAATTTGAACTGCCCGAAAGATACAAGCGACAGTTAAAAATTCGGGCTGCACAAGACGGCATAACACTAACAAAATTAGTGCTTGGTTCTCTGTATGCAACCGTTCCCCCACAGAACGGCAGCAGCGACAATCACAACAATGTGAAAAATCGAATTGATGAAATTTCTGCTGTCCTTGCAAAACACGGAGCAAGCATGACAAAAGAAGAACGGGATAAATTGAAAGCGGAGCGAGAGCAACTGAAAAAGGATATGAGAGAGGAATAAAATCTCTCATATCCTTTTTGTTTTTTGTTATGTGGAAAAATTGAAAAATGATGTTGCCTTTCATACTTAACCCAAAAGTATGAAAGGAGACCACCATTTGAGCATTTACAATATACTGTTTCCTGCCGAAAGCGATTTTGTCGGTTGGGTGCAGTTTGCGACACTTACCAAAGATAAAATAATGGTATCGCTCGGCTATTCCGATTTTGAGCATATCGAGGAAAAAGCGAGAAATACCAAAATACACAAATCACAGAATTATTACATAATGGCAAATTCGGTCAAGCGATTTACAAAGCGAAGCGGAGAAAACCTGTTTTCGCTGAATAATATCGTTATGGACTTTGATATACACTCAAAAATTTCGCAGTATGAACGGGAAATGCTGATAAATGAGTTTGTGTGGCGATTGAAGCGAGATTTATTTACCACGGGGGAATTGGTAACTCCGAATGTTATTCATTATACGGGGCGAGGTGTGCAACTTTGGTTTCATATCGAAATCACATCGGCAAAACTTCTCTTTTTGTATCACAAGGCGATTGACTATATAGCCGTTATAATACGGGAGTGGTTGAAAGAATATCCCACCTTGCAACGGCACATTGAAGCAGATATACCGTCTTCAAAAAATGCCGTGGGACTTTTCCGAATGTTCAACACATACAATACGAAAGCCAAAACAATGTCGGTAGCCGAAGTGCTGCACGGTGACACCGTAACATTAAACGACCTTATCAATCAGTTGGAAGAAAGCGAAGCCGTCAAAGGGTATCTGAACCGAAAGGAACAGATAAAAAAGAGATATTCGGAACGAGGATTTAATGAGTATCACACAACGGATGGCAAAGGAAGTTTTGCGGCTCTTCAATATAAACGAATTAAAATCATCGAGGAATTAGCGAGAGAAACGGAAGACCCCGTAGGTCATCGTGAGATGATGATTTTTCTTGCTTTCAACTCTGCCCGACAGATATATCCGTTTGAAACGGCAAAAAAGATATGCAGGAAAATCAACCGTTCCTTTCCGGTGCCGTTGCCGGACATTGAGTTTATTTTCAAGCAGGAAAAAATCTATCAAATTAAGAACAGCACCTTTTTTGAAAAATTGGGTGTATCGCAGGACGAACTGATTAATACAGGCAAATATGAAATGAGCAAACCTAACATTACAAGAGATTTGGAACGGCAGCAGCGAAAGACTGAAAGACAGGAAAAAAAGAAAACGGCCGAAAGGCTGATTAAATCGGGAATGACACAAAGGAGTGTGGCAGAGCAAACAGGGCTGTCACTTTCCACCGTGGCAAGAATATCGGCAGTAATACCGAAAGCACAAAAGACAAAAAAATAAAGCACTCGGACGGGTGCTTTATTTCATATCGCTTTTTGTCAAAACGGTTCATAGTATAGTATATATTATGACTAATGCAAAGGCAGTAGGTATAGGAACAGAAATAGCAATTACCTTTTATCAGAGATAGGGACTGGCGAACATTATAACATCAGTTTAATGTTCGCCACCGCTTTTTTGGTTCTTTTTTCGGGGTAAAAAAGAACGGTTACTTCTTTTGTGTCGAATGTTTTTCTTTCCCGTTATGAGGGATTAACTCCAACACTTCAAAAGACTGCTTTATCAAGTTGCGGAATAATTCAAAGTATCTGTTTGGCAGCCGCATTACAAGCCCGTTGTGTGTATAGGTGAAATTGTTTATTCGCAGTTGTTCCAACATCTTATCTTTGAACTTAAAAATATCATTGCTATCTGATGAGTTTTCAAAAGCAGATTTCCACTTTTCAAAATCATCGGGCTCATAGCAGAAGTCGGCAACACTGACATATAAGCCGTCAATGATTTTTCTCAATGCTTTTTCGGACGGCAAATGCGAGCCTTTAATATATCGGTGCATAGAACTTCTGCTAATTCCGATATTCAAACAAAATTCAGAAATTTCTTGATTGTTCTCGCTCATAAGATATTCAATTCGTTCTCCGATAAAGTTTGTTTGAGGGGTAAACTCAAACGGTGGGTACTCTTTGAGGGCAGAAGCCGCCACTCCCCGCTTTTTTGCTTCCCTTGCTTTTTTATCTTCATAACTGCTTTTTGCGGTCTTATATTTATTTATTGTCGGTCGTTGTTTGTCGAGAAGAACGGCAAGATTTTTTTCGCCTTGCTTTTCCCATTCAATTTGTGCCTGTTCGTTCTTCTGTATCATTTCAAACACATAATCGGTTTCTTCTTCGGGTTCTTGCTCTTGTGTTGCTAAATAATCATAATATTCGTTTTGGTCTTCTTCCGTCCAGCCGTACAGATTATGATTAATGCCCTTTTCCTTATCGCTGATTTTCATACTAACACCTCTCCCGGTTTTTCACTATAATAATAGCAAAAAATCGGGAATAATGCAACATGATATGTAGCATTTTATGCTCTTCTCAAAAAAACCGTGGTGCTGAAAAAGTGTGTATTTCCGCTTGTATGATACTATTTATATGTGACATTTATTATATATGATACTTTTAGTGTAGCAAATTGGCTTGACTTTCATGTGTTTCATTGCTATAATGGTAATGCAAACAAGAGAGTTGCAGACATTCGCCAAGACCCCCGTTAAAAGGGAGAGCGAATGCGAAGACATTTGCCAGGACCCGAACGGCGAGCGAATGCAAATAACAATACATTAAAACAACAACATAAAATCAAAACAACAAGGAGATAGTAATTATGAAGTGCAATATCAAATATGGAGTTAAAATTCAGGAGAAAAATGTTATCAGGTGCTGTATTTGCGGCGAGGAAATTGCCGTACAGGAAAGCAACAATCCGTATCCCGTGAGAGATTGGTCGGCAATCGGCAGCACTACAAATAGATGTTGCCATAAGTGCAACCGTGAATTTGTTATGCCGAGCCGAATTATCGGAATGACTGCTGAAAGTAAGTCAGAGTTAAACACCCTACATAACACATTGAAAAAGATGTCATATCCCGAACTCAAATCGGTCTTTGACCGTTGCCGGGCATATAAGGGGGCATAACTATGACGAATACACCGATTATGAGTATGGCAGTCCCCCATATAGATTTTTGGGAGCAGTACAATCTGACGATTGAACAGGCATGTGCCTATTTCTGCATAGGGGAAAACAAAATGCGGAAAATCGTAGAAGAACACCCGACCGAAAGGTTCATTTTGAAGAACGGCACAAAGACATTAATCAAAAAAGACCTTTTCGGACAGTATCTTGACAGACAATACACTATTTAAGGGGAGATATAAACTATGAGTATTACAAGAAGAAAAGACAATAAGGGCAGAGTTCTCAACGAGAACGAATTTCAAAAATCGGACGGGCGATATGAATACCGTTACCGTGATTTGAACGGCAAAAGCCGTAGTGTTTACAGTTGGAAACTGACAGCAAGCGACCGTCTGCCGAAAGGCAGACGGGAGTGTCAACCCCTTCGGGAGTTGGAGCAGGAGTTAGAAAGAGCAGATTTTGACGGCATAAATATGTATGAAGCAGGAAGAACCTCGCTCAATGACTGTTTTGATAAATATATCGAAAGCAAATGCGAATTGCGGGAGAGCACGAAAAGCAACTACATATATATGTATAACAAACACATTCGTAATGGGCTGGGCGGTCGTATGATGTCAAATTTCAAATACAGTACAATTCTAACATTCTATAAAGAGTTAATTTATAAAAAGGTTTTATGCCAAATAGCATGGAAACCATTCATACGATTTTACATCCGATTTTCAAGAGTGCCGTTCGGGACGGACTGATTCGCACAAATCCTACAACAGGTGCAATGAAAGAAATCAAGGGCTTAAAAGAGTGGAAAGAGCAACCGAAACGGGAATCTCTGACTAAGGAACAGCAAAAAACATTTATGGACTATGTTGCAAACAGCAAGACATACAACAAATGGTTCAATGCTTTTACGGTGCTTTTTTAGACGGGAATGCGAATAGGAGAATTTACGGGACTGACATGGAACGACTGTGATTTCAAAAAAGGCATAATATCCGTAAATCATACATTACTGTATAGACCGATAAAAAACGGCGAATGTGAACTTACAATTCACGAGCCCAAAACTAAAAGCGGTATAAGAACCATTCCAATGTTAGAGCCCGTTCGTAATGCTTTGCTTTCCGAAAAGAAGCGGCAGGAAGAAAACGGGACGGTAAAAATAGAAATTGACGGATATAGCGATTGGACATTTACAAACCGATACGGAACGGTTATGCAGCCGTCTTCAATCAACCGTGCTATCAAAAGAATAACCAAAAGTTATAACGAAGAAGAAGCAGCAAAAGCACAATCGGAAAACCGTGAGCCCGTATTACTTCCCGACTTTTCAGCCCACACAATGCGACATACATTCTGCACCCGTATGTGTGAGGTCGAGCCCCGTGTTAAAATTATTCAGGTGATTATGGGACATTCCGATATTCAAACAACTATGGATATTTACAACACCGTGACCGATGAGGTTAAATTTGAGTCTTTTGACGGATTGGCAGCAAAACTCTTTACGGCATAATCAAAAGGGCAGGAACAAAAAATTCCTGCCCTTGAAATTTATCTTGTTTTGTGTTACAATGACTACCGTAAGAGGGAGAAAGAGTGCTCGTTTTGCCAAGTGGTTTTTCGGCATAGTTTGTACCACGGTTTTACCAACGGTTTTGAATTTACCACTAACTTACCATAGTTTCGTGGTAAGTTATAACGACTTATAAAAACAAATAAGAAGTTACGAAAAGCCCCGTAAATAAAGGGTTTTCAGAGAGAAGACATAAAGGGTTATGAGAACTTATAAAAGGTTATTTTAGCCCCCTAGTGATTTCCCGACAATGAAGCCGATCGATTAAATAACTCTTCATAATTCCCGATAATTTGACTTATGAACGGGTTTACACCGGAAGCTTACACCGATTTACACCATCGGTACACCAAACCGAACACAATCGCATAATTTTTGAGAGCCTACTATGTTTTCTGAACCGACAGACAAACGGAAGGATAAAAAGTTATGAGAATATGCTCAGAACAAGAAAGCGGTCAGCTTGTTTCTATATGCATTGATCAATACCCGGAGGCAATACGACTGCCGTTTTTGAAATATTGGAACAGCTGTAAACTCGCAATTCACATTACGGTACTGTTATTCAGCGTACTGTTGGGTATTATTACGACACAAACTTATAAGGATGTTATTTCATCCGTCATAGAAAAAATTTATTGCGGGCGGCTGGTTATGGCAGTAACGGGATTTATAACGATTGTCGCAGCTGTGCTCCTGTGTGTTTGTATCCACGAATTCATACATATGCTGGGATATAAATTGTGCCGCTGCAATTGTGTACTTGTTTATAGTAAACCGCTTATTACAATTTCCGTCATGGGATCAGAATGGTTAACAAAAAAGCAAGCACTGTTCGTTACGCTGCTTCCGTTTCTGGTCATTGATGCTCTTTCGTTCTTCGTTTTTCTTATAACAAAAAACAGTTTACTTTTAATGTGGCTGCTGCTTATTAACACAGCCCTGGCAGGATCAGACCTTGTATGTGTTTTCGTTTTGGCAAAAACTCCGAAAAGCTCCCTGACGCTCGGGCATTATATGCGTAAGCAGTAACCTTCGAAATTCTATTTTGGTAATAAAACGGCAGAAATTAAAACAGACCGGCCTATAGGCAGTACACAAGTACGAGCGTTCGGAGTTCACCTGCCATGTTAGTTACGGTTATTTACCGGACATTTTAGGCGGTAACGGCGAAAAGACTGATGTGTATCTGCTTGGCGCAGATTTTTCGATCAAGGAATGCTCTGCCAATATTATCGGATTTGTTTACCGCCACGACGGTGACCGCAGACAAGCTCCGATACGGCGCATATCAAAAATCAAATACCCCCACATAAAACCAGCCTCGGGTGATTTCTCACCCGAGGCTGTATGTTTTATTTGAAAGCTCAATCGCAGACTGCAAAATACAGAGAGGTGTAGGGGTCGATCAGGTCAATGTCCGTGATGCACGCTTCGGGCGCGATGCTGTCAAGCTGCGCCTGCTTTGCGCTGTCCTTGTAATTGTCCGACTGCGCTTCGGCGGCAAAGATAAGCCCGTTGTAATCCTCGGGCATATAGACGACATAGCTCTTCGTGAGGATCATCGCCCATTCGCCGATGCCGTACTGCCAATCGGTCGAGTACGCGAACTCGATCATATAGCTCTGACCGTTTACGCTCACGGTGTGGACGTAATAATTCTCGCCGCGCTGCGTATTGCCGTATGCGGTGGACGCGGTAAGCCACATTCCGGTATAGTAATCGTAAAGCTCGCTCTTCGTATATGCCATGTAGTCGCCCTGCGGAATCGAGCTCTCGGGGATGTAGCAGACAGCGTCAAACTGAAGCTCGCGGATGCCGTCGTGAACGTCCTCCCTCTGCTTTGCGACCTCCCAATAGCAGTCGGCAGTGCTGTAATCCTCGCCGAGCCCGTAATATGTGCATACTCCGTCCTTGAGGAGATAATACCCGTCGTCCGTCTCGGCGTTCAGCCCAATCCCCGCCCGTGCGAAGCACGGCTCGTTTGACACGATCTCTTCCGCGGGGACGAGCGTTCCGCCGTTCGCACTGTCGATCAGATCGCCGCTCACGGTGCGGTCGAGCATCAGCACGTCGCCGTTTTCGCCGAAGTGGAGAGTCACGCCGTCCTCCTCCGCCCACAGAGTGCCGTCGGCGAGCACCGCACTGTTTTCATCGAGAAATTCCCATGTCGAGTCGTCATAGATTCTGAGCCAAAGGTTCTCGCCGACGTAGCTCCAAAGTCCGACATACTCGCCGACATCCGCCGCAGCGCCGTCGGTATCCTCAGTATCGGACGTTTCGTCGTCGAGCTCGGCGGTGCTCTCCTTCGGCGCGCGCTCGGTCGTGTCGGTCGTGCTCCGCTCATCGTCCCCGTCGTCGGAGCTGCCGCATGCGGCAAGAGCAATACAAAGGACGGCAGCCAATAAAAATGCGATGATCTTCTTCAGGTGAATCATAGTTGTCTCCTTTTATTTGAATATTTTCGGTTCGGTGTCAATGCGGACAGGCGGTGTCACGGCGCGCCTCTCCTGATCGTATCAGCGGCGGCGTCCGCCGAGTTCGGCGGAATTCGGCTGTCTGCGGTTATTCCCGACCGCCGCCTGTGCAAAGTCCGCGCACCCACGCGGCAGCCTCATACGTCCATCGGCTCGAGCGCGGATATTTTTCCGGGTCGCCGAGCCCTATGCCATGCTGTCCGTCCGGGTAAAGGTGAAGCTCGCACGGCACCTTTGCCCTCACATATGCATCGGCGAGGACAAGCGCGTTTCGCGGATCGACGCATTCGTCGGGGAATGAGTGCCAGATGAACGCGGGGGCGCTTTTTTCGTCAACGTACCGTTCAAGGGATACCTCTTCCTCGCCGTATTCCTCCGTGACAAGATTGTCGAAGCAGAAGCAGCGTATGTCCTCCCTCGTCGATACGACGCCGTATGTGAGGATAACACCGTTCGGACGGTTCGCGCCGTACTCCATATCGGGGGAGCTTTTTGCAAAGTCGCAGTGCCACATGGCACCGATCGCGCCGGCAAGATAGCCTCCCGCCGACGATCCTATGACAAAGAGTTTGTCTGGGGCGATGCAGTATTTCTCCGCGTTTTCGCGTATGTGGACGATCGCCGCGGACACGTCGGTGAGCGGGCGCGGGAAGAACGATTTCGGCTTTCCGATCGAGTAATTCAGGACAAATGCGTTGAAGCCCTCCGCCATGAAGCGGATCGCAAACGGATCGCCCTCATGCGAGGCAAGCGCATAGAATCCTCCGCCCGGCAGTACGAGCATCGCGGGACGGCATCCGGGGAGGATGTACGAGGTCAGCGTCACGTCGGGACGCACGGGATCGAGGATGACGGTTTCGGTTTTCATCGGGCAAGGTCCTTTCGGTTGAAGATGCGCGGGCTGACGTCGGCGCATCGGGATTTCATGTCATAGTGTGCGCAATGTCCGCGCGGCACGGACGGCGCGGGAAACGCACGGCTCGGCTGCGGTTTATGCACGGACGCGATTGCGCCGGCAATTGCGGCTTCGCGGGCGGTTGAAGTGCGGTCGCGGGCGGTTTATCGGCGGCTGATTTGCGGCACTCCCCCGGAACACCGTCTCATTGCCGCGCATCCGAAAAAATACACCGCAGCGCGTGGCACGGACGCGCAAGCTGTGCCGCACGACCGCAGTTCACGACTGTGCGGCGGTGTGCCCGTGCTGTACCTCCGCTTATGTTTTCGCTGCGCGCTTATCGGGCGGCGTAAAGCCCGAGCGCCCATTCGGCGGATTCGTCCGCCCAGCGGTGCGCGCGCGGATAAAATTCGCTGTTTCCCTCGCCGGGGACGCCGAGCCCGATCCCGTGCGCGCCGTCCGAATAGAGGTGAAGCTCGCACGGCACCTTCGCCCTCACATATGCGTCGGCGAGGACGAGCGCGTTTCGCGGATCGACGCAGCCGTCGAGGAAGGAATGCCATATGAACGCGGGCACGCTTTTTTCGTCAACGTGACGCTCGATCGAAACCGCCTCTTCGCCGTACTCATCGGTGACGAGGTTATTCATGCAGGGATTGCGTATCCCCTCCGCCGTCGAGGTCACGGCATACGAGAGGATAACGCCGTTCGGACGGTTCGCGCCGTACTCCATATCGGGGGAGCTTTTTGCGAAATCGCAGTGCCACATGGCACCGATCGCGCCTGCAAGGTAGCCGCCCGCCGAGGTTCCCTCGACGAAGATACCGTCGGGGTCGATGCAGTATTTTTCCGCGTTTTCGCGGACATGGACGATCGCGGCGGACACATCGGTAAGCGGACGCGGAAAGAACGACTGCGGCTGACCGATGGTGTATCTCAGGACGAACGCATTGAAGCCCTTCGCCATGAAGTGAACTGCGATCGGGTCGCCCTCATAGGACGCAAGCTCGCAGAATCCGCCGCCCGGCAGGACGAGCATCGCGGGGCGGCATCCGGGAAGGATGTACGAGGTCAGCGTCACGTCGGGACGCGCGGGATCGAGGATAACGGTTTCGGTTTTCATCGGGTAAAAGTCCTTTCGATTGAAGATGCGCGGGCTGACGTCGGCGCATCCGGATTTCATGTTAAGGTGAGCGCAATGTACGCGCGGTTCAAAAGTGCGGGATGAGAGATGCGGCACGGACAGTGTGAGGATGTACGGCAGGCGCACACCGTACGAACAGCGCGGAGAATACAACGGTATCTTCCCCCGGCTCAGACCGCACCGCGAACAGTGTGTGCGGTGAGCCGAGAGCGACTCGCCGGCTGACAGTGTAAATAGAATATCGTGCCGGGGACGGCAAAGCGGCGAATTACCGCACTTCCCGACCTCACAAGGGAGGATTTTTCAAAAGAGCGCACGGGGGAAGCGCCCATCGGACGCTTCCCCCGCATATTTTCCGTGATAACGGACGGTTCATTTTACCGAAGCGGGAACCTCTGCTCCGGAATGCGCCGCCTGTGCCGAACCCGCCGTTTCGGACGGAATACCGGACATTACGGCTCAATTTCCCCTTATGTACTCGGCAGCTACCCAGCCCGCGCCGGAGCCGTAGGAGATCATGTACCAATAATGACCGTTTATCTGAAAATGCGTCTCGGCAAGCACCGTCACGGCGGTGCCGTTCGAGAGTGAGCCTATCGAGGGAGCGGAGGTCGTCGGTCCCTTTCTGACTGCAAGAGAGCTTGATATGTTGATGACCGTTCCCGAGCTTATGCTCGCCGCGGAAAGATACGTCGTGACGTAATCCATGCAGATCCATCCGTAGGGCGTGGAAAACCATTCGCGTCCCGACGAATCTCTGCTGACTTTATCCGACATAATGGTTCCGAGACGGTCTCCGTATGTTGCCGGGGCAACGGTCTGCACGATATCGTAATCCGTGCCCGGTCCGTAACGGAAGTGAACGGAGTCGCCGATTACGACGGTGTAGCCCGCCTCGGACCAGCTCGCGCTGACCGAGAAGGTGAACATGGCGGCGAGCATGATCGCCGCAAGCATTACCGATAAAAATTTTTTCATTTTTTCCTCCCTGTTTTTCGTATCCGTGCGCACCGTCGGTTTTCGCGGCGCGCTGCGGTCATTCCGGTTCCCGGTATAATTATATTCGGCAGAGAGGAAAAATATTCCTTGAAATTACGTTTTTATAAAATTTTCATCTTAGCGGAGACGGCGCAAGCCGCCGAGCGCGCAAGCCGGGGCTTCGGCCTTCGCAAAACGGCGGCGCAGCCGTGAATCTGCCGCCGCTTTACGCTGTCCGCAAAGATAACGTGCGCTGCGGGAGGGCACATCGGCGAAGCGCGGAATTTCTCAATTCGCCGAACAAATCGGAAATTTGAAACCCGTCTGCCGAGCGCGCCGTGCGTCAGTCCTCGATCGCCGCCGCGGCGGATATGATCCGCCTTATCTCCTCGCACGGGAATTTCGGCTTTCTGTCGTATGTGTAAAGTCCGTTCTGCTCCTGCTCGATATCGGTGAGCTGTGTGTAGCAGAAGCCGAAGATGTATTCGTTCTTCAGCAGGGCATTCGTCAAACCTTCGAGCCGATCGGTGAACTCGCGCGCGCTGTCGGGCGCGTTCCCGTAGCCCCAGCCCGATTTATCGTCGGTCCATGCGATGCCGCCGTACTCGCTGACGAAAAACGGCTTTTTGCCGTCGTATGACTGAAGATCCGAAAAGGCAGTTGGAATATCCGCCACGCGCCCCTCTCCGAGCAATGCGTAATGCTCCGCAAGGGTATTCGGATCCTGCTCGTAATCGTGAATATCGTACACGTCGGTCATGACGTGGACGCTGCCGCTCGTATCGATGCACGGTCTTGTCGGATCCGCCGCCTTCGTCGCCCGGTAAACCGAAGCGATCATCTCATCGCACTGACGTCTTCCGTCAATATCCCAAGTCTCGTTAAACGGGCACCACCCTATGATCGACGGATGGTTGAAATCGCGCTCCACTTCGTCGAGCCACTCCGGCAGCACGGAATATATGCTGTCCGCGTATGTGTGATCGAGTCCCCAGTTCGGATACTCTCCCCAGACCATGTATCCCATGCGGTCGCAGTGATAGAGGAATCTCTCCTCGAACACCTTCTCGTGAAGTCTCGCCCCGTTGAAGCCCATCGCCGCGGCGCGTTCGACATCCGCCGCAAGCTCTCCGTCGGAGGGCGCGGTGTATATCCCGTCCGGATAGAACCCCTGATCGAGCACGAGGCGCTGAAAGACGCTCTTTCCGTTCAGGAGAAATCTGTGACCGTCAAATCCGACCGAGCGCAGCCCGAAATAGCTTTTCACCGAATCGTCCCCGAAGGTCAGGATCAGATCGTACAGCCGTCCTTCGCCGATCTCCCAAAGATGCTTTTCCGAAAGCGCGAGAGTCAGCACGGCGTTTCCGCCGAGCGCGCGTACCGACGCATCCCCGACGAATCTTCCCCCATAGAACGCCTGCGCGCGCAGAGTCCCCTCTCCTTCGAGCTTTGCGCAGACGGTCAGCTGCGCGTTTTCCGGCTGGGCGAAATACTTCACCCCGACGATGCGGCTCTGCGGCACGAACTCAAGCCACACCGTCTGCCATATACCCGTGGTTCGCGTGTAATAACAGCCGAAGGACTCGCGTCTGCCGCTCTGCTTTCCGCTCGGGATAAGCCTGTCGCGGGTATCGTCGGTCACGTTCACCGTCACGGTATTCACGCCCGCCGAAACGAAATCGGTTATATCAAACGAGAAGGAAACATATCCGCCTCTGTGGCTGCCGCACTCTCTTCCGTTTACATAAACAGTCGTACGGTAATCCGCCGCGCCGAAATGAAAGATCACCCTTCCGCCGAGATGCTCTGCATCAAGCGTAAAGCTCCTCTTGTACCACACCGAATTCATGAAATCGGTGCACTCTACCCCCGACAGGCGGCTTTCGGGGCAGAAGGGAACGTTTATGCTGCCGGAAAGGCGCACCCCGTCCGCAAACAGCTCTCTTTCCCTTCCGTCATTATCGTTGTCCGTCTCAAACTGCCATTCTCCGTTCAGATTCATCCAGCTTTCGCGCATAAACTGCGGCTTCGGGTGTTCCGTTCGAAATATCACTGTTTCTCTCCGCTTTGCTTTTGTACGTTTTTTACTTTCTCGGCAGAGTGAACGTCTCCGTCACCTTGCCGTCCTTTGCGATGTGGCGAAACTCCGTTTCGCCGTCGCCGAAGATCACCGCCGTCGCGCCGATCCCGTCACGGCGGCTGCTCGCCACGATAACGGGGTAGTTATGCGCGAATTTGGCGTTCTCGTCCCCTGCGGGGTAGAACTCGTACCAATGGACGTGCCCGCAGATCATGAACTCGGGCGCCATGCGCTCGACCTCCGCATTCCACGCGCGGTAAAGCTCCGGCATGATGTCGAACTGACCCGACATCTCGCCCGCCGACATAAACGGAACGTGGCACACGGCGATCCTGTACGGCTTATCCTCAAGCTCGAAGCCGCGCAGCGCCTCAAGCTCCTGCTCGCGGTAAGGCTCGAACCAATTCACTCCGCCGTATTCGGGATGATCGTCGTATTTGTCCTCGCCGCAGTCGAGCACGACGCCGCTTATCGGACCGACCGAGAACGTGAAGTATGTTCTTTCGCCGTTCGTTGCGATGTGGCGCGGGAGAAGCTCGGCGCACATTCCGCGCGTGTCGTGGTTTCCGCGTCCGACGATCGTCGGGATCGCGCCGTGCGTGACCTTGCCGATGAACTCGTTGAGCTTGACGAGATCGTCGAGCGTGTCGGACTCGCCGAAGTCGCCGTTCACGATAAAGAGATCGAGATCGTCCCCGAAGTAGGACGCGACGTTCTCCGTCTCCTCGTAATCGCCGTGCATATCGGCGACGTAAACGCAGTTTATGCCGCTCGTCTTTTTTATCGGGCGGAACGCAAAGCCCTCGCTCTGCATATCCCCGGTGCGGGAGCAGTAGCTTCTTCTCTCGATCATGCGGCGGTACATTACGGTGTAGCTCTCCGCCTCGTCGAGGACGCTCTGCGGTACGGATATCTTATGTACGCACCTGTCGTTGTAGAAAATTCCGCTTCCGTCCTCGTAGAAATTGCGATCGCCGACCCGCACGAAGCACGGTCCCGGCTCGGCAAGGTTGAGTACTATCTGATAATCGTTCCCGATTACGAACACGTTCGGCTCGCACGCCAAAAATTCTGCCATCTTATATCTCCGTTCCTCCGCGTTTCCCGCGGACTTTCGTCTGTGTTTTCATCCTGCACAAAGCCGCATCGGCATTCCCGCGCAAAAAGCGCGCGTGCAGTACGTCCATAAACAGTATACCTCATTTTCGCACCGCGGTCAACAGAAAAAACGGCACAGGTGCCGTTTTTTCCCGAGTTACAGATATGCTCCGGCGCTCTGCGTCAGTTTCTCCTCAAGCCGGATCAGCTTCTTTGCGACCGTCTTTGCTTTCTCGTCAGCCGCCGCGTACTGATTCAGATACCGGTTGAGCGATTTCACGCCCATGTTGCAGCCGTCCGTGATGAGATCGGCGACCGTCGCGTCGCTTCCGTCCGCGGCGAGCATCACGTTCGTCTTGATCCACGACATCCCCTTCGCCATGGGGTTCGGCTCCTTGCCGTCGTCGCCGCAGGAGCTGAGCATCTCCCTCACCTGAACGCGCAGATTCTCGTGCTCGTCGCGGCAGGCGTTCAGCGATTTCCTGAATTCCTCGCCGTGAACGTGGCTCATCACGTCGTCGATCGCGGCGACCCCCATTTTTATCCCCGCGTCGCACTCGCGCAGCAGCTTCACCGTATCGTTTTCAACCATAACGATCCCTCCTTTTCCCTTAGTATCCCGCGCAATCGGCGAAATATTCGCAGAATGCACCGCCGTCCTTGATTTTTCCCATCCTCTATTGTATAATTGACTTACCGTTAAATATGAAAAGAGGTTTTCCCATGAGAGACACAGTTAAAATAGACAAAAGAGGTGTTCGCCTGATCGCGCACCGCGGACTTTCCGGAATCGAGCAGGAGAACACCTGCGCCGCGTTCGTCGCCGCCGCAAACAGAGAAAGCTACTACGGCATCGAGACCGACGTTTACCGCACGTCGGACGGCAAGTACGTCCTTCACCACGACGACAGAGTCTGCACCGGAGCATACATCCCCGAGACGGATTTCGACACGCTCCGCGCGGTCGTCATGGAGGACAAGGACGGCAGAGAGCGCTGGGATCTGCGCGTTCCGACGCTTGATGAATACGTCCGCATATGCAAGAACTACGGCAAGGTCGGCGTTCTCGAGATCAAGCAGCCCGAGCTTCCGGTGGAATACCTTCGGGAGATCATCGACATCATAAAGGCGGAGGACTATCTCGACGGGATAATCTTCATCGGATTCTCGTTTGAGAATATGCTGAACATCAGAAAGATGCTGCCCGATCAGACCGTTCAGTTCCTCTCGTTCGATTGGAAGGATGAGTACTTCGACATGCTCGTCAGGAACAGGATCGACCTCGATATCGCCTACGGCGCGCTCACCGAGGAGAACGCGCACCGCCTGCACGAAGCCGGAGTCGAGATCAACATCTGGACCTGCGACAGCGCCGAGGTCGCCGAAAAGTACATCGGCTACGGCGTAGACTACATCACAACGGATATTCTCGAGTAAGAGACGGGCTCCGCCATTGTCAAGCAAGTCAGAAATAAAGCGTTTGAAAAACGTGCTTTTTTGAAAATGCGCTTGTTCTATACCTCTAAATCATAATTTTTCTACACAGGGGGGATAAAATGGACAGGACAACACTGATCAAAATTGCCAAAGACCTTCATCGTGAGGTTTTGGATGCAAAATCTTATTACCTAATCATGCAACAGTATCAAAAGAATCAGCATGATTACGAAAAAGAAATGGAGATTTCGCCTACCTTCTATAAAACGGTCTACAAAGCCTTGATGAAAGCCTGTTTCATGGAAATCGCCAAATTGTACGACAAATCAAACGATGCTATATCCATTGGATTCCTACTTGCCGAATGCAAAGAAAACCAAAGTTTTTTCCCGGAGTACAAAAAAACAATAACCGTGGAATATGACGGAATAACCTGTTCCTATCAAATCCATTATCAGCATTTGATTAAACCGCATGAGGAATGCTTTTTCAAGGATTTGCTTAAGAAGAACAGAGAACTTTTGGCAGCGCTCGATATTCCAGATGCCGAAAATAATGTTCCTCCACAAGTGAATTTGACTTTTCCAGAGATTTTAGAGTTGTATCAAAAACGATTTAATGGGCTAAGCAAAAAGAGAAAAAACATTCAGATGCAACGTAACAAATTCTATGCCCACAACGATAAAAAACGCATAGTGAGCAATGAGAATCTATTAGATCACTACTGCATTTCTTATTCGGACGTTCAGGAACTTATAGACTTTGCGCTCGATTGTACAGAACTGATTCTTGGGGTTCTCATTGACGTAAATCATGTTCTGCAACACGCAAAAAACACCGGTGATTGGGAAAGCACACTCATGCTGACACGCTTAGGCTTGAAGTATCGGGAATACGACCTTCGGCAAGAAGAAAAAGCCTTTGAAGCAGATATGCAAAAAACAATTAGTGACAGCTGAACTCCCCGCAAAGACACCCGCACATAAAAAGGAGGATCTCACGATCCTCCTTTTTCGTTTATTCATTTATGACGAAAGTCGCGGGCAAAAGTGCCGGGGCAGCTGTCCGCGGGCAGCTTTGCCGCAGCTGTTTCCGAGGGTTTTGTGTTTCGTCGGATTCAGTCTGTCCACAGACTTGCGCATTTCCGCCAAACCGCGCCTGCCCGAGTACCTGCGCACTTCGCCGAATCGCGTTTGTCCGAGCGTCTGCGCTCTTCGCCGCGGCTTGCCTCTTACAAATCCCGCTTTGCTTTCACGGCGGCGCAGTACCAGCCGTTCTCGCTTTCGTCCGAGTCAACCTCGAATCCGTTTGCCGAAAGCGCGGCGCGAACCTCGTCCGCGCGCTCGCTGATTATTCCCGACACGATGAGAACCGCGCCTTCCTTCATGAAGGCTCCGACATCGGGGGCAAGTCTGATTATCACGTCGGCGACGATGTTCGCGCACACGACGTCGTATTTCTTCTCCGGCACCGCCGAGAGAAGATCGCTGACCGCGCACTCTACGCACGGTGTGGAATTCAGCACCGTATTCTCCTTCGCCACCTTGATCGACTGCGGGTCGATATCGCACGCGAAGGCATCGGCGGCGCCGAGCTTCGCAGCCGTGATCGCAAGGATTCCGCTGCCGCAGCCCACGTCGAGCACGCTCTCGCCGCCGTGTATGTACTTCTCGAGCATCGCGGCGCAGAGCCTCGTCGTTTCGTGCGTTCCCGTACCGAACGCCATTCCGGGATCCATGAGCACCGTGACCTCGCCGGGTGCGGCGTCGTACTTCTCCCACACGGGGACGATAACGACCCTTTTTCCGGTTTTGATCGGCTTATAGTACTTCTTCCACGAATCCGCCCAATCCTCCTCGGACACGCCGCATACGTCGATCTGCGCGGGGATCTTGAGCTCGTCGAATCTGCCGCGCGCGAACGAGACGCTCTCGGCGGGATTTGCGCTGTCGGAGATGAACGCCGACACCGCGCAGGTCGAGCGATCCCGTGCAAGCAGCTCCTCATCTATGAGGTCGCCGTAAACTCCGTCGAGATCCCTCTCGATATCGGAGTAGTCCTCCGTCATCAGCGAATTCGAGATCATGCCCATGACCGCTTCCACGTCGGACAGATATGCGACAGGCGCGCTCGCCTTTATCTGTATCCATTTACCGTTTTCCATTTGCGCTCCTTATTTGAAGAACTTTTTGAAGAACTTCGTTTTCTTCGTATAATTCGTCTCTCCGGACAGCTCGGCGAATTCGCGGAGCTTCTCCTTCTGAGCGGAGCTCAGATTCTTCGGAACCTCGATGACGACCGTGATTATAAGATCGCCGCGACGCGACGAATTATTCACATACGGCACGCCCTTCTGCTTAAGCGTGAACGACGTTCCCGTCTGAGTGCCCTCGGGCACGGTGAACTTCTCCTTGCCCTCAAGCGTGGGGATATCGATCTCCGCGCCGAGAGTCGCCTCGGTGAAGGTTATCGGCACCTCGCAGTAGATATCGTAGCCGTCGCGCTCGAATACCGGGTGCGCCTTGACCGCCACGCTTATCAGAAGATCGCCGGCGCTGCCGCCGCGAAGTCCGTCCGAGCCCTGACCGCGCAGGGATATCCTCTGTCCGTTGTCGATTCCCGCGGGGATCGAAACCTCGAGCGTTTTTGTCGCCTGAACCGTTCCGGTTCCGCGGCACGCTTTACACGGATTCTCGATCACGGTACCGCGTCCGCCGCACGCATCGCAGGTGCGCTGCGTCTGCATCACGCCGAGCGGCGTGCGCTGCTGAACGCGGATCTGTCCGCTTCCCGAGCATTTCGTACACGTCTTCGGCTGGCTTCCCTTTGCGGCGCCCGTTCCGGAGCATTCCGCGCACCGCTGCGTCCGGCGGTAGGTGATATCCTTTTTCACGCCGAATACCGCTTCCTCAAACGAAAGCGTGATGCGCACGTTTACGTCGTCGCCGCGGACGGGACCGTTCTGTCTGCGCGACGATGTACCGCCGCCGAAAAAGGAGGAGAATATATCGCCGAAGCCGCCCATGTCGAATCCGCCGAAATCCCCGAAGCCGGAGAATCCCGATCCGCCCGCCGTGGGATCGAACGCATCGTGACCGTAGGTGTCGTACTTCTTTCGCTTATCGGCGTCGGAGAGCACGGCGTAAGCCTCGTTCACTTCCTTGAATTTCTGTTCGGCTTCCTTGTCGCCCGGATTCATATCGGGGTGGTACTTCTTCGCAAGCGAACGGTAAGCCTTTTTTATGTCGGCATCCGACGCGCTTTTGTCAACGCCGAGCACCTCATAGTAGTCACGTTTATCTGCCATTGGTTACGGATATACCGAGGTAAGTCCGCGGTATTCCTCCCTTCAAATTCAATTTCATCGTGCGGCGGGGCGCTTTTGCCGTGCGGCAAAAGCGGGCTTCGCGGGATCGGGGGAACGACCCGATTTCACGCGCCGTGCCGCCCGTGCGGAAAGCAAGATGCGCCGCCGCGTCCTGCATTCGTCCGTCATCGGTCGGTATGCCCGCCAATCGGAATCTGTTCGGATGCCCATCGATCGGAATCTGTTCGGATGAGCGCCGGTCATAATCGGACATTTCGCCGATCGGAAGCCGTCCGTTCAACCGCCTTGCATCAGCCGCCGCTCTTCGCCGTTTCCCGCCTCTTCACCGTCCGCCGTAAACACCGCAGAAAGCGTTCGCACCCGCAGGCGTGAACGCTTTTCCCGTGTTCCGTGGTTTTTTATTTATCGGTCTTATCCTCGAAATCCGCGTTGTAAACGGTGTCGTCGCCGTTTCCCGCGTTCCGGAATCCGCCGGGCTGTGCGTTGGGATCGAATCCGCCCGCGTCCCCCTGGGCACCCGACTGCTTATAGAGCTTCTCGGACAGTGCGTAGAACGCTTTCTCGAGCGCCTCGGTGTCCGCCTTGATCGCCGCGGTGTCGCCGCCGGTGAGCGTCGTGCGGAGCTTCTCCATTGCCGCCTTGACCTCGCTCTGCTCGCTCTCGGGAAGCTTGTCGCCGATCTCGCCGAGCGTCTTTTCGCTCTGGAAGAGCAGGCTCTCCGCGTGATTCTTCACGTCAACGGCTTCCTTCTGCTTCTTATCCTCTTCCGCGTACTTCTCCGCGTCGCGTACCGCGCGGTCGATGTCCTCCTTGGACATATTGGTCGAAGAGGTGATCGTGATGTGCTGCTCGCGTCCGGTGCCGAGATCCTTTGCGGATACGTTGACTATGCCGTTCGCGTCGATATCGAAGGTGACCTCGATCTGAGGCACTCCGCGGGGAGCTGCCGGAATTCCGTCGAGGCTGAAGCGTCCGAGTGTCGTATTGCCCGCCGCCATGTCGCGCTCGCCCTGGAGCACATGGATCTCAACGGAGGTCTGACCGTCGGCTGCAGTGGAATATACCTGGCTCTTCTTTACCGGGATCGTCGTGTTGCGGTCGATGATGCGGTTGAATACGCCGCCGAGGGTCTCGATTCCGAGAGACAGCGGAGTAACGTCGAGAAGTAGAAGATCCTTTACGTCGCCGCCGAGGACGCCGCCCTGGATTGCTGCGCCGATCGCCACGCACTCATCGGGGTTGATTCCCTTGAAGGGCTCCTTGCCGATGAAGTTCTTGACTGCATCCTGAACGGCGGGGATACGGGTCGAGCCGCCGACGAGGAGCACCTTGTCTACCTGATTTACGGTAAGTCCCGCGTCGGAGAGAACTCTCTTCGTAGGCTCCATGGTAGCCTGAACGAGGTCTGCGGTGAGTCTGTCGAACTCCGCACGGCTGAGCGTCGCCTCGAAGTGCTTCGGTCCGGTTGCGTCCGCCGTGATGAACGGGAGGTTAATATCGGTGGTGGTCATGCCGGAAAGCTCGATCTTCGCCTTCTCTGCGGCTTCCTTAAGTCTCTGGAGCGCCATCTTGTCCTTGCGCAGGTCTATTCCGGCATTCTCCGCCATGAATTTCTCGGCGATCCAGTTGATGATGCGGTTGTCGAAGTCGTCTCCGCCGAGACGGTTGTTGCCCGCGGTTGCGAGAACCTCGAAAACTCCGTCGGATATCTCGAGAAGCGAAACGTCGAACGTGCCACCGCCGAGGTCGAAGATCATGATCTTCTGCTCGTTCTCCTTATCCATACCGTATGCGAGAGCCGCTGCGGTAGGCTCGTTGATTATACGCATGACCTCAAGTCCCGCGATCTTGCCCGCGTCCTTGGTTGCCTGACGCTGTGCGTCGGAGAAGTATGCGGGAACCGTGATGACCGCCTGCGTTACGGGAGTTCCGAGGAACGCTTCTGCATCCGCCTTGAGCTTCTGAAGAATTATCGCGGAAATCTCCTGGGGGGTGTACTTCTTTCCGTCGATCTCGACGGTATGTCCGGTGCCCATCTCACGCTTGATGCTCGACACGGTGCGCTCGGGGTTGGTGATGCCCTGTCTCTTTGCGACCTGTCCGACCATGCGCTCGCCCGTCTTCGAGAATGCGACCACGGAAGGTGTGGTGCGTGCGCCTTCGGGGTTCGGGATAACGGTAGGCTCGCCGCCTTCATATACCGCCACGCAGGAGTTTGTTGTTCCTAAATCTATACCTATTATCTTTCCCATAATGAAAATCCTCCGTATATTTTGATTTTGTTGTTTGCATTATATGATCTCGCCGCCGAGCGGCGCTGATCCCGTTTGATTCAGTTTGCGACCTTGACCATCGCAAAGCGGAGAATCTTGTCTCCGCGGCGGTATCCGGTCTGGAGCACATCCATGATCTCGCTCTCGCCGAACTCCGCCGATTCCTCGTGAAGCACCGCGTTGTGAAGATTCGGGTCGAACTTCTCGCCGACCTTTCCGAATTCCTCGACGCCGAGCTTTTCAAGCGCCGCCGGCACGGATTTGAGTATCATCGCAACTCCCTCGGAAAGCTTTTCCGAATCGGTGTACTGCGATGCGCGCTTGAGATTGTCGATTATCGGGAGCAGCTCACGCACGCTCTCGCCGACTGCGTCGGCATACATCGCGTCGCGCTCCTCCTTGGAGCGGCGGCGGAAGTTGTCGTATTCCGCCAGCGTCCGCAGGTACTTGTCGCCCGCCTCCGCGCTCTTCTTTTTCTCCTCCTCAAGCTCGCGCTCAAGCTCGGCTATGCGGGATTTGTGCTTCTTCGCTTCGGAGCCGGAATGCTCCTTCTTATCCTTCGCGTCCTTCGCGTCCTTCGCGCATCCCGCGCTCTTTTTATCTTCCGTATCACCGGCTGTGCAGTCCGCGCAGGCATCCGCGTCTCCGGCGATATCCTTCTTTTCCTTTTCGTCCATCATGTTTCTCCCTTCTTTTCATCCGGTGAAGAATCCCCGCCGCCGTCGCCGGTGATCACATCGCCGATCCCCTCGGACAGCCGGTCAAGCACCGATATGACGCGCCCGTAATCCATGCGCGTCGGACCTATAACGCCGATCGCGCCGATCGGCTTGCCGTTCTCCGTGACCGTTTTGAACACGAGCGCGGAGCGATCCATTATCTTAACGGAATTTTCGCTGCCGATGTAGACCTGCACTCCGCCGTCCTTCTGATCCGCGGACGGGAGCGAGGAGGGCAGCAGCTTCTTCAGCGAATCCTTATGCTCGAACAGCCCGAGCAGCTCGCTCAGGCGGTCGTTGTCGTAGTAATCGGGGTAGGAAAGCAGGCGGTTGACTCCCTCGACCTGTATCTCTCCGCTGCCGATCGTGCCGACGGATTCGAAAATGCCCTTTATCACCGGACCGATCAGGTAATCGTACTCGCCCATCTCGCGCTCCGCTTCCATTATGATCGGAAGGGTTATCATGTCCGCCGTCAGTCCGGTAAGGCGGGAATTGAGCACGGAGACGAGCTTTTCCGTCGCCTCGGGCGAGATGTCGAACGAGGAGCGGATGTGCTTCGTTCTCACCGACGTGTCCGGCAGGACCATCACGAGAACGAGGTTGCGGCTGTCGAGGCGCATTGCCTCAAAGCGCGCGACCGTTACGCTCGAATTCTCCGGGCGGACCGCAAGCGCAGTGTAGTTCGTCATCGCGGACGCGATGCGCATACCCGCGGAAAGTATCTCGCCGAGCTCGTTCCTGCGTGCGCGAAGCGCACTTTCAAGCCGCTTTATCTCCGCGGCGGTGAAGTTGTAGCGATCGACGAGAGAGTCGACGTAAAATCTGTAGCCCGCCTCGGTGGGGATGCGCCCCGCCGAAGTGTGGGGCTGCTCGAGATACCCGAGAGCCTCAAGCTCCGCCATTTCGTTGCGTATGGTAGCAGACGAGTGGCTTATCTGCTTATTCTGTGTCAGGTACTTGCTTCCGACCGGCTCGCCGTTCTGTATATGCGCGTCCACTATTGCTTTAAGTATAAGCTTTTTCCGCTCGCTTAATGCGCCGTTTTCCGCACTCACCGATCCCGCCTCCGATCACAGGAATTTTACGTTTTAGCACTTTCGGTCCCCGAGTGCTAATCTATATAAGAATTTACCATTTTGCCGCTTTTAATTCAACGATAATATGAATACATATTGTTAACATTTTGTTAAGCGAGGTTCGGGCGGCACTCGCGGGAATACGCATGTACGGACTGTGAAGAACGTGCGGCGGGAACGTGCAGACCGCAGAAATACACGAATCGCGGGAATACGCGAACTGCAGGAAGCTGCCGCCGGAGACGGCAAGCCAAGCGTAAAAACTTCCTCTCGGCATCGAAGCGATGCGGGACGCATAGGAAGAGTCGCCGTCTGACGGGCTGTCGAATCTTTCGTCTCCTTTGCATTGATACGGTATATACGGCGGCAGCCGGAGTCCGTTCCCGTTCTCTCTCGGGGTTGTCGCGGGTGCAAAACGTCGGATTCGCCATTCTTTGCCGATAAGACCTCGCTGCTTTGCCGCAGACGGGATCCCGCGTAAGGCGGGACGGGACCGGGGCGGAGCACTTGACTTTTCCCGCCGTGCGTTAGCGTTATAATACGAGCTGTCGCCTCATTTGACTCTTCCGCCGTTTCACGGCATGCGCGTTTTCCGAAAGAAAAAGGAGCCGTCGGCTCCTTTTTTCATATTCTGTATCTGCGGTTCATGCGCCGTCACCGTGCGGATGATCACCGAAGAGACACCGCGGCAGCTGTCGTGCCGATTATCGGATCACCGCCGTATATTTCCCGAGAAGGGCACACGGGCGGTATGACATCTTCGATTTTCTGAGTCCGGGGTCTCCGGAATCGTCCTCGCGGTTCACAAAGCTTATCCCCGGCACGGACTTCACGAATTCCGACGCGATCGCCTGATACGCGCCGCGGGTGTTTCTGTCCGCCTTTTCGATATGGACGAAAAGCGTGTCCCCGGCGACCTCCCCGGCGGTGAACGCCCTGATCCCGCCGTCAATCCGCAGCGCAAGCGAAAGAAATCCGTAGCTGCCGCGGTTTTCGAGCACCTCGCGGCAGATATCGTTTTCGGTCGCGGCAAGCGCTTCGTCCGATCCGTTCTCGGCGCGGTAAGCTTCAAAGAACGTCATGACCTCGTGAATGTTCGCGTCGCCGATCGGCTCAAACACCGCATCGGGATACTCGCGGCGGAACTGATAGAGATGATTCCTCTTTTCTCTCAGGTGCTTCCCCGCGTAGGCGATGAAGTTTTCCGCCGGATAGAGAAAGTCCGCGCCGTCCGCGTCCTGCGTCACCGCCGCGCCGAAGCGCTCGGCGAGATGCTTCGCGCTTTCCTCGTCGAGAAATCCGAACTCGGCGGGAAGCGAGTTTTCCCGCGCAAAGTCAATGATCGCTCCGACCGCACCGTCGGGATCGGGTCCGAACGGACGTGTAAAGACGTCCCTGCCGCGGTAGCTTGCGCGAAGCACCGCGGTTTCGCCGGCAAAGGCGATTCGGGTATCGAAATATCTGCGCCACATAAGCACCGTTCCGGCGGTGCTGTCGCATATCCGCCCTTCGCCGCTGAGAAGGCGGCGAAGGAGCGGCGCGTCGTCAAGTGTAACAGGTCTGAAATCAAGCATACGGTTTTATCCCTTTGGGAAACGGTAAAATGAACGGTTCGCGCCGTCAGTTCTTTGCAAAGGAGTCGATCTCCTCGCCGCGCAGCAGCTTGCCCGTGTCGGAGATCATCTTCTCCACACGGTCGATCAGGACGTAGAATTCGCCCTTTCCGTTTATCGTGACAAGGCAGCGCCTCGTGGAATACGGATAGAACGCGATCGTCGTTTCCTTGCCCGACAGCGTCGTATAGGTGAACGAATACATCATATTCGAGCCGTCGGCGGCAAGCGCCGCGTTCTCCTCCGCCGAAAGTCCCGTGTAATCGATCATTTCGACGCCGAGCATCGCCTTATAATACATACGGAAGTTTTTCACCATCTCCTCGGGTGCGAAATCCGTGCCGTCGTTCGAGGCGACCTCGAGAACGTCGTTGCCCTTCGCGTCCTTGGAATGCTTCAGCGCAAAGCGCAGATCATATTCGCCGCTCTTCACTCCGACCGAGGATATCTGCGTGATATAGTATCCGAACGGGTACGGCGATATCCATTTGAACAGATCGTAGGAGAGGAATTCCGCGGTGTCGGCAGCGACCTTCACGACCGTATCCGGCACGATGCTCGAGCTTGCGTAGTAGTATCCGTCCTCCGTAAGTCCCGAGAAGAATATGACGTACGCTCTGCCGTCGTACTCGAACGCCACGGTGTACTCGGGCTCGTCGAGACCGTACTCCGCGTACACCTTTTCGTCCGCGCCGATCTCGACGACGCTCTCGCCGGAGAATCCGGTCATCAGGCTGTACACGGTCCACACTCGGTCCTCGTTCGGAACGTACTCCGCAGGATATGTCACAGTTGCCTCGGCGAGCGAATCGGGGTTCTTTTTATCCTTCTCATCGACGAGGCTGAAGGAGATGAACTTTTCCTTGCCGTGGCTTATCGTGAACTGATCGATATTGTAATACTTGTTTGTCGGCGCCGCCGCCATAAGCAGAGGATTGACGTAATCATGTGCCTGAAGCAGGATCGTCGTTTCTATCGATGACGAAAGCTCGTAGACCGCGCCGCGCCCGTCAAGGCAGATGTAGTATCCGTCGTCGGTGAGCAGGCGGTGTCCGACGCTGAGCGTGTGAGTCTCGCCCGCCTTGTCCGTTATCGTCCATTCCGCGACGGGGGCGTTGAGCCCGTACTGCTCATACTCCTGCGCGCTTGAGTCGATCTTCTTGCGCGCAAGGGGGTATCCCGCGATCGAGACAAGCTCGGAGACCTTCGTCGTGTTGAGCGAAAGGTGCTCGTATCCCTTTATGCGGAAATCGTTGTTCGGGTCGCGGTATATCTCAAAGCTGCCGTGTTCGTTCTTTACCGATATCGACTGCACGTTCTCCGCCGTGATGCGGGGAAATATCTGTATGCGGTCCGTCGTGTCGATCGCCTCGCCCTGCTGGGTCTCGATCGGTATCTTTACCGTCTCCTCCGGCTCAAGCGCGGGGCCGAGCACGGTGAAGTAAAGCACGGCGCCGACGGCAAAAACGGCAACGAGAACAAGCGCAATGATTATTCTGCGTCGGTTTTTCATGAGTGCTTTCTCCTGACGTAAACGAATACTCCGGCGGCAGAGATGCAGACGGGCAGTGCGGCGGTGAACAGCACGGTCCATGCGTTCGCCTGCTTTGTGGTTATGGTTATATCGGTCTTGTCGAACGCCTTATACGGAATATCCGTAAGTATTCTCTCCCTGCCCATTGCAAGCATTGCGGAGCGCAGTATCTCGGAATTCGCGTAAGCGTTCGAGAGGAGATAATCCGACGAGGTGAACGACGCCGAGCCGCAGGCAAGGACGTAGGAGTAATAGTTTTCGTTGTTTATGATGACCTTGTCGCGCGACAGGGTCATTATGGTTTCGCTGCCGGAGGAGAGAGTTTCCTCTCCGCGGCGCACCTCGGAGCTTGAATACGATTTGAGCACGGGGAACACCTGACGTGTTCCGGTGAGTCCGCCGCCCTCCTTCCAGAGGATATCGACGGGCATCGCATAGCGGCATACCGTCTTCGGCATCGAGTCAAGCTCGCTTATGTCCGCGTAAAGCGACGCGCCGAGCGCGCCGTCCTCGGCGCTGTCCTTATCGACGTATTCGGCGATGACCGTTATGCCGTCAACGCTCGTTGCGTGGTCGTAATCGCGGAGATAGGTGTTCGAGCGGAACGATATTCCCCATTCCTCAAGGAATTCGTTCAGGTTGACGAGGTTCGCCGACTTTTCGTAATCGGCGAAAATCATGAAGCAGCCGTAGCTGTCGAGGAAGGTGTCGAGCTTTGCGATCTCGTTCGCGCTCTCCGATTCCGCCTCGCGTCCGATGAAGTCGTACAGCGGCGCGTCGGCGATGATTATACGGCAGTCGGCGGGGATGTCCTCGAGCGAAAGGTCGATTTCCCTGACATCAAAGCCCGCGTCGGAGAACATCGTGTGGATCGCACGCTTTTCGCCCGAGCTCTCGCCGTGCCCCTTCGTGAAACAGACGATCGGCATATCGGAAGCCGTGACCTGATAGATCGCGGACACGAGCTTATTCTCTCCGTTGTAGCCCCAGATATTCTGATAGTTGTCGTCGAAGATGAAGAACGAATCGATCAGCATGACGCGGAATTCCGTGCCGCTCTCGACGATGACCGAGGTGGGGGCGATCTTCGTCGCCGCGCTTTCGGCATACGGCTTGAAGAAATTGTATTCGCGGTAGACGTCGTGGCACTCGACGTTGATGTTGTCAAACTCCTGCGCAAGAAGCTGCGCGGTGCGGTAGACGTACTTCGTGTATTCGGAGTAAGTTCCCTCGCTTATCTCGTCCGGCTGCGCCGCGAAATAGATGTTGACGGGGGAGGTGATCTCCTCCATATACTTCTTCGTTGCATCGGAAAGGGAGTATACCTCCTTTTCCGTCATGTCCGCATACCAGAGGTACTTTTCGGAAAGCGCGGTAAATATCACGTTGGCAAGCACGACGAGCGCAACGGTAAACACGGTTATCGCGGTCGCGGTCGAGCCGTAACGGAATTTCTTTGACGCAAGATATCCTGTTTTTTTCATATGACGGTTCCTTATCTGTAAATTTCGGTCGGATTCGGTCTTTCTTCTCAGCTCCAGCGTCTCTTCTCATAGACGCGGTAGGCGAGAAAAAGAAAGATCGCGCATATCGAAAGGTAGTAGAACGCCGCGGAAAAATCGAATATCCCGTTTGTGAAGGCGGCATAGCGCGCGTATATCGAGATGAACGAAAGCACCTTTCTCACCGGGTAGAAGTCGATAAGCGAATTCGAAAGCGATATTCCCATGAGCGCGAGCAGCACGCCGATCGTGCCGAGCCCCGCCGTAAACTGATTCGCCGTGAGAGAGGAGATGAAGATGCCGATGGCGATGAAGCACATTCCGACGAAGATCACCGCGATCATGCAGCCGAAGGCGCGTCCCCAGTTGAATTCGCCGTACAGGGACAGCGGTATAAAGTAAAGCGCGGTCACGGCGATCGTGCAGAAGAAGAGCGTGAACGCCGCGAGGAATTTCGCCGCGACGATCGAGAACAGCCCGACGGGTGAGGTCATAAGAAGCTGCTCCGTGCGCGTGCGCCTCTCCTCAGCGAAGGATTTCATCGTCAGAAGCGGAAGAATGATTATATACGCGAACATGAGAGCCTGATAGTACATGGACACGTCGGTGGTCTTTGTGATCTCCATCGTGAGGAGTCCGAACAAAAGACCGGAGGCGGCGAGAAAGACCGCGCAGAAAACGTATCCGGCCGAAGTCGTGAAATACGAGCGCATCTCACGCTTATATACAGCAAACATTTGAAAATCCCTCTCTGAATTTATTTTTTCGGTGATGATGTGAGTCCGTGCCGACGAATCCGTCATCGGTATTGCGGTGAGGAGGTGCATCCCGCAAAAGCTGTGCATGAGTCCCCGGCGCATCCGGCGTTCCGGGCAGATTGCCGCGTCTTCCCGAAGCCGCGCCGATGCCTTTATGACCCTTGACAGCCGGAATTACTTTCTGTCCGTGAGGCGGACGAAGATCTCCTCAAGTCCCGCCTGTACCGCTTCGAGTCCGACGATCGGATACGACGCATCCGCAAGCGCGCGGAACACCGGCTTTCTTACGTCAAGCCCGTGATCGGCTGTCACCGTATATGTGTACGCATCGTCCACGCGTGCGCCGAAGACCTCGACCTGCGCCACTCCCGGAACACCGCGAAGCACGCGAAGCACCTCGCGCTGCGGTCCCGCAACGGTAAAGTTGTAGCGGCGGTTCTCCTCGACGGTGCGCGCGATGTTCTCCGCCTTCTCGTCCGCAACGATGCGTCCGGCGTTGATTATCACGATCCTGTCGCACACCGCCTGAACCTCGGACAGAATGTGGGTCGAAAGTATAACCGTGTGGTTTCTTCCGAGATTTCGTATAAGATTCCGTATTTCGATTATCTGCTTGGGGTCGAGACCGATCGTCGGCTCGTCGAGAATGATTATCTTCGGATTTCCGACGAGCGCCTGCGCTATGCCGATCCTCTGGCGATATCCCTTGGAAAGATTCGCAATGACGCGGTCGCGCACGTCCTTTATCCGCGTGACCTGCATCACCTCATCGAGATGCGCGCGGCGGTCGAGTCTGCACGATTTGAGCTCGTAGACGAAGTTGAGGTACTCCCCGACCGTCATCTCGGTATAAAGCGGAGGCTGCTCCGGAAGGAATCCGATCCGCTTTTTCGCCTCGGTCGGATCGTCGAGGATGTCGAGCCCGTCGATCTTCACCTCTCCCGAGGTCGAGGAAAGATACCCCGTCAGGATGTTCATCGTGGTGGATTTGCCCGCACCGTTCGGTCCGAGGAATCCGACGATCTCGCCCTCGCCGACGGTCATCGAGATCCCGTCGAGCGCAAGCTTTTTCCCGTACCGCTTGACGAGATCGTGTATTTCGATCATTGCTGCCATAAAAAGACCCCGCCCTCCGAAGGAAGGCTTCCTTTCATACTTTCATGCTTTGATTCTCATGCTTTATACTGTGTACGCGTTTTGTATGCGCTTTTTCACCCGATGCGGATGCCGGACGGAAAGAAAGCGCGCCGTGCATTATCCGATCGGCACGGCGGACGGATTTTTACTTTATATCTAAATTGTATCATGCATTTTTATACAATTCTTGAACGCACGGAAAAAGTTTTATCGGAGCACTGTCAAAGCGTTCCGGCAAAGCCGAAGCGGTGAACCGCAGTGAGATTTTTCCGTTCGGGAAACAACCGACGCTCAGCCGCTTTGCGCTTCCGACGTATCTTTGCGGAATTTCCGCCGTGCCGCCTTCTCCGCGCAGGCGCGGCCGGGGCGCATACCAAGCTGCGTTCGCCGCTTCGGGGCAATCACGGTGGTTATCGCCGAGCGGGAGGAAAGCTCAGCTTTCCTTCATGCTCCGTCTCAGCTGCCCGCAGGAAGCGTTTATATCCGAGCCGAGGCGGCGGCGTATCGTCGCGTTTACCCCGCGCCGCTTCAGCTCCTCGCAGAACGCGCGCGCGCTTTCCCTCTCCGGGGCGGAAAGCCCCGTCTCGCGCACCTCGTTCAGCATTATGAGATTGACGTGGACGATCGGTCCGATCTCTCGGCGCAGCAGCGCGGCAAGGGCGCGCGCATCGGCGGTCGAATCGTTCTTCCCCGAGATCAGCGTATATTCAAACGAAATGCGCCGTCCGGTCTTACCGAAATAATATCTGCATGCCTCCATAAGCTCCGCTATCGGATAACGCCTGTTGACAGGCATTATCTCGCTCCGCTTTTCGTCGCTGTGCGCATGGAGCGACACCGACAGTGTGACCGGCATCCCCTCGTCCGCCAGCCGGACGATACCGGGCACGATGCCGCAGGTCGATACCGAGATATGGCGCAGACCGATGTTAAGACCCTCCTCCGACGACACAAGACGGAGAAATTTCACGGTCGATTCGTAATTGTCGAGCGGCTCTCCGATGCCCATCATGACCACACCGTCGATCCGCTCTCCGCGGTCGCGCCCGGCGGCGATCACCTGACCGAGTATCTCCGACGGTGTGAGATTTCTCACCCTTCCGCCGATCGTGGATGCGCAGAAGCGGCATCCCATCGCGCATCCCGCCTGCGACGACACGCAGACCGTCGTGCCGTGCTCGTATTTCATGAACACGCTCTCGACGCACTCTCCGTCCTCAAGCTCAAACGCATATTTCACGGTTTCATCGAGAGACGATTCGAATCGCGCGGCAACCGTGCAGCGGCGGTAATCCGCGCGCTCGGCTACAAGGGCGCGAAACGCCTTCGGCAGATTCGTCATCTCGTCAAATCCCGCGCCTCGCATCATCCACGAATAAAGCTGATCGGCGCGGTAGCGCGCTTCGCCGAGCGACACGATGTAATCGCGCAGCTCGTCCCTCGTCATCGAAAGTATATCGGGCGCGGCGCTGCCGTGCGGTTTTGTTCCGGTCATGACCTTTCCTTTCTCTTCACCGCCCGCGCGACGAAGAAGCCGTCGCTTTCGCCGCCGTCGGGGAAGAACGTGTACATTCCGCCGCGGCTTCGGCATACGGAGACGGAAAAATCGTCGGGGACGAAGTTCGCGTGCTCGCGGAGGAAGCGTTCAAACACCGCCTCGTTCTCGTCGGGATTGAGCGTGCAGGTCGAATAGACGAGCGCGCCGCCGTCGCGGACGCAGGAGGAGGCGGCGGCGAGTATGGAATACTGTATTTCGGGCAGTCCTGCGATGTCCCGGATGTTCTTATATTTGATGTCGGGCTTTTTGGATATCACGCCGAGCCCCGAGCACGGCACGTCGCAGAGGACGAAATCCGCCGCGCCCGCAAGCGCGGGATCGGGTTTCCTTCCGTCGCGCGCGGCGGTCCTTATCACGGTTATGCCGAGGCGCTCGGCGCCCGAGCGGATAAGCGAAAGCTTGTTTTCGTGGAGGTCGAAGGAGTATACCGTTCCGCGGTTTTCCATGTCGATCGCGCAGGAAAAGCTCTTTCCGCCGGGTGCGGCGCAGCAATCGAGCGTGACAGAGCCGGGCGTCGGTGCGAGAACGCGGACCGCAAGACGCGACGACACGTCCTCGACAAACCACAGCCCGCGCGCGATACCGCCGCGCAGCGTTTCGCCGTCTCCCGAAAAGAGGATCACGTCGCGGTCGAGCGGCGATGCTTTCGCGTGCTCACCGAGCAGCGCGAGGCATTCCTCCGTGCTTGTCCGAAGGGTGTTCACTCTGAGATTTACCTCACCGCGGCGAAGCGAGGCGGCGGCAAGAGAGCGGGCGCGCTCATCTCCGTAGCGCTCCGTCCAGAATGCGAGAAGCTCGCGCGGCACGGAATATTCCACGCTCGCACGCTCGGCGCTCTCATCGGGCATCGGGTACTTTTTTCCGTTTCGTATGAACGTGCGCAGTATCGCATTCACGAAAGCGCGCGAGCCTTTCGGGCAGGCTTCGACCGTCTGTGCGACCGCGGCGTGATCGGGCACGCGGTCAAGATACAGAAGCTGATACAGCCCGACGCGAAGCGCGTTTTTCGTATAGGGGTCGATCCGGTCGATCTCCCTCGCGGAAAGAGTCGAAATGATGTGGTCGAGCGTGATGCGCCGTTCGGTCACGCCGTACACGATCGCGGTGTAGAGCGCGCGGTCCGCACCCCGTATCCCGCCCTTCTCAAGCACGGCGTCGATCTCGAGATTCGTATACTTGCCGCACCTTTCGCAGTCGGTCAGCGACCGGCACGCGGCAAGGCGCGGATCATGTACTTTTTTTTCGTCTTTCAAGCAGGATGTCCTTTCGGGTTATTTATACCCGTCCGCTCAGTCCGCACCGAGGATATCCCCGTCGGAGACTGCGCGTCCGTTCACGAGGTCGGCGGCTCTCATCCGCCCTTTCCCCTCGGGGACGACCTCGAACACCTCGATCGCGCCGTCCGCGCAGGCGACCGAGAACGATCTCTTCGATGCGCCGAAAACCTCGCCCGGCGCTTTGTTTCCGGGATTTTCGCACACCGCCGCCGAAACGATCTTCAGAAGCTTTCCGTTCGGCATTTTCGTGCGCGCGCCGGGTGCGGGGGCGAATGCGCGGATTCTGTTCACCTCATCGCGCGCGCCGTGTGTGAAGTCGAGCTTCATGTCCTCCGCCGTGATCTTCTCGGCGTAGGTGGAAAGCGCGTCGTCCTGCTTCTCTCCGGGAAGCTCTCCCGTCCGGTGAAGCATCTCGCACACTCTCACCATCGCGCGTCCGCCCGCCTCGGCAAGCTTGGCGTGAACGGTGCCGAAGTCGTCCGTGTCCGCGATGTCGAATTTCTCGGTGAGGATCATGTCTCCCGTATCAAGCCCCGCCTCCATTTTCATCGCCGTAACGCCGATCTCGCGCTCTCCCGCGAGGATCGCACGCTGAATCGGCGCGGCTCCGCGGTATTTCGGAAGAAGCGAAGCGTGCGCGTTCACGCAGCCGAAGCGCGGGAACGAGAGCACGTTCTCGGGCAGAAGTTTCCCGTAGGCGGCGACGATTATCAGATCGGGCGAAAGCGAGATCAGAAGCTCGGCAAAGTCCTCGCCGCGCAGCGTGGCGGGCTGGAACACCGGAAGCCCCGCCTCGAGTGCGGCGGATTTCACCGGGGTCGGCGTCAGCTTCATTCCGCGTCCGCGCGCGCGATCCGCGCCCGTCACGCAGCCGACGATGTTTTCGCCCGACGCGACAAGCGCGCGCAGGCATGACGCCGCGAAATCCGGCGTTCCCATGAAAAGTATACGCAGTTTATTCAATTTCCTCGATCTCCTCGGGTGAAAGCATACGGACGGCGTTGTCGGTGAACAGCGTTCCGTCGAGATGGTCTATCTCATGGCAGAATGCGCGTGCGCAAAGTCCCTCGCCGGTCACGGTGAATTCGTTTCCGTTTCTGTCGAGAGCGCGCACCGTGACCTTCATCGGGCGGTGCGTGTATCCCCATTTTCCGGGGATCGAGAGGCAGCCCTCAAGCTCCTCCTGCTCTCCCTCGCGCTCGACGATCACGGGATTTATGAATTCGAGAAGTCCCGTTTCGTCGGTCTCGACGAGAACGACGCGGCGGAGTACGCCGACCTGAACCGCGGCAAGTCCGCAGCCGTTCGCCTCATGGAGAGTCTCCGTCATATCGTCGAGCAGCGTGAGTATCCGCGGCGTGATCTCCTTGACCTCGCGGCTTGTCTTGCGGAGCGTGGGGTCTCCGTCCTTGATTATATTGAGTATTGCCATTTTTCCGTTCCTTTCCCTGATTTATATCTGCACTGCCGCACGGACCGAATGTCCGGTTTGGCGCGGCCGTGCGGTATTTTCCCCTTTCCCTCACTCGGGCGGGGAATGTTTTCTTATAATATCCGCTCCCGGTTTCGTTTTCCTGCGATCGGCTGATCGGCACCGAACGCGTGAGGCGGTGCGCCGTTTTAAAATCCGCCATTGCAGCGACTTCGGCAGGCTTCGCGCTCCATGCCTTTTCAATCTCCGCCGGGCAGCACTCTCGCGGATTTTCGCATTTCCCGGTTTCCGGATGCTCCGCCGGCGATTATCCGCCCCGCGGATTCCGATCCTCAGATTCCCGAAGGATTGAAATCGACCGAGAAGGTCACGCCCTTCTCTCCGGAGCGCGCAAACGATTCGCCGAGGGCGGCGAATATCGCGCGGCTTCTCGCGTTGAGCACGCATTTTACGACGATGCGCATACGGAATTCGCTCTGCACCTTATAGATCGGCGCCTCGAACGGTCCGTACACCTCCGCCGCCACGTCGGAGAAATCCCCCGCGAGCAAACTTTTCAGCTCTGCGGCAAGGGCGAGCGCGGCGCGCGACAGCGCCACGTCGTTTTTCGACGATACCGCGATCTGCACGAGATCGCAGAACGGCGGGAACTTTGCGCTGCTGCGCAGCTTGATCTCGCGCTCGTAGAACGCGGGATAATCCTGCCGCGCGGCAAGCGCGATCACCTCGGACGAGGGATTTGTCGTCTGGATCACGGCGACTCCGTCGCCGCCCGCGCGTCCCGCTCTTCCGATAAGCTGGGTGAGCATTGCGAACGTCCGCTCCCCGGCGCGGTAATCGTCGAGGTAAAGCGAGGCGTCGGCGTTGAGCACGCCCGCAAGCGCCACGCGCGGGAAGTCGTGCCCCTTTGTGACCATCTGCGTGCCGAGCAGAACGTCGGCATCCCCGCGGCGGAACGAATCGAGTATCTCCTCGTGGGAGAATTTCCGCCGCGTCGTGTCCGTATCCATGCGGAGCACGCGAAGTCCGGGCACAAGCTCTTCAAGCTCCGCCGCGGCGCGCTGCGTTCCGTATCCCATGAACAGAAGATTCCCGTCCGAGCACGACGGGCACCTCATCGGCACCGCACAGCGGAATCCGCAGTAGTGGCAGGTGAGCACTCCCGTGCGCGCGCGGCGGCTGAGGTAGTTTTCGCCCGGACGCTCGTCCACCGCCGCGGTCGCGTGGTAGGTGAGCGAGACCGAGCAGTTCGGGCATTTTATATTTTCGCCGCATCTGCGGCAGGTTATAACGCTGTTGTAGCCGCGGCGGTTCAAAAACAGTATCGCCTGTTCGCCGTCGGCTTTGACCTTTTTCAGCCGAGAAACAATCTCGTCGGAGAAGATCGACGCATTTCCGGACGCGATCTCGCGTCTCATATCGACGGTCACGACCTCGGGAAGGTGCGCATTTCCGTAGCGGTTCTTCAGCTCGACGAGCGTATACACGCCCGTCTTTGCCTTCCTGTAGGAGGCGAGCGACGGCGTTGCGGACGCAAGAAGCATGAGCGATTTCGTATCGGCGCACCGCTTGCGAGCGATATCGTGCGCGAGGTATTTCGGCGTCGTATCGGATTTGTAGGTGTGCTCCTGCTCCTCGTCGATCACGATAAGCCCGAGATTGCGGACGGGGGCGAATACCGCCGAACGCGTGCCGATCACGACATCGGCATCACCGTCGCGCACGCGCCGCCATGCGTCGTACCGTTCGCCCGATGAAAGCGACGAATGCATGACCGCGATGCGGTCGCCGAAGAACGAGCGGTACACTCCGACCGTCTGCGGAGTGAGTGCGATCTCCGGGACAAGGACAATCGCGCCGCGCCCCGATGCGAGAACGCTGTCGATCACCGCCTTGATAACGAGAGTCTTTCCGCTTCCCGTGATCCCGTGAAGGAGCGCGGCGGCGGGTGCGGCTCCGTCGGCGAGTTCGCACAGTGTATGTATCGCGCGCGTCTGCTCGTCGGAATACCTCGTGACGGGAGGCGCGGCGGGCGCGGCTGCCGCCGACAGGTACGGATTGCGGAAGATCTCCCGCTTCTCCGATCTGACAAGCCCCTTCTTTTCGAGCGCGGCGGCGGTGGCACGCGGCTCGGGGATCACCTTTTTCAGCTCGGTGAGCGTCTTTTCGCCGTCGAGAAGCTCCCCGAGAAGCTCCTTCTGCCTTTTGCCGCGCAGGGCGTATTCCCCTTCGCCGTTCATCGCGCGCTCCGCCTCGGCACGGTCTGCGGCAAGACCGAAAACCGTTTCGTGCTTTACGTTCGTCGGCTCGTGATCCTGCCTGCGGCGGATTATCGCGCCCTTTGCGGAAAGCTTTGCAAGCACCGGCTGAACGCCGCGCCCGAACTTCGCGTACAACGCATCCGCGGTCACGGGAGAATTCTCACGCACAAAGGCGTAAACGGGTGCGGACTGCGGCGGAACGGAAGCATCCTCCTCAGCCGCGAAGTAAATTTCGGATATGTTCGACAGCGCCGCCGACGGGAGCATGGTCTTTACCGCATCGCCGAAGGTGCAGAGCGTGCGTGCGCGCATGAAATGCGCAAGCGAGAGAAGCTCCGGTGTGAGCGATGCGGAATTTATCACGGAGGCGACGTATTTGAGCCGCGGCGCGCCTTCGGCGCTGTCGCCGCCGTCGGAGATCTCTCCGCCGTCTCCTGCGCCGCGGCGGTCGGCTGCCGCGCCGTACTGCACCGCATTCTTCTGCTTTGCCGCGCCGTATCCCGCACCGTCCGCAGCCGCTTCTCCGTCCGGCTTCGGTCCATCCGAAACGTCGGGGGCGCCTCCGGGGTAATACACACGATCCGCCACGGCGGAAACGAGGCGGTTCTGCCTTCCGAAGGGAACCGTGACGATCGCGCCGGGGGAGATATGCATATCCTCCGGAATCAGGTAGTCAAACGCCCGATCCGTCTGTCTCGCGGACTCGAGCAGCCTCACCGATACTCTTCCGTTTTCCGTCGCCGTTTCCCCCTTTCGCCCGTTCCGACTGTCCGCACGGGACAGCCGCACCGGGCTCCTTATGCAAGCAAAGCCGCAGACCGAAAAACGGAGCTGCGGCTGTCTTCTCTATCAGAACACCTTTTTCCCTTCGGGAACCTCTTCTCCGTCGGGGATTATTTCATATTCGCCGCTCTGGAGGCGGTTTATCGCAGTTCTCACCGCTTTATCGTCGCGGAATTCGCGCGACACGAGAGCCGCAATCGACTTGTCGGTCTCCTTGTTTGCGATCGCACGCTCCGCAAGCTCGCGCTGTGCGACGTACTCGTCGGTTATCTTTCTTGCGCATTTCGCGGTTGCGATAACAAGCTCGTACCTGTTTATCTTGCCATCCTTCGTAAGTTCCCCAATTGACGGATAAATCATGATCTTCTCCTTGATATATTGATATATTGATTGTTGACTTTATGATACGGGAGACCTCAGCCGAAAAAGCCTCCGACCGTCTCCTCCATGCGTGTGCGGCTGCAATGCTCCGCTTCGATTATAGAGCGGATGCTCCCGGCGCACCGTTCGACCTCACCCTCGCCGTTTATCACGACGTAATCGTATGCGCCGACCGATTTAAGCTCCTCTCTCGCGCGCTCAAGACGGCGAAGGATGACCTCCTCGGTCTCGGTTCCGCGTCCTCTCAGCCGCCGCTCGAGCGTGGTGCTGTCCGGCGGGATCAGCATGACCGCAACACTGTCGGGAAACGAACGCTTGATCTGCGCCGCGCCCTCGACCTCAATCTCGAGTATGACGTCGCGCCCCTCGCCGAGAAGCCGTTCGACCTCCGAACGGAGCGTGCCGTAGTAGTTCCCGAGATATTCGGTATATTCGAGCACCTCGCCCGCCGCGATCTTTCCTTCGAAATCCGCGCGGGTGGTGAAGTGGTAGTTCACGCCGCAGACCTCGCCGGGGCGCGGTGCGCGCGTTGTCGCAGATACCGATACCCCCACGTCGGGCATGATCTTCCTCAGCTCGGACACGACCGTTCCCTTGCCGGAGCCTGCCGGTCCCGATACTATAAACAGTATTCCCTGCTTTTCCATATAATAATGTCCTTTTTCCGAAATCGGATGCGTTCAGAGCGTGTCCGCCGCGTCTTCCGTATCCGCAAGGCGCGCGGCGATCGTCTCGGTCTGCACCGCCGAAAGAATTATATGATCTGAGTCGGTGACGATCACCGATCTTGTCCTTCTGCCGCAGGTGCAGTCGAGCAGGCGGCGCGACGCGCGCGAATCCTGCACGAGCCTCTTCACCGGAGCGGAATCCGGCGAGATGATTGCGACTATGCGCTCACTGAGCACCATATTGTTGAATCCGACGTTTATGAATTTCAAGCTGTATCCTTTCCGTCCGCCGTCCTTTCGGCGGGCGGCGCGCTATTCAATATTCTGTATCTGCTCGCGGATCTTCTCAAGCTCGTTCTTCACGGCGACCACGCGGTGCGCGATCTCGGAATTCGCCGCCTTCGAGCCGATCGTGTTCGTCTCGCGGTTCATCTCCTGCATGAGGAAGTCGAGCCGACGTCCCGCAGGCTCGTCTGAGGCGAGTATCTCGTCCATCGCCGCGAAGTGGCTCTCGAGCCTCACAAGCTCTTCGTCGATGCAGGCGCGGTCGGCGAATATCGCAACCTCCGTGAGGATGCGGTTTTCGTCGATCTCCGCGTTGTTCTGGCCGAGAATATCGCGTATCCTCGTCTCGAGCTTCTCGCGGTACGAGCCGATGTCCTCCGCGGACAGCGCCGCGATCTCGTGTGCGATCGTGCGGATTCCCTCCGTCTTTGCACGGATGTCCGCCTCAAGGTTTGCGCCCTCGCGTCCGCGTCCCGCCTCAAAGAGATCGACCGCCTCGGCGAGCACGGGAAGAACGTCCGCCCAGTCGCGCTCCATGTCATCCTCGGCGCGGGTCACGGTGAATATCTCGCGGTTTTCCGCGACCTTCATGACCGTGATGTCGTCGGGAAGGGAAAACGTATCGCGGAGCGCGTAAAGCGCGTTTATATACGACTGAGCCGCCGCGGTGTCGAGTCCGACCTCGGTTCCCGTCTGACGGATAACGTCTATTCCGATATAGACCTCGATCTTTCCGCGGACGATGCCGCGCGAGGTCAGGTAGGATTTCACTCTCTCCTCGAGGAAGCTGTAGCCGCGCGGTGTCTTTACGGTACAGTCCAGGTATCTCGAATTCACGCTCTTTATTTCGGCGGTTATGTCGCGGTCGCCCGAAGCGGCGGTGCGGCGCGCGCGTCCGAATGCGGTCATGCTCTTCAGCATTGAAGTCTCCGTTCCGCCGCCCGGGGCGGCAAAGAATATGTATATTCGCCCGTATGACGGACGAGTGAATTCCGATCTTTGGTATCCGATACGTTTGCGATGTAATGTGTCTGCGCCGTATATGCGGCACATATGCGATACGGCTGCATTTCCGCAGTGCAGGCAATGTTGAATTCCGCGCGGCTGACGGATGAAATGTGCGGTGCGGCGGACGGAATTCGGCACGGCGCGGCGGCAGTGCGGCGCAATACCGTAAGCGCGGCATACCTTCGGTGCTGCTCGTCGGAGCGGCAGAACACCGTGCAGCACGGCGGCTGCGCAGAAGCAAAATCGCGGAGCTGCGCGTCACACTTGCGGCGCTGCGTCAAAGACCGCGCTTTCCCGCAAAAACGGGACATTCGGCATGCGGGACATCCCCGAAAATCCGCACAAACGGCGGGATTTTGCTGCCGGAAAGCGCACCTCGGATACCTCTCTGATAATTATACATCAGAAAAAGGATGTCTGTCAATACCGCAGACGCAGAATATTCCCGTTCGGGGATTCCGGGGGGGCGTTTTTCGTCCCCGAAGCACGGGCGGGGCGGGGGCGGCACACCCATCAGCGGAGTGCGTACAGAAACAAACGTAAACGCGCAGCGGCGGACATGCCGCACCGAGGTGTGGAAAAAGTGTATGCACCAAACGCACCCGGCTGCGCGAAAATCCGCTTTCCGTATCATAAACACCGCACACAGCGCATAGGCGGTACGAAGTTCCACCCCCGCAAGCGCGGATACAACATATGCGAACAGCCCCGGTTCTCCCGATGAATTCCGTTGTTTTAACAACGTAATTCATTACGGCAACCCGACGGACACTGCGGAAACGGGGTGTTTTCGCGGTCCCGTTTTCATTTTACGTTTTTTTCCAACGGAATTTGATTCCGCGGCGGGCATGGCGGCACAGCGCGCGGCACAGCATGACAGCACAGCGCGCGGCACAGCATGACAGCACGGCGCGCGGCAGTGAAAACAGCCGCCGGGCGAGTGCGATTTGCATTCTTTCCCCCGAATTCCGTTGTTTTAACAACGTAATTCAAAATCAATTCCGCCGAACTGCACCCAAACACCTCCGAGGTCGCGGTGATATCCGTTTTTACCCGGAGCAAACGGGACGGCACGACGGTGTACGGCGAGTACACGACATGTTTCGGATTAGGACGGCACGGTCTGAGAAGCACAAAGTACTCCGAAGTTGTACAACGTTTGACGGAAGAGTGTACGGTGTCAAAAAGTGTGCGGCGATGCAATTCCGGAAGTACAAACAGCACACGACACAGCGGTTTTGATGTCGGATAGGGTGCAGCGGGCACAAAATCCGACAGTGCGCGCCGTCGGAAAGGACTGTACAGGCAACCGGATAAACGGGGCGAATGCTCCGACGAACGGAGCTTTCGGATATCCGGCAATTTTTCGGCAGATGTACAAGCATTCCGCCTGCTTTATCTTTCGGCAAGCATTCGAATGTCCTCGCCTGCTTTATCTTTCGGAGGATGTCCGAACGCATCACACCGTGTTATCTTCCGGTCGAGCCGAAGCCGCCCTCTCCGCGCACGGTATCCGAAAGCTCCTGCGCCTCCTCGAATTCCGCGGAGATATACGGGACGACGACGAGCTGTGCTATCCGCTCTCCGGGCTCGACGGTCTGATCACACTTTCCGTGGTTGAACAGCGCAACCTTGATCTCACCGCGGTAGTCGCAGTCGATCACGCCGACCTTGTTTGCCGGGGCAAGAGAACGCTTTGACGCAAGTCCGCTGCGGGCGAACACAAGTCCGACCGTCCCCGCGGGAAGCTCGACGGCGATCCCCGTCGGGAGCATAACGCTTTCCCCGCTCTTCACGGTAACGCTCTCCTCAACGCAGGCGCACAGATCGGCACCCGCCGCAAATTCGGAAGAATACACGGGCACCTTCGCGCCGGGGAGAATTTTTTTGAATCTTACTTTCATCGTATGATCACGGCTTTCGCGGAGCGAAAGCTTCCTTTCATTTCGTTTTACTCGTTTATATCTGTATCGTTTGTTTCGTTTGCATTCTGCATGTTTCATCCGCATACCGGATGCGCGCGCAGCGCCGCAGGGCAGGTACAGCATACGTCCGTTGACCGCCGTCATGCGTCCGCGGTCGATGAGCCGGCGGTCAATGTAATCGCGGAAAACGGTACGGTCGGCGCACGGTTCTGCATCACGGAAAACACGCGGATTTGTCCGCCGCGGGTTTGTCCGCCGTGCAGTTCCCGCATCGGCAAAAAGCATTCCGCTCTCCACCGCGTTCCGTCACCGTTCCGTCGGTCTCTCCGGCATTCTTTGCCGTCCGTCACCGCACGTCAGCCGTCCGGCTTTCGCTCACTCTTCGCCCTGCGCCGTTCGGGGATCCCCGCTCTCCGCCGCGTTCCGTCACCGTTCCGTCGGTCTTTGCCGTTCGTCACCGCACGTCACGCCGTTCGGATTTCGCTCATTCTTCGCCCTGCGCCGATCAGGGATCCCCGCTTTTCGCCGCCGCATCCTCGGGAGTTGCGGGAGTGACAAACGGGGTATGTCCCGTCGCGGATGTGATCTGCGCGATCAGCAGAGAGCAGCGCGCCATCATATCGGTAAGCGCGGGGGAATTGCTTTCGCGGAAGGCTCCGGCGACATCCTCGCGGCTCCAATCCACCTCTTCGTAATATCGCATATCGAAACAGAAGCGCGTTCCCACCGACACCGAAAGATAAAAGAGATGCTCCGGCTCAAACGAAACTCTTCGGTTCAGCGTAATGCGGCAGCCGTCACCCTCGCGGCAGGAGACGATCGTATCGCTGCATCGCAGCCGCATCTGCTCGCCCTCCCCGGGGCGGTGCGCCGGCAGTCTTTCGTAATTTATGTTTTCGAGGAAGATCTGATGCTCCGGCAGGAAATATCGTTTGAAGTCCACGGATTCTCTCCTTTTCTTTATCGGGAAGCGTACTCCGTCGCTCCGCCGTTCGGATGCGGCACGGGCACGGGAGGCGGGTGATGTTTTTCGGAAAGGCTCGCCGTTTCCGTAACCCGGCGGTCTGCCCGTAAAAACGGAGGGCACGGAATCTGCGAAAAGATCCCATGCCTCTCCCGAAAAAAGATTATTTTTTCATTGCGGCTTCGATGAGATCGCCCATTTCGTTGCGCACGTCGGTCATTTTGCCGGATACAACATGAGTATCGAGTATGCCCTTGGTAACGCGGGCGACGATCTCGTCCGCCTTTTCTCTTCCGTAAAGCTCCTCGATCATGGTGAGGTACTGGAAGTCCTCGATTCCGTCGCGCAGGTACTCAAGGCGGATCGAGCCGATCGGTCCGTAAAGTCCGTATCTCTTTCCGCAGTAGATCAGTCTGCCGTCTCCGTAGGGGAATTCGGCGTCGATCTTGCGCCATTCCGCACCGTTCGACCATGCGTTGACCGACCAGTAAAGAAGTCCTTTTACGTTGTACTTATACTGCTGCCACATGAGCACGCGGGACATCGTTCCCTGATATGTCGCAAACAGATTTGCGTAAGGATACTGCGGCTGTATGCAGACGTACCACCACAGCTCGTCGCCCTTTTCAACGTAGCGCGCAAATCTCTCCTCGGCGGTGCCGTAGGTTTCGACAGCCTGCCGGTCAAGCTTTATGTTCGCGCCCGTCGCAGTCGTGTCCCAGGGAGTCCAGAAGGACGATACGGGACACCACAGGTTCACGCCTGCATTCGCAAGGGTCTCTGTCATATCGAGACCGTTTGAATTTCTTACGTTCGTATAATACGGAACTACAAGGCGGTAATCGGGGAAGAGCCTCTTCAATCTGTCTGCGCTCTGCGCAACCGTGAGCGTACCGAAATTGTCGCTGCCGAAATTGTTCGGCTCGTCGACATAGTAGAAGTATCCCTTCGACATCCACTCGGGATTTGCCGAGAGCTTCTCGTATGCCTGACGCATCTCATCGTCGGTCAGCTCACCGTTCGGCGTGTCGCGTCCGTCGATCATGAACGAGGTCACGCGCGGATTCGACATATATTCGTCCGCTTTGTCGTCGAGAACGCTGCACGGCAGATAATACGGGCTTACGCGGTTTTCGATCATGTAATCGTAGTACGCGATATAGAGCTCATCTTCGTCACTTGCATACTGTCTGTGACCGTTATAGATATTGTAGCGGCTCATGCCGAACGCGGTTTCGCACGCGGTATCGTCGGAGAGAGCAAAATCCCAGACGCGCGCGAAAACGTACGCTGTCTTGACGGTCTTTCCGTCCTTCTTTACGCTGACCGTCGCGCGGTAAAGTCCCGCGTCGTCATCGGCATCGGTGAACGCCTTTATTACAAATCCGGCATACGTTCCCGCGCTGACCTTGAATCCGTCGGACACGGGCGGAAGCGCGTCGGGATAAGATACTGTCTCGCCCGTCGCCGCGTCCTCCATCTCGAAATAAAATTCCGAATAGATCTCGGTTCTCAGCGTTTTGCCCTTCTGCGATATGAAATCCGAAACGGAAATCGACAGCTCGGCAGCATCGTTCTCCGAATAGAGATAAAGCTGTGTGAACTCGATCTCGTTCTTCGCAAGGCGGAGCGTCGCCGTCGTCTTGCCGGAGGGCTTGCCTATGTTGCGGTTTATCTTATCGAGGTTGTTTCCGAAGAGAAGCGACAGCGTCGAATCCTCGTCGGGTGCGATCTGCGCCTCCTCGGTATAGACGATCTTCACGGGGCCGAGCGTAACGTCCCAGCCGGAAAGGTATCTTATTATGAGGACGAGATCGGTCATGTTCTCCTTGCCGTTCAGGTCAACGTCACCCGTGTCGGCAACGCGGGAGAAATCCCAGCCGGAAAAGACGCGTATAAGAGTTATGACGTCCTTCATATCTACTCTGCCGTCGGAGTTGAGGTCTCCGTAAATCAGCGCGGTGAACTTTTCCTCGCCGCCCGAATAGGCGCAGGACACGACCGAGCCGGAGACAACGGATTCATCCGCGCCGAGAGCCCTGCCGTCTGCGGCGGTCACGCTAATCTTCGAAGGATCGTTCGTGAACTCCGCAAGAAGCTCGGACACCGTGGGGGTGCCGCAAATGCGTCTGAGCGTCATCGTCGATCGGTCGATGACGACGGTGGATTCCGCTGCTGCGGTCAGCGCATCGGAATAGTCCTCGGCTGCTCCGGAAGGTGCAAAGAACGAGATCGCGCCGAGACTTACGGCAAAGGCGCATACGAGAGAGATGATTTTTTTCATATGTACTCCTCCTTTTATCTGAAGACGCGCGCCGCGGCGGCGCGCGTCCGAACGCCGTCAGGCGTTTATTCGATTATGAAGCTCGAAACTCCGTCCATAACATATGTAGGGCGGTAGGGGTAGGAATCGATATCCTCGCGCCGCGTGCATCCGGAAAGGACAAGCACCGTATCGACACCGGTTTCGATTCCTGCAATTATATCGGTATCCATGCGGTCGCCGATCATGACCGCCTCGGCGGAGTGGCAGCCGAGTATCTTGAGCCCCGTTCTCATCATGAGCGGGTTCGGCTTTCCGACAAAGTATGCGCTCTTCGAGCATGCAAGCTCGATCGGCGCGATGAGCGCGCGCGTCGCGGGGATTATTCCCTGCTCGGACGGACCCGTCATATCGCTGTTTGTGCCGATCAGACGCGCGCCGTTCTGCACGAGTCTGACCGCGTGAAGTATGTTCTCGTAGTTGTAGTTCACGGTTTCGCCGACGATCACATAATCGGGATTCACGTCGTTCATGGTGACGCCGACATCATAGAGTGCCTTTACAAGTCCGGGCGCGCCGATAACGTACGCCGAGCATCCGGGCGACTGCTTCGCCACGAATTTCGCGGTGGCGAGCGCCGATGTATAGAAATGCTCCTCGCTCACGGACAGTCCCATGCGCTCAAGCTTCTGCTGAAGCTCGAGCGGCGAGCGCTCGGATGAGTTCGTGAGGAAGAGAAAGTCCTTTTTCTCCTGATAGAGCCACTCGACGAATTCGCGCACTCTGGGAAGGATGCGGTTTCCGTGATAGATAACTCCGTCCATGTCGCATATAAAGCCTTTTTTGTCTTCGAGGCAGCTTACGATTTTTTTCATTTGTCGTTCCTTTCTCCCGTCGGGGAGGCGGCACACATCTTTTACCGCCGATTTATATCTGTATTCTTCTGCAGATATATTGTAACCGATTTTTTCGTCTTTTGCAAGAGGGAAGAAAGCGGAAAATGAATATATTTCTTCATGCTTTGCGCTGTTTGCGCGCTGTTTTCCGCATGTGCCGTGAGCGCGGCGCCTTCGGGGATCCTTCCGCAAATGTACAAAATCCGCGCGGGGACGGGCAAAGGGAGGACGGGAGAGGGGATACGCCGGCAGAGCGAGGCGGTTGTGCGGCGAAAACGGGAGCAAGATCGGGAGAGGCGGTGGGGCGGAATCAGCCGCCGGATCGGGAAAACAGCCGCCGCGCGGGCGCGATCTGCACTTTTCCCGCGAATTACGTTGTTAAAACAACGTAATTCAAAATCGATTCCGCCGAAATATACCCCTGCGGCGAGGCAGTCCGGTTTTACCCGGTGCAGACGGGATTTCGGATCCTCCCCGCTGCAGGACAAGCGGAATCACAGAATGAAGCGAAAAACGGCACGCACGGACATCCGGTAAAAAAGCGCCGTGCGGAAGGGGAAAGCCGAACACGGTACGAAACGGGGTGCGGCACGCAAGATGCGTGGTATAGGACGAAAGCATCTTTGCGTGAGCGCACGGAAAAACGGAAAACGGTGCAGGAACGCAGGCGGAGCGGCGGGCAGCATCCGGCGGTGCGCGACGGGGCGCAGCACAAGACTTTCCGGTTCTCCTCGCCGTTCAGCCTGCAGGATTTCCGAATCGCCGCACTCAGCCGAGCGCGGCTGCAAGCGCCGACACGTTTTCCGTCATAAGGGATATATATGTGGCTCCGGCGGCAAACTGCTCCGCCGTGAGGTTGTGGCACGCATTGAACTGAAGCACCTTCGCGCCCGTTTCCTCGGCGATCGCCTCGCATATCTCGGTTTTCGAAAGCTCTATGTGGAACACCGCGGGGATGTTCTCCTCCTTCACCTTCCCGATCAGGAACGCGACTGCGGCGGGGCTTGCCTCAACAGCCGACGAGCAGCCGGGGAACGCGGCGTAATAGTCGAGCCCGTACTCCTTCACAAAATACAGCAGCGGGAAGCGGTCGCCGAACACGACCGTCCGGCGCGTGCCGTTCCCTGCGACCTCGCGGAACGAAGCGTCGAGCTTTTCAAGCTCCGTGCGGTATTCGCTCTCGTTCGCCGCGAAGGTGTCGGCAAGCTCGGGCGCGCTCTCCGCAAGAACGCCGCGAAGTGCGGCGCATATCGAGATCACATTTACCGGGGAGGTCCAGACGTGCTCGTCGTATTCGCCGCGGGTGTGCCCGTCATCCGGATCCGCGCCGTCTCCGTGAGCCGGCGCATCACCGTCTTCCCCGTGATCATGGTCTTCGTCCGCGCCCTCGGGAATTTCCTCCTCGCGCAGCTTCACAGCTTCCGTGAGGCGGAATATCCTGAGCTCCTCATTATCCGCAGAGGCGATAACGCCGTTTGCCCATTCGTCCGATTCGCCGCCGACGTAGACGAACACGTCCGCGCGGGCGATCGCCGCGATATCCTTCGGCGTCGGGTCGTAGGAGTGGGACTCCCCGCCGGGCGGGAGAAGCATCACGATCTCGGCATCGGTTCCGCGGCAGAGCTGCCTTGCGAAATCGTAGCACGGGAAATTCGTACACACGACCGTGAGACGACCGTCTTTTTCACCGCCGCTGCCGCACGACGTGAGCGCGGCGGGCGAAAGAAGGAGCAGGACACCGAGCATCGCACAGATCAGCCGCCGCGCCGGGGAGCGGTACTCCGGGGTACGGGAGATGCGGCGGTGTGCGGAATGTGCATCGGGGGACGTGCGATGAAAACTTTGCAGCACGGCGGCTGCGGTGCGCTCCGCCTCGCGGCGGCAGCCGGGGGAAAAACGGCTGTGCGCTCCGGCTTTTCGTTCGCCGCGCACGATCTTTTTCAAAGCGGAAGATAAACCGCGCATCATACCGACTCCTTTCCCGCGCCGTCCGCGCACGATCCGCAGTATCCGAAAAGCATCGTCTTTTTTCCGTCCACGGTGAAATTCCTGCCGAGCGCGACGGAGGCGATCCTCCGGCTCTCGTTCTCGTCGAGATGTATGAGAAGTCCGCACGACAGGCATTTCAGATGAAGATGGCGGAGGCACGGCTCGCCCGTCATCGCCTGATAGTACGCACCGCGCTCGCCGCCGCGCGGGATACGTCTGATCTCTCCCTCGTCGCAAAGACGCGCGATAAGGCGGTAGACCGTGCTTTTCCCGGCGCTGTGCGAAACCGCGGCGCAAAGCTCCTCCGCCGTAAACTGCCGTTCGGCGTTATTCTTCATGAATTCACAGAGCGCGCGGCGCGCCTCCGTGTCGTAGGTTTTCATCTTCCGTTTTCTCCTTTGTGCAGGGGTGAATTTGAGAGTTACTCTCATATTATACTATGCTTTCTCCGACGTGTCAACAGCGGAATTTTCGCAAAATGCGATACGCGCCGACGCGCGGAGACGGCGGCGGCGTTCAAATCGCGCGCCGCCCTCTTGATTTTTTCCGGAGTTTATATTATAATGAACGTGATATTTGCCGAAAACGGCTTCGGGCGCTTCACGGACAAGGCGTATCCGGGCGATGATGTGCGAGGTGCGCGTGTGCGCTTCCCCCGGGGCGGTCCGCTTTTCCCGTTTCCGTTTACGGTACTTTCGGCACGGCAGCGCCGCGTGCGCCGCCGATATTTCCCGCACTCCGCAGTATATCAGACCGACAGGCCGCCGCGCGCGGCGGAAAGGTGATTTTTTAATGAAAACGAATAAGCTTCTCATAACTATTCTCGCCGTGTGTATGCTCATACCTTCGGTGATCGCGGTCGTCAGCTATTCGACAAGCGACGGACGAAAGATCTCCGCAAAGGCGGCAAGCACGCTGCGCGTGTCCGACATCAACGGAAAGGAATTCTCCTTTGAAAAGACAGGAGATGCGGAAAAGGACAAGATCATAACCATTTTCCGCGATATGCTCGACAACTCGGAAAAGGTATCCGCTCTTCCGGATGCTCTTTCCGGCGTGCCTTTCTACAAGGTCGTGTTCACCGCGGACAAGATCGACACCGTGTATCAGTTCTGGTTCTCGAAGGACGACACCGACACATACTACACCATGTCGGACGGAACGACCTACCGCGTGAACAAATCCTTCGTCGAGCCGTTTCTCTCGACCGACATCGCGCAGAGCCTCTATGTGAACTCCGTCGTGCCCGTCATGACGCTCTCGGGCGAATACTCCGTTCCTCCCGTATCCGCGGGAAGCGAAGCGTCGTCGTGGATGTACAGGAATCAGTCGGGGCTTTTCGTCTCCGCCGTAATGTCGAACGGTGAAAAGCAGTCCTCCTACGATGTCGAGGGCGGACTTGCCATGTCGTTCGACCGTGAGCCGGACAAGTTCACCGTGACCGTGGTCGGCGCGGACGGCACCGAGCTTTTCAGCGATCTCTACACGAACATCGCGTCGGCGAACATCCCCGAGGGCGCGTCCGTCTCCGTCAGCGCAAGTGCCGTATGGTATGAGGACGAAAGCCGCGATTACTACGGCACGCTCAATTACGAATTTTCCGCAGTCGTTTCCGCTCCCGCCGAATTCTATCCCGGTGTGACCTCGCTCGCGCAGGGCTCGTTCGTCTCGGTGACGGCGATAAACGTGAAGAACGCGGACAAGATCTCACTTTCGTCGAAGCCCGACATCGGCTACACTCCCGTCTGGTTCAAGGACGGCGATTACGTCCGCACGCTCGTTCCGTTCTCCGCCGATCTTGCGGTCGGAAAGTACGAGCTGACCTTCACATATGCGGGCGCGTCAAAGACGGTAATGATCGAGCTTACCGACGGCGGATACCGTCCGAGGGAATACACCGTTGACGATGCGGTAATGCAGAAGGCATACTCCGACGAGGCACTGAAGACGTACAGGGACGAGCTTTCGAAGCTTGTCTCCGAGACTGCGGACACACGTCTCTGGGACGGATACTTCCTCGCAAATCCCGCCTCGGGCGCGCCGATCTCCGCGGGCTTCGGTCACATGTTCAATCTCACGAACAAATCCGTGTCGTTCCGTCATGAGGGCGTCGATTACAAGTGTGTCGAGGGCACGGCGATCTCCGCGTGCAACGCGGGCAAGGTCGTATTCGCGGGCGAATTCGACTACACGGGACGAATCGTCGTGATCGATCACGGCTACGGACTCAAGACATGGTACTGTCATCTGTCGTCCTCGACGGTGAACGTCGGCGACGAGGTGAAACGCGGCGACAAGATCGGAACGGCGGGAAGCACCGGATTCACGAATCAGTCGGGCGTGCACGTTTCGATGACCGTTTTCGATCGCACGGTTCTCCCCTACAGCACATGGGAGGACAACACGGACTTCACCAATGCGGGGATCGCGCTCGGTATACCGATGTATGAAAAGAAGTAATTTTGATTTTCTCATAGTCGGAACGAATTTCATATCCGACAATTTCACCGATGCCGTGCGCCGGCTTGACGGGGTCGGCATCTCGGCGGTGCTTTCGCGCAGAAAGGAGACCGGCGAAGCCTTTGCTGCGCGCTCCGGCGCGGAGCGCATATTCACCTCGTTGAACGAGGCGTGCGCGGCGTATGAGGAAGGGGCGTTCGATGCGGTATACATTGCGTCGCCGAACGCGCTCCACATTCCGCAGTCGGAGTATTTTCTCGGTCACGGGATAAACGTGCTCTGCGAAAAGCCCGCCGCCGCGGATGAAATATCGCTTGAGGCGGCGATCGCCGCTGCCGAACGGAGCGGAGCCGTATTCGCGGAGGCGATGCGCCCTGCGCACGATCCGGCGATCGCACGGATAAGGTCCGCACTCGGCGAGATCGGACCGATACGCTCGGCGCGGTTTGAATTCACGCAGTATTCGTCGAGGTACGACCGCTTTCTTGCGGGCGAGCGGGTGAACACCTTCGACCGCACGCTCGGGAATGCGGCGCTGCTCGATCTCGGGGTATATGCGATAAGCTGTGCACTCATGATCTTCGGCGAGCCGCAGGGGGAGATCGTATCGCGTTCCGCGTTTCTCGACTGCGGCTTCGAAGCGTCGGGGAATGCCCTGCTTTCGTATCCGGGGTTCGTGCTTTCGGTCGTGTATTCGAAGGTTTGCGCATCGGGGCAGCCGTCGGTGATCGTCGGCGAACGCGGCTCGATAGAGATCGATCGGCTTTCGGAGCCGAAGAAGGTCATGCTGAAGCTGCGCGGCGGCGGTGAACGCGAGCTCTGCCCGGACGCCCTGCCGAACAACATGGTATACGAGATCGAGGATTTCGTTCGCATATGCCGCAATTTCGGCGATCCGCGGCAAAAAGCGGAGTACGAGAGGTATCTCGACCTCACGCGCGCGCAGTGTCGCCTGCTCGGGCGGATCGAAAGATCGTCCGGCATCCGCTTCAACTGACGGGAAAACGGGGAAACAGGGGAAACGACGCGGGAACCTTTTAAAAAAAGGTTCCCGCACCCTCCAAAACCTTTCAACCGAACGGTATCGGTGTAAGCCGTTCTCTCGGAAGGTAAGCGGAAAGGTATAGCTTGACTTCACGGACACGATCTTGCGTCGCTGCGGATTAACAGAGGCGGCAGGGAGATTTTTCTTCCTGCCGCCTTTTTGACCGCATCACAAAATTGCGTTTAATTCAAATTTGACGGTTGACACCCGCAGGCGTTCTGTGATACACTGTTTCCGATAAACCGACCATGCGTCTGTGCAGGGATTCGGAAAACTTATTTTTCGGAAATCGAAAGGAATAGACTTACATGAAACTTGTTCTCGACAAGCCTGTTACAGTTGCGCAGGGGCTCACCCTCGAAGAAGCGGACTGGGGTCCGTGGCAGTTTCCCCAGCTCCTGAAGAGAGAGGACGGCGTACTTTTCGCAAGCATCAACCTCGGTCCCGACAACTGGGAATCATACGGCGACACTCTGTGGTACAAATCCTCCGACAACGGTCGGACGTGGACGGACAGCAATCCGTCCGAAGCCGCTACCGCTTACCCGAAAGCCAAAAACGGAGACGGCTTTATGGCGAAGGACAGAGGCTACATCGACATTGACCCCAAGCTTCTCGAAGGAATCGAACCGAAACACGTTCTCAATTTCGACGACAAGCCCTTTTTCGACTATTATCTTTACTCCGATCTTCGCCCCGGAACGATTGACACCTCGGTAATGTTCATGAGGCTGAAGAAGGGCGAGACGGAGCAGGAGGGCTTTTGCCCGAAGGTCACGGACAATCCGGGACTTTGCATCGTCCGTCCGTCGGGAACGGACAAGCTTCTTCCGAACAAGATGTTCGGACGGTTGAGAGTCGCGCCCGACGGCAGTCTCTGGCAAATGCACTACGACAGAGGCTTTTTCGACGGCAAGTTCTGCGACACGTTCATCGCATACTACTACCGCTCGGACGACAACGGCGAAACATGGTCCCTCGTTTCCAGGCTCGATCCCCGCACGAATCCCGGCGCGTGCTACTACTGCGAGCAGGATATCGCATGGATCGACGACAGTCATGCCGTTACCTCCCTCCGTGCAAACGGGCTGTACACGGCAGTGTCCGACGACGGCGGATATACATGGTCAACTCCGAAAAAGACTGCGGACTTCGGCGTAGATCCCGCGCTGTGCGTTCTCAAATGCGGCGCGATTCTAATGACCTACGGCAGACCGGGATTCCTCGTCCGTCCGTGCTTTGACGGCAAGGGCGAAAAGTGGGAAGAGCCCATTGAGATCATCTCAACCGGAAACAACGCATATAAGATGAACGATCCGTCGAAGGCGGGAAATGCTTCCGAGTGGGGAACCTGCTCGTATTCCGACATCGTTCCCATCTCGGACAACGAAGCACTGATCGTATATTCCGACTTCTACGTTCCGGACGAAAAAGGAATAAAGAGAAAATCCCTCATGGTAATAAAGGCCACCGTAACGGACTGAGGACGCACGTCGTTTTTCTCATCCGATGCGCGCGCCGTTTAACCGTGAATACAAAAGAGCCTCCCGCAGCGGACGTTTCCGTTTTGCCGCGGGAGGCTTTTTCAATGTCTTTTTTTGCGGATTTCATCTTTCGTCCGGCGCTTTGTCAGTCGGCGTCCGGGTTCTTCTTTCGTCCGATCACGATCTGCGAAAGCACGATCCCGCAGAATATAAGCACGCAGCCGCCTATCGCAGGGGGCGTCATATTCTCGTGCAGGATAAGCGCGCCGCCTATCGCCGCCCAGACCGATTCCGTCGAAAGAACGATCGATGCGGCAGTCGGGTCCGCGTCCCGCTGACCGAGGAGCTGGCAGGTATACGCAACTCCGCTCGACATCACGCCGCCGTAGAGTATCGGCACAGCCGCGGCGCGGATCGCGTCAAGGCGTACCTCCTCGAAGATAAACGCGCAGATGAAGCCGAGGATAGCGCATACCGAAAACTGTATGCACGAAAAGCGGATCGCGCGCACACCGTGACCCGCGCGGTCGAGTGTGATTATGTGCGCCGTCCAGAATGCCGTACCGATGAACAGGAGCAGATCGCCGAGCCCGAGCGAACCGTAGGAGCCGCACAGGAGATAGAGACCGCCGACGGTCAGCGCCGCGCCGATCCACACGTTGATCCCGGTTTTCTTTCCGCAGAAGGCGTAGACGATCGGCACAAGCACCGTATAAAGTCCGGTGATGAACGCGCTCTTTCCCGCGCTCTGCGTGAACAGTATGCCGAACTGCTGAAGATTGGCCGCACTGAAGAGCACGACTCCGGCGATAACTCCGTACATGACCGTGCGCTTTCTCTGCTCGGGGGTCGATTTCCCCCGCTCGAAAATGAGGATGACGGGGACGAGGGAGAGCGCACCGACGGCAAAGCGCACGGCGTTATAGGTGAACGATCCGACGTGTTCCGAGCCGGCGCGCTGAGCGACGAACGCGAAGCCCCATATGATCGCCGTCAGGAGCAGGATGAGTGTGCTTTTTACTTTTTTGGATTTCATTTTTTGACATCCGGAGGGCCGACGGTGCGGTCTCCGGCTCCTTTCGGGGCGAGAATATGAAGCGGTGATTGCGGTGAGGCGGGGGAGATTAGCACGGCATTCGGAGAATGCCATGCAGGAGTATGATATGTTGGGGTTTCACCCCAAGCCCCAACGGGGACTCCGTCCCCTGAACACAGCATTACATTCAGCGGAAATTGCACGTTTACTTGCTGTGTTCCCGAGTTTGACGCAGTGCGTCAAACTCCAAAGTCAATTTGAACTTATTGCCTGGGGTGTCGCCCCCAAACCCCTGAGCGGGGAAAGCCCCCAGGACACAGCATAACATTTAGTCCGAACTTGTACGTCCACTTGCTGTGTCCCCGAGAATGACGCTTTGCGTCATTCTCCAACGTGAGACCTGTATCTGTAAAGCTCAGCTGAATCTGTGCGCTATCTTCCGATTCTAAGTGTTCTTCCGAGAGAACGACACACACCAATACTCTTTAGTTCAAAAGGTTTTGGAGGTTTCAGGAACCTTTTTTCAAAAGGTTCCTGAGTCCGTTCTCCTATTTCTTCTCGATCTCGCCGGCGGCGCTGAGCGCGAGCTTTGAGATCACGGGTCCCGTCAGCTCATAGATCAGCGTGCCGCAGAGAACGATGGCGCGTATCTGCCCGGCATACTGCGGGACCACGCTGTCCGCGACGAGCGTCAGACCGATCGCAACTCCCGCCTGCGGGACGAGCGTCCAGCCGAGGTACTTGCGCACCGTTTTCGGTGCGTGCGTGATGACCGCGCCGACAAACGCGCCGACAAACTTTCCGACGACGCGCATAATAACGTAGATCGCGCCGATAAGTCCGATCTTCGGGATCAGCGTTACATCAAGCTGCGCGCCCGACACGACGAAGAACAGCATGAACACCGGCGGCGTCACCGTATCGGCAATGCGGAACACGTCGTCCGCATCCTTCGATATGTTCGCAAGGAGCGCGCCGAATATCATGCAGGAGAGAAGCGAGGACGCGCCGAAGAAATCCGCCGCCGCCGAGCAGAGGAACACCACGCCGCAGACCGCGCACAGCCTGTTTGAGGATTTTTTGAAAAAGTGAAGCGGGATCATCATCACCGCCGCCGCTGCCGCGCCCACGACGATCGATATGCCGAGCTCGATGAACGGCTCCGCGATCGACATTGCGATGTTCACGTCCGATGCGGAATTGAGCGTTTTCGCCACAGTCACGGCAAATCCGAACGCGATCAGCGCGACCGCGTCGTCGAGCGCGACGACCGAGAGAAGCGTCTTTGTGAGCGGTCCGTTCGCGTTGTACTGCCGGATAACCATGATCGTCGCGGCGGGCGCCGTTGCGGATGCGATCGCGCCGAGCACGAGCGAAAACGCAAGCGTCTGTCCGGCAAAAAGAAGTCCGCACACGACCGCGCCCATTGCGCAGAGCCCCTCGAGGATCGCGATCACCACGGGGCGGACGCCGACCTCACGGAAATACGAAAGCTTGAACTCCGCGCCGATCGACAGTGCGATGAAGCCGAGCGCCATCTCCGACACCATCGAGATCGACGATGCCGCGTCGGCGGGAATTATCTTGAGAACGTACGGCCCGACGATAAGCCCGGCGACAAGATACCCCGTCACGTTGGGCAATCCGACCTTTTTCGCAAGGCGGCCGAAAAGAAGTCCGCCGAGAAGCATTATCCCGAGGTAAAAAAGCATGCTCATTACTTGTTAAGCCCCTTTCCGCGGGCAAAGTCGATCGGGAGAGAGAACATGATCCCGACATCCGGCTGAGAGAAATCGCCGACGATCTCCTCGGTTATCCGCACTATCGTATCAAGCTGATCCTCCCTTATGACGGTAAGGACGGTCTTGCTCGTCTTTCTCGTATCGTCCGTGAGGTATTTGCGGATCGAGCCGAAGAACGATATCTCCTCCTCGTCGTGCTTTGCTCCGTAAAGCTCGCGCGCCATTCCCGTGGAGTCGATTATCGTCGCGCCGCAGATCGCCGCGTGCGCGTATGCCGCCATGAGATCGTCAAGCTTTTCCGTCCTGTTCAGTATGAGAACAAACAGCTTCATAAAATTTCACCGTCTTTCGTTTTTTTGCGGCAGAGCGTTCCCGTGCTGCAATGCGTGCCGCGCGGCGCCGCCTTATGCATACGGATGTGCCGCATGATTTTCAGTGTACATTATAATACTGTTTTCCCCAAAATGCAAGCATTTGAAAAAACGCCTTTAATTTTTATCGCAAACACGCAAAGCGAAGGTATTTTAATCTTGATAAATCGCCGCCGCTGTGATATCATATACAATGTAAGGTCGTGCGCCGCACACATTGCGCCGCTTCCGCCTTTCGCAAACCTCGCTGATACGGAAAGGTAATTATATACCGATGTACAAAATAGTAAAAAAGGAAAATCTGAACCCGACGGTCACTAAGATGGTGATCGACGCACCGCTCGTCGCCGCAAAGGTCGAACCGGGTCAGTTCATAATTCTTCGCGTTGACGAAAACGGAGAGCGCATTCCGCTCACCGTGGCTGATTACGACCGCGAAGGCGGCACCGTCACGATAATCTTCCAGATCGTCGGTGCGACGACGGAAAAGCTGAACGCCCTCTCCGAGGGTGAATATATACGGGACTTCGTCGGTCCGCTCGGACGCGCGACCGAAACCGAAGGCAGGAAGAAGGTCGCCGTCATCGGCGGCGGCGTCGGATGCGCGATCGCGTATCCCGTGGCGAAAAAATTCCACGAAAACGGCGCGGCCGTTCACTCGGTAGTCGGCTTCCGCACGAAAGATCTCGTGATCCTCGAGAACGAGTTCCGCGCGGTATCCGACGAATACCGTCTGATGTCCGACGACGGAAGCGCGGGCGAAAAGGGACTTGTCACCGACGCTCTGCGCGCGCTGATCGAATCGGGTGAGAAGTACGACGAGGTCATTGCGATCGGTCCGCTTGTGATGATGAAATTCGTATGTCTTCTTACAAAGGAATACGGGATAAAGACCACCGTGTCGATGAATCCCATAATGATCGACGGAACGGGAATGTGCGGCGGCTGCCGTCTCACGGTCGGCGGCGAGGTGAAGTTCGCCTGCGTCGACGGTCCCGATTTCGACGGACACCTCGTCGATTTCGACGAGGCGATGAAGCGCGGCGCGATCTACCGCAGCGAAGAGGCTGCCGCCCGCGAGCATGTATGCAATCTTCTGAAGAAAGGCGGTGAAAACTGATGCCGAACATGTCGCCGAAAAAGAATGAAATGCCCTCCCAGGCGCCCGAGGTGCGTGCGCGCAACTTCGACGAGGTCGCTCTCGGATACACCGAGGAGCAGGCAATCGACGAGGCGAAGCGGTGTCTTAACTGCAGGAATATGCCGTGCGTCTCCGGATGCCCGGTCAGGATACACATTCCCGCGTTTATCGCAAAGGTCGCCGAGGGGGATTTCGAGGGCGCGTACCGCGTGATCTCCGAGGCAAGCTCGCTTCCCGCCGTATGCGGCAGAGTATGTCCGCAGGAGACGCAGTGCGAGTCGAAGTGCGTCCGCGGAATAAAGGGCGAGAGTGTCGGCATCGGCCGTCTCGAGCGCTTTGTCGCGGACTATCATATGAAGCATTCCGAGGAGAAGGTCGCCGAGCCGAAAAAGAACGGTCACCGCGTTGCGGTGATCGGTTCGGGTCCCGCGTCGCTTGCGTGTGCGGGCGATCTTGCGAAGCGCGGCTTTGACGTTACGGTATTCGAGGCGCTCCACACGCCGGGCGGCGTGCTTGTCTACGGGATCCCGGAATTCCGTCTGCCGAAGGAGATCGTGCGCCGTGAGATCGACGGTCTGCGCGAGCTCGGCGTGGACATCGAGTGCAACATGGTCATCGGAAAGATCCTCTCGATCGACGAGCTCGAGGAGCGCGGATACGAAGCCGTATTCATCGGCACGGGCGCCGGACTTCCGAAATTCATGAACATACCGGGCGAGAATCTCCCGGGTGTGCTTTCCGCAAACGAATTCCTCACAAGAGTAAATCTGATGAAGGCATACCGCGAGGACTCCGACACGCCGATACGCCGTTCGTCCCGCGTTGCGGTAGTCGGAGGCGGAAACGTTGCGATGGATGCCGCGCGCTGCGCGCTCCGTCTCGGCGCGAAGGAGGTCTCGATCGTATACCGCCGCAGCGAAGCGGAGCTTCCCGCGCGGCGCGAGGAGGTCGAGCACGCGAAGGAGGAGGGAATCGTATTCCGCTTCCTCACGAATCCCACCGAGATACTTGCGGGCGAGGACGGAACCGTCGGCGCGCTGAAGTGCGTCGAGATGGAGCTCGGCGAAGCCGATGCGAGCGGACGCCGCCGCCCCGTGACGAAGGAGGGCAGCGATTTCGTCATTGAAGCCGACACGGTGATAATGGCTCTCGGCACAAGTCCGAATCCGCTTATCAAATCGACCACGGAGGGACTCGAGACCCAAAAGTGGGGCGGCATTGTTGCGGACGAGCACGGTCTGACCTCGCGCGAGAACGTATACGCCGGCGGAGACGCCGTGACCGGTGCGGCAACCGTAATTCTGGCGATGGGCGCCGGCAAGGCTGCCGCTCAGGCGATCGCGGAGAAATTTGAGCAATAAGGTCGGCGGGCAGTGCCCGCAGCCAAAAGGACACGGATTACAAAAAACGTAACTGTGTGTTTACTTACCGTGTCCGCGAGAAATGGGCAACGCCCATTTCTCCAACGTGAGACCTGTATCTGCGAAGTATAGCAAAACTTACAAGCTATCTGCCGATTTTAAGTGTTCTTCAGAGAGAAAATCTTGCCCCAATACCCCTCAGTTCAAAAGGTTTTGGAGGTTTCAGGAACCTTTTTTCAAAAGGTTCCTGAGTCCGTTCCCTCCGTTTCCTCTCCCTCCCCGAAGCGGGTTTCGATCAGGCGGGGGCAGCATTCGGGGGAATATCTCCATTCCGAGATATGCGGTGTGCGGTCGGGATCGACGAAGTACCGCAGCGGCGGTCTTGTCTCTATCTGTGCCGCCGTATCTATGATGATAAGTTTTATTTTCATCCTTTCGGGGATAATACTTTTGATGTAGACCGCGCAGTGCTTGCCGGGTGCGGCTCCGTCGCGCAGTTCCGCAAGCCCGCAGAGATTCGGCATCAGCTCGACGAACACGCCGTATTCCTCGACCGATCTCACCGTTCCCGTGACCGTCTGCGCCGGGCTGAACAGCGCGGCGTTCTCCTCCCATGTGCCGAGCAGCTCGCGCAGGCTCATATATATGCGCGATCCGTTATCCCCGACGTCCCTGACCGCCGCCCACAGCTTCTCGCCGACGGCGACGCGCTCTCTCGGATGGGATATCCGCGATACCGAAAGCGTATCCACGGTCATGAGTGCGACAAGCCCGCATCCTATATCAACGAACGCGCCGAAGCTTTCGAGATGCGTCACGCGCACGGGGATTATGTCCCCCGGTACAAGGCGCGACACCCGATCCTCAAAGCACCTCTTCTGCGCCTGCGCGCGCGACAGCATCGCTGCCGTCCGCCCGTCGGCGTCGGTGAAAAATCCCGTCACGGTAAACGCAACCGCGTGTCCGACCCGCGTTATCACCGCGATATCCTTGATCTCCTCCCCGGCGGGGGAATACGCCGCGCTGTCGCGCTTTATGTATCCGTTCATTCCTCCGAGGTCCACCGTGAGCGTCATTTCGGTACAGTCGCACTTCACGGCGAGCGCTTCAAGTATCCGCCCCTCGCGCATTGCGCGTTCGAGCATTTCGCGCGACGATATGTACTCGGTATTCTGCGGCGTGCCGAAAAGCCCGCCCTCCGGGAGATAGCGTTTGTCCGTCATTTTGGTCTTTCCTTTCGGTTTTTATTTTTCTTGTAAATCATATGAAACGTGTCCCCTGATAATTCCTTATATCCTGCAAGTCGATTCGGCTTTTACATAAGATTTTTACCGCCGCCGGGCGGAAAGGAGATGCTATGAGAGAAAAGTCAAAGTCCGTCAAAAGATCCCCCCGCACCGTTCTTGCGGAGGCGCTGACGGTAATTTTCGCCTCCGCGCTGTTCGGAATATCGATGAACGCTTTCCTCGTTCATCCCGGATTGATCATCGGCGGTGCGACCGGTATCGCAACCGTGGTGAACTATCTGTTCCACGTTCCGATCGGTATCATCGTCATCGCGGTAAACCTTCCGCTTCTGATAATCAACGTCCGTCAAAGCGGCATCCGCTCGATGATGAAAACGATAATCGGAACGGTCGTTTCGTCCGTTGCGATCGACGTGTTCTCGTTTATCCCGGCGATGTCCGACGATATGCTGCTGTGCGCGCTTGCCGGCGGCGGCGGAATGGGCGTCGGTGCGGGAATCATGTTCATCCGCGGCTTTACGACGGGCGGCGGCGACCTGTGCGCGTCGATGATAAACAGGCGCGCGCCGCGCTTCTCGCCGGGGCGTCTGATCCTCATAATCGACGCGACCATAATCGTGGCGGCGTCGATCGTAATGCAGAAATACGAAATTCTGATATATTGTCTTGCGGCGTCGGCATCGTACGGGCTTGCCGTGGATTTCGTGATAAACGGCGCATTTGTCTGCCGCAGCGTATTCATTATATCGGATATGCACGAGGAGATCGCCGACCGGATCATACACGAGCTTGACCGCGGCGTGACGGTTCTCGAGGGGGAGGGCTGGTATACGAAGGAGCCGCGGAAGGTGCTGCTCTGCGTTGTCCGCCGCCGCGAGGAATTCTCGCTGCGAAAGCTTGTCGCCGAGATTGATCCGAATGCATTTATCATACTTTCGTCGGGCGCCGAGGTCATCGGTCACGGATTCGAGCGCGAGCGGTAAGGTAACGGAGCCGCAGGCGCGGCGGATATGCTCCGGCGGTATTTAATAAAGTAAAAATTTTGTTAAATCGTTGATTTAATGCCGGCTGTGCGGGATAATAATTGCAGGGAATTTTATTTCATAAAATTCCGCGGCTTGCGCCGCCCGTGCTTCGCACGGCTGCAATATTGACGTCAGGACACAGTATTACATGAAACGGTAACTGCACGTTTGTTTACTGTGTCCCCGAGAAATGGGCAATGCCCATTTCTCCAAAGTGAGCTCGACTTTGCACGAGCGCTAAATTCCGATGTGAGTCCGGACCGGATGCACGGTATAACATTATTCTGTAACTGCACGCTCACTTACCGCATCCGAACAGCCGTTTACGCACGATGCAGCTCCGCGCCATGCGCGGTTCGCATATAAAGATATCAAATGTCCCGGAGGTACACCATGAGAAGCAACGACAACGAAAAAACAATCACGTTCACACTCGGCTCAAACGACGAACGTGAGATGAAAATGATCCTCTCCGCTGTCTATGAGGCGCTGAGCGAAAAGGGTTACAATCCGGTTCACCAAATAGTCGGATACATCCTTTCCGGGGATCCCACATACATTACAAACCATAAAAACGCGCGCAGCCTCATCTGCCGCATCGACCGCGACGAGCTCATGAGCGCGCTTGTCCGTACATATCTCGGGATAGACCGCAAATGACGGTATATGATCTGACAAAACATGCCGAGTGCTCACTGCCCGAAAATGCGGCGGTGGCGCTCGGCAATTTTGACGGTGTTCACATAGGGCACCGCCGCCTGTTTGATTCGCTCGAAGGGGATTTGCCGAAGGCTGTATTCACCTTCACCGATCTTCACCGAGCCTCGCCGTGCGTCCTGACGGAGACCGACGAAAAGCTTTCGCTGATTGCCTCCTGCGGAGTGGAATACGCAATTCTCACCCCGTTTGCCGAGGTTCGCGGCATGACGCCGGAGGCTTTCTGCGATTTCCTTGCGGACGGTTTGAAGATTTCCCGCGCGGTATGCGGATACAATTTCACGTTCGGAGCGGGTGCCGCCGGGAAAAGCGCCGATCTCGAGCGCCTTCTCAAGGAGCGCTCCGTCGGCTGCACGGTGATCGGTCCCGTATCGGTCGGGGGCGAGACCGTATCTTCAACAAAAATCCGCGCGTTTCTCGCCGACGGCGAGGTCGGTCGCGCCGCCGAGTTTCTCGGACGCGATTATTCCGTATCGTTCCCCGTGATCCACGGCAGGGAGCTCGGTCGGACGATCGGGATTCCCACGGTAAATCAAGTGTTCCCCGACGGTCACGTTATTCCGAAGCACGGGGTTTATGCCGTGCGCGCATACCTCGGCGGCATGGCTTATTCCGGAGTATGCAACATCGGGCTCCGTCCCACGGTGGGGGATCAGCGCGGTGTGACTGCGGAGACACACATCATCGACTTTTCCGGGTGGCTTTACGGCGAGACGGTGAGAATAGAATTCGTAAGCTATCTCCGACCTGAGGTGAAGTTCCCCACGCTCGACGCGCTGCGCGCACAGATACTGACGGATATCGAAAAAACGAAAGCGCTTGTCTGAGTCCGCGCCGGAACGCGGCATATCGACGGCGGCGCTCCCGAGCCGTCCGCGCTCGGCGGATGCGCCGTATTCAAAACAAAAGATCAACCCAAAAGAAAGGATGCTTTCGCCCGGCGAAAGCCGTATCGGTGAAAAATGAAAAGATTACTTGCCCTGATTTTCTCCCTGATCTTCATCGCCTCGCTGTCGCTCCCTTCGTTTGCGATCGACGATCCGCCAGAGGTCGAAAAATGTCAGTCCGCGTATCTTTATTCGTTCGCAAACAACCGCGTACTGTATGAATACAATCCCGAAAAGAGGGTCTACCCCACTTCGACGGTCAAGATAATGACGGGGCTGCTCGCGCTCGAGCATTTTGCGGGAGCGCTCGACACCGAGGTCACCGTCACTAAGGAGATGCTGTCAAAGGTCAAGGGAAATAAGCTCTCTCCGTCGCTCACCGCCGGGGAGGTTGTAACGGTCGAACAGATGCTCTACGGATGTCTTGTCGGCGGCGCAAATGATGCCGCCTATGTTCTCGCTTATGCGACAAGCGGAAATGTTGAATCCTTTATAACCGATATGAACGCAAAGGCGGCTCTGATCGGCGCGTATTCCACAAAATACACAAACCCCACCGGAATGCACGACGATGCTATGTACACGACGGCGCGCGACACCGCGCAGATTGCGATATACGCGCAGAAGAACGAGGATTTCGCACGGATAGTCAAGACCCCGAAATACGTTATGGAGAAAACGGATCTGCGTCAATACCGCGATATTTACAACCGCAATGCGATGATCTCGAAATTTTACGCGGCGGGATACTACGACGAGCGCGCCGTGGGCATCAACGCAGGAGCCACCTCGTCCGGCGGATATTGCACGGTGCAGATGATGACGGACAGCAAAACAAATCTCTCATATCTCGCTGTCGTGATGGGTGCCGAGGAAAACGAGGCGGAGAAGAAAATCTATTCATATGAGAACGCAAAGGCACTGCTCGATTGGGCGTTTGCGTCGTTTACATACACGGAGGTTTTGTCGACGGATAAGGTCGTCTGCGAGATTCCGGTTTCTCTTTCGTCCGCAGTGGATTATGTAACACTGCAGCCGAAGGAGAGCCTGACGGTATATCTCCCGTCAGATGTTGACTTGAAAACCGATATCACAATTCACTACACAACGCTTTACGAAACGCTTGCCGCCCCCGTGAAATCCGGAGATATCGCGGGGCAGGTCACGGTTATGTACAACGACGAAATACTCGGCACGGTCGATCTTATCACGACGGCGGACATATCACGGAGCGAATTCCTTTATATGCTGTCGCAGATTGAGGAATTCACGAAAAGCAAGGGGTTTATCGCCTTTGCGGTCAGCGCGGTCGTGCTGTCGGTAGGATATGTGCTGATACAGGCGTTTCGCCGCGGACGCGCCGCTCGCCGTCTGTAAAGTGCCGGCTGCGGCTGTAAGGGTGGCGGCCGGAACCGTACGGCGGCTGCTCCCGAGGCTGTGCGGACGATTTCCTTGCTGTGCCGCGCGGGCGGTTGAAGCTGTACGGTGTATGGGCTGACAGAAACGGTAGTGCACGAGCGGCTGAAGCTGTACGGCAGAGCCTCGGCATGGCGGGCTGACAATTGCGGTACGGTGGTTGACCGAGCGCAAGTGCGGACGATTTTCGCACCGCGACGTGACGGAATGCGGGTGTTTTCGAAGTTTCACTTTCAATTTACGTTGTTAAAACAACGGAATTCGTTCTGCCGAGCGCGGAAGCGGACGATTTTCGCGCCGCGACGTGACGGAATGCGACGTGCGCAATCCCGTTTCCGGACTCTCCGCCACCGGCGGACGGGCAGTGCATCTCGTCGAACACCTCCCGCGCGGCGCGGTATTTTTATATTTTCAAGAAAAAACGAAATTGTACTTGATTTTTCTCTTGCTATGTGGTATAATTCTATGGAATTAAAAGTGAATACCGTTTTTACTCGGAGAAGTCGCGTAGCTGGTCGAGCGCGCACGATTGGAAATCGTGTAACCCTTAACGGGGTTCGAGAGTTCGAATCTCTCCTTCTCCGCCAAAAAGAAACGACAATTTTCTTTCGGAAGATTGTCGTTTCTTTTTGTTCTCTTCACTTTTATCTTTTCACTTTTCTCTCTTCTCTTAAATTGTCGTTTCCAGAGAAAAGATAAGAGTGAAAAGAGAAGAGAAAAGGTAGCTTTGCTTCGCAAAGCGTTGAATTATATAATAATTTGTGGTATAATTCAATCAGAGGTGATGACGAATGAACAGTCCTTTGCTCGATAAATCTCTTGATTTTGCAACACAGGTAGTATTGTTTTACGAGGATTTTTCTAAAACAAAAAAAGATACAACAATCGCAAAACAGTTACTTCGTTCTGCTACAAGTGTTGGTGCAAATATAAACGAAGCCATATACGGTAACAGCAAAGCGGATTTTATATCAAAGCTTCATATTTCACTTAAGGAAACCGGTGAAAGCATATATTGGCTCACGCTTCTGAAAAGAACAAATCTGATAGAATATAACTTTGATGAACTCCTTTCTCTTGCAGAAGAAATTAAGAGGATGCTGATTGCATCACTTAATACCGCAAAGGAAAATAAATGAAGATTCTTTTTACTGCATTCAAAGGCGTGCACAACACTTCTTTTCAGTTAGTGGATCAAACGGCAGCGAATCATATTTTATTAACCAATAGTTTTCAAGGATTGGAAAAAGACATTTCATTTATCAGTAGCGATTATAGCATAGTGTATATGTTTGGAGTCGATAAGAAACTGATAGATAAAGTCAGAATCGAAACGTGTGCAAAGTACAATGATGAAACGGTTTGTACAGATTTTAATGTACATTATTTAGAAACAATGCTTAGAAGCGCAGACATCTCTTACACCATATCAAATAAACCGACCCGTTATCTATGTAATGCGGCGTATTATCATATGCTAAAGAAAAATCCTAATACAGTTTTCATTCATATTCCATCATTAAAAGGTATGAGGATTGAACTGATGGATAAACTGATCGCATTTTTCAACGATATATGTTCCAACTAAAAAACTGCGAGAGTTCGAATTCATACGAAAAAGTGCCGAAAATATCTTTTTCGTAGCCCATAGACACAAAAAGCGCTCTGTTTTCAGAGTGCTTTTTTGCATATTTTATCAGAAATTTCGGCGAGTGCGGGGCGAGCGTGCAAACTGCCGTCGAAGCGAAAGAGGTCGCGCGGACCTTCCGCCGAGGCAGAAAAAGATATGAGAAAGCTCTCCCGGCGCGGCTGCTCCGATGCGGGGATTTGTGACAAACTCCCTCACCTTGCAGTGTGTGCGCTGCTTCGCCGCAAAAATGCGGCGCGTCTGCCGCCGAAATTCCCCGCCGATTCGCCCTGAAGCTTCGCAAATAAGCCTGCCGAATGCTTCGCCGCCAAAGCTTTTACCGTAAAACAGATTCGCCGCGAAAATGCGGCGCGATCCGCAAGTCAGGAGGAACATATGAATCCCGTTATCCGAAAAATGCGCGAGGACGACTTCGATATGCTGTATGCGCTGCTGTCCGATCCTGCGGTTATGGCTTATCTCGAGCCGCCGTACGGCGAGGAGCAGACAAGGCGATTTCTTGAAAGCGCGGGGCTGTCGGAGCCGCCGCTCATCTGCGCCGCCGAGGACGACGGAAAATTCATCGGATATGTGATCCTGCACGGATACGACGAACACAGCATGGAGGCGGGGTGGGTTCTCCTCCCCGAATTCCGGGGGCGCGGATACGCTTCGGCGCTGACCGATCTGCTTATCGCCGAGGCGGAGCGTAAAGAAAAGGACCTTGTGATCGAATGCAGCCCGGATCAAACGGCAACAAAGCATATCGCCGCAAAGAAGGGCTTCACATACCGCGGATGCGACGGCGGACTTGAGGTATACCGGCTTGACCTCCGGAAAGCGGACACGGATCACGCCGAGTGAGGGTACGGAATCGCTCGGCGGGAGAGTTTCGGGAAGGCGGAAGGTCCGAAAACCCGCGAAATTCGAGAATCCGCAGATCGTGACGCCCGGTAAAACACACGTACCGCGAAAACGTCTTACATCCGTCCCCCGACCCTCGGGGACTTTTTATTATGTGCTTTCTCTCATCCCGATCGTCCGCCGCCGTTATTATGCCTTGACACCTGTTATGAATTATGTTACAATTAATACACATAATTACCGATAAAATCGAACATCCCGTCCGGCGGAAGCGGAAAAATCCGTCTCCGCCGCTTATGAACCGAAACAATACAACGAAAAGAAAGGACGCTTTCGGATGCCGAAAGCCGAGATCTGCAAAATGAAGAAAACGATAGCGCTTGCGCTCAGCCTCTGCACGCTTGCATCGACTCTTATGTCATGCTCCTCCTCAGATGCCGGAAAATACTCTCCCGAAATCACCGTATCGTCATCGAACGCGGATGATTATGCGGTATGGCTGACGAACCGCCTCGGAGACAAGCTTACCGACAGCATCTATCTTGCGCTCGGAAGCGATGCCTCCCGCGGTATCGACATGACGGATTTTGAAAACGACGGATACATACTGCGCACCGAAGGCGGCAGTGTGACCGTCGCGGGAAAGACCGAGACCGGACTTGACCTCGCCGTGCGCAGGTATGCGAACGCGGTCGAGGCGGGCACCGCGTCTGAGCTCGACGCATCGTACCACGAGGGATACCGCATCGAAAAGCTTATGCTCGCGGGGCACGATATATCCGAATACGCGATCGAGTATCCCGCAGAGCACAACGAGAACATGCTCTATGCCGTCTCGGAGATGCAGAGGCTCATAAAAAAGGCATGCGGCGCAGAGCTTGATGCCGCGCAGGGAATCTCGGTCAGAGAATGCGCGATAGAATTCCGCCACAGCCGGGACGATAGCCTGCGCTATGACGGATACCGCTACTTCTTCGAGGGAAGCCGCCTTGTCATCGAGGGCGCCGTCGAGCGCGGATGCATGTGGGGCGTGTGGTTCTTCCTCGAAAACGAGCTCGGCTGGGAATGCATAAACTACGGAAACAGTCTCCTCCGCGAAGCCGATCTCATCGAGGTGAGCGCCGACTGCGAAAAGACCGCCGTTCCGTCGTTCGACTATTTCGATCCCCACGTAACGTACGGTATGAAGACGGACACGGAACGCTACAATCCCCGGAAGTCAATCGATCCGAAATATTCCTACGGCGCGATCTCATACGCATGCCACGGAACCCAGATGAAAAAATGGGGCGCCTACAACACGGTAGATTATCAGCTCTGCTACACCGACGAGGGTGTGTTCTACAATGTAAAGGATGATATCATCGAGCGGACCGAGAATGCTCTTGCCGCCGGCTCGGTCATCGGAAAGGACCTCAAATCCGTCGATGTCTCACAGGGTGACAACGGCGACTACTGCCACTGCACGGAGTGCATGAAGGTCTTCAAGGAAGAGGGCGGTGCCATGTCGGGCTGCGTTGTGCGCTGGGCGAACAGGCTTGAGGAGGAGATTTCGGCAGAGGAAGGCGGAAAATACGACGGGCTTGTGTATCTTATCTTCGCGTACATGGGAACTCAGCCCCACTGCAGGACCGCGCCGAACGAAAACGTGTATCTTACCTTTGCGATGAACGGCACCTGCTCCGCGCACGGCATCAACAGCCGCAAATGCACATCGCGCGGCCCGCTTGGCCCGGTCACGGAGCAGCCGATAATAAACAACGACAACTTCGCCGAATGGACGAAGGGCTGGTGCGATCTTTCGGACAACATCTACATCTGGTACTACGGACTTGACACAAGCGTACAGCAGTACACGATAATCGACGCGTTCTTTGACGATATGAAATTCTTCGCGGAATGCGGAGCCGCCGGAGTGTTCCTACAGTTTGAGACAAACGGGCTCGGAATGCAGCCCGTATGGGGACAGCTCGCCTACATGATGAATTGGAATCCCGACATGACGCGCGAGGAATACGATCTCGCTCTCGAGCATCTTCTGCAGAAGGATTACGGCGACGGATACGGGTACATTCTCGAATACCTCGATATCTGGCAGGAATCGCAGGACAAAAACAACTGCTGGGACTGCTGGGAATATGCAAGCATCCTCTCGGACACATACGACACGGAATACTACGCGGAGAATTTCGACCGCTCGGTATACCTTCTCGAGCGCGCCGCCGAGCTTGCGTCGAGCAAGGCGCAGCAGACGAGATGCGAGCTTCTGACGGCACATATATATTATGAAGGATGCTATTCCTCATATTTCAGGGCATACGACAACGGCGACACCGAGCGGATAGAGGTTCTTTCCGAGCGGTACGACCGGATAATGAAGATACTCGCGGAGAACCGTATAAACTACAAGTGGATGAACGGCGGTGCCGCCGCTATTCAGACGAATCTCGAGGATTCCGCATGGCTCGACTGGATCAAGGTGCGCGACGAGCTCCCGTGCGGGGATGTTCGGCGCCCCATGCCGGATAAGTATTCGGGCTGAACGGCGCGCGGGGAGGCTCGGGGTCCGTCTTCGAGGCAAACGGGGGGCACACGGACACTCCCGCCCGGCGCAGCGGAGCGATCGAGGCGGCGCGGGGAAGCGGGAGAAGATGTGAGGCAGCACACCGAGCATAGAGATACTGCATCCGAAACGAAAGCGGACGGGACTGCGTGTCCGACGCGGCAGACAAACAAGGTTGCGCGCCCCGCCTCCGAGACAGAAGAGATGTGAGACGGCAAGCCCGGCGCGGGAAGCGCAGACGGACGAAGGAGAACGTACATTCGCGCAAATACGGTGATCCAGCCGCGGCAAGCCCCGCTGCGGGAAAGTGAAGTGCCTCCCCCGCCGAAGAGGCGGTGAGGCGAACACTGCGAGAACGGGCGAGGATGCGTGTTCGATGTGATATGGGTGTTTTCCGGAATTCGAAGTCGGCGCGTCCGCCGAGTGCGGCGACAGGGTGTTTTCCGGATTTCGAAAATGATTTACGTTGTTAAAACAACGGAATTCGAAGTCGACGCGTTCGCCGAGCACGGCGACAGGGTGTTTTCCGGATTTCGAAAACGATTTACGTTGTTAAAACAACGGAATTCGAAGTCAGCGCGTCCGCCGAGCACGGCGACAGGGTATTTCCCGGACTCCCAAAACGATTTACGTTGTCAAAACAACGGAATTCGAAGTCGGAACGTCCGCCGAGCACGGCGACATGGTGTTTTCCGGACTCCCAAAACGATTTACGTTGTTAAAACAACGGAATTCGAAGTCGGCGCGTTCGCCGAGCACGGCGACAGGGTATTTCCCGGATTCCGAAAACGATTTACGTTGTTAAAACAACGGAATTGCATTAATATGCCGCTGTTTAGGGCGTTTCCCGACCGCCGTGTCAGGGAAACGCCTTTTCATTATCTGCGCGGCTTTTTCTCCGTCTGCCGAACGGATCGCCTGCGCCGAGTAAAACCGTCCGCCGCCGCGCATCGCACGGATAATTTCGTCTCGCTAAAGCCGAATTCCGTTGTTTTAACAACGCAAATCACAAAATAATTTGCAGAAATACCCGCCCCTCTCCATCTGCGGCGTGAAAACGGCAGGTTTTCCGCATATCCGGGAACGGACATTATCGCCCGACGCGGGAACAGGCAAAACAGCGTGAGGCGAGAGCGCCGCCGGATCGATGCGAACGTATATTCGTGCACATACGGCAAGCCCGGCGCGGCGGCTGCCGGACGGAGGGATTTGGCTGTCCGTCCCTTCGCCCGAGGTGGGAATGCGTCCGCGGGAACCTGCGGCATCCGTCTTTCCCGACGCTGTGCCGCCGGGGACATGGGCGGCGTATCCCGCCGCAAATTCTCCCGTCCGGCTCGCCGCTCCTCGGCAGGACACAAATTCTCCCGTTCGCCTCGCCGCTCCTCGGCAAAACACAAATTCTCCCGTCCGCCTCACCGCGCCTCGGCAGGACGACGGAAAATCCGAAAAAACCGCCCGCAGCTATTGACAAGCGGTGATTTTTTGTGATATAATGATTCTACCTCACGCGGGGAGGTCTTTTTTCTGTGCACAAAAGTGCGGAAAACGCCCCGCTTATGCGAGGGAGGCACGGTTAGTATACCGTATTCACGGGGAAACCCGAATTTTCAAGGAGGTGCCGAAACATGAGAGTAAAGATCACTCTCGCCTGCAGCGAATGCAAGCAGCGTAACTACGATACGAAGAAGAACAAGAAAAACGATCCCGACAGACTCGAGATGAATAAGTATTGCCGCTTCTGCCGTAAGCATACGCTTCACAAGGAAACCAAATAAGGTGAAAGGAGCAAATGATGGCTGACATCGAAAAGAATGTCCGTACCGAAGAAGGTACCGACGCCAAAGAGCTTCCCAAAAAGAAGTCCGCTGACAAAGCTGACAAAAAAGCAAAGAAAAGCGATAAGCCTGCGCTCCGTACCCGCATGGGAGCATGGTTTAAAGCGTTCAAGTCCGAGTTCGGAAAGATCGTCTGGACTTCCCCGCGCGCAGTGCTCATGAATACCGCCATGGTGCTTGTCACCGTTGCGATCGTCGCGGCGGTAATCGGTCTGCTCGACTACGTTTTCTCAACCACAATCGTCGGTCTGAGCCGTATTATCTGAGAAAATGAGCGATTTCAACGAGCAGAACGTCGGAGCAAGATGGTATGTCGCGCATACCTACTCCGGCTATGAAAACAAAGTCAAGATGAATCTCGAAAAGATCATCGAGAACCGTAACCTTTCTCATCTTATCTTCGACATCCGCATCCCGACGGAGACCATTGTGGAATCAAACGGCGGTGAGGAAAAGGAGATCGAGGAGAAAATATTTCCCGCGTATGTCCTTATTAAAATGATTATGACGGACGAAAGCTGGCACGTTGTGCGCAACATTCGCGGCGTGACGGGCTTTGTCGGTCCAGGATCAAAGCCCGTTCCGCTCTCCGACGAGGAAGCGGAGGCTATCATCAGCGAAAGCCGCACTTCGCAGAAGGAATCGACGCTCAAGGTCGGCGATGCTGTCGATATCGTCGAGGGCATCTTCGCGGATTACAGCGGTCGTCTCGATGAGATCTCACCCGACGGAAACGAAGTCACCGTTATCGTATCGACGGTCGGACGCGACATGCCGATCAAGCTCGATATGAAGCAGATCAGAAAGAAAAAGGACGACTGATCTTCGGGATGCCGCCCCGGTAAAACGGCATTTGTGGGAGGGAGAAAATTTTTCATTCTCCCGTCATAAACCACGACCGCGCAAGCTCTGCGCGAAAGAAAGGATTTTTGAAAATGGCAAAGAAAATAATCGGCTATATCAAGCTTCAGCTCCCCGCGGGCAAGGCAACTCCCGCTCCTCCCGTGGGACCTGCTCTCGGTGCGTACGGTGTGCCGATCCCGAACTTCACCAAAGAGTTCAACGAGCGTACCAAGAATGACATGGGTCTTATCATCCCCGTTGTCATCACCGTTTACGCCGATCACTCCTTCTCCTTCATCACCAAGACTCCGCCCGCCGCCGTTCTTATAAAGAAGGCTTGCGGAATCGAGACCGCTTCGGGTACTCCGAACAAGACGAAGGTTGCGACGATCACCAAGGCGCAGATCGAAGAGATCGCAAAGACGAAGATGCCCGACCTCAATGCGGGCAGCCTTGAGACCGCAATGAGCATGATCGCAGGTACGGCACGCTCCATGGGCGTTACCGTTGCCGACTGAGGAGGGTTTGACAGATGAAATTCGGTAAGAAATACACTGACAGCGTTAAGCTGATCGATACTTCAAAGCTTTACGACGCAGGCGAGGCAATCGATCTCGTTTGCCAGACCTCCAAGGCTAAGTTCGACGAGACGATCGAGCTTCACATCCGCCTCGGCGTTGACTCCCGTCACGCAGACCAGCAGGTCCGCGGTGCGGTCGTTCTCCCGAACGGAACCGGTAAGACCGTCCGCACTCTCGTATTTGCAAAGGGTGATGCCGCAAAGGCTGCTGCCGAGGCAGGCGCCGACTATGTCGGCGAAGCTGACCTCGCAGAGAAGATCCAGAAGGAAAACTGGTTCGACTTCGATGTTGTTATCGCAACTCCCGACATGATGGGCGTTATCGGACGTCTCGGTAAGATCCTCGGACCTAAGGGACTCATGCCGAACCCGAAGGCAGGCACCGTTACCATGGATGTTGCGCGTGCGGTAAACGAGGCTAAGGCAGGTAAGATTGAGTACCGTCTCGACAAGACGAACATCATCCACTGCCCGATCGGCAAGGCTTCCTTCGGCAAGGATAAGCTTCAGGAAAACTTTGACACGTTGGTGGGCGCCGTCATCAAGGCAAGACCGGCTGCTCAGAAGGGTCAGTACATCAAGAGCTGCGTCATCGCTTCCACGATGGGCCCCGGAATCAAGATCAACGGTTCCAAGCTCGGCTGATAGGCTGATAAATCGAATAACAACAAAAGGAACCGTCTCCGGACGGTTCCTTTTATATTAGGAAGAAGTACTCCGGGGAAACCCCTTTTTACAAAAAGGGGATTTCCCCGGACCCCATGCGGGGACGATGCGGGACGCGAGAGAACGGTGCGAGGGAACGATGCGGGGAACGATGCGGGGAACGATGCGGGGAACGATGCGGGGAACGATGCGGGGAACGATGCGGGACCTTTTTGAAAAAAGGTCCCTGCACCCCCAAAAACTTTTGAACTGAATGGGATCGGGGGTAAAGCTTTCTTTCGGAAGAATACTTAAATTCGGAGGATAGCTTGTAAGTTTTGCTGTACTTCACAGACACAGGTTTCACGTTGGAGAATGGCGCCGTACAAAGTCAGTCCTACGTCGGAAAACGGAGCGCTGCTCCGTTTTCGGGGACATGGTAAGTGAGCGTACAAGTTAGACTATACGTTATACCGTGTCCTATTCTCGCGGGCACGGTAAGTAAACGTGCAATTACAGCTTTATGTAATCCGTGTCCTGTTTTCGCGCAAAGCAACACCGCGAAGCGGAGATCCGCTTCGCGGTGCAAGTGATTCGATATGTTTTTTATCAGCCGTTTACGTTGTAGTTCTCGCTGAGCATATTCATAGCGGTAAAAAGCTTATTGAAGAAAATGAACGGTCCTACAACAATCAGAGAACCGACCACGTTCCAAAGCAATAATCCGATGCTCCGAAACTGTAATTTATTCCTCTGCGTCCGAGCTCTGCACCGATACGCGCCGAAAGTTTATGATGCCATACGAGAGTGGCGATTCCGCAAGTGATCGGACCGACGATGAAAATGAGAAGACAATAATGCATCGTTTTCTTTCCGTCATATCTGCCTGCTATCAGATTGATATCATTGCTTATCGAGGACATGACGACAATTCCGTAAATGCCGAAGGTGATAAGAGAGAGAAGAATGAACTTTAAAAGGCTTCTGTTTGTCTTGAGCTGTGCCGGAGGCTGTGCCGCGGTTCCGGGAGCTGTCTGCATCTGTTGGTTCATGAGAGATCCTCCTTGTTCTTCATTCGTCATGAAGTAAAAATACCCGCTTGATTTGATACTCCGATAGCGAATGTTTTTATTTTTCGCACGATAATATCGGCAGGCTTTAATAAATTATATCATTATGTATTATGTATGTCAATATTTTTCATTTATTTTGAACGCGGCCTCGGATAATTTTGTTGTATATCACAATCTTTTCTCTGTTTATTTCGTGCGTAATGTACAAAATACCGTATCAAGCTTCCCGCAAGACAAAAAACCGGCGAGATCTCTTCCGAAAAGAATCCTGTTTCCCCGCTCTTTCGGACAAATGCCCTCCGGCGCGGCCCTTTCCGTACTATAGCAGGACAACATACATGCGCCGATCGTTTTTGCAAGAAATTTAAGTCCAAACATTTCCGGAAAACGGAACCTTCAAAAAGGTAATCTTCACTTCGGATAAAATCGCAACGCCCGTCTCACGGAAATACGTTAAACGAAAATTCGCTTTCTCCGTAATGTTATCCCGTGTTCTGTCCTCAAACATCAGTTTTCATAAAAAGACCTTCTTCGCAGGCTTTTTTCTTCTTTTTTGGTGTTGTTGCACAAAAACCATCGTGAATATTCTACGTTCTCACGGCATATTTTTTAAAAAGCCCTTGAAATTTTCTTCGCCCCATGGTATACTTGAATAAGTAACTCACCGTTTGAATGCGGTAATTTATAAATATTATATAAAGGAGATTCTCACAATGGCAGATTTCAACACCAAAGTCATCCGTAACGTATGCTTGCTTGGTCACGGCGGAAGCGGCAAGACCTCACTCGCCGAGGCAATGCTGTATTCCGCTAAAGCCTGCGACCGCCTCGGCAAGGTTCCCGAAGGAAACACCGTATGCGACTACGACGCCGAAGAGATAAAGCGCGGCTTTTCCGTCGGACTTTCGATCGCATCGTTCCCCTGGAACACCGTCAAGATCAATCTGCTCGACACCCCCGGCACGCTTGATTTCGAGGGTGAAGTGAGAAGCGGCATCCGTGCCGCAGACGCTGCCGTCATCGTCATCGACGGCAAATCCGGCGTCGAGGTAGGCGCCGAGCTCGCGTGGGATCTCGCCACGGAGGCAAAGGTTCCCCGCGCATTCTTCATCAACAAATACGACGACGCCGAAGCAAGCTTCGAGCGTGTATTCAACGCACTGCGCGACCGTTTCGGGATCCAGCTTTGTCCGGCTCTCGTTCCGGTCAAGAGAAACGGAAAATTCGAGCTCATCGATCTCGTATCGATGAAGCTTTACAACTTCGATGAGAAGGGCACGCGAAGCGAAGCCGAGCTCACCGAGGAATACATAAAGATCGCCGACAAGTACAAGGACGCTCTCAACGAGGCGATCGCAGGAACGAATGACGAGCTCATGGAGAAATACTTCGCGGGTGAGGAGATCTCCACCGAGGAGAGCACGCTCGCGCTCCACGAGGGCATAATCTCCGGCGACATCGTTCCCGTTTACTGCGGAAGCGCGGCTAAGCTCTGGGGCATACGCGCGCTGCTCGACGCGATTGAAGGATCGTTCCCGCGCCACACCGCGAAGAAAAACGAAACCGTGATCGAGAACGGCGAAGAAAAGCCGTATCCGATCGATCCCGAAGGCGAATGCTCCGTATTCGTGTTCAAAACGGTATCGGATCAGTTCGGAAAGCAGACGTACTTCAAGGTAATGTCGGGCACGCTCCGCCGCGACATGACGCTTAAAAATTCCGCGAGCGGAAGCGAAGAGAAGATGGCTCATTTCTACTCGCCCTGCGGAAAGAAGCAGACCGAATACGAAGTGATGCACGCCGGTGACATCGGCGTTATATCGAAGCTCGGACGCACCGCGACGAATGACACGCTTTCGCAGTCCGGCACGCTCACCTTCAGGAAGATCGATTTCCCGGAGCCGTACATGGCGAAATCCGTCGTCGCATCCGGCAAGGGAGACGAGGACAAGGTCGCCGCGTCGATACTGAAGCTGACCGACGAGGATCCGACGCTGAAATTCGAAAACAACGCCGAGACGAAGCAGATGCTGATCTACGGCATGGGCGATATGCAGCTTGACGTGGCGGTTTCGCGCCTGAAGTCGCGCTACGGCGTGACCGTGCAGACCGGTGAGCCCGAGATCGCTTACCGCGAGACGATAAAGAAGCGCGTACAGGTCGAAGGAAAGCACAAGAAGCAGTCCGGCGGTTCCGGACAGTACGGACACGTCAAGATCACGTTCTCTCCCGGAGAGGCGGAAGGTCTGACCTTCACGCAGAGCGTCGTCGGCGGAAACGTGCCGAAGGGATACTACCCCGCAGTCGAGAAGGGACTTCTCGAGGCTATGCAGGAGGGTGTTCTCGCGGGATATCCCGTGGTGAATCTCGCCGCCGATCTCTACGACGGATCGTATCATCCGGTCGATTCGAACGAGATCTCGTTCAAGCTTGCCGCGCGGCTTGCGTACAAGGAAGGTCTGCCGAAGGCGGATCCGATCCTGCTCGAGCCTGTCGGAAAGCTCAACGTCACCGTGCCGGATGCGCTCGTGGGCGATGTGATCGGCGACCTCAACAAGAGGCGCGGCCGCGTGCTCGGTATGAATCCCGCCGAGGGCAAGAGCGGATTCACCGTAGTCGAGGCGGACGTTCCGAAGTCGGAGATGACTGATTACGTTATCGCACTGCGCGCAATGTCGCAGGGACGCGCGCGCTTTACGTTCAAGGTGGAGCGCTACGAGGAAGTGCCCGGCAATATCGCACAGAAGATAATCGCCGCCCGCGCGAAATAAAGGAAATACGGACAGGGGAAGTCTTACGGCTTCCCCTGTTTTTTATTATATGGTTGAGGCGCGGCGGCGCGGGAGCGGTGGTGATACGCGGCTGCAGTTGTACGCAGCACAACATACGAACGGCAGGTATTTTCGTTATCTCAAAAATGAATTCCGTTGTTTTAACAACGGAATTCAAGCGTAAATATGCTGAAATACCCCGCCGTCCACGGGATTTTCACGATTTTCGCGGGGAGTCTTTGATTTTTCGGAAACTCGCGCGGGTTCTGTGGTACGGACGGGTGTTTTTGAAGTTTCGTTTTCAATTTACGTTGTTAAAACAACGGAATTCGGGTGCAAATATGTTAAAACGCCCCGCTGCCTGCGGAATTTTCCCGATTTTCGCGGGGATTCTTTGATTTTTTGGAAATCCGTGCGGATTTTGCGGCGAGGGCAGGTGTTTTTGATGTTCCATTTTCGATTTACGTTGTTAAAACAACGGAATTCGTTCAATCGTAGTGTGAATGCGGGTGAATTTCACGCCGTGATGCGGACGCGGGCTGCGCAAATCCGAAATGAGAATGCCGCCGCGCAGAAAGGAGCGTTTTCGGGATTCCGAAAATGATTTACGTTGTTAAAACAACGGAATTCGGCAGACATCCCCACAAAATCCGCAAAATCGTGCCGGGCGGTTGCCGCGAACCACGCAGCAAATCCCGAGCGCGTCGGGCAGGCACGGGATCACTCGCCGTCCCAGCGAAAGCGCTTCATGTCCACATTGCCGCCCGAGGTGAATTCCACGCCTTCCGCCTCAAGCAATTCCCGCTGGCGATCCCAGCCGGGAGCCGTCCGCCCAGCATGATTCACAACGCGATGGCACGGATAATCGCCGTACAAATCCGCCCTGCTCAGTACTCTTCCGACAAGTCTTGCGTTTTTCTCTCTGCCGATCAGACGGGCGATCTGCCCGTAAGTCGCCACCTTCCCCGCCGGGATCTCCTCCGTGACCGACAGAATCTCGTAGATCAGCCGATCGTCCGTATGCTTTTTCATTGCGTATCACCTTTCCACAGGACACGGTATGATGTTATGTGATAACTTGTACGTCCGCTTACCGTGTCCGCGAGTTTGACGCAATGCGTCAAACTCCAACGTAAGACTGAGGCTAAGCACGGTATGACGTTATGCGGTAACTGCACATCAACTTAACGTCTCTCTAAGATTGGCATGGCATTCTCCGAATGCCATGCGGGAGCTTTATATGTTGGGGCGTTGCCCCAAAGCCCCATTGGGGATTTCATCCCCAAACCCCTGAGCGGGGACGCCCCCGCGGGCGTTCTGTTAAGTGCATCGAAAATTTACAAGCTACCTTCCGAGAGAAAGTCCTGCCCCAATACCTTTCCGTTTAAAAGTTTTTGGGGGTGTGGGACCTTTTTTCAAAAAGGTCCCCGCATCGTTCCCCCGAAGGGGCCCGGGTAAATCCCCCTTTTTTTAAAAAGGGGTTTCCCCGGTTTATTCCTATTCCGTTCTCCCGCATCCCGAGCCTCGGTACTTTTACTCCTTGACCCCGTATTCATTCATTCCGATAAATCCCGAGAGACCGCGAAGCAGATTTCCCTTCGCGTCTGTCCAATCGGTCTCGGCTGCCTCCTTCGCGGTCTTTGCGTATCCGCCCGAGGTGGTCGAATCCCACGTCGTGATCCAATATCCCGCGCTGAACGGTGCGTACACGTCGTCGCCGCACGGATTGTATCCGAGCTTTCTCAGCCGATCCATCGCGGTCGCGTAGTATCCCTCGAGCGTGTTCATGAGCGCCGTATCCCCGGCAGCCTCCGCGCGGTAGTACCTTGTATACACGGTGGTATAGTAAATGTGGCAGCTGAGCATCTCCGCGCGCTTCTGCTGAAGCTCGCTCGACGCAAGGCGGATCGCCTCCTCTACGAGAGAGATCATCTCGCCGCTGTGGGTATCGTAGTAGTACGGGTCAATGCGGTTGTCCCACATGGCTTTGTTTCCGCCGATTGCGTGCCAGCAGGCATTCGTGCGTCTCGTATCCTGTGCCTTCGTCCACATCGTTATGTAGTCGCGCACGCAGTCCCAGCCCTCGCCGTACTCCTTTTCGAGAAGCTCGCACATAAGCGCTTCGTACTCCTCATCGGTCATATCCGGGCGCCAATTCAGCTCCGCGAGAAGCTGATACCGTATCTGCTCCACTCCGAAGCCCTCGGTATCCGCGTTATAGAACACGCCCTTCACTCCGCATTCGCGGAAAAAGCGGAAGTCGCGGAGAAGAACGTCGTCAACGACGTTATACTGAAGCAGATGCTGCGGAAGGTAGTAATGCCATACATACACATTCTCCGTCAGGCTGAGCCATCCGCGAAGCCACGATGCATAATCCTTATTATTCACGCCCGCAGCCGTTTTTCCGGTGCAGAGCGAGCCGTCTGCCGGATGCGCGGTACAGCAAAGATCGGTGCAGAACGTAACATGCACATACTCGGAAACCGTCATTCTCTTCGGCGGAGCGTTATTTCCCCAATATGCGAAAATCTGATAATATATCCCCGGATATTCCTCGTTCAGCTCCTCCGACAGTCGGTTCGCAAAATCGACCACGGCGCCGGAATTGCTTCCGGTCTTTGAGAACATAGCGGTGCAGTCCTTGCACTTGCAGAAATCGGGGTTGTCACTCTGTGCAATATCAAGCGAGAGAATATCGACCCCGGGCACACTTCCCGAGGCAACCTTCGCCGCGAGATAATCGGCGATATTATCTCTGACAGATGCGTATGTATCCTCGTTTGTATAGCATATCTGACTGCCCGAAAACTCCTCATCTACCCACCTGCTCATCCCGTGGCTCGGCTGCGAGATCGAAGGGTACATACTGCGCAGCGTCTCGGGATCGGGTACGTCGCTGTCGAAGAGCTCATCATATTCGTAGTGCATCCAAAGGCGGAAGAAATCGAACGCGGGAGTCTCCGCCGCCGCCGTATCCGCGGGAATATCGAGGTGATCGCTCTCCTCAAGGAGATCGTCGCCGAAGGTGAGCTGCTTCCAGCCGCATTCGTTCCGGAGGAAGCGGTACACGCCGTAGATGCTGCCGCGCTTGTTCGAGCTTTCGATCACGAGCCGCCTGTCTTCGAAGAAGTAGCGGTATCCGTCCTCGGAGAGAGACTCGTCGTCGGAAATGCGGAATTCGATCGCGCACTCCCTCTTCGTGATCCCCTCTGCGGCGGAAAGCTCCGCTCCGCAAGCCTCCTTAAGCTTCGACTGAAGCTCGGACACGGCAAAGCGCATTCCGCGGCCCGCCACGGCGGGATATTCGATCGCGTATTCCGAAATATCGCGTCCCGCAAAGGTGAGGCTCTCTATGCGGTATCCCTCATGATACACCGTATCAAACGAGGTCGGCGCACCCTGCTCGACGGCGCGGGCGTACTTGCGGGCTGCGATGTCAAGTCCGATCGGGGTTTTCGCCGCAATTACTACGCTGTCGCCGTCGCTCCGCAGGAAGTATCCGTCATCCTCGAAATTTTCCGTATCGATCCCGCGTGAGGCGTCGTTTCCGACCGAAAGGTACAGCTCATCGGTGAGGCTTTCGCCGAGGCGCTCCGTCAGCCAGACGGCGGCCGACTCCGCGCCGCTCGACGAAACGGTGATCTTCGGTGAGTAAGCCTCCGACCTGCTCGGAGCGCAGGACGAGGCGGCTGCCGCCGTCACTATGAGCGCCGCCGCGAGTGCCGAAAATCTTCTTATCCGGATCATTCGTTATTTCCTTTCTCAATAGAAATACCTTTACCCCCATTCTATCATACCCGTCTTTTCAAGTCAAGGAAAAGTATTTTCTTTTCCCCGCCGCCACACGGAGCACTTATTTCTGCGAGGGACGCGCTCTGCGGCGGTTTTTTCGTATAACGGCGCCTATTTCGCAAGTTTTCCATTGACAGAAGGGCAAAAAGAGTATATAATAATGATGTATTTGGATTTAAGGTACTGCTTTTTGCCGTACTTTTCATATTCAACCGAATATTTCATGGAGGTGCTGTTATGCCGTATATTATTACTGCGGTCATAACTCTTTTAGTGGCGCTTCCGCTGGGTATTTTTGTCGGAATTGCTTACCGCCGTCGCATTGCCGAGGCGGAAATCGGTTCCGCTGAAGAACAGGCTAAAAAAATTCTTGAAGACGGAATTAAGGCAGCGGAAACAAAGAAAAAAGAGGCTTTGATCGAAGCGAAGGAAGAAATCCTTCAAGCAAAGAACGACTTCGACCGCGAAGTCAAGGACAGACGCAACGAGCTTTCCCATCAGGAACGCCGCGTTACCGCAAAGGAAGAATCGCTCGACCGCAAGAGTGACAATCTCGAGAAAAAGGAAGAGCAGCTCGCAAAGAAGATACGCGAGAACGAAGAACTGAACGAAAGCATCAAAAAGCTTGCTGCAAAGGAGGAGGAAAAGCTTCAGGAGATCTCCGGCATGACCGCCGAGCAGGCGAAAGCGGAGCTTGTTGAAAAGCTCGCGTCGGAGATACGTCACGAGCAGGCAATGAAGCTTGCCGAGCTGGAGACGGATTTCAAGGACGAGGCGGAGCGCCGCGCCCGCGATATCATATCTCTGGCGATACAGAGATGCGCGGCGGATCACGTTGCGGAGACCACGGTTTCCGTCGTTCCGCTCCCGAGCGAGGACATGAAGGGACGCATCATCGGACGCGAGGGACGAAACATCCGCACGATAGAGACTCTCACGGGAGTCGATCTGATAATCGACGACACGCCCGAGGCGATCACGCTTTCCGGATTCGATCCGGTACGCCGCGAGGTCGCGCGCATTGCGCTTGAGAAGCTGATCTCCGACGGACGCATCCATCCGACGCGCATCGAGGAGATGGTCGAGAAGGCGAAGCGCGAGGTTGACACGGCGATCAAGCAGGCGGGCGAGCAGGCGACATTCGAGACCGGCGTTCACGGGCTGTCTCCCGAGCTTATCAAGCTGCTCGGACGGCTCAAGTACCGCACAAGCTACGGTCAGAACGTGCTCAAGCATTCTATCGAGGTATCGATGCTCTCCGGAATCATTGCGGATGAGCTCGGTGTGGATTCCACGCTTGCAAAGCGCGCGGGACTTCTCCACGACATCGGCAAGGCGCTGACTCAGGAGGTCGAGGGATCGCACGTTCAGCTCGGTGTGGACATTGCACGCAAGTATAAAGAGAACCGCGAGGTCATCCATGCGATCGAGGCGCACCACGGCGATGTGGAGGCGCAGACCGTGACGGCGGTGATCGTCCGTGCGGCGGATGCCGTTTCGGCGGCGCGCCCCGGTGCAAGACGCGAGAATTTGGAAAATTACATAAAGCGTCTGAAGAAGCTCGAGGATATCTCGAAGGAATTCAACGGCGTCGAGAACGCATACGCGATCCAGGCGGGACGCGAGGTCCGCATAATGATCAAGCCGGAAGTGATCGGAGACGAGGATATGAAGCTCGTCGCTCACGAGATCGTGAAGAAGATCGAATCGGAGCTGGAGTATCCCGGACAGATCAAGGTAAACCTGATACGCGAAAGCCGCGCCGTGGACTACGCAAAATAAAACAAAATCTCCGCGAGAATCTCGCGGAGATTTTTATTTTGTGAGAGAGAACCGGGGAAACCCCTTTTTACAAAAAGGTGTTTCCCTGGACCCCTTCGGGGGAACGATGCGGGAAACGATGCGGGACCTTTTTGAAAAAAGGTCCCCGCACCCCCAAAAACTTTTGAACGGAATGGTATTGGGGCAAGGCTTTCTCTCGGAAGGTAGCTTGTAAATTTTCGCTGCACTTAACAGAACGCCCGCGGGGGCGTCCCCGCCCGGGGTGCAGGGGGCAGAGCCCCCGCTTGGGTTTGGGACGAAGTCCCAACATATAAAGCTCCCGCACGGCGTTCGGAAGACCGCCGTGCCAATAACGCAGACACGGTAATTTGACGTACAATTACAGCCTTACGTTATACCGTGTCTATCGACCTCAGTTTTACGTTGGAGAATGAGGCTGCGCCTCATTCTCTCGGACACGGTATGCAAACGTGCAATTACAACCTCACATCACACCGTGCTCAAATCTTGGGCTCACGTTAGAGAAATGGGCAACGCCCATTTCTCCGGGACACGGTAAACAGACGTACAATTACAGCCTCACATCATACCGTGTCCATGTCCACATTCACGCTGTACGTTTTCTTTCCGCCGTGCCCGCCGAAGATCTGCCACGTCCCCGCGCCGAGCCGCGCGAAGATCGCACGCCGCTCGAGGGCGCAAAGCCCCGGATCGGTATCGACCGAGGTCATCAGGATCGGCGCGTACCGATTGTACTGCGCCTGCTTCTCCGTCATATCCTTCATATTCACATACACGTCGCCGCTGAAAACGACGCGGTTCTCGTAATCGATCAGCACCAATTCCCCGGTCAGGTGACCGCCGCCGCCGCGGTACAGCTCAAAATGAAGATCGCCGAAATCGAAGCTGCCCGTCCGCGTGAGCACCTCACCGCCGTTCTCCTCCGTCCGAGCCTCTCCGACCGTCACGACCTTCGCCGGATCGACGGGGGTATACGACGTGAGTATCTTGCATATCTGTATGTATGGCTTGTGAAGCGGATTTTTCTCGCGGTATCCGTCCCCGTCCGCGTACTCCATGCGAAGACACTCCGCAGTTTCCGCGCTCGCGTAGACCGTATCGAAATCCGGGAGCAGTCCGCAGTGATCGACGTCCGCATGGGTGACGAACACTTCCTTCTTCATTCCGTCGAATCCCGGTATCAGCTCCGCGAATATTCGTCTCATCTCGGCGCGGCAGTACGCATATCCCGTATCGACGAAAAGATACCTGCCGCCGCTCCGGATTATCGCCGTATTGCTGCCGCACGGCGGCTCGATCAGGATGATGTCCGTATTGTCGGTGACGCGGTGCTCGGTGATACGCGGTGTGAAATCCGCACCGCGCGCCTTCGAAAGCAGCTCGCAGAAGCGGCTGATGCTGTCGAACGTGCGGTACGGCGACACCCCCGATTCGTCAAGCTGCTGCATCGCAAGATTGGTATTGACGAGAAGCGCCTCGCGCGAATCGGCGGATATCTGCATGAGCGATGAAAGCTGATCCGCGAAATGAACGTAGAACACGCTGTTGTCGTAGATCTTGTCCGCGCGGTTGTAGTCGATGACGCGGACCGTGCACAGCTTGCCTGCCTCCGCAAGGAATGCGTCGAGCCTCTCGCTCTCCCCGGCGACGATCCCCATCTTGAAATACTGATAGTCCGAGCCGTTCTCCTGCGAGCTGATATACGAAATGTTGAAGCTGAATTCGCTTATCAGCTCGAGCACGGCGGTGACGCTTCCGGGAACGTCGCGCAGTCTGAATTCAAGCAGTATCACGCTCCGCCCGCTCTCGTCGCATTGCAGGTAGCCGATCTGCGTCAGCCGCCGCGCCGCCTCGTCGAGCTTATCCGCCGTTCCCTCCGCGTCGATGAACAACATATGCGAATCCACCGCCTTGTTGTAGCTGACGCGCGTTATGTTCACGCCGATCTCCGCAAAGCATCGGCTTGCCTTCAAAAATGCGCCGATATGATTCGGCATTACCGTAACAAATGTTCTTTTCACGGGACTCTCCCACGCTCGTTAAAATTTTCTCTTTCCGGCAGCAGGCTTTTCCTGCACCAAGCATCGGCATCGGGGAGCGTGCCCGATTCGCCTTCGCCGTCGGCAGATACGGCACGCTTGAAGATGAGACGGACACTGCCGAGCGTCCGCGATTATGCCCGCGATTATGCGCCGTATGTATTTTCGCCGTCCGACTGATCTTCGCTGTCTGCCTGCGCCGAAATGTTGGTCTGACCTTCGCCGTCGGTTTGAGCTGCAATATCCGTCTGACCTTCACCGATCGTCTGCGCCGTGGCGGCAGTCTGAGCCGCACCGCCTGTCTGAGCGGTGGCGGCAGCCTGAGCCATGTCGGCAGTCTGAGCGGAAACGTCGGAAACTCCCGCCGATGCGGTGATCGCCGCGCCTCCCAACAGCTCCGGATTCTGCGAAGTCCAAGCCTCCTTCGCCGCCTTTACCCCGCGGACATAGTTCCGTATATGCGCGGTGCGTCAACCGTTCGTGATCGGTGAAACAATCGGTTTGCCGTCTCTGCCGAGAAGCGGCGTCAGACCTCCGGAATTTCCGCATGCGTGGTAAAGATAATTCACGCCGGTTTCCTTGTCCACCCAAATCTCCGTAACCGTCATCGCTCCCTGCGAATACACGACTTCGAATCTCTTTTTGTCAGCCATCTTTTTCTCCCCGGAATCCGATTTTTCGGTATTTTCAAACAGTATATCACAAAAAGGCATCATTGTAAAGGCGCTTGAAGTACCCCGCCGCGGTATTTTTTACGGAAAATCGAGGCGGGGGGATGGGCAAGACGGGGAAAGCTAAACGTGATGGGACACACGGCGATAGGCTATGGAGTGCGGCGGATTAACATGAAAAATCTCCGGCGCAAGTCAGAGATTTGGCGGGGAGGATTTATATACCCATCTGAGCAAGTGTTTTACTGATTTTCCTTTGCGGTATTCAGTGATGAAATCAATATTTTTTTCAGTTCAACACATTTATTGAGTACTTTTTCATCGCCGCAATATCCGCTCTCCGTTAACAGTTCAATCCAATACTCTGTTTCATAGCATTCTTTCAAGGCAATTTGAAGTTTCGCAATAAAATCAGCTTTACCGTGCGCATAAAAAGCCTCACGGATATTGGCACCGATAGATGTGCCGGAACGCAAGAATTGACTTATTAAGGCACTTTCGCACTTTGCATTTCTCAGTTCTTTACATATTCTTATAACATCAAGTGCAAATTCTTTAGATTTTACAATCAAAGGGCTTTCGTTCATACAGACAAACCTTTCAGATCTACCGTGCTCTATACGGATAAAAAAACGGACTTCTTAAAGGCACTTATTCACTGTTTACTCTTACCTAATACCTGATCGACAAGTTTCAAAAGTGAAGAGTGAAAAGTTAATAGTGAATAAGTAAAATCGACAAGCTTCAAAAGAAGCTTGTCGATTTTGGCCCGCCCTGGGGGATTCGAACCCTCGACCATCGGAATCGGAATCCGGTACTCTATCCAGCTGAGCTAAGAGCGGTTGACGGTAAGCGGGACACCGCTTACCTTTTTATTTTATCACAGATCGGTGATTTTGTAAAGTCCTATTTCGTACTTACTTCGCGCCGTATTCGCGCTTCGCCTCCGTCAGCCTTTCGTTTCCTTCGCCTATCGAAAGCTTTTCCCAATCGCTTTCGCTTCCGGTGTATTTCACCTTTGCGATCGCGTCGCACGAGAGAAACGCCGACTGTCCGATCTCTGTCACGCCGCCGCCGAGCGTTACCTCTTCGAGCGACGTGCAGTTTGCGAACGAGCCGATGCCGATCTTCTTTACGCTGTCCGGGATCACGACCGTGTGAAGACCGGTACAGCCGTCGAACGAGCCGTACCCGATCTCGGCAAGCACGGAGCTTCCGAATTCGATTCCGGTAACGTCGGTTTTACCCCGGAATGCGGAGACGATGCATTTCACGCCCTCGGGGATCGTCACGTTTCCGCCCGCACCGCCGTACTTTATCAGAATTCCGTCGCCGATAACGGCGAATTCATCGGAGATCGTGTCGTACCATGGGGTATCGTTGAACGCGAATCCGCCGACCTTTTTAAGTCCCGCGGTGCCTTTGATGTCGATGAGCTTCGGGCATCCGTAGAATGCGCCGTCGTTTATCTCGGTCACGGTTGACGGAAGTGTGATCTTTTCGAGAAGCTGGGACCCGGTGAACGCGCCCTCGCCGATGAAGGTCACTCCCTCCGAAACGCTGACGCTCACGACCGAAGTGTGTGCGAACGCGCCGCCGAAAATTTCGGTGACGACGGTGCCGTTGAACTTGTAGGGAGTGGTCACATTTTTATCGGTGCCGTAGTAGGCATAGACCGAGACCTTTCCGCTGTCCTCGTACACGGCGAATCCGTAATCCCCTTCATCGACGGTGCGGAAAACTCCTCCGCGCGAATCGGTATCGGTGCTGTCGGACAGCTTATTCTTCGAGGTGATCTCCTCGCCGAAGATTCCGTTCGGGTCAACGTCGGGTGCGTTATCCGCCGCGGATGCGTTTCCGGTATCCGACGGTGTTTTATCCGACCGGCACGCCGAAAGGGACAGGCAAAGTGAAATAAGAAGGATTATTGCGATTATTTTTCTCATAGAAGCTCCGTTCCGCCTGCTCGGCGATTTTCTCAGTATGTGGGCCAATCGAGTCTCCATTCGCCGGAGTCCTCAAGCTTTACCTTGAAGGTCTTTTTCTCGGCGAACTCTCCGTTTTCGTATGCATCGACGGTCACGGCGACGAAGTCTCTGCCCTTGCGGGAGATCGCAAGAGTCGAGATATCGTAGGTGCGGTCGAGCTTCATGGCCTCAGCGGCGGATTTCACGTTGACGGTGAGACCGTAGGTGAGGTCCTCGATATAGCGTGCGTAATTTGCGACGGCGTCTCCGTCGGAGATGCCCTCGAAGCCGCGCGCCTCGAGATATTCGCAGTACGATGCGGAATACACCGCGTGCGCAAGGTTCATTATCTCCTCGCGGGTCTTGTATTTCGCGCTTTCCTTTACGGGGAGGTAGAGGTAGATCTTCTCTTCCTCGGTCTTGCACTCGGCGAGAATCTCATCGGGCGTTTTACCTTCGTCCTCGAATTCGAGCCCCTTGCCGAAAAAGATTTCGTTGACCTCGTAGGATTTTTCGATAAGCGCGCCGACCTCGGCGAGAAACGCGCCTTCGTCCGCGATCTTCACGGTGCAGGAGGAAAGCGACACGGCGGATGTTATCAGGCAGATCGCCGCAATCGCGGCAGAAATAATTTTTTTCATACGTTATCCTGGGATTAGGGTTATGAGGATGACCGGGGAAACCCCTTTTTACAAAAAGGGGATTTCCCCGGACCCCTTCCTCAAAAAATTTTGAACTGAATGGTATTGGTGTTGGTCTTTCTCTCGGAAGATAGCTTACAAGTTTTGCCGAACTTGACAGTCTGGCTGCGGGCACTGCCCGCTCAGGGGCTTGGGGATGAAATCCCCAATGGGGCTTTGGGGCAACGCCCCAACATATAATACTCCCGCATGGCGTTCGGAAGAACGCCATGCAAATATCGTGCGATATCAAGCTTTCGTTGAAACACGGTAAGTGAACGCAAAAATTTGGTCAGGTGTTATACCATGCTCTATTCACACGGGCATGCCAAATGAACACATGCCCCCGCCCCCGTATTATTCTTCCGATTCGGATTTCTCTTCCTCTTCCTCTTTCTCGGAAGGAGTGATCGTCGTGTTCACGATCGACGCGCCCTCGGCAAGCCTCATCACGATAACTCCGGCGGCGGTTCTCGAATAAACCGGTATGTCCGCAACGGGAGTGCGGATCAGCGTGCCCTCGTTCGTGATTATCATAATATCATCGTCGTCGGTCGCGGCGGCGACGGAGCAGAGCTTGCCCGTCTTATCCGACAGGCGGTGGCAGAGCACGCCCTGGATCGCGCGTCCCTTCGCCTCATACTGCGACGGCTCGACTCTCTTTCCGAATCCGCCTTCCGTCACCGATACGATATGGTGCGTCGCATTCCACTCCTCCGAAGGCTCGATTATGACGGCTCCGATAACGAAATCGCCCTCGCGCAGCTTTATACCGCGCACGCCGCGTCCCGTCCGTCCGATCACGTTGATCTTCGACATCGCAAAACGCGCGGCGTTGCCGTCGTGGGTTGCGATCAGTATATCCTCGTCGCCCGACGTGCATGCTACAAATATCAGCTCGTCTCCCTCGTCGAGGTTTATTGCGATCTTTCCGCCTCGGCGCTGATACTCGAACTCCGAAAGAAGCGTCCGCTTCACGACGCCGTGCAGCGTCGCCATCGTCAGACAGCGATCCCCGCCGAAGCCGTCGATCTGTATCACGGCGGTAAGCTTTTCGCCCGGATCAAGCTCGAGAATATTCACGATATTCGTGCCCTTCGCCGTGCGCGATGCCTCCGGAATCTGATATGCCTTGCGGCAGTGGACCTTTCCGAAATTCGTGAACAGCAGCAGATTCGAATGGCTGTCCGCGACGATCACGTTTTCGATGAAGTCCTCTTCCTTCGTTCCGGCGCCGATGATTCCCTTGCCTCCGCGGCGCTGCGCGGAATAAGTCGATGCGGGCTGGCGCTTGATGTATCCGGCGTGGCTGACCGTGATAACGCAGTTGTGGCGCTCGATAAGATCCTCGTACAGTATCTCGTCCTGAGAATCCACAAGCTCCGTGCGTCTCTCGTCGCCGAATTTTCTCTTGATCTCGAGAAGTTCTTCGCGGATTATTCCCTTGATTCGGTTTTCGTCCGCGAGGATTGCGCGGTACTCCTCGATCTGCTTTTTCAAATCGGCAAGGCGTGCTTCGACCTTGTCGCGCTCCATTCCGGAAAGCCGTCCGAGCGTCATGGAGACGATCGCCTGCGCCTGCTCGTCGGAGAGCGCGAAGCGGTTTTTCAGGTTCTCTCTCGATTCCGCGACGTCGGCGGACGAGCGTATGATCTTGATTACCTCTTCGATATTGTCGATTGCGATCTTGTATCCCTCGAAGATGTGCTCCTCGTGGAGCGCCTTTGCGAGATCGAACTTCACGCGGCGGGTGATGACCTCTTCCTGGAACTTGATGTATTCCGAAAGGATCGCTTTGAGCGGCAGCACCTTCGGTTCGCCGTTCACGAGCGCGAGCATATTGATCGCGCAGGTATCCTGAAGCTTTGTATATTTATAAAGCTGATTCAGTATGACGTGTCCGTTCGCGTCGCGGCGGTACTCGATCACGATCCTCATTCCGGCGCGTCCGGATTCGTCGCGGACGTCGGTCAGTCCCTCGATCACCTTATCGCGCACCTTCTCCGCTATGGTCTTGAGAAGATCGCTCTTTATGACCATGTACGGGATCTCGGTGATGATGATCCGGTGGTTCTCCTCATCGACCTCGGCTCTCGAACGCATCATGACGTGTCCGCGTCCGGTCTTGTACGCCTCGACGATCCCGTTTTTTCCGTAGATAAGACCGTACGTCGGGAAGTCGGGTCCCTTTATGTACTGCATTATTTCGGAAAGCTCGGCGTTGGGGTTGTCCATGAGGCAGATCGTGCCGTCGATGACCTCGCAGAGGTTGTGCGGCGGGATGTTCGTCGCCATTCCGACTGCGATACCGACCGAGCCGTTGACAAGCAGATTCGGAAAACGCGACGGGAGCACGGTAGGCTCGCGGCGGCGGTTATCGAAGTTGCCGACAAAATCGACGGTGTCGCGGTCGATGTCTCTCATCATCTCGTCGGACAGACGCGCAAGGCGCGCCTCCGTGTATCGGTAAGCTGCCGGCGGGTCTCCGTCAACGGAACCGAAGTTTCCGTGACCCTCGACGAGAGGATAACGGAGGGAGAACGGCTGCGCCATTCTGACCATCGTGCCGTATACCGACGAGTCGCCGTGCGGATGATAGCGTCCGAGCACGTTACCGACCGTCGTCGCGGATTTGCGGAACGGCTTGTCGTAGGTGAGGTTGTCCTCGTACATCGCGTAAAGCACACGGCGCGCGCCGGGCTTCATTCCGTCGCGTACATCGGGAAGCGCACGGCTCACAATGACCGACATTGAATACTCGATGAAGGATTTCTTGACCTCCTTCTCCATGTTTACCGGTATTATCTTCTGATCGGCAAACTCAAGAGATTCGTCTTTTAGATCGTTTTTCTTGTCTTTCATTTACAGTCCTTTCTTACGGAACGGGGAGACGGGATTAAGGGAATAGCCGGGGGAACCCCTTTTGACAAAGGGGATTCCCCCGGAGCCCCCTCCCTAAAACTTTTGAACTAAATGATATTTCAGAAAGCTGTTCTATCGTATTATAGCCAAACTTAACAGAACGCCCGCGGGCACTGCCCGCTCAGGGGTGTGGGGGTGAAACCCCCGCTGGGGATTGGGGCAACGCCCCAACATATAATACTCCCGCATGGCATTCGGAAGAATGCCATGCTTATAACGTAAACACGGTAAGCCAACGTGCAACCACAACCATACGTAATACCGTACTCAATCACAGCCACACATTGGAGTTTGACGCTCGTGAAATGTCGGTCTCACGTCGGAGAATGGCACTTCGTGCCATTCTCGCGGACACGGTAAGTTGACGTACAACTACCACTTAACGTAATACCGTGTCCTATTATACGTCTATATTCTCGGCGTATTTGGCGTTCTGCGCGATGAATTCGCGGCGCGGCTCGACCTTGTCTCCCATCAGAAGCGAAAACGCTTCGTCGCAGGCGATCGCATCCTCGATCTCCACCTTGAGTATAGTGCGCGATTCGGGGTCCATCGTCGTCTCCCAAAGCTGCTCCGCGTCCATCTCGCCGAGACCCTTGTATCTCTCCGCCTCAACTCCGTTTACGCCGAGCTCCCGAATCTGTGCGTCACGCTCGTCGTCGGAGAATGCGTAGCGGATGTTCTTTCCCTTGAATACCTTGTAAAGCGGCGGCTGCGCAAGGTAAATATGCCCGTCCTCGATCAGCTTTTTCATGTGGCGGAAGAAGAACGTGAGCAGCAGTATCCGTATGTGCGATCCGTCTACGTCCGCATCCGCCATGATGATTATCTTGCCGTAGCGGAGCTTCTCAATATCGAAATCCTCGCCGATGCCGCAGCCGAGCGCCTGTATTATCGGAATAAGCGATTCGGTCGAATAAACCTTGTCGAGGCGGGATTTCTCGACGTTCAGAACCTTTCCGCGGAGCGGAAGTATCGCCTGAAAACGGCTGTCGCGTCCGCTCTTTGCGCTTCCTCCCGCACTGTCTCCCTCGACGAGGTAAAGCTCGGTCACGTCAGCCCTTCTCGACTGACAGTCGGCAAGCTTTCCGGGAAGCGTGCTTCCTTCGAGCACGCTCTTTCGCCGCGTGAGCTCTCTCGCCTTTCTCGCCGCCTCGCGGGCGCGGAATGCCGCAAGCGATTTATCGAGCACCGCGCGCGCGACCGCGGGATTTTCGTCGAAGTATTCCGAAAGCTTCTCCGTCACGATGTTGTCAACGATCGTTCTCACCTCGGAATTTCCGAGCTTCGCTTTCGTCTGGCTTTCAAACTGCGCGTCCGGCAGCTTCACCGAAACCACCGCGCACAGTCCCTCGCGCGCGTCCTCGCCCGAGAGATTCTTGTCGGCATCCTTCAGGATTCCGTTCTTTCTCGCATAGTCGTTCAGCACCTTCGTGAGCGCCGTTTTGAATCCGGTCTCGTGCGTGCCTCCGTCGATCGTTGACATATTGTTAGCAAACGTCACGATCGTTTCGTTGTAGCTGTCGTTGTACTGCATCGCCACCTCTGCGGTGATGTCTCCCTTTTTGGCGATCATGTAGATAACATCGGGGTGGATCACCGAAGCGTGCTTCAGCTTATTGAGATGCTCGACGAAGGAGCGGATTCCTCCCTCATAGCAGAGATCGTACGTTTCGTATTTCGAGGATTCGCTCGAGCCGGTGCGGTCGGATGAAAGTATGTTCTCCGCGCTCAACTCCTTTTCCTCGTCCTCTTCGGCGGCGGCGGTTTCCTCGGTATCGGTATCCTCCGCCTGCTCGGCGAATACGGAATAATCGACCTTGTCCTCCTCCGACAGCTCCTTTCTCATGTCGGTGAGAACTATGCGGAGCCCCGCATTCAGAAACGCCTGCTCGCGCAGACGGTTGAGAAGCACCTGCGTGTCAAACTCCGTCGTTTCCTCGAATATCTCGGCGTCGGGCTTGAACGTGACGGTCAGTCCGTGACGTCCGTCAGCGGGTCCGACGTGGGTAAAGCCGCGCGCGGTCTTTCCCTTCTCAAAGCGCATCGTATACTCTTCGCCGTCGTAGAAGTTATCGACCTCCATCCATTCGGAAAGAGCGTTCACGACGGACGCGCCGACTCCGTGAAGTCCGCCGGATATCTTATATCCGCCGCCGCCGAATTTTCCTCCCGCGTGAAGCACGGTAAACACGACCTCAAGCGTCGGTATGTTCATCTTGTGGTGCATCGCGCTCGGCACGCCGCGCCCGTTATCGGATACGGTGACCGAGCCGTCGGGATTCACCGTCACGTCGATCCTTGTGCAGTATCCCGCCATCGCTTCGTCGATCGAGTTGTCCACGATCTCGTAAACGAGATGGTGAAGTCCTCTCGAGGATGTCGTACCTATATACATACCGGGGCGCTTTCGGACTGCTTCAAGTCCTTCGAGCACCTGTATTTGATTTTCATCGTAATTCTGAACGTTCGGATTGTTTGACATTTTATGCTTTACCCTGCCTCCGCTGATTATTTCGTTCTTTTATCCGTGTATCGCACCGCGGTCCGCAAGCGACTGCGGCGAAAGTCTCGAGAACACCACCTTCTCGCCTTCGCGCACGGCGCTCTCATTTTTCTTCTTCTTTTTTCTTCTGAGCTCTTCGTATACCTTTTTATCGTGCGCGTCCGGCGACATGTCCTCTTTCGGGGAGATCACGACGAACGAGCGGGGCAGATCGTCTCCGGCAAGGGATGTTATCCCCGCCGCGTCCGCGCCCTTCAGAAATTCGCCCGTATCCTCCGTTGTGATCTCGCCGTCGAGGTCGAATATCCCGACGATGTCGCAGAGACGCACGATCCTGTCCGATCCGATATGAACGTACATATTACTTGTTCATCTTCACCGGCATGATGAAGAAGATGAATTTCTTTCTGTCTCCGTTCTCCTCGGGAAGCTCGACTCCCTCGGGGATCGGGGAATCGGGATCCTCGGCAACGAATCCGGAGCCGCGCGCGTCCTCTATCCTTGCTCCGACGACGGGAGAATTCATTCTCATTCTTACGGTGTACACGTCTTCGGGAAGTGCGCGGAATGCGTCAAGCATATTGCGGCAGTTGAACGCGATCGCAAGATCGGCGCCGTTTTTGGCGATCGGAATTTCCTCGTACACGCTTCCGCTTGTGGATACCGACGATATTTTGAGAAGATCGCCTTCGAAATCCATGCGGACAAACGTGCGGTAGTTTCCGCCGAGCTTATCCTCGGTGATGAGCATTGCGCGCTCGAGCGCCGCCTTGAAGGCTTCCTTATTCACGAAAACCTCGGTGGTGTGCTCCGTCGGGATTATTCTCTTATAATTGATATAGTCCGTATCGATAAGGCGCGCGAAATAGTTGAAGCTGCCGAGCTTGAATATAACGTGCTTCGTTGCAAGGGAGATTCTCACCTCGTCCTCGCTGTCCTTCACGATCTTCGAAAATTCGATCAGTATCTTCGACGGGACGATGAACGATGCCTCCGGATAATCGTCGGGCGCATCCGATTCGCAGAGTGCCATGCGGCTTCCGTCGCACGCGACGACCGTCATTTTGCCTTCGCTTATATTGAAGTAAACGCCGTTGCACGCGGGGCGCGGATCGTTCTGAGTAGCGGCGAACACCGTTCTCGTGATGATCGCGCGCAATTCGTACTGAGGCATGACGTAGTTGCGGTCTCCGTTCAGGTTCGGGAGATACGGGAATTCCTCGCCGGGGAGGGCGGATATTTCAAAGCTTCCGCTTCCGGAGGAGATTGTCGCTTTCAGATTCTCTCCGACCGAGATCATAAGCTCGCCCGCGGGGAACGATCTGACGATCTGAAGTATCTTCTGAGTATTCAGTATGAACTTGCCTTCGGAAAGAATTTTCGCGTCGATCGTGGTGCGCATACCCTTTTCGAGATCGTATGCGCTCAGGCTGCATGTGCCGTTCTCGTCGCCGGGGCACTCGAAGAGTATTCCGTCAACATTTGCGGATGTATTTCTTCCCGGAACAACTCCGGATGCGGGGATAAGGGCGCTGAGAAGCTCGTCTCTGTCAAATATAACTTTCATTTTGAAACCTTCCTTTCGTCGGGAAACTTTTCATCTGCGCTTTCGCGCCGTTTTTCCGATAGATTATTTTCGTCACATGATTTCGGAGCGATTCCGTTTTTTTTCGGAAAACTCCCCTTATATATGTATGTATATATATAATAATAATATGCAGTAGCCGTAGTAGAGGCTGTCTAAACTGTAGAAATCTCCGCGAAGCGATGTATTGCGGGCATCTCCGGGGATTTTTTCCTGTGCGTAAGGAGTTTCTTTCGTGTCTTTTCCTGTAGATGAAAAATCCGCTTTTCCGTCGATTCCGGCGGTTTTTCGTTTTTTTCCGAAAAACGCTGTTTTTTCTACAGCCGGTGAACAGGGAAAAAAGTATTTATTCCTGTTCGTTTCTCCGCCGATATGAGGAAAAAGGAGTTTTTTCTACATAACGCGGTGCGTGATTTTCCTACACGGTATGTCCAGACGTATATGGGGCTGCGGGGCTTTGAACAGGTTTTTTCATCAGTTTTTCTATAGGTCGGAACAAGTTTTGAACAGAGGAATGAACAGTCTGTAGAAAACACCGCTTCGCCCTGTAGAAACCGGATCAGGCGTGAGATTCCCTCATCATTTCCTCAACCTCGGCGGAGTACACCGGGTCGGCGTTCATCATCTCGCGCACCGTATTGCAGTTCGAGATTACCGTGGAATGCTTCTTTCCGAAGTATTCGCCGATCGCGGGGAACGAGAGGTCCGTCATCTGCTTGATTATGTACATCGAGGCGTTTCTCGCAAGTCTTATGTACTTGTCCCGCTTTTCGCCGAGGATATCCTCGGGGGTGACGTTGTAGTACTTCGCGCAGACGCGGACGACGCGCTTTACGGTATCGCCGACCGGCTCGTTCTCCCTGAGATATTCGGGGACGCTGCGGCGCACCGTCTCGATCGTCAGCGGATCTCTCGAAAGAAACGCGATGCCGGAGAGCTTCTTTATTACTCCCTCGATCTGTCTGATGTTCGAATCGAGCTTTTCCGCGAGGAATTTCTCGATCTCGTCCGAAAGCTCAAGTCCGACGCTCTTCGCCTTATTTTTGAGGATCGCAAGACGCAGCTCGTAATCCGGGAGCGATATGTCCGCGAGAACTCCGCCCTCGAAGCGGCTCCGTATTCTGTCCTCAAGTCCGGGGAGATCCTTCGGCGGACGGTCGGAGGTGAGTATGATCTGCTTATGCTCCTCGTAGAGGGTATTGAACGTGTGGAAAAGCTCCTCCTGCGAAGAATTCTTGCCCGCGATGAACTGAACGTCGTCGATCAGCAGCGCATCCACCTTGCGGTATTTGTTTCTGAACTGCTCCTGCTGCTTTTTGTTTATAGCCTCGACAAGCTTATTCGTGAAATCCTCGCCCTTTATATAGGTGATGTTTGCGTTCGGATTGTCAAGCAGGATATTGTTCGTTATCGCGTACATGAGGTGGGTCTTTCCGACTCCCGGAGGTCCGTAGATGAAGAGGGGGTTGTACTTCTTCGCGGGATGCTTCGAGACGTATTTCGCCATCGAATGTGCGAACATATTCGATTCGCCGACGACGAAGTTGTCGAAGGTATAGTCGGGATTGTAATCGAGCCGGCGGTCGCCGTTTGCCGACTGCTCCTTTTTTTCCTCCGCGCTATTCCGATCGCCGACCGTGCGGGGTGCGTCCTCTTCTTCCTCCTCGTCCTCGTCTTCATCATCGTCCGCTTCGGGCATTTTTCCCTCCATCGCGTTGAACGGGCGGATATACGTTCCGCCTCTCGGCGCGGGCACGAGGGTCTCGTCTACCGACATCTGAACGAAGAGGCGGTATCCGACGATCTCGGAAAGGTAATCAGCGAGCACGTCGGCGTATCTCTCCTGTATCTTCTTGCTGATGAATTCGTTCTCCACCGCCAGGATCGCCGTGGAATCGGATATCGATTCGATTTTCAGATGCGCAAACCAAAGATTAAGCGCGGGCTTCGGGATCGCGTCCGCCGCGCGGATCGCGTCGATCAGAAGTCCTTTTATAAAGTCAAGCTCTGACGTGGATTGATCGTTCATTTGAATTCTCCGGGATAATTTATTTTATAAAACTATACATATATTATTATAGCACATAACAAAAATAATTTCAAGTCATACGGGATTTCTTTATTCTGACTTCTGTTGACAAATGAAAAATGCGCGTTTCGCACTTCGGCGGAAAGCGTGCGTCCGCCGTGCATGAAAAATTTGTACTTGATTTTTTCGGGAAAGCGGTGTATAATTTAGTTAACAGTGTTAACTATCGAGGTGAAGGAACGTGGATTTCACATCGCTTGCGAAGGAGCTTATGATTCTTCGGACGAAGATCGATCATCTGCCGGAGTGGGAGCTTCTTTCGGATCTCTCCGGAGGGGAATATTTCGCGCTGGGGATTTTATCGGATGCGACCGAGGCGCTTTGTCCGTCGGGTCTGAGCCGTGCGATGGGGGTGAGCCATGCGAGGGTATCGGCTCTGCTCGGGAGCATGGAGAAAAAGGCTTTGATAGAGAGAAGGAGCGATCCGGGCGACGAGCGGCGCGTGATCGTTGTGCTGACGGAAAAGGGGATCGAGAGGATAAGGAAAAAACGCGAGGAGACCGCCGCGCGTATCGCGCATATACTTGAACGTATAGGAAGTGAAGGCGCCGAAGAGTACGTCGCCCTCCAAAAGCTGATAATCTCCGCCTCGGAGGGGGAGAAACGGGAGTGATTAGGGGAGTAGCCGGGGGAACCCCTTTTGACAAAGGGGATTCCCCCGGACCCCCTCCCTAAAACTTTTGAACTGATTATATTGGTGTTGGTCTTTCTTTCGGAAGGTATCGTATAAATTATCGCTTTACTTAACAGAACGCCCGCGGGGGCTTCCGCGCTCAGGGGATTGGGGATGAAATCCCCAATGGGGCTTTGGGGCAACGCCCCAACATATAAAGCTCCTCGCATGGCATTTGTAAAAATGCCATGCAAATAACGTAAATACGGTAAATTGACGTGCAGATTCGGATAACCGTAACCGTGTACGGTGCGTCATGACGTGCAAATTCCACCAAACAAAATTCAATCTCGGGAGGTAATGCTATCAAAAGGATTCCGAATATACTCGGTCACGGCGCGATGACCGAAAAGCTCAGAGAAAGCTCGCTGTCCGTAGTGCCGATCGCGGCGATAGTTTCCGTGATGTGTCTGTGCGTTATCCCGACGGAAACAGACCTTCTTCTGAGCTTTCTCGTCGGCACCGCTTTCATCATTCTCGGAATGGGTCTGTTTTCGCTCGGCGCAGAGCAGTCGATGACCCCCATCGGAAACAAGATCGGCACCGCACTTACCAAAACCAAAAAAATGGGGCTGATACTCGCGGTCAGCTTTGTCCTCGGCGTTGCGATAACCGTCGCGGAGCCCGATCTTCAGGTGCTTGCGGACACCGTTCCTCATATCGATTCGCGCCTGCTTCTCATAACCGTCGGCGCGGGTGTCGGATTCTTCATGTCCGTCTGCATGTTCCGCATAATCACGGGAGCGTCGCTCAGGATGCTTCTCGTCGGGTGTTATGCGCTGATCTTCATTCTCGCCGCGTTCTGCGATGCGGATTTTCTCGGCGTCGCATTCGATTCCGGCGGAGTTACGACCGGTCCGATGACCGTGCCGTTCATCCTCGCAATGGGTGTCGGTGTCTCCAACATCCGAAGCGACCGCCGCGCGGAGGCTGACAGCTTCGGACTTGTCGCGCTCTGCTCGGTCGGGCCGATCCTCTCCGTGCTCCTTCTCGGATTCTTCAGTCCGGGCAGCGATGCCGTCGCCGATCTCAGCCGCGCATCGTTTGCGGACAGCACGCAGGTCGGGCGCGCGTTCCTTTCGGCGATCCCGGAATACATGGCGGAGACCGCGACGGCGCTTCTGCCGGTCGTGACGGTATTTCTCCTGTTCCAGATCATTCTGATAAGGATGAGCCGCCGCAGCCTTGCGAAGATACTGATCGGAATATTTTATACATACGCCGGGCTGGTGCTGTTTCTCACCGGGGTAAACGTGGGATTTTCGTCCCTCGGCGCGCAGCTCGGCGGTGCGATCGTCTCGTCGGGTGCAAAGTATTTTCTGATACCTCTGTCGGCGCTGATCGGGTGGTTCATCATATCCGCCGAGCCGGCGGTCGCCGTGCTTGAAAAGCAGATCGAGACGGTGAGTGCGGGCGCGATCCCCGGTCGTGCGATAAAGTTCAGTCTTTCCGCCGCGATCGCCGCCGCGATGGGGATATCCGCGCTGCGCGTTCTTACCGGGATATCGATCATGTGGTTTCTCGTACCGGGGTATGCCGTCGCGCTTGTGTTTTCGTTTTTCGTTCCGGATATTTACACCGCGATTGCGTTCGACTCGGGAGGAGTTGCATCCGGTCCGATGACGGCGACGTTCATGCTTCAGTTTATGATGGGTGCGAGCACCGCCGCCGGCGGCAGCGTTCTGCGCGATGCGTTCGGCGTTGTTGCGATGGTGGCGATGATGCCGCTCATTTCGATACAGACCGTCGGATTCATATATGAAAGAAGGGCGAAGAGAGAGGCGGAACCGGAGATTGTCTACGGAGACCTCGAGATCGTCGAGCTTTGGGAGGAGAGCGCATGAATTACGTTATTTCGATAATTGCGCCGACGGCGGAGGAAAAGCTTGTCGGGATATGCGCCGAGCTTGAGATACCGCTGTCGGTCGTTCTCCGCGGGCGCGGAACGGCTGTCCAGAGCATGCTCGAGCTGCTCGGGATAGAATCGTGCGAGCGGCGGATATTCATGGCGCTTGCCGACGGAGAGAAGAGCAGAAGATACATAGCGGAGCAGAAGAAGAAGCTTCACCTCGGTGTGCCGGGGCACGGGATCGCGGTTGCGGTGCCGATAAAAAGCGTGGGAGGAGGCAAAGCAGTGGCTTATCTGAACGGAGGCGGTTCGGGTGCGAAGTACGCGCCGCCTGAGAAATTCGCGTACGAGGTGATCGTGGCGATAGCGAACGAGGGATACACGGATGCGGTGATGAACGCGGCGCGTGCCGCAGGTGCGCGCGGAGGCACGGTGATCCACGGAAAGGGAACCGGGGCGAAGAACGCGCAGAAGTTCTACAATATTTCGATCGCGGACGAGAAGGAGATCGTTATGATCGTCGCATCTGCGGAGATCAAGTCGGAGATCATGCGCTCGATTCTCGAAAAAGCAGGTCCCGGCAGCGACGCGGGCGCGCTCGTGTTCTCGCTCCCCGTCTCGGAAGCCGCCGGCTTTGGGTTTATTGAGGAGGAATAATTAACCGGGGAAACCCCTTTTTACAAAAAGGGGATTTCCCCGGACCCCTTCCCCAAAAATTTTCAAACTAAATGGGATTGGTGTTGGTCTTTCTCTCGGAAGGCAGTGTATAGATTTCGCTGTGCTTAACAAGTACAGGCTTTACGTTGGAGAAATGGGCGTTGCCCATTTCTCGCGGACACAGCAAGCGAACGTACAATTTCGGTTCGATTACCGCCGTGTTTTGCTGCTTCACAATTTGTTTACATTTTATCCCGCCGAAGGACTTGACAAAAGCCGATGCAATGTGATATCATGACGGCAATAAAGCAAATGCGATGAAGAAATTATGCACGGCGCAGTTGCGTTTCAGAGAGCCGGCGGCAGGTGTGAGCCGGTACAAAACAGCCGATGCAGTCTCGTTTCAGAGCAGAGCTCCCGAATCACAGTAAGGAGCTACGGATGCCCCGTTATCATGGCTGGAGATCTGATCGGATCTCGAGAGAGACCTTCCACGGAAGGTAATCAGGGTGGTACCGCGATAATTCGTCCCTGAGGCTTATGCCTCGGGGACTTTGTTTTTTCACGGGATGTGAAGCGGGAATTTCCGTAGCGCGGTGTGACGTTAGGCGGCAGGTGTCGGATTAACGTGTCCGGAGTTATAAGCACGGAGTTCTTCCGAACTCCGTGCGAGGGGCTTTATATGTTGGGGCGTGCCCCAAAACCCCTGAGCGGGACGCCCGCAGGACACAGCATAACATTTAATCCGAACTTGTACGTTCACTTGCTGTGTCCGCGAGAAATGGGCAACGCCCATTTCTCCAACGTAAAGCCTGTACTTGTTAAGCACAGCGAAATCTACAAACTGCCTTCCGAGAGAAAGACCAACACCAATCTCATTTAGTTTTAAAGTTTTAGGGAGGGGTTCCCCCGGCTACTCCATCCCAATATTCTCACTCCCTCATCGAAGAAAGGAAATGAAAATGAAGAAAATCGAATTTTCCGAAACGACGCTTACCTCAAACGCATCCTTCTCCTTCAAGGAGAAGATCGAGATCGCGCGCTGCCTCGACAGAATGAGAGCGGACGCTATCGAGATCGCACCGGTGGAGAACGAACGCACCGACACGCTTTTCGTCCGCACCGCATCCGCGCTCGTCAAGAACACGACCCTTTCGATCGGCGTCGGATATACCGAGGAGGGGGTAGAACTCGCCCGCACCGCGCTCGAGAAAGCGAAAAAGGCGCGCTACCGCGTCGAAGTCCCCGTCTCCCCGATCCAGATGGAATTCGTGTTTCACAAGAAGCCGAAGGCGGCGCTTGAGGCGATCGCCGCACTTGTTTCGAAGTGCCGCTCCTACGGCAGCGACATCGAATTCGTCGCGGTCGATGCGACGCGCGCCGAGGCGGAATTCCTCCGCGAGGCGATAAAGTGCGCGATCGAGTCCGGCGCGACTCGCGTGTGCGTCTGCGACAGCGCGGCAGCCCTCCTTCCCGAGGATTTTGCATCCTTCGTCTCCGCGCTCCGCGCCGACGTTCCCGGACTGTCCGAGATCCCTCTCGGCGTGCAGGCATCCGGCGAGCTCGGAATGGCTGAAAGCTCATGCGTCGCCGCATTTCGCGCGGGCGCGGACTACGTCCGTGCAAGCGTGACCGATAAAAAGGAGCCGTCCGTCGAGATGCTCTCGCACATCATCGGTCAGAAGGGCGACGAGATCGGCGTATCCTCAAATCTCAACACGCCCGAGCTTACGAGACTTGCAAAGCAGATACGCCGCATTGCCGGCGGCGGCGCGCACGATGACGGACGCGCGGACAGAGATGAGGCGCAGCCCGAATTCACAATGACGAAGAACGACACCGTTTCCGAAGTGGCGCGCGCGGTCGAGCGCCTCGGCTACGATCTCTCCGCCGAGGATCTGTCGAAGGTCTACGAGGAATTCTCACACACGGCGGAGAAAAAGAACATCACCTCACGCGAGCTTGACGCGATCGTCGCAAGCGTGGCGATGCAGTGCCCGCCGACGTATGTGCTCTGCTCATACGTTACGAACAGCGGAAACGTTATCAAGGCAAGCGCGACCGTGGAGCTTGAGCGCGACGGCAAAAAGCTTCAGGGAGTCTCCGTCGGAGACGGACCGATCGACGCGGCGTTCATGGCGATAGAACAGGTCGTCGGGCATCACTACGAGCTTGACGACTTCCAGATACAGGCGGTCACCGAGGGACACGAGGCGATGGGTCAGGCGCTCGTCAAGCTCCGCTCGGACGGAAAGCTTTATTCGGGCAGCGGTATTTCAACGGATATCATAACCGCAAGCGTGAGGGCGTACCTCAACGCGCTCAACAAGATCGTTTACGAAGAAAACGACACCTGAGAAGGAGAGGTAAATTCAGATGAAACTTTCATTTACGACGAAGGGCTGGGACAGCGTATCCTTCGACGAATTCTGCCGTATCGCGTGCGACACGGGATTTCAGGGGATCGAGCTTCACGGGATCGACAATCCGATGTTCACGAGCAGGGGCGGTCCGTTTTCGGAATATTCCGCGGCGGCTACCGTCAGAAAGATGCACGAGACGGGGCTTTCGATCCCGTGCATCGATGCCGTGTGCGACATCTCCGCGGAGGATGCGGACGCTGCCGCCGCGCACATCACGGAGTGCATAAAGAAGGCGAGCGAGCTTCGCATTCCTTATGTGAGGGTACACGCCGCCGAGAGCGAGGACGCGGCGGCTGCCGCCGAGAGAAGCCGCGCTCTGATCGGCCGTGTGATCGGCGCGGCGGAGGAGAAGAACGTCGGCATCCTTGTCGAGACCTGCGGCATCTTCTCCGATACGCTCCTTCTCAAGGACACGCTCGACACCTTCGCATGCGATTCCGTCGGCGCGCTCTGGGATCTCCACAATCCGGCGAGATTCCGCGGCGAGAGTGCCGAGGAGACGATAAAGAATCTCGGCGCATACGTCCGCCACGTTCACGTCAAGGATTCCGAGGGGTCGGGCGAGAATCTCGCGTACTGCCTCATCGGAGAGGGCGAGCTTCCGATCGACGAGCTGATCGACGCGCTCCGCTCGATAAACTACGGCGGCTTTATCTCCCTCGAATGGGATGTCGCATGGCTCCCCGAGCTTGCCGACATGGATATAATCTTCTCGCATTTCGTCAGCTGCATGAGCCGCTTCGGCGACACAAGCGAGGCGGACGAGGTGCTCTATCAGAACCGCGCCGGCACGGGCAATTTCATATGGAAGAAGGAGACGCTCGTCGATCTCACGTTCTCGCAGATGCTCGACGAGCAGGTGAAGCATTTCCCCGATCAGTACGCTTTCCGCTATACGACGCTCGACTACACAAGGACGTATGCGGAGTTCTCCCGCGACGTCGACGAATTCGCGCGCGCGCTCATCGCGCTCGGCGTGAAGAGAGGCGACAAGGTTGCGATCTGGGCGACGAACATTCCGCAGTGGTACATCACCTTCTGGGCGACGACGAAGATCGGCGCGGTGCTCGTGACGGTCAACACCGCGTACAAGATACATGAGGCGGAATACCTGTTCCGCCAGTCGGACACGCACACGCTCGTCATGATCGACGGATACCGCGACTCCGACTACAGCTCGATAATCGGTGAGCTCTGCCCCGAGCTTGAGAATACGAAGAGCGGCTCTCCGCTCCACGCGCGCCGTCTGCCGTTTCTGCGCAACGTCATAACCGTCGGATTCAGAAAGAAGGGCTGCATGACGTGGGACGAGGCGAAGAGCCGCAGCGTGAACACCCCCGAGGAGGAGCTGCGCCGCCGCGCCGCGTGCGTGAATTCGCACGATGTCTGCAATATGCAGTACACGTCGGGCACGACGGGATTCCCGAAGGGAGTCATGCTTACGCACTACAACATAGTGAACAACGGAAAGTGCATCGGCGACCGCATGGATCTTTCGACCGCCGACCGCATGATGATACAGGTGCCGATGTTCCACTGCTTCGGCATGGTGCTTGCGATGACCGCGTCGATGACGCACGGCGCAACTCTCGCGCCGATCCCGTATTTCTCGCCGAAGGCGTCGCTCGCCTGCATCAACGCGGAGCGAATCACCGCCTTCCACGGCGTTCCGACGATGTTCATCGCCATGCTCGAGCATCCGGACTTCCAAAAGACGGATTTTTCCTACATGCGCACGGGCATCATGGCGGGCTCGCCCTGCCCGATATCCGTCATGCAGGACGTGGTGAACAAGATGCACATGTCCGAGATAACGATAGTCTACGGTCAGACGGAATCCTCTCCCGGATGCACGATGAGCTCTACGGACGATCCGCTTGAGGTGCGCGTCGCCACCGTCGGCGCAAATCTGCCCGAGATCGAATGCCGCATCGTCGATCCCGAAACGGGCGAAGAGCTCCCCGACAATGTGACCGGCGAGTTCGTTGCGCGCGGATACAATATAATGAAGGGCTACTACAAGATGCCGAAGGCGACCGCGGCGGCGATCGACCGCGACGGCTGGCTCCACACGGGAGACCTCGCGTGCCGCACACCCGACGGGCACTACCGCATTACGGGACGCCTCAAGGACATGATAATCCGCGGCGGCGAGAACATCTACCCGAAGGAGATCGAGGAGTTCATATACACTCACCCGAAGGTGAAGGACGTTCAGGTCATCGGCGTTCCCGACGAGCAGTACGGCGAGGAGATATGCGCGTGCATCGTTCTGAAGGACGGTGAGGAGATGACCGAGGACGAGATGAAGAAATATATTCTCGATCACATGGCGCGCCACAAGGTGCCGAAGTATATCGACTTCGTCGATTCGTTCCCGATGAACGTGGCGGGCAAGATACTGAAATACAAGATGCGCGAGGATGCCGTGGAGCGTCACGGGCTCCGGAAGGCGGCGGAGATCGAGACCGCGTAAGCTCCGGCGGAAAGGAAAGCTAAAGAATGAAAAACGGATTTGAGATAATCGACGCGCACTGCCACATCTATCCGGCGAAGATAGCGGCGGCGGCATCGGCGCACACGGGCGAGTTTTACTCGATCCCGATGGCGTTCGACGGAACCGTTGAGAGCCTCCTCGAGGAGGGGGACGGCGCGGGGATCGACCGCTATCTCGTTCAGTCGGTGGCGGTCACCGCAAAGCAGGTGCGCTCGATAAACCGGTACATTGCGGGCGAGGTCGAAAAGTCGGGCGGAAAATTCATCGGCTTCGGCACGCTCCATCCGGACAGCGAGGATCTCGAGGGGGATCTCGAGGAGCTTATCTCGCTCGGGCTTCGCGGAGTGAAGCTTCATCCGGATATGCAGAATTTCAAGATCGACGACTACCGCTATCTGAAGATGTATGAGCTTTGCGAGGGACGGCTGCCGATGCTGATCCACATGGGCGACGCGAGATCGGATTTTTCGCATCCGAAGAGACTCCGCGCGGTCATGGAGATATACGACGGTCTCACGGTGATCGCGGCGCACTTCGGCGGATACACGATGTGGGAGGAGGCGTCGCACATTCTTGCGGGGATGCCGAATCTGTACACGGACTGCTCGTCGTCGTTCTTCGCGCTCGACGACCGCACCGCGGTCGAAATAATCCGCCGCTACGGTGCGGATCGGGTGCTGTTCGGCACGGATTATCCGATGTGGCGCGCGGAGGACGAGATCGGGCATCTTCTTTCGCTCGGTCTGACGGAGGATGAATGCAGCGCGATCTTCGCGGGCAACGTGAAGCGGCTTCTGGAGATTTGAGTGAGAGGGCAGCGCGGAAGGACACAGGACACGGTATTACGTTTTTCCGAATCTGCACGTTTGCTTACCGTGTCCGCGAGTTTGAAGAACATGGTATAACATCAAATCGATCCTGTACGTTCAATTACCATGTTCCCGAAAACGGAGAGGTGCTCCGTTTTCCAACGTGAGGCTTTTATATGTTGGGACTTCGTCCCAAACCCAAGCGGGGGCTCTGCCCCCTGCACCCTGAACACAGCATAACATTCAGCGGAAATTGTACGTTTACTTGCTGTGTTCCCGAGAATGATGCTTTGCATCATTCTCCAACGTGAAGCTGAAGTCTAGTGCCCCCGCGGGCGTTCTATAAAGCATAGCGATAATTTATACGATACCTTCCGATAGAAGGGCACACACCAATACCTTTCAGTTCAAAAGTTTTTGGGGGTGCGGGGACCTTTTTTCAAAAAGGTCCCGCATCGTTCCCCGCAAGCATGGGGTCCGGGGAAAGCCCCTTTTTTTAAAAAGGGGTTTCCCCGGTCGTTTCTTTTTCCCTATCCCCCGAAAAATCGAAGATTTTTTGAAAAAGCAAGTGCTGCTTGACAAAATTCAAAACAGATTATATTGCCTGCAAGCGAAAAATGTGATATAATGCAGAAAAATTCAAAGGAAACAAAGGAAAACGGAGCAATGTTATCTGACAATATAAAACGATACCGAAAAGAAATCGGCATGTCTCAGGACGAACTTGCGGAAAAACTCGATGTCTCAAGGCAAAGCGTCAGCCTTTGGGAAACCGGACAGACACAGCCCACTATCGAAAATGTTATTTCTCTTGCGAAGATTTTCGGCATTACTTCGGATGCCCTTTTGGCAGATTCCGACGGCGCTTCCCCTGCCGAGAACGACTCTGCCCCCGACGATCGGACGGATAATGCACCGGACGGCGCCGGGGACGCTGCCGAGAAAAATCCGGCAGACCCCGACGAGGAAAATGCCGATCCCGGAAAGAAAAAGAAAACGCTCATCCTCATCACGGCGATTGCCGCAGCCGCCGTCATCGCCGGCGTCATTCTGATGATCGTTCTGTTCGGCGGCGGAAACAAAAAGGACGCCCCCGATCTGCCGGGTGCCTCTTCCGATACCGAGGCACTGCCTGCCGCCGTGACCTCCGATTCCGCCGAATCGGATACCGCGAACGGTACCGATACCACCGCCGCGGACGGTACTCCCGATCCGGAGATCTCGCAGGACGGCGAAGCTTCCCCGAATTCCGGTGACGCCGTACCCGCTCCCGCCCCCGACGGCACCACGACCGCCGCTCCTCCCGTAACCACTCCCGCCCCCGTTACAACTCCCGCGCCGGAGCCCGCAACTTCGCCCGTTACCACCGCATCCCCCGTGAAGAATCCGCCGGAGGAAAAATTCGATCTGTTCGCCCACTGCCGGGATTTCGCAATCAAAAAGGGCACGGTGAACGGCGATTACTGTATGTATCAGCAGCCCGCCACGCTCTACGGCGGATACAGCGGCGAATATTTTTCGGTCTCCTATTGGAATAACAGCAATATGGTGGAATTTTGCCTCCACTGCCCGCTGAGCGAGACTCAAAGCATAAACTTTTATCTCCGCATGAGAGGCGGATACGACGGAAAGTATGAGTATTGGGCATCGAAATATTACAGGTCGAGCGGCGAAGGTTTCAGAGATGCGACCGGATATATCGACCCCGCCGTGTTCTCGGACAAATATCCGCTGAACTGTACGGAATACATAGGAAGCGCCGACGGACAGAGCGACTTCATGGAGGAGTGCCGCGTCGGCATGTGCGATCTGATAAAATGCCTCAGGGGATTTGTTCAGGCGGAGAATATGGGATGCGATTTTTCCGTATTCGGCTTTGTGAACTTCTGATATGCCGTAAAACGAATACATGTGAAAAACTGCCGCAGGTTCTCACCTGCGGCAGTTTGCGGTATCGGCATAGGCGGCGCGGATGTGCGGGGGATGACGCGTCAAACTCCAACGTGAGACCAAATAAACACGGCATTCTTACGAATGCCGTGTAGGAGTTTTATATGTTGGGGGTTTCACCCCCAAGCCCCTGAGCGGGGACGCCCCCGCGGGCGTTCTGTTAAGTACAGCGAAAACTATACGATACCTTCCGAAAGAAAGACCTACACCAATACTCTTCAGTTCAAAAATTTTTGAGGATGGGGTCCGGGGAAAGCCCCTTTTTTTAAAAAGGGGTTTCCCCGGTTATCTCTCATTATTCCCCCACGCTCTCCGCCCATGCGGCGAGATCGTCAGCCGACGCGGAGGCTTTCCATACCTTGCCCTCAACGAGCTTCGCACCGGGGCAGCTCGGGCTGAGGCGCTCGTTCGTCTTGCCCATCCCGCTTCCGCCCGACGTGGCGAAGGGAACTACCGCCTTTCCCTTGAGGTCAAGCCCCTCGAGGAACGTGTTCACTATCGTCGGCGCAACATACCACCAGATCGGGAATCCGACGAAAACCGTGTCGTAACCGTCGATGTCCTCCGGCATCGCCGCGATCGCGGGACGGGACGACGGATCGCTCATTTCAACCGAAGAGCGGGATTTCTTGTTCGTCCAGTCGAGATCGGCTTTCGTGTACGGAACGTCCGGCTTGATCTCGAAGAGATCGGCGCCGATCGCCGATGCGAGATTGCGCGCGAGAGACGCGGTAACACCGCTTGCCGAAAAATACGCTACAAGTTTTTTGCTCATGACAAGCTCCTTTCCGCCGCCTGCCGGCGGCATAAAATAATAAACGTAATTCGATCGCTCCGGGGTACGCGAATTCTCCGGAGGTTTGGCAGAGGCACTGTCTGCCGGGGGGAATGTCCGTGATCGAAGTAATGTCGGGCTTTCGTTGGAAAACAGAGCGGCGCTCTGTTTTCGGAAACACAGCAAGAGGACGTGCAGGCTTGTACCAATGTTATGCTGTGTTTTTGCCCTCGGGGGATAGGTTCAATTTACCGCCGCACGTCTCCGAAGTTTGGGAGCGGGCACTGCCCGCCGGGGGGATAGCTTCAATGTACCGCTGAACTGAGTCGGCACTTATTTGCATAATATCAAAACGCCCGCGCAATCTGAGATTTTCACAAATGAAAGGCGTGGGAAATCCCGCCTTAACTCTTCAACGACAAAGTAAATCTCATCGCCGTCCCATTCATCGCCTGCGTTCTCTCTGCACTGTTCCAGATTTTTTCGGGTTTCAAACGCAACGTCCCCGATTATGATTTTACCGTTTTCCTTCAGGCGATCATGCAGTACGGAAAGAAATGCGCTTTTCTGCGCATCCGTCAAATGATGCAGCGAGTATGTTGCGATAATATAATCATAGCTGTGAATTTGCAGCGGTTCGACCAGCCCTTTTGAAAAATCACCTTGGTACAGATGTGCGTTCGGCATTTTTGCGGATGCAAGCGCCACCATCTTTGACGAGAAATCCTGCCCGTAAACAGAGCATCCGCATTCGTACAGCCTTGATGTTAATGTGCCTGTTCCGAATCCGATATCCAATACGGCTGCGTTCGGCGTTTCCGTCACGGTTTGAAAAATAAACCTGAGTATCTTTCGGTATCCGGCAAACGGGTAAGTGCCTTTCTCGTCGGAAATGCTGACCGTTTTGTCATATTCATCAGCCCATAGGTCAAATTCTTTATTGTTCAGCATACTTTTCCTCCGGCTTTCAGTTTGCCTTGCTCAATTATAACATAAGAAATAACGCATAGGCAAAATGTAAAAATTCATTTCGTCATTTTCTTTTCAATTATCTCGCGCGCACGTTTGAGCAGCGTTTCGTGTGTATTATCGATATCACCGGCAATTACACCTTCGAGCAAACAATTCAGAATCTCGCCGACCTGCCTTCCTTCCTCCGAACCGAGAGACATGACGTCCCGCCCGTTAATCTCCAAATCTTTGAGCTTGAAGCACTGTTCCGATGCAATAACTTCTTTGGCAACTTCCCTCACAGCCAGATACTGATTGATTCTCGCCGTCTGCGTATTATCTGAGTGGGCTGCGATATCAGCCATTTTGACATCCAATAGCTGAGAAAATCTCTCCGCGCCGACTTTGTTAAGCCATCGCTTCACGGTCCTGACGGTAGGCTCCATCACGGAATCATGATATAAAACCAGCTCAAGAACTTCCTCTTTGGTTTTGTTATCGAATTTCAGCCTGTCTGTCACTCGTTTTGCAATATCGTGCGAGGGGACGGAGTGACCGTAAAAATGACCTCCGTTTTCATCCTCGGTATAGCAAAGCGGCTTTCCGATGTCGTGGATAAGCAGAGCAAATTTTACCGACAAGTTATGACCCGTGTATGCCTCCATCGCCCGCACCATGTGCTCATACACATCGTACTTGTGGAATCTGTTATTCTGAACAAATCCGATACACGGCGCGATCTCCGGGATTATTGTTGACACTACGTCGGAATACTCTAAGAGAACATCCGCTGCCCTCTGCCCGAATACAATTGTTTTGCACAGCTCGCTTCGGATTCGTTCGCTTGCAATGTTTTGGAGAAGCGCCGCCTTATCGTGAATGGCTTCTGATGTATCGTGATCGATTGAGAAACCGTATACAGACGAAAAACGAATTGCCCGTAAAATCCGCAGCGCATCCTCATCGAATCTGTCACAGGCATTGCCGACACACTTTATCCTGCGCTCTGCCAAATCCGAAAGCCCGCCGTAATAGTCGATTACCCTGGCTTCATCGTTATATGCCATCGCATTGACGGTGAAATCCCGTCTGGATAAATCCGTTTTCAGGTCTGTCACAAATTCGACCGTATCCGGTCTTCGGTTATCGCTGTACTCCCCGTCTACTCTGAATGTCGTAACCTCGTAAATTCCGTCGCTTTCGATTACGCTTACTGTCCCGTGCTTTAATCCGGTATCAATTGTGCGGCTGTGCAGTTCTTTGATGGCTTCCGGAGTTGCAGAGGTGCAAATATCCCAGTCTTTCGGACAATAACCGAGCAGACTGTCCCTGACGCACCCTCCGACCGCATACGCTTCAAAACCATGCTTTGTCAGGCTCTCAATGATTCTCTCGGCGCCGACCGGCATATTGATTTTAGGCATTGACTGATTTCTCATTTACACTCACCACAAATTCTTCGCCGCAAAGTGCGGTTCGTCGTATTTATTATATCATTTTTTTCGGAATCAGGCAAGAAATTATTCTGCGGTAGTTTTAACGGATTCGGGCAGTCGGCGAAACGGACGCCGAGGTTAAGCTATCGCTCCGGGGGGAGGTTTAATGTACCGCCGCATGTCACCGAAGCTTGGCAGCGGGCACTGCCCGCCGCCCCGCTAATGAAATATCGCTGTGCGATGTGAAATGATCCTGCGGATCATGAAATATTTTGCCCTGCGGCAAAATGTGAAATAAAATTCGTTCCTTCATACGCCGCAGGCGTATTTCATATTTGCGAAGCAAATATTTCACAGCGAAGATGTTTCACTCGTTCCGCAGGAACGAATTTCATTGAAAAAAGCGTCCTTAGAAGGACGCTTTTTTCTGGCAAAGAACCGTAATTTTGATAGAAACCCGTCAAGGGGGTGCAACTTCGATTTAGAGGGGGGTGCAGTTCTCGATTTGAGGGGGTGCATTGTTTTCTCGATGCCTTCCGGAAGCATACTATAGAGAAAGCTCGTTGTATTTCTTCCTGCCACGCTCATCAAGAAAGAACGCCCATTCTCTCTTGAGGTATTTCGGCATACGGGGCATAGCGGACACCTCCTTTTCGCTGCCGAATTGCTGATTTGCTCCCGAAACGCAGAAACGCCCAAAACCGTTTCCCGCTGTATGGTTTCGGGGCGATTTTGGGCGTTTTCCTTCGATATGAACGGCTTTGTTTTGACGGCGGTATCCTTACCGTCCGTCATTCAAATGCCGCTGTTTGTCGCTTCCGGGTAACAAAAAAGCGCCGTATTTCTACGACGCTTTTGTCTTGCTCGGAAGATGGAGCAAGGGAACGCTATTCAATTATCTGTTGTACTTTTTCTTCCTGCTTACAACCGTTGTGCCAATGGCTGCACCGCCGCTGATGAACAGCAGGGCAATCCACAGTGCAAGGTTGCTTGTATCGCCGGTCTGCGGACTCTTATCGGATGTTCCCGGTTTGGTACTGGCAGGCTTTTTCTCAAGAGCAGCAATCGCATCTTCGATAGCCTTTGCCATCTTGTCTACT